>VOFH01001099.1_pt1 | contig 44000 bp, 50 predicted proteins | sample 5384091 | NCBI WGS metagenome assembly VOFH01 (sample SAMN12384727, study PRJNA508395) | human gut metagenome | isolation source: healthy gut G | host: Homo sapiens
ACAACGACAATGATAGCACCGATAATTAGTACGGAGAACCAAACGGTGTTGCTACCGGTAGAAATCTGGCTGGGCGGGATGAAGCTAAGAATAAAGGCAAGCAATGATCCGCAGAAACCGAGTCCGCCGACGAACCACATCAAACCGTTGCCACTCTTACCGATACGGAACGGGCGGTTCAGTTTCTTCATCTTATAACGCAGTGCGATAGCTCCGGAGAACATCAACAGGTACATAATCAGATAAAGAATAACTGTCAGCTGTGACAGAATTTGATAGAAACTCTGTACGGAAGGCATAACAACAAACAACAAACTTAATACGGTAACAGCGATACCTTGTACGAACAAGATATTCTTCTGTACACCCAGCTTGTTTGTTTTCTGGAAGAACGGAGGCATATACCCTGCTTTACCTACGGCAAATATACCTTTGGACGGACCTGCAACCCATGTCAATACACCAGCCAGTACACCGAAAGCAAGAGCGACCGCAATGATTGGTGACAACCAGGAAGCATGAATATATTTGAAATAGTTGTCGAAACCGACAAGTAAACTCTGAGTCAGGTTAATATCATTTGCGGGGATGATAACACCAAGTGCGAAAGTACCTAGCACAAAGATAAGAACGGTGATAAGCGCACCGATAAATACTGCTTTCGGGTAGTTCTTGGATGGATTATCTACATCTTTCACGTGGATACCGCCCATTTCCATACCGGCATAGAACAAGAAGATACTGGCGGCTAGAACGACATTGTCGAAATTGGTAAAGTCGGGGAAGAAGCTGCTGTCGAAATTCATGTTAGAGTGTCCGCCTGTTGCGAGATAAATGATTCCTAAGATAATCAACAATCCGGCCGGAATAATCGTACCGACCAAACCGCCGATTTTGGCCACTTTACCAACCCAGCTCATACCTTTCAGGGAAATGAATGTTGCCAGCCAATAGATGATAAGCACTACGACGAGCGTATAATACTTATTGTTTGCCAGTGACATGTCATGTACGTCATTCATTCCGATGAAGGCGATAGATACGGCACCGAACGTTAACACGGTCGGATACCAGATCGTACTTTCAATCCATTGTACCCAAATGGCGAGGAATCCCAGTTTCTTGCCGTAGGCTTCGCCTACCCACCGGAACACACCGCCTTGCTTATCCTGAAACATGGCCGCCAATTCTGCTGCGACGAGCGATGTAGGAATAAGAAAGACAATAGCTGCAAAAAGATAGTAAAAGGCCGAACTCATTCCGTATACGGCCTCGGCCGGTAGTCCACGTAATGATACTACTGCCGTAACGTTCATGATAGCGAGGGTAAACACCCCCAGCTTCACTGCATTTTTAATATTTGCCATAAGTTAAGGTTTTAAGTGAAAAATATTTTAAAGTCAGTGTTATAACAACATTTTGTACGAGATGTTCCCGCAATCTCTTTCAAAGTTCGTTAATTAACATCGTAAGATAAATAGATTGTAATAGAAAAGGTTACTATCGCGCAATAGTAACCCTTCACTTTTTATCGGGAAAGTCTTTTAATCGACGATCGTGATATGATTCTGACCGAATACATTCAGTCCTAGTTTGTTCATAATGTACTGGATAGCCAACTGTGCTTTTACAGAGTTACCCGATCCATCCAAAGGAGGAGCGAATGCAGCAATACCGAACTGTCCGGGCAACACACCCATCACACCACCTCCTACACCTGTCTTGGCAGGAATACCGGAAGTGTACATCCAGTCGCCGGTATGTTCGTAGAAACCTACCGCGGCAATCATGGCAGTGATTTTGGGAGACAACGTGGCATCAAACACTTCTTTTTTAGTCACCGGATTCACACCACCGTTGGCGATTGTACCGGCTGCCATGGAAAGCTGCAATGCGGTAACTCCCAATGAACACTGGCGGGTGTACAGGTCCAACGACATATCCGGATCATCATAGATACGGTTGTAGTTCTTCAGCAACCACGCAATGGAACGGTTGTTGAAGTTCGTATCCGATTCGGACTTGTACAATTCATCAATCAGTTGGGGAGCACTGCCGCACAGGTCTGTCACATTTCCTACGATGGCATCCCACTTCTTGGCAGAGTCGCCGATAGGTTTTACCATACTGCAGGCTGAGATGGCGCCGGCGTTTACCAATGGAGTAGACGGGTGGTCATTTTCCAGCAGGATAGCGATGATTGAATTGAAAGGCAGGCCCGTTGCGTCGGCTCCAATCTTGTCCAATATTTCTTTGGCACCATATTGGCGCAGTGCAAGGATGGCCGTATGTACTTTGGATACGGATTCGATGCCGAAGCGGTAGTCAGTATCTCCCACATGGATGGTCTGCCCGTTGAGCAGGCAGACACTGATTCCAAAGAGATCTTTGTTGACATTGGCCAGATAAGGGATATAGTCGGCATTCTTACCGCCTGTATTCGTTTTCACCTGATCGTATGCCTCCTGTACCACTTCTTTCAATTGAGCGAGTGTTACTTTTTTGTCCATAGATCTTTTATTTTTTTACGGTTTTACGACGACCACCGTGGTTGAACATCTTAGCTTCTACCGGAAGATTCTTTTCTTGAGCCATGCGGGTAGGAGTTGGATAATCCAGTTTTTCCAGTTCGGCGATGGCATTCTTGATGTCGCCCAGCAACATATCTGCCATATCGCGGCTGAATCCCTGACGAACAACGACACGCATCACTACATAATCTTCCAGTTTGGAAGGCAATGTATAAGCAGGAACCATCCAACCGTGTTGAGATAGTTTGTCTTGCAAATCGTACAATGTCCATTTGGCGCTCTTTGCATATTCCGGTTTCAGATACCAGATGAATAGCGGGTTCACAACATCTTCTGAGTAGTTGACGAACGGAACCATCTTGGCTATTTCGTCATGGATGTATTTAGCGATCTGTAAAGAGTTGTACTGTACTTCTTTGTAACCTTGGAATCCTAAACGGATGAACTGGTAGTACTGTCCCAGAATCTGAGCAGCCGGGCGAGAGAAGTTCAAACCTACTTGAGTGATGTTAGCACCCAGATAATTTACACTGAACGACATCTCTTCTGGCAGATATTCTTTGCCTTTCCAAACCACCCAACCGAGTCCCGGATATACCAGACCGAACTTATGACCGGATACACTGATGGAAAGCACCCATTTCAGGCGGAAGTCCCATTTTGTTTCCGGGTAAAGGAACGGAAGGATAAAACCACCGCTGGCAGCGTCTACGTGGATAGGAATGTCATAACCAGTCTTGGCGTTGTAAGCATCCAGTGCTTTGTCCAATGCTTCTACGTCGTCGTTCAGTCCAGTCCATGTAACACCCTGGATAGGTACGATACAAATTGTATTCTCATCACACATTTTCAAAGCTTCTTCGGGGTCAAGAGTGGTTTTTTCAAGTGTCAAAGGCACTTCACGCATTTCAATCTGCCACAACTGTGCAAACTTTTCCCAAACAACCTGGAAACCTGTAGAAATAACAAAGTTTGGTTTATCAAACGGTTTGCCCTGTGCTTGTCTTTTCTTACGCCAGCGCAACCAGGCAGCCACACCACCCAGCATACAAGCTTCTGAGGAGCCGATAGCCAGAGCACCGGTTTTCCAAGTATCTTTTTCAGGAGAATTCCACAAGTTGGCAACGATGTTGATACATTTACCGTTCATCACTGCGATACGCGGATACTCTGTTTCATCAATGTAGTTGATGTTGATGGCTTCGTTCATCAGCTTGGTAGCATATTCATCCATGTAGGTAGTCACGAAAGTAGCCAGGTTCAGGCGCGGTTGAGTCTGAGCGAATGTTTCGTCTTTTACCATCTGATAGGCGACTTCAGGAGTAGTAGGTCCATCAGGTATCTTCTCTACCGGAGAGGGTTGCAACATTCTGTCTGAACCAAATGCTTCTGTTTTAGCATCGCCTTTTCTGAAATTTAAATCTTTCATACTTAATTTGTTTTTAAAAGGTTTAGGGCGATGGGGATTTTCCCCGTCGAATTTCCCACAACAACAGCAGGCTGTTTTGAAAGTTTTCGGCTTTTACATTATTTGGCGTTTATTAAGGGGGGATTCGTTTTGAACTTTATGCGATGAGTATTGTTCTCATCAAACCTAAACTTTTAACGAATTTGCGTATGAAAATACAGACGGGAAGAGGAACGATTTCTCTTATCACTTTAATTGCCATCTGGTCTGTTTCGGCACTGACTTCTCTGCCGGGGCTGGCCGTTTCGCCTATATTGGGCGATCTTACGAAGATATTTCCGGAAGCTACGGATTTGGATATCCAGATGTTGACTTCGCTTCCTTCCTTGCTCATTATTCCTTTCATTCTGCTGGGGGTAAGTTGACGGAGAAAGTCGACTTTGTCCGTATCCTGAAAATCGGACTTTGGCTCTTTGCGGTGAGCGGTATGTTGTATCTGGTTTCCAATAAGATGTGGCAATCTGATTTAGTAAGTGCCTTATTGGGTATCGGGGCTGGGCTGATTATTCCGTCTGGGTCTATCTGCTTCCCTTGTTTACCTATTCTGCTGGTTGGATATCTAAGCGACTCAGCGGAAGTCGGTTGGCTGCCGTATTCTTCTTCTCAGAAAGATGATTCTGGAAGCCGAAGATTCATCCATAGATATAGGAGGTGGTAAATATGGTATCCATATCAGGCATCTGATACAGTTAATGGCTTTTTACGGGATAATTACTTATATTGTAGTAGTGGTGATTTTCAATCTGCCTTTCTTAATGGAAAAACATCATTTTTCCAGCGGTAATTCGGGGTTGATGATTTCGCTTTTCTTCCTGGCTATTACGGCTCCGGGCTTCTGCTTGAATAAGATTGTCGGCCTTCTAAAAGAACGTACCAAGGCATATAGTCTGTTATCCATAGCTTTAGGGTTGTTATTAATCTGGATAGCTCCGTTGGAGTGGCTCATTATTCCGGGTTGTCTGCTTGTCGGATTGGGATATGGCGTTATTCAGCCTATGTTGTACGAGAAAACGACTCATGCGGCGCTTCCACAGAAGGCAACAATGGCACTGGCATTTGTGATGATGATGAATTATCTGGCAATTTTGCTTTATCCTTTCATTGGTGATTTTCTGCAATGGGTATTTCATACACAGTCGCAGGAATTTCCGTTTATCTTCAATCTGTTGATTACTGTTGGCACTTTCTTCTGGGCATACCGTTGCCGTGATACTTTTTTGTTTAACGACCAATTGAAATAAAGATGAGAAATAAAAAACTGGAAGCTAACGTCAGCATGGCCGTTTCAAAGATATTCGGTGGTTTTAATATGAATGCGTTGAAATTTCTTCTTCCGTTGTGGATGAGTCCGCTAACGGGAGCGGCAATCCGTTGTACGTTTGCAGCGGTCGCTTTTTGGATTATCGGCTGGTTCATGCCGAAGGAACAGTCCACTCCGAAAGAAAAAATCCTGTTGCTTCTGTTGGGGGCGTTGGGGTTGTACGGCTTTATGTTCCTTTATCTTATCGGGTTGAGTAAGACTACGCCTGTTTCCAGTTCTATTTTTACTAGTTTGGAACCTATTTGGGTGTTTGTGATTATGATTGTGTTCTATAAAGAAAAGGTGTCAGTGAAAAAAATAGTAGGTATGGCTATCGGGCTGGTCGGAGCTCTGGTGTGCATCTTGACTCAGAAAAGTGACGACCTTGCTTCGGATGCATTTACAGGGAATATGCTTTGTTTGCTTAGTTCCGTAGCTTATGCTATCTATCTGGTAATGAGCCAACGTATCCTTGCAAACGTGGGAGCGATGACGATGTTGCGTTATACATTTACGGGAGCTGCCATTACCGGTTTGATTGTTACGGCTATCACGGGTTTTGATGCTCCTGTACTGACAATACCTATCCATTGGCAACCTTTCTTGATACTGATGTTTGTATTGATATTTCCTACCACAGTCAGTTATTTGCTGATTCCGATCGGATTGAAATATCTCAAAACAACCGTTGTTGCCATTTATGGCTATCTGATTCTGATTGTTGCTACTATCACTTCACTAGCTATCGGACAGGACCGTTTCAGTTGGACGCAGACCTTTGCCATAGTGTTTATTTGTGCCGGTGTTTATCTGGTTGAAGTGGCCGAAAGCCGTGACAAGTCTCCGGACCCGTTGAAAAAATGAGAGTTTTTTCTGAAAGAAGCAGGAAAAAAAAAGGCGTCCTTCGCAAGACGCCTTTCGTTATTTTGTCATCATGTTTTATAGAGAGGAGTTGATTGCTTGTGCGATAGACTTGAATTCTTCGTCCGACAATTTCAGTTTCGGATTAGAGAACAGCATATCCGATTCCTTCTGGATAGGGATTAAATGAATATGTGCGTGAGGAACTTCCAGTCCAATCACTGCTTCACCCACCTTCTTGCACGGGAAGGCCTTTTCGATGGCACGGGCTACCTGCTTTGCAAATACGTGCATTGCAGCCAGGTCTTCATCGCTCAAATCGAAAATATAGTCTACTTCTTGTTTGGGCACTACCAATGTATGTCCCTTTACCAACGGGTTGATATCGAGAAATGCGAAGAACTTGTCGTTTTCCGCCACCTTGTAGCAGGGGATTTCGCCTGCGATGATTCTGCTGAATATTGTTGCCATAACTTTTATTGATAAAATAAGGCAAGCCTCATACGGAGACCTGCCTTAACGTTAAATGGATATGTTTACTACTTCTAATGCAATTTTGCCTTGCGGTACTGTAATTTCTGCTACATCACCGATCTTCTTGCCAAGCAGACCTTGTGCAATCGGGGTGTTTACTGAAATTTTTCCTTCCTTCAGGTTAGCTTCACTTTCGGAAACGATGGTATAAGTCATCTTCATACCATTCTTTACATTTTTCAGTTCCACCTTATTTAAAATCTGTACGGAATCAGTTTTGAGCTTGGACTCATCAATGATTTTTGCATCCGCAATCACTGTTTTCAGTTTGTTGATACGCATTTCCAACAGACCTTGTGCCTCTTTGGCTGCATCGTACTCTGCATTTTCTGACAAGTCTCCTTTATCTCTTGCTTCGGCTATTGCCGCGGAGATCTTCGGGCGTTCCACTGTTTCCAGTTCTTTCAGTTCCGCCATAAGTTTCTTGTAACCTTCTTCTGACATATAAGCCATGATGTTTTCCTCCTTTAATTGTTTTAAATGGTCATATAAACAAAAAAGAATTCCAACATGTGCCATGTTGGAACCCTCTTTTCATTATTTCTTTGCAAAGATAGCTTTTTAAGTGATACGTGTCAAGCAAAAAATGCTGCTATGTAACATATTTAAATGAAATATGCTAATTTATAACAACTTAGAGTAATGACTTGACGGATGCTTCTAAATCCTTGATATCCTCGCCGCGAAGTTTCAGTTCGTTGTTGCGGTTAATCAAGGAAGATAGATGGAACCTGGCGTACATTATATACAGCTACATTGGTAGAATATACTCCGTTGCCGTCACGCACACATATCCAAGGGAGGTTGGCTGCTGCCGTTTTCCAGTAGTGTTCGTCCGCATCGAGAGAGATCTGGTAAATTTCCAATCCCTGTGAAGCATACTTATTATATAGTTCGCGAAGCAACATATTGTGGGGAGCGCCTGCCGGTGACTGGAATACGGAGAAGTCGAGTAATACGACTTTGCCTTTCAGGTCAGTCAACTTGCGCACATTCCCGTGTATGTCGCGCAAAGCAATGTCGATGATGCCGGTTTCTACAATTTTTTCTTGCGGAATCTCCAAAGCTTTTGCTTGCGGCTGGCGCGTATTTTTCATCCCCTTAATTACAATGTTATAAAGGTTCTTGGAACGTACTGCATTGGGATATGTATTGTTGAGGCTCGTCGCTACGGCTGCAAAACATTTCACGTCATCTTTGTTATTCAACGGATCGAATATCAGATAGTTGTTCAGCTTCTGGAACAGTGCGAAATAGGCGGCTGCCGTGTTGGGAGCTGCGAAGATATAGTTCACTTTCACGTCCTCTTTATATTTACCGAGCAATGTTGCCAGACTGTCCTCGAAGATATCGTGTCGCTGATATTATTGTTGCGTAATGTAGCTAGCAAGTCGTCCACATTTTTTCTGAAGACGGATCTGCTTCAGCGTCAGCTCTTTTATCTTGTTGCTGTTTTCCGAACCTTCCACCGTATAATTGGTGGAGAAATCCATATACGGAGCTTTGATCTGAACCGTTTCGATAGAGTCTACAGAAAAGTTGATTACTTTGTCGTCTATCCGCAGACGGTAAAATTCGGGAGACTCGGGACGAGCTTGCTTAAAGCTGAATGTACCTTCACCCTTCAGCTTCACTGAATCAAGTGGAACAATACCTTCCAGACCGGAAGCTTCCAGATAAAGCATTTTACCGTCGGCTCCTGATACATCCCCGGTTACCTGGAATTTAGGACCGGAACTACAAGCAGTAATAGTAAGTGCGGCGAGCGCTGCAAAAGTTACCTTTTTCATATAGCGTGTGTTATTTACGAGATGCAAATATACTTCTTTTCGAGATTAGTCAAAGCATTTTGCCGGGTTCTTCTCCTAATTTTGAAAAAAAAAATCGGTTCTGCACTAACTTTTTACCTCATTTCCACCTGATTACAACGAGAAATGTATATCTTTGCAGGAATTTTGAAAGAAAAAGTATAGATAAAACAATTTTTATGATTAACCCAATTGTTAAGACAATCGAGTTGGGAGATGGAAGAACCATTACACTCGAAACGGGAAAGCTGGCAAAACAGGCAGATGGTTCTGTGATGCTTCGCATGGGCAACACCATGTTATTAGCTACTGTTTGTGCCGCTAAAGATGCAGTTCCCGGAACAGATTTCATGCCGCTTCAGGTAGAGTATAAAGAAAAATTCGCAGCATTCGGCCGCTTCCCTGGTGGTTTTACAAAAAGAGAAGGAAGAGCATCTGACTATGAGATCCTTACATGCCGTTTAGTAGACCGTGCTCTCCGTCCTTTATTCCCTGATAACTATCACGCAGAAGTTTACGTAAACATCATCCTTTTTTCAGCAGACGGTGTGGATATGCCTGATGCATTGGCCGGATTGGCTGCTTCCGCAGCACTGGCTGTTTCAGATATTCCTTTCAACGGACCAATCTCAGAAGTACGTGTTGCGCGTATCGATGGTAAATTCGTTATCAACCCTACTTTCGATCAGCTTGAACAAGCTGATATGGATATCATGGTGGCCGCTACTTATGAAAACATCATGATGGTAGAAGGCGAAATGAGGGAAGTGTCGGAGGCCGAACTACTGGAAGCCATGAAAGTAGCTCACGAAGCCATCAAAGTACATTGCAAGGCACAGATGGAGCTGACAGAAGCGGTAGGTAAGACGGTGAAACGTGAATATTGTCACGAAGTGAACGACGAAGATTTGCGCAAGGCTGTTCGTGAGGCATGCTACGAAAAAGCTTACGCAGTAGCCGCTTCCGGAAACAATAACAAGCACGAACGTTTTGATGCTTTCGAAGCTATCCGCGAAGAATTCAAAGCTCAATTCTCTCTGAAGAAGAGTTGGACGAAAAGGGTGCGCTGATCGATCGTTACTACCACGATGTAGAAAAAGAGGCCATGCGCCGTTCCATTCTTGACGAAGGTAAGCGCTTGGATGGCCGTAAGACTACTGAAATCCGCCCGATCTGGTGTGAGTAGGTCCCTTGCCTGGTCCTCACGGATCCGCTATCTTTACTCGTGGCGAGACACAATCATTGACTTCTGTTACGCTGGGTACTAAGACTGGATGAGAAGATCATTGACGATGTTCTGGACCACGGAAAAGAACGTTTCTTATTACATTATAACTTCCCTCCGTTCTCTACGGGCGAAGCCAAGGCTCATCGTGGTGTAGGTCGTCGCGAAATCGGTCACGGTCACTTTGCATGGCGTGCATTGAAAGGACAAATCCCTGCCGATTATCCGTATGTAGTACGTGTAGTTTCCGATATTCTCGAATCAAACGGTTCTTCTTCGATGGCAACCGTATGTGCCGGTACTTTGGCACTGATGGATGCCGGTGTGAAGATAAAACAACCGGTATCGGGTATCGCTATGGGATTGATCAAGAATCCGGGCGAAGAAAAATATGCTGTATTGTCCGACATTCTTGGTGACGAGGACCACTTCGGCGATATGGACTTCAAGGTAACAGGAACTAAAGGAACGGTATCACCGCTACCCAGATGGATATCAAGGTAGACGGTCTGTCATACGAAATCCTGGAACGCGCCTTAAACCAGGCTAAAGAAGGACGTATGCACATCCTTGACAAGATCACCGAGACAATCGCTGAACCACGTGCCGACCTGAAAGACCACGCTCCTCGCATCGAGACGATGACTATTCCTAAAGAATTCATCGGTGCAGTAATCGGCCCTGGCGGAAAGATTATTCAAGGTATGCAGGAAGAGACAGGTGCTGTGATTACTATCGAAGAAATTGATGGTATGGGACGCATCGAGGTTTCCGGAACAAATAAGAAATGTATTGATGATGCAATGCGCATGATTAAAGCGATCGTTGCTGTTCCTGAAGTGGGTGAAGTTTACAAAGGTAAAGTTCGCTCTATTATGCCTTACGGTGCATTTGTCGAATTTTTGCCGGGTAAGGATGGTTTGCTGCACATCTCTGAAATTGATTGGAAACGTCTGGAGACAGTAGAAGAAGCCGGAATTAAGGAGGGTGATGAGATCGATGTGAAACTGATCGATATTGATCCGAAAACTGGCAAATTCAAACTTTCTAGAATGTCGCTTTTCTTGTTTTTCTTATATTAATTTCGTATCTTAAGAAATTTTGTTTTTGCCTGTTTGGGTGGTCACTTTGCAAAGTGATGTTTGTCATTCTATAAAGTGCCATTTGTCTTCTTATAAGGGGACATTGGTCACCTTGTAAGGTGACGACTACCCGTGTGCATAAAAAGGAACTGTTTTGTGCGCGTCAATTCCTTATTCTCTGTGTGGAGCAACCTTACTTATATACTTGTATCGGCAATTCTCCCCGTAATGCGCCGAGTGCATTGAGGGCTAATGCTTCCAATTCATCTTCTCCGGGATATACATATACGGGAGCAATGAATGATATGCGTTCTTTCAATCGGCTGATTACATAATCGGAATGCGCGATACCGCCTGTCAGTAGAATGGCGTCCGCCTTTCCGTAGAGCACGGTAGCGGCAGCTCCTATCTCTTTGGCGATATTGTAAATCATGGCATCCAATATCAGTTTGGCGTGATGGTCACCTGCTTCAATGGAACGTATGACGGTGGGGATGTCGGTTGTTCCCAGATGGGCAGCCAGTCCGGCACGTCCGGAAATACGTTTTTTAAGTTCGTCGTTCGTGAACCGGCCGCTGTGGCACAAGTCTATCAACTGCCCGGCAGGAAGCGTACCGGCACGTTCCGGCGAGAACGGGCCTTCACCGTCGAGCGCATTGTTGGCGTCTATCGCTCTTCCGTGCCGGTGGACGGCTACGGAAATCCCTCCACCAAATGGCAGACAATCAGATCTAAATCTTCATACTTTGTGCGCTGCTCTTTAGCGAAGCGTCGGGCGATGGCGCGCTGGTTCAGTGCATGCCAGATAGTGATTTTCGGCATGAGTGGAGAGCCTGTGATACGGGCTAACGTCTTCCAGCTCGTCAACAACGCCCGGATCCGCGATGAAAGCCCGGCAACCGGGAAGCAAGAGGCTGAGTTCGGAAGCTATGAGGCAACCCAAATTACAAGCGTGATTGCGCATGGCATGAAGAATATCGTCCAGCATGACGTCATTCACCTCATACACGCCACCGGGAATCGGTTTCAACAGTCCTCCCCGTCCGATGATCGCATCAAAGTCGAAAGGTATCTTTTCGGACTCCAGCGCTTTCTGTACCAGATTCTTGCGGAATTCAAACTGATCGATAATACGTGGAAATGCGGCTAACTCTTCTGTCGTATGTTTTATGATTGCGGATTAGCAATGGCGTTTCATTCTCATATACGGCTATTTTTGGCGACGTGGAGCCGGGGTTGATAACTAGAATTTTCATAGATCGTGAGTGCTTAAGTGTGATTTAGATGGATGAACTTGCAACTTGATAGGTGCCCTGCTTCCTGCATTCACAGTCTCCCGACAACTTGAGGCATGCCATAGCAATGCTGTAATACTTGGACAAGCCGGAGTCGCTGCGCGAAGGTAGCACAACAGGGCATATAGGTCCTTGAAGTAACCCCGCCATATCGGCATGAGAGAAGAGGGAGACAGCCTTGTAAGAAAGCATTGCCCGATTCGATATTCGGGAAAATCAAGACATCGGCCTCGCCGTTGATGGGAGATACAATGCCTTTGATGTCGCCGCTCGTCTTTTCGCAGGAAGTCTTTACATCCAACGGGCCGTCGATGATGACATTTCCGAACTCGCCGGCCTCGGCAAGTTCCACAATATTGACATAATCCAACGAATGAGGGAACTTGGCGCTTACTTTTCCGTACAATGGATAAGTGCGATACGCGGCTGTTCGATACCGAAGTGGCGGCAGGTATGGATAGCATACCAAATCATCTCTATGCGCTGCTGCAAGGTGGGCCGGGGAATGACTGCGGCATCCGAAAAGAACAGCAGTTTATCATAGGTGGGAATCTGCATGACAGCCAGATGTGTCAGAATCTTTCCTTTGGGCAGCAGTCCCTTTTCCTTGTCGAGAATGGCATGAAGCAGATTATCCGTATTGATAATACCCTTCATCAGAATATCCGCACCGCCCTCACGCACGATGCGTACCGCTTCGCGCGCCGCTTCATCCTTATCTTCAATATGCAACGTCTGTACGTATTCGGGATATTTCTTTAAAGTGGGATATTTCTCCAAGATAGCCGAATCGCCGATCATCAGAAACTCGGCAATTCCTTCGTCCAATGCGCGGGTTATAGCATATTCAGTATTGGGGTCATTGGCACAGACTACGGCAATGCGTTTTCTATGGTTTAGTTTTTTGAGATGAGCCGTTAACTGGGCAAAACTTAGAATAGGTTCCATAACGTTAGATTTTTAGCAAATATCTGGGGCTTGAAGGTCGCTATGGGAAAACATGCCGGTGGCTCTTCCGGCCGGTTTGCCGGAACAGTCAAACAACGCTTGGATGATTTGCAGGATGCAATGGACGATCCGAAAGTAAAAAGCCATCCTTTGCAGCCGGGGCGGGTATGGAGCGGTTCATCTGATTGACAAACTTGATTTTACCGCTTTCCGCGAACATCCGAAATGGCTGCTTGGTTTCAGTGATATTACCGCTCTGCATAACCTGTTCCAGAAAAACGGATATGCTTCGTTGCATTCATTAATGGCACGTCATCTTACGGTGGAGCCGGAGGATGATCTGTGTTCGCTTTATTTGAAGGATATATTGTCGGGCAATCTTCCTGTTTATACTTGTGAGAAGCATAAGTTGAACAGGAAGGGCAGTGCGGAAGGTATTTTGCGGGGCGGAAATATGGCGGTGGCTTATGGCTTGCGCGGTACTCCATACGATATTCCGGCAGCGGGAACGATACTCTTTATTGAAGATGTCAGCGAACGTCCGCATGCCATCGAACGTATGATGTATAATTTGAAACTGGGAGGCGTGCTTGAAAAACTGTCCGGACTGATTATCGGTCAATTTACAGAATATGAAGAAGACTGTTCGTTGGGTAAGGAACTGTATCCCGCTTTGGCCGATTTAGTAAAAGAATATGACTATCCGGTTTGTTTTAATTTTCCGGTAGGTCATGTGACGCATAATTTGCCGCTTATCAATGGAGCCAGAGTGGAGTTCACCGTTGGAAAGAAAAATGTGGAATTAAAGTTTATATGTTAATAATCTATTCCATCAGGGTGATACTCTGATGAAAATAACTAATTTTGAGACCTTAATAGATAAGAGGATAATGAAAAAGAAATCTATGATGTTACTGACGACTGCTTTTCTGCTACTGTCTGCATTTTCGTGCGGAGGGGGCAACAAAGCGAATACAACTAATGAACAAAGCGAAAAGATAGTGGTGAATGTACCTCAGTTTGATGCGGATAGTGCTTATTTGTATGTAAAGAATCAAGTGGACTTCGGACCTCGTGTCCCCAACACAAAGGGGCATGTAGCTTGTGGAAACTATCTGGCGCAGCAATTGAAGGAGTTTGGCGCACAGGTGACCGATCAGTATGCAGATTTGATAGCTTATGACGGTACTTTGCTGAAGGCTAGAAACATCATTGGCTCCTATAAGCCGGAAAGTAAGAAAAGAATCGCTTTGTTCGCACATTGGGACACACGCCCATGGGCCGACAATGATCCTGACAAAAGAATCATAAAACACCTATTCTCGGTGCTAATGACGGAGCAAGCGGGGTGGGAGCTTTGCTGGAGATTGCCCGTCTGGTTCATCAACAGCAACCGGAGCTTGGAATCGACATCATCTTTCTTGATGCGGAAGATTATGGAGCGCACGATCAGGATAACGAAGAGTCGTGGTGTCTGGGAGCACAGTATTGGGCGCGCAATCCTCATGTTCAAGGATACAATGCCCGTTTCGGAATTCTGCTTGATATGGTAGGAGGTAAGAATACGGTCTTTCTGAAAGAATCCTATTCCGAGAAGTTTGCGCCGGACGTTAATAAGAAGGTCTGGAAGGCTGCCCGGAAGCTGGGATACGGCAATCTGTTTATCAATGAAGATGGAGGAGGGTGACGGACGATCATTTGTTCATTAACCGGTTGGCGCGTATAAAGACAATTGATATCATTGCTTCTGATCCGGAAGGTGGATTTACTCCTACCTGGCATACCCTCACGGATAATATGGATCACATTGATAAGAATACATTGAAAGCAGTCGGTCAGATTGTATTGGAGGTAATCTATAACGAGAAATAAAATAAATAGTATGTCAATTAATGAATTACAAGACGAAGTAATTGCAGAGTTCAGTGACTTCGATGACTGGATGGACCGCTACCAGCTACTCATTGACTTAGGTAATGAACAGGAACCGCTCGACGAAAAGTATAAGACCGAACAGAATCTGATCGAAGGCTGCCAGAGCCGTGTATGGCTTCAGGCGGACGATGTGGATGGAAAAATCGTGTTTAATGCGGAAAGTGACGCTTTGATTGTGAAAGGAATTATAGATTTGCTGATTAAGGTATTGTCGGATCATACTCCTGATGAAATATTGAATGCCGATCTTTATTTTATAGATAAAATCGGGTTGAAGGAACATTTGTCACCTACCCGTAGCAATGGTTTGCTGTCGATGGTAAAGCAGATACGTATGTATGCGCTGGCATTCAAAGCAAAAGAGGGGAAGTAGTTAAAAGTAAAACAGATGGGCAGTTCCGCTCTACCTATTAATAGGTATAATTCTTAAAATAGTTTAATTTCCGTAGGCATTATTTGTCTTTATTAGCTTTTCTTTGTTCTTTTACGCCATATAGTTAAAAGACAAAATGTATGAACTACTATTTAAAGAGACGGATACTGTTTTTAGCTTTCCTCTCATTTTGTGTCATTGTGCAAGCACAAAGAGAAGAAAAACGAATTTCTGGTCATGTGCGCGATTCGCAGGATCTTCCGTTAGCGGGAGTTAATATTAAGGTAAAAAATACGCCTTATGGAGCTATTTCCAATGAAAAGGGAGAGTATGTGTTGAAGGGACAGTGGGAGCCCGGTGTGAGTATTGAGTTTTCCTTTATCGGTATGAAGCGGAAAGTAGTTACCTATAAAGGACAAACACGGCTGGATGTGACTTTGCTTGATGATGTGAATAATATGGATGAGGTTGTTGTCACAGCCAAAGCTAATATTAATGAGATTGATATTCGTGCCCGCCCGGAGTGGTGCAAGAGGTGGATATGCGACGCATCAATAGTAAGCCGATGATCGATATGGGGCTGGCATTGCAAGGTTCTGTTCCCGGATTGATTATCCAAAATACCGGGGAACTGGGTTCGACCCCTGAAATCCGTATTCGTGGAAACTCTTCTTTACGTAAAGGGAATACAACGAATGAACCGTTGTATATTATGGCCGGTAAGGTCATCAGTCCGGAAACTTTCTACAATCTAAACCCGATGGATATCAAGGAAATAAAGGTGCTGAAGGATGCGGCTGCCTGTGCCTTGTATGGAATCAAGGCTGCCAACGGGGTATTGGAAATCACTTCCCAGCGAGGTGTCAGCGGGCAGACAATGGTTACTTATACGTTGGACATGGGAGTCACGACGCGCGGTCGTCGCGGCGTGTCTATGATGGACTCAGCGGAGAAACTGGAACTGGAACGGTTGCTGCAGAATCCGGAGACTCCGGGATATCGTTACAGTGCTGATTACTACAATAAATACTATGCGGGCGATCCTAACTTGTCGCAACTGATTGCGTCGGGGGAACAGAAGTTGAACGAATTGAGGAATATCAATACAGATTGGTTCAAAGAGTTGATTCGTAACAATCTGTATCAGAAACATAATGTAAGCATTCGGGGCGGAAGCGAACAGACTACCTATTATATATCTGCCAATTATACCAAGCAAGGAGGACGTTTGCCGGGTAATGACAAGCAGCGTATGAGTTTGCGTATGAATCTGGATCAGAAACTGGGACATATCGGTTACGCTTTGCTGAGTGTGAACGGTGGATATGCGAAGACGAATACCCCGAACGGCTCTACTTCCGATCCGACCCAGTTGGTTTATGAGTTGAATCCTTATGAAACGAAAGACGGTGGCGAACTGATTTCTTATCCGGGACGTACTTATAAGGACTTGATGAATCAGTTCAGCCAGGAGAGTGCAGCGAAAACTGCCGGAATCAGTGGTAGCCTGACCTTGAATCCCTTGCCCGGACTGGATATTGCCGCAGTGGCGGGATTGGACTTTCTGTTGGATGAGACGGAACAGTTTACCCCTCTACTTCTTATTCGGAAATGACAAGTGGTATTCCGAACTTAAACGGGGTATTTTCGCAAAATCAAAGAATACGACCACGAACATTTCTACTAACATTCGTGCGACTTATAATCATGTATTTGCCGGTAGGCATGACCTTACGTTGGGAGCTAATATGGACTACTACCTCACTCAGTTGGATAATGTGTCCATAACCGGTTATGGCGTGGGAACGATTAATTCGGCTGCTGCCATCAATCACTCCATTCAGGGAACCCGTCAGGCGGAAGTCGGCGCTCTGAAAGATAAAAATGCGCAGTTGGGATTGGGAGCTGTATTAGGTTATACCTTTGATAATATTTACGATTTCTATGCGACTTATAAAGCGGACGCGTCTTCTATCCTGCCTTCGGACAAGCGTTGGAATAGCGCTTGGGCAGTCGGTATCGGTTGGACTCCCAGCTATTACTCTTTTCTGGCAGACAATACTGTCCTGACCCGCTTGAATCTGAAAGCGTCTTACGGATATACAGCCAATCTGAACGGTGTTTCCGTTTCCTCTACGGTAGCTACTTTCGCCTATTCCAATAATGCGTATGAGGATCAGCGTGTTCTGGAGTTGATGGGACTTTATAATAAGGACTTGAAACCGGAACAGACGAAATCCATTGATGCGGGAGTCAGTATTGAGTTGTTCAATCGGGTGACTTTGGAGACAAGCTGGTACAATCGCCGCACGGAACAAGCGTTGCTTGATGTGCCTATTCCTTCTTCCACCGGTTATACCACATTGAAGCGCAATATCGGTATATTGGAAAACCGGGGAATCGAATTCGGACTGAAAGCGAAAGTCCTGGATACAAGAGATTGGATTTTGAATTTGAGATGGAATATGGCGTACAATCGTAACAAGGTAATTGACTTGTATTATGCAGACAAGATATATGCATCTGAGGATGTATTGGTTCCGGATTATGAAGTGGGCAAGTCATACGATATGATCTATGGTCCTCAGTCTTTAGGCATTAATCCTTTGACCGGTTATCCGGTATTTCTGGTGAAAGATAATAAGGAGAAGCAGGCGAGTGAAACATTGACAGTGGATGATGTGGTAGCTTTGGGGCATTCTACACCACCGTATACCGGAAGCTTCGGCCTCTCTCTTTCTTACAAAGCCTTCGACTTGGATGTGGATTTCTATTATGTACACGGCGGCATTCATCAATTCAATTATTCGTATGTGCGTGATAAGGATAATGTGAACCGGAACGCTGTGGCAGGACAGACGGAAAGAATGTGGTTCAAAGCCGGTGATGAAGGGAAAGTATATCCTACTCCTTTTTATACTTCAGCTACTGCGGAAGAGAACCTTACTTTGTATCCCAACTCCTTGACTGTGGGAAAGAGTGATTACCTGAAACTCTCTATGATTTCTCTGCGATATCGTGTAGACCAACGTTTCTTGCGGAAAACGATACCGTTCGTGAAGTATGCTACTTTTGCTTTTCAAGGTTCCAATCTGTTTACCTGGACTTCATACAAAGAGTCCGACCCGGAAAGCGGCACACTTGCAGGAAGTATGCAGCCTATTTATACATTCAATATGAATCTGACTTTTTAAAGGATAACGATTATGATAAAGAAACTCATTTATATATGTGCCGTCATGGTGGGGAGTCTGTCGGGATTGTCTTCTTGTTCATTGGACATTCCCCTTCCGATCAGTATTCGGATCCGGATGCTATTGTGGATATTTCAACGGCACGCTCTCTTTTGTCTTCTGTTTATAGTTTGTATCCACATTACGAATATGAACTTTCTATTTTGGGCGATGATTTTTGCCCGACTTCCATTGTGGGAAAAGATATGAGCCTGAAGAACCTTTATGCTTGGCAGGATAATTCTATAACGACTCTTGCCGAAAGTTTGTGGGGAGAGTATTATAACACGATCGCCTCCTGCAACGCTTTATTGGAACGCGTGGATAACATAACGCTGGAGAATGCTTCGGAGGAGAAGGATAAAGCGGCTATCATTAGTGAGGCGAAAGCATTAAAGGCGCTTTGCTATTTCAATCTGTTGAGACTGTTTGCTCCTGCCTATGACAAGAATCCGCAAGCGGACGGGATTGTATTGAAGGATGAACTGGGACTTGCTTTTCCGAAACGTTCTTCCATCGAAACCTGTACGACTACTATCCGTACATTACTGACAGAAGCTGCTGCGGTCGAGAATAATCCGGATAAGAACGGCTGGCTGTCTCAGACTGCGGTTTATTATCTGTTGGCTGAGTTGGAACTGTATGCCGGACAGTATGGGCAAGCCGTAACTTATGCGGAGAAGGTGCTGGAAAAAGCGACGGATGATATGTTCACGGAGAATGGTTACGGAAGACTTTGGGAAACGGCTTCCTGCAAAGAGCGTATATTCGCTTTTTATACATCGAAGAGTTTTTATGCAGGTATTCAGTTTGATGCGACGAACGGTGATTACTTTGCATTGAATCCCGCTATCACTTATGGAGACGATGATATACGTCAAGCTTATAATGTATATCCTTTCGAGATGGATGGAGAGTCCCGAAATCTGATGGGGAAATATAATAAATGGAATAAGGAATCCAAAAGTATACAGTATATCAACGTGATGCGCTATGCCGGTGCTTACTTTATTGCTGCTGAGGCTTATAGTCGGCAGACCGGGCAAGAAGGCAAGGCGATTGAAAAGATGAATGAATATCTGGAGGCTTGCCAAGCTACTCCTATGGAGGATGATTTGACAGGAACGGATTTGATAGAGGCTATTCATAAAGAAAAAACAAAAGGAATTTGCCGGTGAGGGCGTGCTCTACTTCGATTTGAAGCGTTTGCACTCGGGAGGTTTGTCCCGATTGTCGCAGTGGGGAGATAGAGAAGATACCAAAATAAAGGTGGATGATTATCGCTGGTGTTTTCCCATTCCTCGTTCGGAATATAAATATAATGAGAATATAACTCAGAATGAAGGATGGCCTTTGAATAGGTAAAATTGATTCAATAAAAAAGGAAGATTATGAGATATAACTATTATTATCTGTGTTTACACGTCCTTTTCTTGTTGGGATTAGTGACAAGTTGTAGTAACGATATTGATTATACTTACAAAGGAAGTAATTATATACAGATCAGTACGGCGGATGACCCTGCCATAGCGGAAAATGATGATCGTCCTGTTACTGTAGATGTGATTTTGGCTACTGCTGTAGAAACGGACGCTACAATTCATTTTGAATTGTCGGGCAATGAGGATGGAGTTTTGAATATGGAGAACGATGGGAGTGTGTTGATTAAGGCTGGCGAAAAAAAGCGAGCTTTAAGATAGCTTCCAATCATAAGAGCTTGTTGAATACTCAAAGGTACTGACCTTAAAGTTAAAGACTTTACTGATTCACGTATGCGTGTGTGGAATGAATTAAAATTAATAGCGAAACCTAGTCCGACTTTACCCGAATTGACTGAAGAACAGATAGAAGTTGATAGAGGGATATAGAGAAAGATATGGGGTGAATTTAAATCGGTTTATAGGAGAGGTGAAATGTCATGTGACAGTCATATATCCAACAGATGATATTGGAACATTCTATGATGAAGAAACCCGTTCTTTTGAAGGTAAGAGTGTGATTACATTAAGTGATAATGCTACTGCTGAACGACCGATATTGAAGATGATTGATAATCCGTTGGGTCTGACCTCATTCCTGTGGGAGATATTAAAAAAGAAACGATAGAGGATGATGAGGTTTGGATGGAGCAGCCTTATAATCAGGCAATGGTGAAAGCTATTAATTTCAGTGAAGATGAGGAAGAATTCAAAGTTTTGCTTGATAATATTGAACTGGAGCCGAAGCGCAATCAATTTCATTTTTGTGACGACAGTACAGGATGTTAATGGATATGATTTAAAAATGTTCCTTTTGAGTATTCATTTACAGCATGGGATAGATGGAAAAACTATGGGAGAGCAAGGAAAAACTGTATCTGTGTTGGAAGGTGATAATTGGGTAGAGTATTCGGTTACTGAACTAATAACAGAGTATGCTATAATTTGGATCCGATATTTATCTTCTTTATTCTTCTATTGATGAAGATGGATGGGAAAATAAACCTTCCGATTTTATTGAACCGAAAGGCTCTTTTTAACGAGGATACATTTACTTTCCAATTCCCATGGGATCATTATAATTCAGGTGGTTACACCCAAATCTATGTAACTTATACCTTAAATAAATAACAGACTTATAATTAATTTATGCTACAACAAATTAAAACAAAAGCTATTCTAGTCTTAGCATTTCTTTTAGAGTAATATCTGTAGATATGCTTGCGCAACAATCCGTTTCAGAGAAGAAGATCGGTTTACCTCCCAACACCGTTGAAGGTGTATTACCGAATGGTTTGCATTATCTGATTCTCCCGAACGGGACACCGGCTCATACGACGGAGTTTCGTCTGGTGATGCGGCTCGGCTCAGCACAGGAGACGGATAAGCAAAAGGGAGCTGCCCATTTTTTGGAACACATGTCTTTTGCCGGTAGCAAACACTTTCCCGGACGCGGCATGGTGGACTATTTGGAAAGTCTAGGAATGAAGTTTGGGCGGGATATCAATGCTGTGACCGGCTATGACCGTACTATTTTCATGCTGACAGTGCCGATGGATAAAACTGATTCTGCCGTAAGTGATAAAGTTCTGTTGATACTGAAAGATTGGTTGGACGGACTCTCCTTTGAGGAAGAACGGACGAAGAAAGAACGCGGAGTGATTTTGGAAGAGTTGCGCGGCTATGACATAGGAGATGACTTTTATAGTTTGAAGATCGGTAAAAACCGTTTTACCGACCGTATGCCGTTGGGCAGTTCGGAGGATATCCGTAGCATTGACCGTAAAACACTGATTGAGTTTTATCAGCAATGGTACTCTCCACAAATGGCCACTGTTGTGGTGGTAGGGGATGTAGATCCGGTTTCCATAGAGAAGAAGATCAAAGAAATGTTCGCTTCCATTCCCCGTAAGAAGGTGAAAGGGTATCGTGTTTATCCTCTCACTTATGAAAAAGGAATAGCTCTTCATGAGATAGGAGATGATCTCAAACGCAGTTCTGAACTGGAGCTGATTATCCCTCATCCTTGCGTAGTGGGAAATACAGTTGGAACTATCTACCGTAAAGAGCTTGGTTCTTTGTTGGTACGGGCTATTACTAACCGTTTGCAAGCTCGGCAGATTCGTAGTAATGTATCCGATGCCTGGTTTCTTTCCGATAAGAATCATTTTGTGTTTACTTTCTCCGGAACGGATAAATCCGGTCTTTTGCAGCAAGTATCCGATTTGTCTAACGAGCTGGAATGTATCTTGAAGAACGGCTTTACGCCGGAAGAGCTGGATGATGCTATCAAAGAACTTTCCAGAACATTGAAGGTGGACTGTTCCGCACAGTTGTCCGGCAAGTGGTGTGATGATTTTATAGATTACGTTATATCCGGTGACCGCTATATACAATCGGAGAAGGAGATGCGCCAATTGCTTGAAAAGATCCGGTCGACTGACAGTGCTACTTTGCAGAAACTATTGCAGGAATGGCTTTCCTACAAAGAGCAGGCTTTGCTGGTTGCCTATCGCAATAATACGGGTAAACAGAACTCTATTCAGAAAGAAGACATACTACGTGCATGGGAAAAAGGAATCCGGAGTCCGTTGAAAGAGTTTGTCTACGTACCCAAAGAGGTGAAGGAAGAGACGATAACGGCACCTGTATGTCTGACCAAAAGCCACATGTTTGATGCTTCTGATATTGTCAGTGAGAAGAAATATCCGGAGATGAATTTGACGGAAGTCTTTTTTGAAGAACGGCCTGCGCTTTCTGCTCCGTCCTACGGATGATGAGAATCAGTCTCTCTTTGTGACCGCTTTCGGTAGGGGAGGCGTTGGAGATTTGTCGGATGAGGATTATCCGCTTTACGAAGGAACAGGTGGCTATATGGAAATGGGAGGAATAGCATGTGTGCCTTATGATACCCTGTCTTCTTATATGCAACAAGAAGAAATATCCATGAACCTTGCCATCAGTAACTTCTGGCATGATATAATGGGAATGGCACCTGCCGACAAAGCGCAAGAATTGTTTAACCTGATGTATGAGAAGATTTATCGTCCGGAACTTTGTTACAAAGACTTCGATGAAATCCGGCAGGACGAGATAGAACGTTTGGGAAAGGAAACGGTACTTGAGCAGATGATGAAACGTGCTTCAGACCGTGCGTTGACGAATCGTCTGGATTCGCTGATGGGGAATATAGTTTCTCGCCCGGCGTTGACAAAGAAAGATTTAGAGTCGCTTAATCTGGATAAGATTGCTGCCTATTACCGTTCTTTATATGCCAATCCCTCGCAAACGGTGTTCGTTGTGACCGGTAAGTTTGATACGGACAGCATTAAGAAGTTGCTGACCGGTACTTTTGCCCGTATGGAAAAAGTAGAGACGGGATTGTCCTTTTCTGACAAACCATTCAAGTTGCCCGGAAAAACGTATGTCGAAGCATTCCCGAATGAAAATGATACGCAGACTATATTCGATTATGTATTCTGTGGCAATTACCAACCCTCTTTGAGGAATAGTCTTACACTGAAGCTGATGCGTGATATTTTGCAGAACCGTGTGTTGAGTATATTGCGCGAACGGGAAAATATCGTTTATTCTCCGTATGCTTCTTTGTTTTATAATGGACTGCCGCAGCGGGTGTTTTATTTTGATTTGTCCGCTTCCGTTGATTGGGGCAATACGAAAAAGTGGAAGGATTGATAAAAGAAATCATTCATGAACTCCGTACTCATAAAGTGTCGGAAGAGGAACTGGATGCAATGAAAAATCGTTCCTGCTGACAAAACAAAAGTCCTTTCAAACGAGGCGTCTGCGGAATGGCGTACCAATCTGGTGAATTTGCTGAAGAACGGAGAGACGATAGACGACTTTGAACAGTACGAAAAATGCCTGTCTTCTATTTCCACCACGGATATTCGGAAAGCATTCAAGGAATTGGTGAACCCTGACAAGTTTGTATTATTATATATTGGAAAACATCAGAAATACAATGAATAAACTATTTTCTAAAAAAGTATGTGTGTTGTTACTCCTATGTTTGGTAGGAGTGACAGCCTTTGCCCAAAAAGGCTATAAGAAAGCGTATACCTTGTTTGATGCGAACGGCAAGGAGATTGGATATGACGAACTGGTTGCTGCGTTGGCGCAGCCGGACGTCGTGTTTATCGGTGAGATTCATAATTGCTGCATTACTCATTGGCTGGAGTACGAGCTTGCCCGTTCTTTGTATGCCATTCATAAGGATAAACTGATGATGGGGGCGGAAATGCTGGAGGCCGACAATCAACTGATTCTGGATGAATATATGAATCGGCAGATCTCTTATGACCGTTTTGAAGCGGAAGCGCGTTTGTGGGACAATTATAGTACGGATTATGCTCCGTTTGTGTTCTTTGCTAAGGAGAACCGTATCCCGTTCATTGCGACCAATGTTCCCCGTCGCTATGCAAACGTGGTGAAAGACAGGGGATTGCAGTATTTGGACTCATTGTCCGATGAGGCTAAACGCTATTTGCCGCCTCTTCCGGTATCGTTCACATATAAAGAAGAGGAACAGGGAGCCTTCGCATTGATGCACATGATGGGGAAAAGCAAGGGAATGCGGAATATCTGGCACAGGCGCAGGCCATCAAAGACGCTACGATGGGATGGTTTATTGCCCGTAATATGAAAAGCAAGTTCCTTCATTTCAATGGAAACTACCATTCGGACTTTCAAGGCGGAATCATTCCGTATCTGCTTCAATATCGTCCGGGAACGACGATAAAGACCGTTTGTTCGGTGCGCCAGGAGAGTATCGGACAATTGGATGAAGAGAATAAAGGAAGGGCGGATTTCTATATTTGTGTTCCGGAAGATATGACCTCTACTTATTAGAGGTCATGCGCTGCATATATAGGATGGTTGCTATGAATATGAGACAGACTCCTGCAAGAACGTAAATATATAAATTGCCGTTTATCAGGTCGTCCATATTCTCAGCTTCCGGAAACTTGATACTGAGATATACCGACAACGAATTATTCAGTATATGCATAAGTATGCAGGGGATTAAGCTGCCGGTTTTGTAGAATGTCCATGCCAGCAGGATGCCGATTAAGAATGCCGGAAGTATCTGGGCTGGATTGATATGAAAGACACCGAATAGGAATGCTGCAATGAGAATTGCTTTTGCCGGACTGTATTGCTGTAACAATGCTTTGGTGATTGCTCCGCGAAACAATAACTCTTCGAGTACAGGACCTATGATGGATATGGCGAGAATACCTCCCCATCCGGATTGGAGAATATCGAAAGACTGTTCCATGATATTAGGGATCCAATCCAGCAGACCCATCAATGCGGATACAGCAAATCCGGCCGTGAGAATGGCCAATGCGCTACATGACAGATAGCCTGCTGATACGGGAGACCACGTTGTTTTTTGCATACTGATATAACCGGCTTTCCATAAATAGATACCCATCATCACTTGTCCTGCCAATTGTGCCGGAATCATAATTGCTTGCGTCAGTATACCTTTATCCAGATTCCCGGTAGTGACCAATAAATAGATGGTATAGGGAATCATTACCAGAATAGGAGCGGCGATCTGCGCAATGACAAGGTCTATTAATATTAATTTGATAGCCGTTTTCATACCATTTTATGCTTTATCGGGTTGTGAAGAAACTGCATATAAACATGGCCAGCATTGATATTGCTATTACCACCAGGGAGATACTCATGAATGTCTTTTGCATACGAATCTGCTTTTTAAAGTTATTACTCAGTTATATGTTATTTAGTTCGGTCGTTATTTTGACCGCTCTGCTTGTTTGCCAAGAAGGATTGTTTCCGTCTCTTCGGCGTCTTTATGCAATTGCACTATCAGCTCGTCAATGTCGGCGAATTTCAGTTCGGGGCGTGTCCGCTTCACGAAAGTAAGCCGGATAAATTTGTCGTAAATGTCGGAGTGGAAGTGAAGGATATTCACTTCGATTGTGCGGTTGGGACCATTGTCAATGGTCGGGCGGACACCTATGTTCAGCATTCCCATATAGGTCTTTCCGTCGAATGTGACCCATACGGCATAGACTCCGTCTGCGGGAATCAGTTTGTCGGGATCATCCACGCTTAAATTGGCAGTCGGAAAACCGATCTTCCGGCCTACCTGATAGCCGCCTACTACTGTTCCGTCCAGAAAGTATTCGTATCTCAGACAAAGAGCGGCCTGTTCCACCTCTCCTTCATGCAGAAGTTTGCGGATCAGGGAGGAGCTGATCGGGGTATTCTGATGTTCTCCTGTGTTTATATTATTGGTATAGGCGTGAGCACGAATCACTTCTATGCCTATTTCCTTACCGTAACGTACGTAATCCTCGAAACCTTCACTGCGGTTGTGACCGAAACGGTGATCGTCACCGATGACTAAGCATTTTACCTGATAGCGTTCTTTCAGCACTTGAGCCATAAACTCGCGGGCTGTCAGCCGGGAAATCTCAGGAGTAAAGTTAAGCATGAGACAATAATCTACTCCGATGTCATCCAGCAGTCTTATTTTCTCTTCCGGAGTAGTCAGTAACTCAGGACGATAATCGGCGTTCATCACTTTGCGGGGATGTACCGGAAAAGTCACTAATGCAGAACGTAAACCTTTGGCGGCCGCTATCTCTTTCACTTGTCGGATCAGATAGCGATGTCCCGTATGCACTCCATCGAAGAAGCCGATGGTAGCTATGGAGGGTTCGGGCGAAGAGTCGATATGTCACGTATAATCTGCATCTCTACGAATTTACTTGTTCTTAAAAAAGGTGGCTCCAGTCTTCTCCGGCTTTGGGGGTATAAGTCGAGATTCCGAGTTCTCGGGCTGCTTTGCAATTTATCTCAGAATCGTCAATGAAAAACGTTTCCTGCGGTTCGATACCTGCATCTTCGATGACTGCTTTAAAAATTTCCGGGCTCAGGCTTTACCAGGTTCATTTCGTATGAGAGGTATGTTTTTTCAAAATAGTCTTCTGCTTTGAACGTACGGTATGGGAACGCATTCTCGCAAGCCCATTTCCAATGGATCTCATTCGTATTGCTAAGCAGATAGACTACATATTTTTCACGCAATTTCAAAAGTAAGTCAAGCTTGTATGTGGGGATGTCTATCAGGAAACTGTTCCAAGCCTCATCGATTTGTTTGTCGCTGACTGCTTTACCGATCATTTCCCGCATCCCGTTCCTAAACTCTGCGGAAGTAATCAAGCCTTTTTCCTGTTGCATGAAGATACCGTTCAACTGTTGGATATTCAAACGTTCTTCTACATCCGTGAACCCTAATTTCTTAAAGTTCTCCATACATCGTTGGCGGTCGAGATTGATAAGTACACCGCCCAAATCAATAAGAAGGTTTTTGATCCCTTTATTTTTCATTTCTTTTTTTTTGTGAATAATACGTTGAACAAGGCGAATAAGTTCTCCAACCCATAACACCGTGGACGAAACGCCTATAATCAGAAGCCACGTCTGCCAGTCGAGCGGCTCTGTGCGGAATACAGCCCCACCGAACTGTACGATCAGTAATTGTCCGGCAAGGATAGCCAGTACAATAAGTTCCATACCATACGATTTGGAAAGGCCCTTGAATGCCGAATCGGTAGTGCCGAATACACGGGCATTGAACAGGTTCCAGAATTGCAGCATAACAAAGAAAGTGAAGAAAATGGTCAGGTTGTGTATATCCATACCTTGTGTGCTGTGGTCGAAATAGTAGATCATTCCGAGCAGTATGATAAGGAAAACAGAACCTACACCTATTATATTAGACCGCATCGCTTTACTGATAATAAAGTCAGTGCTGCGGCGGGGCTTTTCAAGCATTACGGTTTCACTTGGCGGGATAGACGCCAAGGCTAAAGCGGCAAAGGTGTCCATGATCAGGTTACCCACAGCATCTGCGTTACGGTCAACGGCAATTCAGTACCCACCAGCGAACCCAACAGCACAATGAACAGTGCCACGAAGTTAATCGTCAACTGGAATACGATGAAACGCTGGATGTTCTTATACAGTGAACGTCCCCACATCACAGCCGTACCGATACTGTTGAAGGAGTCGTCGAGCAGGGTAATATCGCTGGCCTCTTTGGCAACAGAAGTACCTGTACCCATTGACAAACCTACTTGGGCATGATTCAAAGCCGGGGCGTCGTTGGTTCCGTCACCGGTTACGGCTACTACCGCCCCTTTCTGTTGGAGCAATTGCACCAGACGTTGCTTATCGGTAGGACGGGCACGCGACATAATTTTCAGATCCATCACACGGTCCAATGCTTCCTCATCCTCAATTCGGAGAAAGCAACTCCGGTAATGCGATTACGCTCCGTATCAGTTTCAGGTTTCCAAAGACCAATCTGGCGTGCGATTTCCGTAGCGGTTCCCGGAGTATCACCGGTCACGATCTTGATTCCTATACCTGCAGACTGACATTTTGCAACTGCGGTCGGCACATCCGGACGAATCGGGTCGGATATGGCTACGAACCTAAGAAAGTTTAGGTCGTTGGCCGATACCAATGCCGTGCAATCGTCCGGTTCATTCTCGTCCTACAATCTTGAAGGCGAATCCCAATGTGCGCATCGCCATGTTCTGGTAGTTCAGCAGTTGTGCTTCAACTGTCGGACGATATTCGGTAGCGTCTACCTGCTGTCCGTCCAACATGACTTTTTTGCACTTTCCGAGCACTATCTCAGGAGCACCCTTTTATATAGAGAATTTTCTTTCCCAATCAAGGCTGACTCTACCAAGCGTTGCCATAAACTTCCGTTCGGTAGAGAAAGTCAGCTGATCGAGGATCTGTGCGTTTTCGCGGAGTTTCAGATAATTCCTTCCTTGACTATTGAGCCATAGCAATAGTGCTACTTCGGTGGGATTTCCCACACCTTTCGGCTTTTCACCGGTGTCGGTCTCTTCAAGAAAAGCAGTAGAATTGGCGCTGATACCTTCGGTGATAAGTTTGCTGATATCGTCGTCGGATAATTCGCTGCCGTTCTTTAAACCATAGAAGTTGGGCTCGTGCACTTGCATCAGGTTTTGTGTCAGCGTACCCGTCTTGTCCGTACAGATAACGGTAATTGCCCCCATTGTTTCGCAGGCATGCATTTTCCGCACCAGATTATTGGTAGCAAGCATGCGGCGCATATTCAGTGCCAGACTGAGCGTCACACTCATGGGCAGGCCTTCGGGAACGGCTACTACAATTAAAGTGACAGCCATCATGAAATATTTGAGGGTCCGTTCGAAAACAGGAAGCCACTCGTGCCATCCGTTCAGCGAACCGAAATCAAAGAATAACAATACGTCTTTGACAAAGAAAATAAGGAAAGCGAGACCGGCAACGGTAAAACCAATCTTTCCGATGAGGTTTGCGAGTCTGGTCAATTGTATGTTCAGCGGAGTAGGTTCTAGGCTCTCTTCGGTACTTTGACGGGCTACCTTTTCCAATCTCAGTCGCATCACCTACTTGGAGAACGCGCATCGTGCCGTGACCGTCAACTACGGTAGTGCCTCGCATTACCAGATTGGAGGCGTATGTCGCTTCTTCATCGAAGTCCTCTTTTACGGTTGTTTTGTTGATAACAGGTTCTCCCGTCAGATTCGATTCATTTACTTGCAGAGAAATGGCTTCAAGCAGCTCTCCATCGGCAGGAATCTCTTCGCCGGTTTCCAGAATAACGACATCGCCTGACCACTATGTCTTTGCGGGGAATTTCCTGTACACGACCGTTTCGGATGACTTTAACTAAAGTCTCTTCATTGACAGCGTTCAACAGGTCAAATTTCTTGTTCGCATCATATTCGAAAAAAAACCAATTCCGGTGGCGAGCAAGATAGCGGCTATAATTCCGATCGTTTCGGCATATTCATTCTCGATGATAGAAATTATTAACGAAAATACGGCTGCTACCAACAGTACGCGTACAACGGGGTCTTCAAATTTCTCTAAATATAGCCTCCACAGAGAGGGACGCTTGGGGGTGTCAGCAGGTTGGCGCCATTCTTTTCCCTGCTTTGCAGGACCTCATTATCGGTAAGTCCTATGTGATAAATGTCATTTTTATTTGTACTCATGCGGATACATGCGTTTAGTTTGAGTTGCAAAAAGTACAACAATATATAAAATTGTGATTAAGACTGTTTAATTAAAATTGTTTTTTTATGAACAAATGTGAATTGTGTTTTTTGATATTTAAAAAACGAACGTTATTGAACAAATACATTGCTTTCTGTGTGTTTTATCGGAAAATGTAGAACCAAAGCGGAATTGAAAAAAGCCTTTGAACGAACATTATGAAAAGTACATTTGCACGGATTTTGTGAATATATTTAGGACCCCGAACAAGGAGATAAGGAAAGCCGGAATTGAACCAGGAACAACGAGCGTTGAACTTGTCTTTGTTATTTTTGTCTTTGAAAGGATAGATAACAGTGATATAACGCACCGGCTTATCATCTTTTTTTCTCTATATTAAACGCTATTGCAGGACGTTCGCTACGTTGGCGATAGCCTGTTGAATACCAGCCTTCCTCTTTAACAACTTTCATTTTGTCAGTGCTGAAGCATTGTAGTTTTACATTGCTTTCATTTTCTAAAGCTGTCGTAAGAGACATCTTTGGGAGTCCAAAGCTGTTTCTCCTTCACAGAACTGATAATGCAAATTAACTGTGCCTTTGGCTTTTCCTATTGCCTCATCTACAATGACAAAGAATGAATTGTCGACAAAGAATACAGAACGACGATGCTTCAAATCTTTATAACCCGGATTTTCTGTTACCAGAATTTGTGTATTTCCTTCCGGCTGCCATAATTTGGTTACTGATTCGGTGACCTCTATGGTCCGGTTATCCAGTGTCAACGTGTTATGTACGGCAGTTGCTCTGAACCAGTTTCGCAATCTCATCACTTCCTCATCGCCCGCAAAAACATAAGAGCCGGAGTCCGGGAACAGGTTCTTCCCGTTGAACCAGAGTTCGAATGTTCCGTTGTCCGGTTGGCAGTGCCATTCTCCTTTCGGACCGGCTTTCACTACCATTTGGATAGCATCCTGTCCCCATGAATTACGGAATATAAAGAAACCCGAGGTTGTGAATCCTTTAGACAGATAATCAGGACGTTTCCCTTTTTGCCTTCTGTTGCAAAATAACGGATGGCTTGATTGTCCGGGAATAAAGCAGACCACTTTTTGTAATAGTTGATAGTCGGCTGCTTTCCGGTTAAGATAGCATCACTGAAACAGGGATTGCTGTAATCGGGGAAACAGATGTTGGCGTAGAACATAATCATGCGCTCAATGGTGTCTATATAGCTTTGTGGAAATTCATTTCGGAAGCCGTTGACTGTTCCCATATTCAGTGCATAATAAAAGATATTAATGGTAGCCAGGTGGTAATGAGGATCCAGTTCATATTGTCCGCCGTCCGGATATACCTGTATCTGAATTTCATGGTTCAATACATCTATTCCGCTTTTTTTCTCCATTGGGCGGCATCTTTGAATTCGGGGGAAGAAAGTGCCTGCATACAACATTCGTTGCGCTTCGAAAAGTAGATGATTGCCCTGTTTGGAGTAATTTTTAGAGAGAAATAAGGCATGTCTGTGGTAGTTCCACAAAAATTCGGTCAGGAATTCCGGAGTAAACGATTGGGCGGGCAGAAACAACAGGAATTGAATTAATTGTGCCTGTAACCTGTCGCTCACCTCTAGCGGACGCCATGCAAAACGATTGTTCTCGGCTTCGTCCTGGAGTGTACTGTTGTCCAGAATCTCATATTCTTCTTTGGGAATCTCCAGAAGTGGATTTTTTTAATCCAGTCCATATATTGGAATGCCCATTCCTTGGCATACTTTTCATCTTTACTTGCCCTGTAAGCATACCCCATCGGGATAAACCATTTATGCCTGTGAAGCATCCAACGTACCTCATTATCCTTTATCGGCCAGTATTTCCAGTTGATATCTTTCCCGTAAAAGGTCGGCTCGTAACCTTCCTGTCCATAAAAGATGTGCTGCATTGCATCATCGGCCCTTTTTTTATTCTGTGGGCTTAGACGGATGTTTTCCAAGTTAATGTCGGGATGGTGGATGTTCTTGCGTTCCCGATAGTAACTAACAATGCTTGGGCTGCTTCTTCCTGTTTCTGTGCCTGATAGAGTGCTTTCACTTGTTCCAGTCCGGGGTAATTCAGATTGAGCAATGAAAATATTTTTTCGTTAACACTTGTCTGGGCATGTAGCCTGTCAGTAACCATGCACACAGTAAAAATAAGGTTATTTTTTCATTTCAATAGCGTTTATAGGTCAGCGTATTTGATTTTCTTCACGTCCATGTATCTTTTCAGGGCTTCAAGATAATAATAATCGGCATAATTCAGCGGGGCGTCTATTTCGAAACCGTTGGGGATAGAGCCTGTCGAATGCATCAATATAAAATTTTGATTGTCACCTATCGGGGCGAGGTAAGTATCGCTTGACAAGTTTTTCAGTATTGTTTCTGCATAGTCGAAATATTTGCTGTTCTGTGTAAAGGGTGCTTAGCTCGATGAATGCCGATGCCGTGACTGCTGCTGCTGACGCATCACGGGGCGTTTCCGGGCTTTGTATGGCGTCATAATCCCATAATGGAATCAAATCCTCGGTTTTTACCCGGCTGATAATCATGTTGGCTACATTCTCGGCATGAGTCAGAATAGGGAGTCTTTGGTTTCTCTGAAACAAGATGTATAACCATAGACTGCCCATGCTTGTCCGCGTGCCCAGGAAGATTCATCGTGTTTGCCTTGGTGGGTACGTTTGTAGTCTACGGTTCCGTCGTTGTTATAGCTTACTACGTGATAGCAAGTATAATCAGGGCGGAAGTGGTTTCTCATGGTCGTTTTGGCATGTTTGATTGCAACCTCGTTATAGCGGTAGTTGGAAGTTAAGTTATAGGCGTTGAATAATAAATCCAGGTTCATTATATTGTCAATAATCACAGGATAGTTCCATTCTCGAAGTCCCACGAACGAATACAACCGATAGTGTCGTTGAAACGTCCGCATAGGTTATCGGCGGTTTCTTTGATAACCTCTTTTATCGTATCATTGGGGGATAATCTCAATGCGTTTCCATAGCTGCAATTCACCATGAAACCGACGTCATGTGTATCTTTTTATGTAGCGTACCGGATTGAGTTGATTGGTATAATAGATAGCGAGATTCTTTAAAGAGTCTTTTCGGGTCAGTTCGTACGCATACCATAATGAACCGGGAAGAAACCGCTGGTCCAGTCGGATACAGGGCAGAGTAGGATTTGTCCTGCCAGTTCAGGGGTAGATTCCGACTCTATCGAATCCTTTGAATACGGAAGGGTCGCGTTCCAGTTGTCGGCTTATGAACATAGTGTCGCAGACCTGATGGATACTTCGGGGAAACTTGCCTGTACCTTTTAACTTTTCCCCGGTAATCTTTAATTGGGCGGAGGCTGTATCCAAACTCTTTTTTAACCATTTGTAGTTTTCCTTTTTTTGAGGAGTCTGGCACGATGCCAGCAGGAGGGCCGTGAAGAACAAAAATAGATTGTACTTTTTCATGTTATAAATTTATCGTTTTACTTGATTTTTTCTGTTTGTAAAAATAGTGAATGTTAACCGTATGCATGTGATAAGGTTGTTCAATAGAGTTTAGATTGTAAATAGAGAGCATTAATTTTGTATCTTATTATGTTGAATTTATCCAATAGAGCTGAAATCGGTACTGAAATCGCTACTTGGGGGGGTGGGTACTCTTATTTTTAGTATAATGGGAATACTGTTGAATGGATGCTTCCCTTATAACCAAATCTTTTTCGGGTGCAATTACAACTTGTCTGACACCCGGGTGTCGTACAAATCTTTATTGCAATAAAAATAAGTCTTTATTATAGAGGAATAAATAAATGGCTTTATGAAAGATAATATTCTTTATCCGGTCGTCAAATCAATGAATTTTATAGCCTGAACGAATGTTCTTTTTCTGCCCGGAACGGCTCTTATTGGGCTGTTGCGGCTTGTGGCTATATAAAATCTCAATCAAATTGTATAAAAACAACATTGCTCTAAAGCTAATGTCAATCGATTTAGACGATATGGAGACGCCCTCTTATTAAGAGTCCTTAACTTTGTTCCGATAGAAATTCCACATCAGAAATGAGATAAAAAGCAATGAATAGAATTAGTAAATTGTTAACTAAGTCAAGTTTGATTATGAAAATCAGAACAATGAATTATGGTACTTGCAGGACATTACTATTCGCGGGACTCTGTTTATCCAATGTATGTTTAAGTGCAGCGGAAGATATGAATCCGGATAGAACCCAATGCAGTGGAACGGTCCAACATTGTGTCTCAAGCGAGATTCAAAGTTTCGGGCGTGGTAAAGGACTCTAAAGGTGAGCCGATTATTGGTGCGACGGTTACTGTGAAAAATGCCGCAGGCGGAGTTTTGACCGATATAGACGGTCGCTTTGAAATTGAACTTTCTGACAAGAATGCGGTGCTCGTTATTTCTTATCTCGGATTTAACTCGGCAGAAGTGAAAATGGCAGGACGTAAATCTGTGAATGTCGAAATGCAGGAAGATGTCCAGACCCTGTCGGAAGTTGTGGTGGTGGGTTATGGTAGTCAGAAGAAAGAAACTCTGACGGAGCTATTTCGGGAATTAAAGGAGACGCTTTGCTGAAGTCACCGAATGCGAGTATATCCAACTCATTGGCAGGTTCTATTCCTGGCATTTCTTCCGTTCAGACAAGCGGCGAACCGGGAGCGGATGACGCGAAGATTTTTGTCCGTGGTGTCGGTTCTCTCACAGAAGCCGGTGCTACACCTCTTATATTAGTAGATGGTGTGGAACGCAGTTTCTTTCAGATGGACCCGAACGAAATCGAATCTATCTCTGTATTGAAAGATGCTTCGGCAACAGCCGTATTCGGTGTGCGGGGTGCCAATGGCGTTATCTTGGTGACAACCAAACGCGGTACGGAAGGCAAGGCGAAGGTGTCCGTCACCTCTTCAGTGGGTGTGCAGTCGCCGACACGCATCGTGGATGTTGCGGATAGTTATACGCATGCGGTGATGAAAAATATGCTCGACCGCAACAATGGCGTTTCTGAAAAAGAGTTGATATTTCAGCCCTATGATTTGGACCGGTTCCGTTTGGGGGATGAACCGATTATGTATCCGAATGTCAATTGGTATGATTATCTGACCAAGAAGCTTTCCATACAAACACAGCATAACTTGAATATTTCCGGTGGAACGAAAGATGTGAAGTACTTTGTGTCATTAGGTTTCCTTTATCAGGATGGTTTCTTCAAGAATTTCAAAGAGTTGGATTATAACAGTAACTATAAATATTCTCGTTATAACTATCGTGCCAATCTGGATATGAATCTGTCCAAATCGACAGTTCTGAAACTGAATATAGGTGGAATTGTCGGTGTTAAGAATGCACCGAATAATCATGAAGACTTTGGTGGAGTCTGATGGCGACCTCTGCTCCGTTTTCTTCCCGGGATTGGTGGATGGAAAGAAAGTCGTGACCGATCCTGCCCGGTTTCCCGGGCTGATGAATGGGTATGAAATGTTTCAAAATTTCTACGGCACCGGTTATTCAAGGCAGGTGAGCAATACCATGAATTTTGATATGGTGTTAACACAGAATTTGGATTTTGTGACAAAAGGCTTGACGTTGGAAGCCAAAGGTTCTTACAATACCACTTATTCTTACACAAGGACGTCTCCACTCAAACAGTAAGCTATATTCCTTTTTTATTATTCGTCAGTGAAAGACCGGGACTGAAAATTGAAGATCCCAATTTTAATAAAGAAATTGTTTATAAAACGAGCGGTAGAGACGGAGAACTTCTTTATAAGCAAGGGGATACTAGTCGCTCGAGAGACTGGTATTTTGAGGCTAGTCTGCGTTATCAACGTAAGTTCGGCAATCACAACGTAGGCGCTCTTGCTCTTTATAATCAAAGCAAGAAGTATTATCCGGAGGATTATGAGTCAATTCCTACCGCATATGTCGGTCTGGTCGGTCGTCTGACATACGATTACTGCTCCCGTTACCTGGCCGAGTTTAATATCGGTTATAACGGTTCTGAAAAATTTTGCGCCGGACAAGCGTTTCGGTACCTTTCCGCAGGTTCCATTGGCTACGTTCTCACGGAAGAATCTTTTTGGAAAAAGAATAACTATCTCGACTTATATGAAACTGCGTGCCTCTGTCGGTTTGGTGGGTAATGACAATATGCGGAATAATCGTTTCTTGTATTTAGACTCTTATGTGGTAGATAAATTGGATAGGGATAAAGATTATAAAGACTATTTGGATGGTTACAATTTCGGTTTGTATAATACGGTGATTGCGAATGGAGCGGAAGAAAAGCGTTTGGCTAATAAATTTGTGACATGGGAAACTGCTTGAAGCAGAACTATGGAGTCGATATGAATTTTTTTCAGTGATAAACTGCGTCTGACTTTCGATTATTTTATAGAAAAGCGTAAGGATATTCTTATCAACCGCCGTACTATTCCGATTTATACATCACTGAATGAATCTCTTTTTGCCGGTGGTTAATATGGGTAAGGTAGACAATAAAGGATATGAAGTCAGCTTGAAATGGAATGTCAAGGTGAAAGACTTCAGTTATTGGTTGGACGCCAACATGTCTTATGCCAAGAATAAGATTGTTTATCAGGATGAGGTGGAGCCGAACGAACCTTACATGTGGCGTACCGGACAGTCAGTAGATGCTATCTTCGGCTATGTGACGGAACGTTTCTATACGGAAGATGATTTTGACTCGAGTGGAAAACTGTTGCCGGAATTACCGCAACCGGGAGAAACGGTGCGTCCGGGAGACTTGAAATACAAAGATTTGAATGGAGACCATGTGATTAATTCGGATGATGTCTGCAAAATCGGCAATCCTAAGCGTCCGCTTTACACATTCGGTTTTAATTATGGCATTGAATATAAAGGTTTCTTTGCTTCCATGAACTGGACTGCTGCCAAAGAGGCTAATGTGGAGCTGGCATATTCGTTTCAGACTCCGTTTGACAAGCGCCAAGTGCTTTATCAGTTTATAGCAGACGGTACTTGGACACCGGAAACGGCAAACACTGCCAAATATCCGCGTTTGTCGTCAACAACAGTAATAAGCAAACATCGACTACTTGGGTGCAGGACGCCTCATATATCAAAACTGAAGAATGCGACTATAGGCTATAACATCACGAACAAGAAGATATTAAACGCTATCGGCGCTTCTTTGATTTCGATCAAGCTGACTGGGTATAACTTGTTGACATTTGACAAATTGGACTTCATGGATCCGGAAGGCGAACCGAACCGGAAACAGTCTTATCCGATTATGAAGATTTATAATTTAGGAATCAATGTAACCTTTTTGAATATCAAGATGAACAAAAGTATAAAAGCCCTTTTATGGGTGTTATTGGTCGGATGATAACCGGTTGTGAAGATTTCAAGCTTGGTAATGCTTTTTGGAAAAAGCGCCGGGTGATGATGTTGATATCGATGTTGTCTTTTCGAACAAAGTATGCCGACCAGGTTTTGAACCAGGCGTATAGGTCATTGCCGGATTATTTGCCTATGGAATCCCGTGGCTACCGCGGTAACTGGGGTAATACGGATGGTGTGACAGATATTTGTTACAATCGCGAAAGTGCTTATGTATCAGGTAGCCTTAAAGCGTCTTACGAAATCGGTTTTCCTTATTATCCCAATAGTACGACGCAGAATATTGGCAATCCGCTGTATGGTATCCGGAAAGCGTATATTTACTTGGAGAATGTGGACCGTGTGCCGGATATGACCGGAGATGAAAAGAAACAGCGCAAAGCAGAAATGAAGGTCATTATCGCTTACCACTATTCACAGATGCTGAGGCATTATGGGGGAGTACCCTGGATAGACCATGCCTACAATCCCGACGATTCTTTTCTGTTCCTCGTCTGACTCTGGAAGAGACAGTTAGTAAAATTGTCACTTTGCTGGATGAGGCTGCTGCTGATTTGCCATGGTATGCAAGCGATGCTGAGTACGGACATCTGACGGCCGCTGCCGCCAAAGCATTGAAGCTGCGTGTATGTCTTTTGTAGCAAGTCCTTTGTTTAATAATGATGCGCCTTATATGGACGGAGAAGCGGCTGCTCAAAAATTAACATGGTTTGGAGATTACCGCCAGGAACGTTGGAGAGATGCTTTAAACGCTGGTCTTGAATTTTTAAGACTTAATGAGCAAAATGACAACTATCATGAGATTGTGAAAACAGGTGATGATCCCCGGCAGAATTATGTTGATGGCTATTGGAAACGTGGCAGCAGAGAAGTCATTATGGCGTCTCATCGCTATCCTATATATGATGTGAGCATGAAATCTTTAGACCGCGGACATAATGACTGGTATATATCCACGCGTTCGAGTTATGCGGATATGTTTGAGTGGAAAGACGGTACTCCGTTCAGTTGGGACAATCCGGTTCATGAAGCTCACCCTTTCTTTGATGAGAACATGAAGCCAACCCGTGACCCGCGTCTGTATGAAACGTTGATAATCAATCAGGATAAATTCCAGAAACTGAATGGTGGGGCGCAATGTTATCAAGGCGGACTGCAAAGCAAGGAAAACTCAAAATATAATAAATCATCCATATACGGTTACAGTATCCGCAAGTTTGTGAGGGATAAGGGAGAGGGAAGTAAAGAACCAGCCTTACCAATGCCCGTTGGTGCGTATGCCCGAAGTCTATTTGAGTATTGCGGAAGCAATGAACCAGTTGGGGATTGCCAAGCAGAAAGATGAATTCGGACGGGATGCTTACGATTATATTAATTTAGTCCGCAACCGTGTCGGAATGCCCGATGTCCGTGAGGTGGAAGGACAAGAACTGGTAGATATCCTATTGCACGAACGTGTGGTTGAATTTGGTGCGGAAGAGATGCGCTACTTCGACTTGATTCGTTGGAAACGTGCCGATTTGCTTTCTACCCGGTGAAAAACGCTGAATATCGTCAAGAATGCAGATGGTAGCTTTACATATGAAAGGTCGACGACCGAACAGAAATATGATTGGAAAGACCATTGGTATCTGATTGCATTCTCGCAGGATGAGATAAACAAGAAGTATGGATTGATTCAAAATCCCGGACGGTAATGGGGAGATAGGTTAACTCTTAAACATAGAAGATAAGAAAAATGAATAATAAATTATTATATATTGTCGGTATGGCATTTCTGCTGTCTACCACAGCGAATGGGCAGCAACATGCAGCGGATAGTCTTGGGAACAACGGACTTGATGCGGAGATGATAGACTTGGGATATATCAAGAAAGACCGGTCGAATCTGACACAGGCGGTTTCTACCGTTTCTTCCGAAGTCTTTGAGAACAAGACAGCTACGATTTTGCAGAATTCTTTATACGGATTGTTCCCGGGGCTGTATGCGAAACAAAACGTTGGCTGGCATGCTGAAGCGGCACTGAACGTACGCGGACGGGGCGGTTTAGGCGACGGAACTCCTTTGATTATTGTCGACGGTTTCCCCGTTCGTTGAATGCGATTACGCTGGAAGAGGTGGAAACGATGTCTGTGCTGAAAGATGGTGCGGCGACGGCATTGTATGGCGCACGTGGTGCCAACGGAGTCATTTGCTCACTACGAAAAGAGGTGCTTACAACTCTTTTGATGTCGATATTAATTATAAGCATGGTTTTACTCTCCCCGTCAACAAGCCGGAGATGGCGGATGCCTATACTTATGCCCGGGCAATGAACGAGGCGTTGTATTACGACGGACTGGCTCCCATGTATTCCGAGAGTGACCTGAATGCGTTCAGAAACCAAACTTCTCCGGATATTTTCCCGAATGTGAACTGGGTGGATGAAGGAACACGGAGCATGGGCGAAAACAATCAGTTGAACCTGCTGGTGCGTGGCGGGGGAAGCAAGTTGCGCTATATGGGACTTTTTGATTATAAAAACGATTTTGGCTTGTTGAATGAGAAGTATACTGAGTATACCGACCGTTATAAGTCGCAGATTCGTAGCTATGATATGCGTTTGCGAATGAATATCGACGTAGATCTCACTTCCAGTACACAAATGCAGTTTGGCATTGTAGGGTGCTGAATGAATCAAAACGGCCGGACGAGACAATCGGTACTATTTTTGAGAATCTGTACAAGGTGCCGTCGGCAGCGTTTCCAATCAAGACTTCCAATGATTTATGGGGAAGCAATTTGCTTCACAAGATGAATCCGTTGGCTGTAATCGCCGATCAGGGATATTATCAGACTAACTGGAGAAAATTGGAAGCGAATATGCGAATCACCCAGGATTTGTCCATGCTCTTGAAAGGTTTGAAGGCGGAAGCTGCCATCGCTTACGACAATACGGCTACTTTTTGGCAGGAAGGTTCCAAGACCTATTCGTATGAAGTGATTTCATATTCGGACGAGACGGGTAAAGTGGGAACTGTCTATAATGATAATCCTCAATATGTAGTGAACATAGGCAGTGGTTCCAATAAAGTATTGGAACAAACGATCCGCAGCAATTGGGAAGTGAAATTGGGATATGACCGTGCATGGAATAATCACCAGTTAAGCGTATCCGCTCTTTACCGTCAGGAGATGGAAGAGTCGTTGGAGTCAATTCTTCATGGTACCGTCATTCTTTGATGGGAATGGCAAGTTATAATTTCGGAACAAGTATATGGTAGATGTGGTAGCCAATCGTTATGGTACCAGTGTACTGCTGAAAGGAGACAAGTTCCGCTTTTATCCGGCGGTGTCGGCTGCCTGGGTGTTGTCCAACGAAGATTTTCTGAAAGACTGGTCGTTCGTAGATCTGCTTAAGCTGCGTCTCTCTTATGGACGTTCGGCTGTCGACAATCTTGCTTACGGTTTGGGTAAACATTATTGGAGCAGCTTGCGTGAGTATTACTTCGGTGATAGTAACACTGAAGTAGCCGGCTATTTGGAACGGAAAATACCCATGCGTTCATTGGAACTGGAAACGGCGGATAAATACAATATCGGACTGGATGTACAGCTGTTCAAGAAACTGAGTTTCACAGCCGATATGTACTATGACAAGCGTTCTAATATTTTAGTTTCGAACAATAAAGTATCAGGAATGATCGGTATCGACGTTCCGCAGCAGAATGTAGGTAAGGTGGAAAGCAAAGGACTCAATTGAGCCTTGGCTGGAATGATAAAATCCGTGATTTCCGTTACTATCTCAACGGTAATGTTTCTTTCATGGACAGCAAAGTGCTGGAAAACGGTGAGGGTTATCAGCCTTATGACTATCTGTATGCGAAAGGTCATAAGGTAGGACAGGCATTTGGTCTTGAGGCTGTCGGCTACTTCCGCGATGAGGAGGATATCCGTAAGAGTCCTGTTCAGACGTTCTCTACGGTACGTCCGGGTGACGTGAAATACAAAGACCAGAACAACGATGGCCGGATTGACGCTTATGACGAAGTGGCGATTGGCAAGTCGACTACCGTGCCCGAAATGGTGTACGGCCTGAATCTGGGATTTGAATACAAAGGGATTCGGGTAGACGCGACATTTCAGGAGTCGGCGGTATCAGCACCATGCTGACTACCCCGCATGTCTATCGTCCGCTTCGTAACAATAACAATATTTCCACCTGGTATCTGAAAGACAGAATCCGCTGGACGGAGAGTACAAAGGACATTGCCAATCTCCCCGCCTGTCTACATTGGACAATGCGAACAACTATCGCAGCAGTACCCAATGGCTGGAAAACGGTTCGTTCTTTAAATTGCGTAACCTCAATGTCTATTATAATTTCCCACAGAAATGGTCGGAAAAGCTGCGTATGGACAAACTTCAGGTCTATGTGCGTGCACAGGATTTATTCTCTTTAGACCATATTGATTATCTGAATTGTGAGAACCTTTCAGTAGGCTATTTCGACACGATGAGCATTTCTTTGGGATTGAATATAAACTTTTAAAAAGAAAGTACGATGAAAATAAAACATATATAGTGATAATGTGTGCTTCTCTTTTAGTGGCAGGATGTAGTCTGGATTTTGACGAAACCAATGGCGATACGAAAGAGACGGCTTATTCCTACTATGATAATCTGGAAAAACTGGTAGCTTACGTTTACAGTTTTCTACCGACAGATTTAGACCGCAACGATGGTTCGATGCTGGAGTCGGCTACGGACAATTCCATCTATAGCTGGGAGCAGAATACGATTTACGATATCGGCAATAATGTATGGAGTCCCATTAAGACGATTGATACCGGCTGGGATTATTTTGACGCTATCCGAAGCGCTAACTCTTTCCTGGAGAATTTCGATATCGAGGTACTGAATAAGTTTGAGTATAATGACGACTATGAAAGATAATGGCCAAAAGCTACCTTATTTCCCTTATGAGGTACGTTTTCCTGCGGGCTTTCTACATCTTTGAACTTGCCAAGCGTTATGGGAACATTCCGTTGCTGCTCTGGACTTATGAACCGGAAGAAATCAATTTGGTGGAACCTTCTTCTTTTGATGCGGTGATTGACTTTATCGTTACGGAGTGCGACCGGATTATTGCGGATAATGGATTGCCGGTAGATCATAGAGATTACCGGGGATACCGGTCGTGCGACGAAGGAGCCGTACTTGCTTTGAAGTCCAGAGCGTTGCTTTATGCAGCCAGTCGCTCCATAACCCAAGCGGAGAGCCTGCAAAATGGGAGAAGGCAGCGAAAGCCGCGGCTGCTGTGATTGCAATGAATAAATATAACTTGCCCAAAGTAGGCAGCGATCCGTTGTATATGGGTGATAACAATCTGTTCAATTCGCCCCAGTTGATTTTCGAACGCCGCGACGGAGCCAAGACAAGCACTTTTGAAGCACGCAATGAACCGATGGGCTATGAAGGCTCGAAGGGAGGAAATACGCCGACACAAAACTTGGTGGATGCTTTTGACATGAAAAACGGCACTCCGTTTGATTGGAATAATGCAGAGCATGTACGTAATAATATGTACGTGGATGAACTGGGCAACCGACTCGTGATCCGCGACTTTACCTGAATGTGCTGTATAATGGTGCTACATGGCTGGAAGCAAAGAGTGGAAACGAATGTCGGTGGTCTGCATACCGGTATGGACGGCGCTACAAAAACGGGTTACTATCTGCGTAAGCACATGAATGCACAAGTCAGCCTGAATCCGGTGAGTCCGCTTGGCAAGGAACATCATTTTCCTTTGTTCCGTTATGCTGAAATTCTGCTGAATTATGCCGAAGCGATGTATCATTGGGTAGGAGAGGACACGAAACCAACCGGCTATCCTTATTCGGCTCGTGAAGCTTTGAACCTGGTTCGGGATTGTGCCGAAATGAAACATGTGGAAGAAACCGGTAATGCTTTCCTGGAAATTGCGCAATGAACGACGTATTGAGCTGGCTTTGAGGACCATCGTTTTTGGGATATCCGCCGTTGGAAGACGGGTGAAGTCGTAAAGAATATCTATGGCGTCAGAATAACAGGAACCGATACAAACTTTACGTATTCAAAAGTATTGGTGCGACAGAATCAGTGGGATGACAAGATGTACCTGTTCCCTTTCCCACAGGAGGAGTTGTATATGAATGAGAATTTGGTACAGAATCCCGATTGGTAACCACAAGTATAATTAAGAAAATATGGATACAAAAATCTTTTCAAAAATAATGTTTGCCTTGTTGTTCTTTATGGCAACAGGGTGTAGCGACGATCAGGAAATCTTTTTCGAAGATTATGCCCAGGAAGAGGCACCGGAAGTGGTGCATCCCGACCAACGGATAAACCCTATCCGCGTGAGGAACATGAACTTTATATTAAT
>VOFH01002181.1_pt1 | contig 43987 bp, 93 predicted proteins | sample 5384091 | NCBI WGS metagenome assembly VOFH01 (sample SAMN12384727, study PRJNA508395) | human gut metagenome | isolation source: healthy gut G | host: Homo sapiens
CGACTTTGTCAAGCAGATTCATTTGATTGAAACATTTAAAGGTGCTGGCTTCTTGTCTCGCTGTATCCATCATGGGTGAGATCGGTGACTTTTTCAGCATTTTCAAAGCCAAAACAACTTTTTCGCTTATTTCGGTCTTGATCCAGCCGTAAAGCAATCCGGTAAATTTGAAGGCACCAAGGTTCAAATGTCTAAGGTGGTTCCGCCATCGCCAGACGTGATTCACACGTTAACTCTATTAAAGCATCAGTATCTCCCATAATGGAGAAGCTAAAAATCCAGTTCTTCGTGAGTACTACCGCAAGAAGTGTGACTCTAAACCAAAACTCGTAGCAATGGGAGCTGTTTCACATAAGGTATGCAATGATGCAGCAGATGGGCTATCGGCGTTGTAATCTGGCAGTGTGATTGCCTGGGTTGCCGCATGGATCGTACATGTGATTGGAATTGTAATTTAAAAGCCACTAAACCCGTCCCCAACCGGCTCTCCAACTTACAGATACTGCTTAAGATTCTCTAAAACACACCTATACGCATTTGCATACATATGTACACCTTCTATCGTATACTCCTCTTTTTTAAATTTCCATTTACATCTGTCAATCCAGTATTCACATCAATATATGTATAGCCAAATTTATCGGCCAGTTTTTTAACTTCTTCATTAGCTATCGGTATATTTGTATTATTCCGATTTTTAAACATCGTTCTGCCCAATTCCCCCTCTGGCAACGGATCATCCTCTTTAACAGGATAATATGCCATCATATACACCTGTGTTTCCGGCAATTTTTCTTTAATTTGCACCAGAATCTTCTCATAATTTATTATGGTATGTGTAAGTGCTTCCTCAAAAGAAATCGACGGATCACTAATATCATTTGTTCCAATATTAATAAAATCTTAGACGGCTCTGTACCAAACACCTGAACATCCATATTTTCTAACATATCATCTGTTGTGAACTCCGCCAACTCCGCGGTTGTAAATAATATAATCCATTTTCTCAGTCATTAACAATTCATTTATCGGAAATTGTTCCATCAATGATGATCCTGTAAAAGGATTTGTCCTTTACAACCGTTTCATTTAAAAATACGATATTTGTCAATTTTATCTTTCTGCTCCTTCTTAAAAAAACCTTGAATCACATCTAACTCACTCATGCTTCTCCTCCTTCATTCTTTTCAACTCTGGCATTACAATTGCCAGCATTGTAATAAAACACAAACTTCCTCCAATTACATTTGATATAGGCTCTGCTAAGAACACCCCTCCCGTCCCCATGTGAAATGTATATGGAAACAAATATGTAAGCGGTACAACGATAAATACTTTTCTAAGTAGCGAGAAGAAAATCGCCTGTTTCTTTTTATTTAATGATTTAAATACCGTCTCTCCAATATATTGCAGATCCATAAATATAAATGCTGCAAAATACAGCTTCAATGCTCCTACTGCCGGTGTTCCACAGCAGATGCTACATGAGATTTCATTCAAGGCACTTCCTGCTGCACTGGTAGAAAAAAGTTGAAGTTGATGTCGGAGAGTTAAAGGTCGGCGATACGATTCGTGTATGCGACCTGCCAATTGCTCAGGACAAAGACGTCGATCTGATGACTGATGCTGAAGCTACTGTAGTTACAATTACAGAGGTTCACGTATCTGCTGCCGATGCTGCTGAGGAAGCAGATGAGGAAGTTGCTGAATAGAATAAATACAGGATTTAAGCGCAGGGTAATTTATCCTGTGCTTAATATTTCTTTAAATAATTAATGACCTTCTCCGTCATTGCATTTTTGATATTTCCCTTTTCTCCAGATTACTCCTATTCTCTGTTCAATCGATGGAAATACCTGGATTCCAACAAGATCCGGATGGTCTTCCAGCATTGAGCGATATAAAAATGAACCTATTCTTTCTGACTTAATCATATTAATTAATGTTGTCACTTGACTGGTATTTAAAATGACATGTGGATTTACACCGGCTGCTTTAAATTGTCTAGTCAGTGTCATAACCTGAACAGAATCTGTATTAAACAAAATCAATGGTTCTTCTGCCAACATTGTTAGAAGCATCGTACTTTTGATTTGCAAGAGGATGATCTTTTGAAACACAAAATAACAAATCCTCTGTATCAATTACATGCAGATTACATTTATCAATTGCTGTCTGCTCTGCATTCACAATCGCCAGATCCAATTTTCATCCAGCACAAGCTCGCATGCTTTGATTGAACCATACTCATATAATCGGAAATCCACTTCCGGAAATTCTTCTCGCAATGAAAGATACATATCAGGCAAATAAATTGTTCCAAGCATCGGCGGAATTCGATTCTGATAGGAGTCACTTGTTTTCTTAATTCATAAAATTCAGAAGTAAACCGCATCTGCATGGGCAAGCAACTCTTCTGCACTTTTATAAAATTTTTCTCCTGGGTGTTAATGTCAATTTATTATTGTGTCTATAGAATAAATTGACTCCAAATTCTTCTTCCAACGATTTAATTGCATTTGACACCGATGGCTGAGTTACAAATAACTCTTTCGCTGTTTTTGTAATATTATGATATCTTGCTGCCACACAAAAGTATTCCAACTGAGTCAATTTCATCGTGATAGTTATGATTTTGAAGAAAGTAGTTATGGGGAATTCGAAGTTGCTGCCGCTTTTCATAAGAGTGTGTATAATATGATGACTGTAGATGAAATCGAGACGTTTTTATATTAACATTTCCCTGCTCGATCTCCATCTTATTTTCCAATATGCACTGTTTCAGTACTTCTAATTTACCGGCATTTAATGCCTCTAACTTTTTCTGCTTTTTCCGCTGCTTAGCTTAATTCCTTTTCCATTTTCCAACGCTGCCTTATAAGAGGGAGCGTCCATCTTCCATGGAATCAGATTTGGAAAAATATTTTTTCATTATACAAAAAATCTGTATTCCACCGTAATCCATATCTCCCCAATGATAACACTGGATTTCTTCCGGTGCTGTCTTCATTAACATTTGCAAAAAGCGAATTTCTTTTTGGCGAAAAGTAACCATGACAAAAGATATATAAAACTTTTGGATCATATTCCATGCTTTCATAATTCGCTTTATTCTCAATCACAATGATTTTTTCAACACCTATTTCGTAAGCTTGTACGGCATGCTCTAATGTCTGTGCATTAAGTACTGTTCCATAATGATTCGAAGAAGTGTCGATTTTTCTCCTCACTCGCTGTGCCATTTCGATCTATCGTGGGCAATACTCCACAGCACCTTTCCATTCTAATGTCTGAGAATAACTCAATATTCCATGTGCTGCCAGTATCTCATCATCTGACATGCCTTCTTCATATTGCGGAGAGTATTTCAAAAGCTTCGATAACTGCACCTTGATAAATGCGTTCGAAAACTTTAGATGGCGTGATATCATTTTTCTTTTCAAATACTTTAGAGCTGAATACACGCTTCCATTCCGGTTCTTTCAGATCAGCTAAAGCTTTCAGGCATTTAAGAAATTCTTCATCCTCCGCTTTGGATAACTCTTTCGTATTTCCCTTTATTCAGCTGTTCTAACACATGATCACAATAAGCGCTTAGACAGCTTTCGGATACATCCACCTGCATTTTGCATATTCTTGAAATTGCCTGTAACTGACGCTCTCTGAATCCATGATTCCAATCAGCTCACACAATCTTGGAATTACTTCTACCCGATAATCAATCTTCGTGATATCTGTATTCATCTCTCTCCAGTCAAAATGCAGATATTCTTCTCCGCCTAATGCTGTCTGAATTCGTTCCAAAACTTTTGCCTGTCTGACCAGTTCCTCTCTGCCACCTACTGTTTTCAAACAATTGTTTATGAAATTTCCGTTATTTGATAACTCTCTGTTTCCCATATCCACCTTTGGATGTCTTCATTCCTGAATGGGTAAATTATAAAAATTTCCCTTTGCAAATCGATAGTCCTTTGGGGTATTCGTCTTATCGATCAAGCCATTTTGCCAACGGCAGATTCTTTTCATTCAATTCCATATTTTATCATACGTAGAAAAAACATAATTCTTTGTTCCTCCCTCAGGATTAAAACCATGTGCTACGGCAAGTGCTTCCAACAAAGTTGATTTACCACTGCCATTTTCTCCAACCAAAAAGGTGATTGGTTTATTGAAATCAGGTTTTCAATTCCCTTAAAAGCCTCGATTTCCTTTAAATAACTATCGTTATCAATTCTATCCCTGCTGGAGAATTGTAACATGTGACATCTTAGCGGTTGCTGTTCACACTATGTGTGTCCAGTTATACATCTCGCCATTTTAAAGCGTAGTCCTTATCCACTCATCAGCAAGTGATAATCCATGTTTCCCTTTTGAAAATACATGGAACGCATACGGAATCTTTTTCTCCTGTAATGCCTGTGCAAATAAAAATGATTTCTGAACGGAACCAGTTCATCTGTCGCCGTCTGCCACAAGAAACATGGTGGCATATATTCTGTCACTTGTTTTTCCAAAGACATATATTCCAGTTCTTCCTCAGAAGCGTGTTTATAGTGCCTGACACTAATGTGGTCAACTCTTCGTCTTCTTTTCAAATCTACCTTCCTCTTTTCTCGATTTAGCACCGTTATTCATTAACCTAAGCAGACACTTGTCTTAAGTTGACATTAGGTTGACCACATTGGCACACCTCACAGATTCCGTTATCTCGTACAGATGCACGGGAAATGATGTTTTTACTTGACATTTTATAGATCAAATATCTGAAACAATTTTTCACTGATTCACCGACTGCCCGTCCTTAAATGTTATGTAGTATCTACCGTCCCTGACAGCTCTGTGTATATGGGTTATCTTTATCTCTTCTTCTTTTTGGACGTCTCTCATCCATTCATTTATCCTCCGTTCGATCTGAAATTCAATAAGTTCCATACCGCCCGGTGGACTTCTTGCATTTCTGACAGGCTCTTCTTGCCTGTGCAACCAAAAAACATATCCCTGTCTCCGGCTTTGCCAGCCGAAAAAAGATATGTTTCTTTTTAATTCATATATATTACTTTTGACAAATCAATACGAAAGACAAGAAATGTTCTGTTTTCATCTCGACTGATCCATAGGGAAAGATAAAACTTTTCTTTAGTCTTTCCATAAACTCAGTAATCGGCGCTTTTAATCAGCAGCCCACTGTGTAAAATGCTCTAGTTCATAAAAAATCCTCCCAGCAAAACTCTGTTAGAGGGAAATGCACACCACAAACCACTTCCGCCAAAACAATCGTTCTATATATGGTAGAAGCTAGCCTGTTCTGAAATTAAATCTATTTCAATCACCACTTTCATTCTATACATTATCTTCTACTTTTTTTATCGGCTGTACAAATTCATAGCTTCCTGCGCAATTTTAAATTTTTTCTCCCGGCAGTTTTACTTCAGCCATGCAATTACAGGGAATTACTATATGATATACATAGTCATCCCCTTGCTTTTTTCCACTCACTTTCAACGATTCCGTAGACAGATTCATAAACAAACCTGCATTTTCCAATTGAAATACCGGATGAGGCTCAATAATAAAAATGATTCTCCTTTCATCCAGTCTGATGCCACAGACACAGTCAAACAGCCATTGACAACATGCTCCTTTAGAATAATGATTCAATGATGCATCATCTGTCCAATTTTTCCCAGACGGTTGTCGCCCTTTTTTAATCTGCTGCATCCAGCCAAACTCAGGGTTTGTAAGCATATGGTAGGCATCTTGTGGAGTCCCTGCTTCGGTGAGGAGTCCGAGCACAAAAGGTGTGGAGAGAAATCCTGTGCCAATCCGATAATTTCTTTCTCTGTTTAACCGCACAATATTCTTTTAGCAAATTTTTTCTTACTTCTCCTTCCGCAAGTCCTAACGCGCAGGGACGTACATATTTGCACATTCTATCTGTAGAAAATGTACCATCCCCAAGGAAATAATGCCGATACGCTTGTTTCACATTTTCATGGAGTTTTCTGTACATCTCAGCATCATTGTATCCCAGATGCTCCGCCATCTCCGCCATAATCCCTGCATCAAACGCAATATAAGCTGTACCTTCCTCTGTATGCGGAAATAAAAGTGATGTTTTACCAGGTGCACAGTCGTCTGGTTCCGTCCACTCACCAAAATCTCTTCCACATGTGCACAGATACTTGGAATACTTACCGTATCCCGGTTTAAACAATGTAAAAAAGATTTCTTTTTCCAATTCGTTTTTATAAAATCCAAAGCATTTTACCATCTGATCCCAATATAGTCGAATCAGCATATCATCTCCATATCTTTTCCAGTAAAAATATGGAATCATCAAAAAGGCATCGCCCCAGCCAACTCCGCCTTCCACAGATAACCATTCCATAAATGCCCCAGCTCAGGATTCGATGGATTAATATTATAAATCATACCGTTATTTTTCTGACAATCTGCCATATCCTCATCCATTTCCTGAAGAAGGCCGCCTGATCCATCAGATAATTTCCTGTATTAAAAATAGTTGGGCATCTCCGGTCCAACCAGCTCTCTCTCTTGTTGGACAATCTGTTGGAACGTCAAGAAAATTTCCTTTACACTCCACATAGTATTTTGCAAAATACGACATATCCGGAATCAGAACATTGAAATTTCCCCTGTAACACGCATATCGCTATATACAGCAATTGCCCGGAAATTTTCCGGTTTTATTTTCTCTGGCCAGTCCAGGAGCATTACATATTGAAATCCCATTACCGAAAATTTGGGATGATATGTCTGGGTCGAGCCGTCACAAATAAATTCTTCCCGCTGCATTCGTTGAGTATCATAATCACCGCTAAGCAAAATATTTTTATCGTGAAATTACCATTATCATCCAATTTTTCTCCACATATCAAAGATACTTTATGTCCAGGTGCACCAGTAACTGTAAATTCTACATATCCAGCAATATTTTGTCCAAAATCCAGTACCGTATTCCCATCAGGACAATGAACCACTCTTGGATTTATCAACTGCTCTTTTTCTATCACCGGTACATTATTATCTGCGCAGATTATCCCCTGATATTCCGTCACCCGGGCTGTTCCAGTATAAGTTGCACTCATACGAGAATCTACAGTTTCTCCGTCTTTCATATCAGCATACCGTATTTCACTATCGTTTGACCACAAAAACTTCCATCCGTACCAACTATTTCTATATCGTCTTTTTTCATTAACAAGCTCAAGCTGGGCAATTATCTTAGGCTCGTATCCGAAGACTTTGCCTTATTGAAGCATCCCGTCTTGCTTGAATAAAAACCATCTGCAAGTTCAATCGTAAATGTGTTTTCACTTTGAATCATCTCAGTAACATCATAAGTCTGATAATGCACTCTCTTCTGAAAAGCGGTGGAACCTGGTGTAAATACCCGATTGCCTACTTTATGTCCGTTTATTTTAACTTCATATAAACCACATGCTGTAATATACAATCTGACCCTCTTTAAAGCGCTTTTCACAGTAAACTCTTTTTTAAAGCAATCTACAGGATATCGTATCTCCGGCTTGCTGCTATGTTCATAATCGCCCATGATCCACTTTGCTTTCCAGTCTTCAACATTTAAAAGTCCAATTTCAAATGATGCCCATTCACTCCATTCACCAGTTTCTCTATTTTCATCTGTAAGCCGGATTCTCCAGCAAACTCTATCCCTACTTTTGAGCTCAGGTGTAAATACTGTCCTCATACTGCCACTTTTCATTATTGGAAGACGGACAGGCAAAGTATCGTTTAACAGATATTCTATTTCATATGCTTTCTGCATGCCCTTACTGTCTGCATTCCAGAACAGCCGTGGTTTTTCAATATCCAACCCCATTGGGTTATATAAATATTCAGTCTTTAAATTAATTGCGCGTAACATTCAGTTCTCCTTTTCCCCTCTTCATATACCTAACTGTCTATATTACATATGCTTCTGCAAAAAACGGACGTTTTGTATGATCAATATCTATTGAAGACTCTAAGGTATATTCGTAGGTATCGATTATATCTCTGCTACTATAACCTATTTCAAAAAATAAAGCGTCCCCTTTCAAGTATCCAGTTTCCGCATTTATCTGGAAACGCCATCTGGTCAAGCCTAAAAGATATAATTATTTTTTTCGTCTCGCCCGGACAAAGCGTTACTCTTTTAAATCCAAGCAGGATTTTTTGAGGCCGGATAATAGAAGCATACTCATCAATTCCATATAATTGTATTGTCTCGTCACCTTCCATCTCGCCTATATTCGACACTTCTACCTCAAAAGTCAACAAAGGAAGCCCCAATTCTTCATCTACATTCATATTCTGACACTTATATGTAAAACTCGTATATGATTTTCCATATCCAAACGGACGTACTGAACAACAAGATTCATTTAGGTAACCGTGTTTATTCAGTCCATACATCGGGCTGTCACTACGGCTTCCGTTTTGTTGATAATAATATACGGAGTTTGTCCTGTACTCCTCGGAATATCTACTGATAATTTTCCTCCTGGATTAATTATTCCCGCTACACATTTAGCTAATACTTCTCCACCATAAATTCCCGGAAGCCACCCTTCAATAATAGCCGGGATATGATCATATGCAAAAGTATTGACCAACGGCTTATTATCCGTATGGATTATTATTACATTCCTGTTTACATTATAGACTTCACGCATCAATTTCTCCTGTCGGCCAGGTAAACCAATTGACGTATTATCCAGCCCCTCTCCATCTGTACAATTTGATCCCCAGCCATTTTTTCCCTCCGAGTGTCAGAATAACGATATCTGCTTTTTTGCAGCAGCAACAGCCTTTTCCTTATCATAATATATGTTATCACCAATATCGCAGCCTTCTACATATTCAGTTTCCGGATAATATTCTTTGATTGCTTCATATATAGTTTTTGGACATTGGATAAATCTGACGGATAATCCTATCAATCTTTGCAGATATTTCAGGACTCATTTTCTTATATTTATCAGGTACTGTAACCGCAGTTTCATTATCACACCTTCTTGTGACATACCACTGAAAATCATATCTATAGAACCTGCTACCGAATAACAGCCGCTTAACATTCTCAAATTATCTCCTGTAGGATACCAATAACAGCTACTTTTTATTTTCCTGTCGGTTAACGGAAGAATCCCGTCATTTTTAGTCAGAGTTATACTCTTTTCGGTCATTTTCTCTGATAATTGATAGCACTTTAAGCAATCAAGTTCCTTATATTCACAATATGGCTTTTCAAATAATCCCAATTCAAATTTCAATTTCAGAACTCTTTAACTGCAGTATTCACATACTTTTCTTCTATTTTACCTTCTTTTGACCGCTTGCAGAAGATTGGAACCATAACAGACAGCCTTCGGCAATTCCACATCAATTCCCTTTCAGTGCTAATATACCAGCCTGTTGATAATCTTCTGCCATTCGTGAATTATCTTTAATCCGTATTAGTGAGGAATAATCACTGACAACTGCGCCATCAAATCCCAGATCATCACGCAGCAAATCCGTCAATATATGCTTTGAAGCACATATCGTTTCTCCATCATATTCGGAATATGAATTCATTATGCTTTTTAAACCTGCTTTACGAATAGCGGCTTCAAACGGCTTTGCAAAATTCTCTCTCAAATCCCTGTTATCTGTTTGAGTCCTTGCTGTATTAATTCCTCCTTCAGGTGACGAATACCCCAAAAATGTTTACACGTTGCAATTACTCCTTTTCTTAAATCATTGGTCTGCATACCTTGCACATGAGCACATCCAAATGCAGATACAAGTGTGGGATCATTTCCATATGTTTCATTCGTTCTGCCCCAACGAAAATCACGCGCCAAATCCAAAACTGAGAAAGCACCTGACGGATTCCAACATTTCTCATCTCATTCTTTATATTTTCCGCCATTTTTTCTACAAGTTCAGGCATAAAAGATGCCTGAGTCCGATTGAGATGGATATTGTGTCATTCCTGCAACAACCCCCCTCCGCATAATGCCTCTGCATGTACGATAACCGGAATCCCCAACGAGAATTATTTATAATCTTTTTCTGATCGTATTTATAAATTCAGCGGTTTCCTCCATCGAACCCTTTGAAGCATATACAACCAACTCTCCAATACCATGTCCAAGTGTTCCTCCGGTATCTGATCCATAACAATTTCACCGCTTAATTGATTAATTTTTTCTTCAAGATTCATTCTGGCAATCAAATCTTTGGGCTCTGTTTTCTGGTGTCTGTTTTTCATCCTGATAAAGATACTTTATTTCCATTTTTTTACCTTCCTGTGTCAAAATACTTTTATTTTCAAAGTATCTTCCAAAGTATCTGTTTTTACTTGTATATAAGCTTTATTCCCTTATGCCCATTACTTCGAATCCAAATTCCCATCCGTCCGTTCCATGTAGAGACGGTATCTCCCAGATAAGACTCCTCCGTTATAGGGTTGGCGCTTCCGATACCTGCAAGTTTTGCAGCACCTGTCACCTGCACTGTAACGTTTTGATCCTCCAGATTTTTTACAATTCCCATATTATCAGTCAGACTTACATCCACAAAAACCATATCTTCATTGTCCGCCTTCATCTCTGTTTTATCCGGTCTAAGTGTCAATTTCGTGTTATCACCGGCTGACACCAACGTACAGGAATCAGTTTTATTTCCAGCTTCATCATAGCTTACCGCTATTAACGTTCCTTTTTGTATGTAATCGTATATTTTGCTTTTGCATACTCCAGTCTCTTTTTTCCAAGAGACTCTCCATCTTGAAAAGTTCAACATATGTTCCTGGAGAATATACTTATCTCCGCTTTTCTGCCCTCACATCCGGGAAATGTCCAACTGGCAGTTGCATCTGTACCCTCCACATCCCCAAGAAATATTTTCTCCGGAATGGTTTACCGGTCGTACAGCAATATATGGCTTGTCGTACTTTCCCCATGCAATCGCTGCATGAACAGCTTCTGTATCAATATGTCCCAACAGATCGATAACCCCACATCCGCTGCTGATACATGGATACGGTCTGTTAAAGCCGCCATGCTTTGTTCCGTATAAAGGTACTCCCACTCCTGCTTCGCCAAGATAATCTATAGCTGTCCACATAAAATCACCGACCACATAGTTTTTTTCCATGATTCCCGACCAGCGTTCAGCCAATTTCTGAGGGTATGTTTCTGTACCCACCATAATCCTATCTGGAGCAACTTTATGGTGCGGTACATAACATTCCTCCGCATAATTATATCCGACAATATCTATCTCATCAAAACACGGTTTTAGAAGCTTTTCAGTTTTTCGCGGTGTACCTATTATTTTTGCTACAGCCGGCGCAATTGTCACTATTATATTAGCAAGAAGACTGGCCTTTGCCTGAGAATTTTGTTGTTCTTCATAGGATCAACCTTATCGTTTGCTGATACTTTTTTCGAACCCGGAATTCCTCCTATAGTTGAAACTACAGGATTAATTCCATTTGTCGTCGGACGCGTTGGGTCAAGAGTTCGAAAATATTCTGACAGCATTCTGCTGATCTGCGCCCCTTCAGGTTTACCAGTATCTCCGATTTCATTTCCGATTGAGTACATGATTACTGACGGGTGATTACGATCCTTTAATATCATGGCATGACAATCTTTTTTCCCATTCTTGTTCAAAATAGAGCGCATAATCATAATCAAGTTTAGAGCACTTCCACTGGTCAAATGTTTCATCCATGATATATAAACCTAGCATATCACAGGCAGCCAGCATCGCTTTGCTTATTGGATTGTGAGCGGAACGAATCGCATTAAATCCCCGCCTTCAAAATTTGGGCTTTTTCTGAGTTCGGCAGCATATGGAGCACACGCACCTAGAATTCCATTATCATGATGAATGCATCCGCCCCGTAGTTTCACCATCCTGCCATTGATCTGAATCCCATTTTCTGCACTCCACAAAAGCTTTCTGATACCTGTAATTACAGACTGCTCATCTACAATCTGATTCTTATCATCAATCAGGAGCACACGAATCTGATACAGATTCGGATGCTCATCATCCCATAAACTGGCATCCGGAATCTCAATATGACAGTTCCTTCCTTTCCCTGTACATATTGGTATTTCTTCTGCTTCAAGCTTTTTACTTTACCTGTCGTATCAAATCCTTTCTTATACTCATAGACTTCAACTTTTATGTCCAGCCCCTCATCGTTTTCCACCTCTGTTTGCACAGAAATCACTGCAGGATCTATACTTTCTGTAACAACCTTGATTCCTTCTAACTTAATATGCCGTTTATCACCCGTAATCAGATTTACATTGCGATAAATGCCACTTCCGGAATACCAACGAGTATTGGGTATCTGTGTATTATCTGCTACAACTCTGATTTCATTATTACTACCAATGCGGAGCTTGTCTGTCAGATCAACATAAAATCCTGTATATCCATAGATATGACCACCTATTTTTCTCCGTTAAGATATACCGATGATTTCATATAAACGCCCTCAAATTCTAGATAAACTGATTTGTCCCTGTACTCTTCTGCCCCGAACAGGTCTTTTCGATAGCTGTATTTTCCGCCGGGGAAATAAGCTCCTGCAGCGCCGGCTTTACCTTCCGGAAGGCGCTTTTCTGTAAGCATTGCATCATGGGGCAGATCAACTGTCTGTTCCGGAATATTTTTTAATTCATTTTAAAATCCATTTTTGATTAAAGCTTATAATTTTCATAATTTTCTTCCTTTCCATACCCTATATTTAAATTCAAAGCGCCGCGGAAATACCCTCGACGCTTTTAACCGGTTCATATCATTACTAATATACTATTTATTTTTTCATACTTCCGTCCTCATTCAGACCATTTGCGACACGCAGTTCTTTCAAATCTCTTTCAAGGTGGAAGAAACAAAACAGAATTATGCAGATTACAAGGAAAATCAATGGCATCCAGTTATAAGCAAAATTGATTCCCTGACATTGCCGCTTCTACTGTATGTGTTCCTCCTCTACATATTTTTCATATCCTTCAGTTCCTAAAGCTGAAAGTTCTGACCAATCCGTAAAACCATTATTGACAACAGCAGCGGTCAAATAGTCAAATCCACTAACAGACAGGATCACTCCGATAATAAGGCTGCTCAAACTGGTCGCCATTTTCTGTGCAAAACTTACAAATGCCGAATACATACCTTCAGCAATAACCCCCGTCTTATAACGGCCATACCCATGCACTGAAATTAATCTGGGAACCAACACATGCCACAAAAAATATTCGGAAGACTTACGCACAAATATCCGATACACTGTGTCGGCAATAAACTCGGCGCAACAACACGTATCAAAACTCCATTACTGCAATGATCATCGTTGTCCGGATCACTGCTGCTACACCAAAACGTTTACAGATCTTTGGAATAAAGAAATACAACGGAAGCAAAATTGCCGACATTACCATAACAATAGAAAACGTCCCAAGGTTGCCAAATACATACTGAAAATAATACTGTCCTGTTGTAAAAGAACTCATCAGAATAACCATGTATAAAAATTGATACAAGTATACATCACTAGGTATTTATTCTTCAGAACATCTTTTAAAAACTCGCTGATCGGAATCTTTTTGTTTGCCTCCTCTACATCGTATCCTCCAAATGCAGCCAGCTCTTTCCTCTGTATATTCCGGACAGAGAAAAAAAAGCAGACTATACACGCGATAATACCGAAAATTGCTGTTACCACTGCCATTAGCACAAACCCGGTCTGGGATCCATGGAAAATGTTAATGATTGCGGAAGCACCATCTGTAGTACCAAAGATCCGACAGCATAAATGATTCCTATCACTGTCAAAGATTTAATCCGGTTTTCTTCCTTAACAATAGATCGCTTAATATGTGTCTCATAAGCAATGTTTACAATTGTGGAAAATATCGCACTATGTAATGCATTAAACACTGTTATGTACACAACCATCCAAAGGTTTCTCCGCTCCGGTGCCATTCCTGCAAACCAGCTTGTTGGAACCGCGAAACATGCGATTAGGGTAATCCACATCAGATTCCCGCCAGCACGTATGGTCTGGCTTTTCCATATTTCGTATGCGTCCGGTCAACAATCGTCCCCATAATCAAATCTGTTACCGCATCAATCGCCGTCTTGATCGCAACACCCGTAGAAATCGCCGCAGCAGTCAACGCCAGACTGTTTGTCGCAAAGTAAGTTACTTCTCCAATCATGAGACCTGCAAGAATATTGCCCAGTCTTACAAGTGAGAAACCAAATGCCTTTTTTTGCCGGAAAATTTTTCATCGGCAATGTTTAATCTTTTCATCTGTGCACTCATTTCCTGAACCTCCTTCATTTACAAATATTTTATATCCTCCTCTGGTTTGAGAGAATCACTGTCCTACACTTTCTCTGTAAACCTGTTAATATTGAAGGATTAATTTATCTCTCATGAAACATCTTGTTATTTATTTTTTCGACAGGTTATACTATAAATAATATGGATGGAGGGTTATCTGAATGAAGCTCATAGACGGAACACAGGTATATCATATACTGCAGAATCTGAATAATCTTGAAATTTCTTTTTTATGGAATATTCCAGATCACAGAAAAACTTTTAAAATATGATACTTATCTTGAATTTTTCGACAACTATATCATCAAAAGCCAAAATCTTTCCCGATTTTATTTTCCATCTCCCATGGATGGCAATATAACAATGCCAAAATATATTACGGAACTGGAAGAAATAACAGATTACTTCAATATTCTGTCCGGATGTGACTTTACTGTAGCAAAACAATTTAACTTTCCCAATTCATTACGGCATAAATGCAACTATTACGCAGTTATATATCTCATGGAAGGCAAAGGTACTTTAGAATTTGATACAGAATTGTTTCACCTCCGGGCGGGGGAGACTTTTACATTATACCTCCTGAGGTATATTATGCGATTCCCGTCGACGTGGAGAGTCTCTGTCTCTTCCTAAATCTTCGCCGTTCTTTTTGTTATATCAGAATACACGAACATTTTTCTAGGAGACACCACTCTGACTACTTTTTATATCACAGACAACATTAGACTCCGAGGATTATACCTCTTATCTCGCCATACATACCTCCAACCACGATAATATTGGGATCTTTTTCTGGCTCTATTTGCCGAATATATTAATCAGGATAAATATTGCAATACAGTGATGAAGAATTATCTTTCTCTGTTATTTGCTACTATACTGCGTGATCAAAGTGTAAAAAAATCAAATCATCAGTTAAGGTCAGCCGAAGCGATATAAAGTATCAAGAAATACTCAATTATCTAACACAAAATTACCAGACAGCAGATCTGGCATCCACAGCAGACACAATTCACTTTAGTAAACAGTACGTATGCAGAATCGTAAAAGAAAAACAGGGAAAACCTTTAATTCTCTGCTTATGAATATCCGTCTTGACAAAGCCGCCCAATATCTTAACGAAACAGACCTGACTTTAGAGAACATTGGATATCTGTGTGGCTTTACCGCTGCCTCGCATTTTAGCAAGCTTTTTTAAACAACGCTTTGGATGTCCCCTTCTGCCTATCGAAAAATATAAAATAAATCAAAAAACAGAGCGTAATCCATACATCATTTACACCCATTTCTGCTTTCAAAGTAAGACGATGTTCCGTGTATTCATACGATACTCCCTCCATTTTGAGCGCTGTCTCCAAGCAGCATCTCTTTCTGTTTGTTTTGTCAGTTCTTGGGGACTGCCCATTTCTTCCCATAGCTGAAGCGGATTACAATGTTCCTCATCAATGCGTTCCAGAAATACCTCTTTGGGATTTCGCTCAAGTGCAACCTCAACCTCAATATGTTCTTTCGGTAAAACCTCATTTTTCATCTTTTTGACGGAACAATAGAATCTGCATCTTGTCCACATCCTCAAATGCTGCTATACCCATCTCGCCATCGGAAGCGTCTTTATCCAGAACAATTCTGTTATCACACAATTCTGCCAGCATTTTCATAGCATAATAGGCAGGTTTCGGTATCCCCACTGTGTGTCAGCAGTCCAAATCCTCCGTGAAATTCTTGGAATTTCAGAAAATTCCTCAAAAATGTCGGAAAAACACCACACAGATGAACCTGCAACCAGCTTTTCCGGGTAACGCTGCTTTTACAATATATGCCGCCGGCTTACGTATCATTTGGTCTGTTTTTGTTCTGTTCCATCCAGAGCCACGACTGCTCCATCATCTCCGGATTCTTCTGCATATACAGTGGTTTGAATACCCAAAAGCATCCATATTCCCAGCACAAGAACTATTCCCGGCTTAAAAAAATGTGATATTGATTTTTTCTCTGTCATAAAAGCTCCTCCTTCTGTCCTTGCTTGTATAAAATCAGCTCTTTTGTGCAGTATTTTGACAAACATAATTTTCTCTTAATAAAAATATACAGATAATTGAATCATTCATCAATATTTATCAGGTAACATTGTGCATCTTTCATAAAAAAATTCTTTTACAGTAAATTTACAAGAAGTGAGTTAAATATCACCTCCAATTTTTCTATTATATGTTTTCATTTCAAAACACTTTTTGTTCTTAAAAAGCAGGCGATCGCAACGGAACCGCCTGCTTATCTTTATACAGAAAGGGCTATCGCACTAGGCGATGCCCCCTTTCTTCTATCTCTCGTCTTCCTCAACCATATCAAAGGTAATCACCTTTATCAATGTGCATCATAGACACTTGATTCTGATAACCGTTTCCTTATTCATTTCCCTCAACCATATCGAGGTAATCGCCTTTATCAATATGCATCATGGATACCTGATTCTGGTGTCTTCTGAATCCGTAGACGCAGTCCACATTTCGAATCAACGACTGCAGACGTTCATCCGGTACATACGATCAACTGAAGCTCCAGCTCTCTCGCATAATGCAGACATACTTCGCTTCGCTCCTTATCCATCTTGGAAAATGCTTCATCGAAGCACCAGACGGATCTTAGAATCACGGTTTTGTCTGCTGCATATAGAGCATCCGCAAAGCCTGCAAGCAGTGCGACATATTTCAGGTTCTGTCCTCTCCTCCGGAGTCACGGCCTGCCATATCATCGACTGCATTTTTGCGGATATTTCCATTCTCGTCTTCCACCTTTTCATACATACTGAAAGTCAGATAATTACGATAATCCACATACTGTTCCATCTGCTGACGATACTGGCTTAAAGGATCTTGCATCTTCCTCCTTCGGAGGCATGAACTTCTCAGTCAGACGCTTGATATCTTCTTCATACTTCTGATAGAACTCATCCTCACCAAGACTTAACTGACCTTCAAATCCGTAGTCATCGAACACTTTACTGTCTAGTTCAGGTGCTGTAAGCATCTCATAAAACTGTCCGTTTTCATTCTGAGCCGGTATGATATCAATCTGGTAAATACTATCTGAGAACTTGATCTTCGCAAGCAGACGGTTGATCTCTTTTTATGTCTAGTAAGCTGCCTTGATTTCACCATGAATGGAAGCAATCACATTTTCACGCAATGTATAGTAAACCAGATTATACTGCTTATCGAATTCTTCCTTGTACTTCGGTTCGAAATCTTTCCTGCACTGATTCAGCACTTTGTCATACACATCATTTCATGTTCTATTCTGCAAAACCATAGGCCGGATATAAGCATTATTGAACTTATTTCTACTTTCTTTGCAGTTCTTCTTTCTCCGTCTCTTCCAACGTTTCCAAAGCATCCTTTTCTTTTTTGTCTTGTCTCTCTTATAAGCTGCTTCGCTCTGTACTTTTAACGCATCTGTCACTTCATTCTGAAGCTGTTCATTGACAACAAATCCCTCTGTCAGGAAGTTTATCTTTTCTGAAAATGATTTGATATTACTCTCGATTTGTCCCTGTGTCTTCGCATACTGTACTACTTCACTTTGAATGCTATCAAGAATCTCTGCATTTTTCTTAAGCAACTCCAGTAATTCCTGCTTTTTCTTCTTCAGTTCGACGGTCCGGTCGCCTCGTTTCAATTCTTCTACTTCCAGACGTAATTTTTCTTGTTTCTCGTAATAATCCTGAAGCTGTTCCGCTGCTTTTGAAAGATGTAAAAGATCTGTTCTGTGTTCTGGTTCAGACACTCAATTTCTGTGCTGCACGCATTATGTCTCAACACACGGCAGTCCTCTTCCACTTCCTGTTTCAGCTTCGCTGCTTCTTCTTCAAGAAGTTTCGCTTTTGACACTTTCGTTCCGATACAGGCATATTTCTCATAATCATTCTTTCTTAAATGTCTGAAAATGTAATTGCTGTAGGAATAACAGTCCTTTGTGACACCATCTCTCGTCTCATGAAGTTCTTCCACCGTCTCACATTTCTTAATGCGGCCTAAGTATCGCTTCAGACAAGTATCTACAAGCTTCCTCTGCGCGCACGCACTCATACAATGTATTCTCATCTGCATTCGGCTTGTCTCTCACGATTGCCGCAGTATCCATGAGTTCGACATCCTCGATCCCTTCATGCTTCATTTTTGCGAAATGCTTTCGCGGCATCTAACGTATATTCAGGTGCTGTCACCAGACTGTGTTTCACGTCCCATACGTCCTTCGATTGCATTTTCCACTCTTCATCCGTAATATCAAACAAGTCCGCAAAGATATTTTACATGGATCGTTCTTCCATACTGAGTACTAAGTATATTCTGTAATTCCTGTCTTGCACGCTTCAATTCCGCACGATATGGTTTTCTGTCATTTTTGAGGTCTTCTACCATCTCCACTTCTCTTGAGTTCTTTCTGATTCTCACGAATTCTTTCGCGAACATCGCCTAATTCTGTATTGATGTTGTCGAGTGCATCACTTAAATATTGCTTTAGCTTTTCAATCGAATCTTCACTCACAACACCATCTCGGATATCATCAATTCTATGCAGCGCCTGATTGCTCACATAAGCACTGACTTCATCGTCTTCCTCCCAGGCTGAAAGACCTTTTACGATATCTCTCCATTGTTCTGAATTCGTTGCCAGGAGCTGGATCGTATTTTCAATCTCCTTTAGCTCCTTCTCTTTCTGTCCATAATCGCTGGCTTTGAGTTCTGCCTCGACTTCTACCTGTTCTTTCGTATAAGCATCTTTCTCTGCCAAATAAGATTTTCTCTTTTCTTCTTTTTCCTCAATCTTCTTGAGAATATCCTGCAGATCATCCTCTTTCGATTGCAGATGTGCTTTACAAGTTTGTATTTCAATATATTTTAAGATCTGTTCGACATAGATCTTATCAGCTCTTGCTTTCTGCAAGGCTAGATTATGCTGACTGATCTCGTCAAGCATTTTAATTCTCTGTTCCAGATCTTCTACGCGTTCCTTGATCTCACGGTAAGCGCCAAGCTGATCACTGATTGTTGCAACTGTGTCTTCCTTGCTCTTTGGGGAACATATAATCTTTGATAAACTGTCCCGTTCCGTTCGTCATACGAAGTGCAATCGCGCTTTTCTCCATTGTCATCATACGGCCCGGCTCTACATAACCAAAGATTGCATCATAAACCGTTTTCAAATACGCTTCTTTCGATGGATATACACGGTTCACATCTCCGCGACCTCTGTTGTCAGCCGATTCTATTCTTGCTTCTACCAATTTTTAAGTTTCGCGATTGTATATGGGACACCTTCTTCTGTCAAATATTCATCCTCCGGAATCTTTCCGGAATGACTGAAGAAACAATATTTCCTGATGTCTGTATCTGCCTTTTCCAACCTCAAATGAAACACCAATACAAGTATGTGTATTCTTTCCTGTATCCTTAATCTCCAAAACGATCTGAGAACAGAAGTCCTGGTCTTCTCGGTTAAAGGAACCGTCTTTCTGCGCTCCTCTAAGATAACTTAGAACACTACGCCTGTTCTTCGCGTCATCTGCCGCTTTATTCAAGAATGTGGAAGATATACTTCCATATAAAACAACCTGGATCGCATCCATAACAGTAGACTTACCAGATCCACTTTTCCCACTGAAAGATTCACATATTCATGGAACTCCATCACTTTGTGACTGATACCGCCCCAGTTATTCATTAACATTCTAGTAAATATTTTCTTCGACTGTTTTCTCTTTCATCTTCCACACCTCCTCTGCTTCTTCCTGGATTTCCTGTTCAAAAACTTCTTCTGTAATCTCTTCCTCCGCGTACTGATCTTCCTGATATTCTTTGATCAACGCAGTAATATCCATACTTCCACAATATAGATTGATCGTGCTGTAGATATAAATCGGAGTCTCATCCTCAACATTCTGGATTGCTCCTGGCACTTCAATGATCTGATGCTTACTCATCACATATAAAGCTTCTTTCCACTCACCCATCGTAAGCTTATAATTAATCAGATTCGTATTCTTTCCATATTCACGAATCTCCGCCAGATTCGTCACTGTAGCTTTCAAACCTTCTCCTAAAATCTTATCTCTGTAAATTAATTTAACAAGTAAGATTACTTTTTGTAACGGTGGCATTTATCTTTTCTATCGCGATTCCATCTCCATGTAAACGGTAAATGTGTTCCTGTGGGTCATGCACTAATTCACAGTTTAAAACAGACAGATAGTCTTCAATAAACTTTCTGTGTCTTGTACAGATCTCATAATGCAGATTGTCTCTTGGGACAAGTGTTACAGGATCATACTTCATCTGTAAAATACATGTCTGTCTGAATAATGCAGCAATTGTTTTCTTCAGGTTATCAGCTTCTGTCACTGACAATTCTTCCATATAATTAACCATCTGATTCTCCCTCTATCGTAAGTTTTGAAAATCGGAAACCAGCCTCATTCTCCATCTCCTGCGCCACTTCAATCTGTGCCTTACTGTCCGCAGATTCTGTTGCATGCTGCCATACCATAAATAACTTCTCCAAATCTTCTATTGATTTTACAGTATCTTTTGTCACTGTAATTTTCCATTCTGTTCATTTTTCTTTCAAATCTCTGATTTTCTTTCTGCGTATACAGTGGTTCCAGGACAAATTCTGTCATATTCTCTTCCTGTGATTTCTCAGGTGTTACCGCCTGTGGAGTGAACTTTTCCTTCTGATTTTCACGTCTTTTGATACAGACTCTTCTCTGTCATAATCTTATATGGCTCCGAAAACCTAAGTTTTGAAGACAACTTATCCAGAATCTCTTCCGACTTACCACTTTCATTGATCAGATTAATCAGTGCGACTGTCTGATCTTCTTCCATTACACCTTCCATCATAATGTACCGGATTCTTGCTGCGGCACGGCTTGCAAATACTGTCTTTTGTTCAATCAGCTTATTATATCTGCGCTCAATCGCATCAAACTCTCTCGAAATCTTATAGAGCATATCTGTCGCCTCTTCACAGATCTCGATCATTCTTCGCAGACGGTAAGATTTTCTCGTATTTTCTTCTTCACTTAAGAGTTCTGTTTTCAAATGAGTATTTTCTTGCTTCTGTCTTTTCCAGATTTTCTTCGATCAACTCTTTTACAGCTTCTTTGTATCGATAAAAAGCTGTCTGTTGTAGTCAATATCGCATATTTTTTTGCTATCACTGTTATTGATCTCTTTCACAAGTACTTCCTGGATTCCTCGGAAACTTCTCTGCTTTGACAGTTCATCGAAATAACCTCGCATTCCCTCCTGCATGTTCGCGAGCATCTGCAGAAGTGCTCTTGATGTATGAAGCGCACTTTTTAAAATCTCATTATTCTTCTCTTTGTCTAAACTGTAGGTATAGAGATGACTGTATACCGTAAGCACACTCTCTCGTTCCTTACCGTCATTTTCACTGTATAATTTCTGAAATAATTCTACAAACAGCTGGACTGTATTCCGGAAATGAAACGACATAACTGTTCAACGTTTCATCATAATCCCTGCTAAGCCATCCCAGTCTTCAAAATTCGTCATACTGACTGATGCCATGTTGGCTCTGGTGATCAGTTCTCCTTCCTCATCGACTCTTGCCTCACTCCAGTCCAGTGCCATCTTCGCCAGTCGTTCATTCATGATCATCTGACACTCTCGTTCCGTAAGCCCGAGAGAGAATAAGACTGACTGCTCTCCTCATAAGCGCTACCAGAAACTGCATATAGAATTCCATATATTTACTTCAAATATTTTATATAGATCCTTTGGAACTTTTTCGACCAGTTTCATGTTTTTCTTATGTCTCCTTTTTATTCCTATTAAAGTTTCTTTTACATCTTTTCTTTTCTTATAACATCTTCTCTGCTTCAAAAAAACTGAGAAAAATGTGCAATGACCGGACATTTTTCCCTTCTCTGTCTGAAGCCACTCGATCTCATTCACATTTTCCTTCGGCCGATACAAGATCACCGGCATTCCTATATTCTGTGCTCCTGTCACATCATGTGCGATGCTGTCTCCGATAAAGATACTTTCTTCCACCATCACTCCTGCTTTTCAACACAGAGATCAAAAAGTTTTCGATGCGGTTTTTCCTCGCCAGCCTCTTCACTTGTCACAATTCCATCAATATACTTACCTAATCCAAGCTTTAATATCTTCCGATATTGGACGTCTAAAGTCATATTGGATCCTATACCGATATAAATGCCTCGCTGTTTCAATTCTTTCATCAACTCTTCAATTCAGGAGATGGAATAATCTGATCGATCAATGTATCCCAGTACAGATTATACATCTCATACGCATATGGGAAAACTGGCTTTCCAAGTGTCTCCAGCATACACTGAAATCTCACCAGGCGATTATGGTTCACCGCATAATCTCTTCCGGCTCTGTCATCTGCCTTCACTCTTGCCTCGGCAACATATTTCTCAAGTCTTCTTTTGCTATGCCTAAGTTCTCATATGCCCATTCTTTTCATCACCGGCATCGTATTATTATGCGCTCCAATATAATCATAAATGGGTGTCATCTATATCAAAAAAATACTGCTTTTGTCATCCCAATGTCTCCTGTTTTTTTTGCTACTGTCTTGATTGATGTTTTACAGCTTCTGTGCCTTACATTCAAGAATGCCTCTGCATTCTTGCTGCGAGATGCGCGTCATGCAATGCATGACATACTTCTTTTGCGCATCTCTAAGCAATCCTGCCGGAGGCTATATCAGATGGGAGTCATCTCACATCTGATATACCCTGGCACATTTTTGCCTCATTTCATTATAACATGTTTTCATCAAAGAAAAAAGAGTTTCGCAAATGACTTTTTCCTATTCATCTGCGAAACTCTTAATACTGATAATCAGCTCTTACTCTGACTTTTCTTCTTCCACCGTTTCTTGTGACTTTATTTCTGTTGCCTGTGTTTCCGGCTCTTTTCTGTTTCCGGTTCTTTCACTGTTTCTGGCTCTGCTGCTTGTGTCTCTGTCGGCTTCATCAGGATTCTTCCGGACTCCTGCTCTTCTTTCTTTCTCCATCTGCTTCTTCCGGTTCAGGGATTCCCTTCACTTCACGGAAGATCTTCATGAATTCCTTGCCGGTGATCGTTTCTTTCTGGATCAGGAAGGCTGCAATCTTATCAAGAGCATCTCTGTTCGCACTCAAGAGGCGTTTTGCTTCTTCATAGGAAGCTTTGAGCATCTTCATGATCTCTTCATCGATCTCGCTGCTGTCGCTTCTCCACAGTTACGAACTGCACGACCGTCTAAGTAACGGCTCTGAACAGATTCAAGTCCCATCAGACCAAAGCGCTCTGACATACCATACTGTGTGATCATTGCTCTGGCGATCTTCGTTGCCTGCTCGATATCGTTCGATGCACCTGTCGTAACAGTGTCAAATACAATCTCTTCTGCTGCACGTCCACCGAAGAAACAACGATCATTGCTTCAAGTTCTTTTTTCGTATTTAAGAACTTCTCTTCCTCCGGTGTCTGCATTACATAACCGAGTGCTCCCATGGTTCTAGGAACGATTGTGATCTTCTGTACCGGTGAACAAGTAATCCCTTTTGTATCAAAGCCATCCATCTCTGCAAGAAGCTGGTTTAATGTCTGCTCACGCTCGTCATTGCCGCCACCGTATCGCTGTCACGGCTTTTACCGATTGCATCTATCTCATCGATAAAGATGGATACATGGTGCCATGTTTGAACAGGTGTGCTTCCTTGAATGCAAATCACGCGGAACTCCTGAACTGCTTTCCGACCTGTTCCGACAAACATCTTGGGCTTCGCTCCGATACCTGTATATTTTCAGGATTATGCAGGAAATCAACAACTTCCTGTGAGGACTCCTTCCTTCATCTTCTGCAACATCTAAGAATGTCACACCTGTCTGCTTCTCCATATACATCTTGGCATTACTCTTGCCGATTCCCATCATGCCGCCGCCCTTAGACATCTTCTTCATAAGAAATTAAACATGAATACAAAAGTACGATCGGAAGGATCACTGTGATGAAGATATCCATGATCAGTGAACTTGCCGTATCCGGAATCTGGGATTTAAACTCTACCCCTGCCTTATCAAACGCTTTACAAGTGTGTCATCTGATACATTTCCTGTGTAATAATCGGTTCCTTGCTCTTGGAGCTACCCTGCATCTGACTGATCTGGCCAAAGCAGACTGTCCATAACATTTTCCTGATCTTCGCTTTCCTTAGAATCTGAACTATCACTCTGGTCTGCAGAAGCTTTCTCATTATCCTTTACTTCTGTAAGTTTTCCCTCTGCCTTTTCCTTTCTGGCGTCATCTGTCAAAACGATATTAATCCTTGAATTGGTAAATGTGACAGACTCTACTTTTCCATTATCAACTAATTTCAGAAATTTATCATAGCTGATCTCAAGCGCTTCCGCCCTGCATCATAGAATATAGCTATAACAACAAAAGTAACCAACAAGGTAGTGAACAAAATAATTCCCCAACCCTGTCGGTTCTTGTTCTAGCCTTGTTTTTATTGTTATTCTCCATTTTTTCCTCCAAAACTTAAATAGTGGTTATTTTCCAGCAAATCTTTTTACCTTATTTGTAAAAAAACAACTACTTCCTACCATTATAAATAGTGGTTTTCCATAAATCAATAAAAAGATTATGAAAATATTGTAAAAACGTGCCGTTTCATAGTATACTAGAAAAGTAATGCCTGTTTATAACAGATTTATCTGTTAATAATAGTAATAACAGTTCGGCAAAATTTATAGTAAGGAAGATAAACGATGAAAATTGGATTTGATAATGACAAATATCTGAAAAATGCAGTCCGAACATATCCGCGAGCGTATCGGAAAATTCGGTGGCAAACTCTATCTTGAATTCGGTGGAAAGCTTTTTGACGACTACCATGCCTCCCGGGTGCTTCCGGATTTGAACCTGACAGCAAGCTGCGTCTCTTAAAGGAGCTCAGCGACCAGGCTGAGATCGTCTTTGCAATCAGTGCAAAAGACATTGAAAGAATAAGATTCGTGGGGATCTTGGTATCACTTATGATTCAGACGTAATCCGCCTGATCGGTACTTACCGTGAGCAGGGACTTTTCGTTGGAAGTGTAGTAATCACACAGTTCTCCGGACAGGAAAGTGCACTTCTGTTCAAGAACCGTCTTGAGAACCTTGGAATCTCTGTATACATTCATTACAATATTCCGGGATATCCGTCCAACATTCCACTGATCGTCAGTGAGAATGGTTACGGAAAGAACGATTATATCGAGACTTCACATCCGCTTGTTATTGTAACAGCTCCGGGGACCTGGAAGTGGAAAGATGGCTGTCTGCCTGTCTCAGTTATATCAGGAGCACCAGCGCGGAATCGAAGCTGGATATGCGAAGTTCGAGACATTCCCTATCTGGAATCTGCCGCTGAAGCACCCGGTAAACCTCGCTTATGAGGCTGCTACAGCTGACCTTAACGATGTAAATATGATCGACCCATATCATCTTGAAGCTTATGGTGTAACAACTGTAAACTACAACCGTGACGTAGAGATCTTCCCTGTTTTAAATACAATCTTCGAGAAGATCTTATGGTTCCAGCCCATACAAATCACCTACAGACATGGGGGTAAATATGGCCGGAAATTGTATCTGTGATGATGAAGCCTGCCGTGAAGCCGTGGATACAAGGTGACAATGCAGAAGTTCGATCCATACATTAATATTGATCCGGGTACCATGAACCCTATTCAGCACGGAGAGGTGTTTGTAACAGACGATGGAGCTGAGACAGATCTTGACCTGGGACACTATGAGCGTTTTATTGATGAGAGCCTGACAAAGAACTCAAACGTTACCACAGGAAAGGTATACTGGTCAGTATTACAGAAAGAACGTCGTGGTGACTACGGCGGAGGAACAGTACAGGTTATCCCTCATATCACCAATGAGATAAAGAGCAGATTCTACAGGGATTTCACATCTGAGGCAGTTGATATAAAGTGGGTTGACTCAGAGGAGCTTAATGATGACAATGCAGCAGAGGTCAAGAGACGGACATCCAAGATTCAGATTCACTTCCTTATATCCATAATCTCCAAGCTTCTTTGCTGTGCATAAGAAATCTTCCACATTATTCGTAAGGATCTGCGGCACTGCATCACATTCCCTGATTATGCTCCGGCATCACATCCTTCTTCTTCTCTTGTGCTGAAATGTCCTTTCTGATTCGGACTGATAAACGGAATAAAATACTTATCGAATCCGTCAAAGCACTGATGTAATGCATTTCTATAAATATGTCCTGTGATCCCTCCAATGGGGCAAGATATAAATTCATTGATCGTTCTCCTGACTTTTTCCACTTCTTTGCATTGTTTTTAACAGTAATAACATTTTTATCATACCCCGACTTTCTTGTCAAGAATATTTACTTATGCTAAACTAATGTATATAAGAAAAATGGGAGGATTTATTTGTTTATGAATACACTCAAAAAAAATTCATTCACTACTATGGTCCGTATAAGACGGTTTTTTTATTGACCTTCTCTGTGCAGCCATTATCAGTCTTGAAAAATGGATCTTGCTTATCCACGCAGATTCTACGAAGTGCGACCAAGACACTTTTTTTACTCAGGATAAAGCAATTATCCTGCAGGCGCTTCCGTGGATCGCGATCGGACTCTTTATGATGTATGTCATCCAAAGCTTCCTGCAAATATTATGTCAGCTGTCAGGGACATATCATGGGGCGCTAAGATGGGCAGGATATGCGTCAGGAACTCTTCCGAACACTATGAAGAGCTGTCCTTTTCCTATTACAGTCAGAATAATTCCGGTCAGATGATGAGCAAGCTGGTCAGTGATCTTTTTGATATTTCCGAGTTTGCACACCATGGTCCTGAAAACTTATTTATCTCATTAGTTAAGATCGTCGGATCCTTTATTTTCCTTTTCTTAATTAATAAGAAGCTGGCTCTTCCGCTGATCGTACTTGTGATCTTGATGTTTCTCTTCTCTTTTCATCAGAATCATAAAATGCAGCAAACCTTTATGGAAAACAGAAAAAAATCGGTGATGTGAATGCAAGCCTGCAGGATACTTTATCCGGGATCCGCGTTGTCCAGTCTTTTACAAATGAAGAGATCGAAAAGGAAAAATTCCAGAAGAGCAATCACGCCTTCCTTGTCTCCAAGAAAGACAATTACAGATGCATGGGCGAATTCGCGGGCTCCAATCTCTTTTTCCAGGGAATGATGTATCTGGTCACACTTGTATACGGCGGCTATCTGATTTTGCCAACAATGAAATGTCAACTGCTGACCTTGCCATGTATGCCCTGTATATCGGAATTTTCATCAGTCCGATCCAGATTCTCGTAGAGCTGATGGAAATGATGCAGAAAGGACTTTCCGGTTTCCGCCGTTTCCTTGATGTTATGGAGACAGAACCTGAGATTCAGGATGCACCGGATGCTGTAGAACTCAAAGATGTGAAAGGCCGTGTCTGCTACGAAGATGTCTCCTTCCATTACAGCGACGATGAAACGACTGTTCTCTCACGTATCGATCGAGATTCCTGCTGGAAAGTCAGTTGCATTGGTCATTCCATCCGGCGGTGGAAAGACAACAATCTGTTCCCTGTTGCCTCGCTTCTACGACGTAACTGGCGGACGCGTCACAGTATACGAACAGGATATCCGCTCTCTTACATTGAAGAGTCTTAGAAGCCAGATCGGTGTCGTTCAGCAGGATGTCTACCTCTTCTCCGGTTCCATCCGCGACAACATTGCCTATGGCAGAAGCCGGATGCGACAGAAGAAGAAATCATCGAAGCAGCAAAATGTGCGAACATCCATGACTTTATCATGGAACTGCCTGATCAGTACGATACATTCGTCGGCGAGCGCGGCGCAAGACTTTCCGGTGGTCAGAAGCAACGTATTTCCATTGCCCGGGTCTTCTTGAAGAATCCGCCGATCCTGATGATCCTTGATGAAGCAACCAGTGCTCCTTGATAACGAGTGAACGCTGGATCCAGCACAGTCTGGAAGAACTATCCAAGAACACTGTTCAGAGCCAAGCAAAATTTCATAAAACAGGTCTTAAAATGCTTGTATTTTTAAGACTGTTTTGAAATTTTATTTGGCGGATACGCCACACCGACGAAATGCGTAGCATTTTGGAGGTTGTCTCTGAACAGTTACAACATGACTTTAAAAAAGAATCTCCCGTAGAAATCAGTATTTTTCATACTTGAACTTCTTCGGGAGATTCTTATTTTTGTTGTTTCGAGGCAACTATTCTTACTCTTCTACTTCAATCTTACGGATTGTTTTCTTTGCAATCTCATCCTTGATTGCTTCGATGAATTCTCAAGATCCTTAGAACCTTCATCTCCAAGATATCTGCTTCTTACAGATACTTTCTGCTCTTCCTCTTCCTTCGCTCCAACAATTAAGAGGTATGGAACTCTGTTCAGACGAGCCTCACGGATCTTGTATCCCATCTTCTCGGAACGTCCATCTACTGAGCAGCGGATATTAGCTTCTTTAAGCTGTGCTTCCACTTTGGCGGCATAGTCGTGGAATTTCTCAGAGATCGGAATTACACGAACCTGTTCTGGGCAGAGCCAGGTCGGGAACATACCTGCATATTTCTCAATCAGCCATGCCAGTGTTCTCTCATAGCATCCCATGGATGTACGGTGGATGATGTATGGACGCTGTTTCTCGCCATTTTCATCGATGTAGTACATATCAAACTGTTCAGCAAGAAGAGCATCCCACTGGATCGTGATCATTGTATCTTCTCTTACCGTATACGTTTTTCGCATTGATATCAACCTTCGGTCCGTAGAAAGCTGCCTCGCCCACATCCTCTGTGAATGGAATGTTCAGTTCCTCAAGCATCTGGCGGATATGGCCTTCTGTCTCTTCCCATACCTCCGGTGCTCCAATATATTTCTTAGTATCTGTTGGATCCCATTTGGAAAGATGATAGGTTACGTCCTCCTCTACACCAAGAACCTGCAGGCAGTACTGTGCAAGTGCGATACAGTCTTTAAATTCTTTTACCATCTGGTCAGGTCTTACTACTAAATGTCCTCAGAGATCGTGAACTGACGTACACGTGTCAGACCATGCATTTCCCCGGAATCCTCATTACGGAACAGAGTGGATGTTTCACCGTAACGAAGAGGCAGATCACGGTAGCTGTGCTGCTCTGCTTTGTATACATAGTACTGGAACGGGCAGGTCATCGGACGGAGTGCATAAACCTCTTTGTCCTTCTCCTCATCACCAAGTACAAACATACCATCTTTGTAATGATCCCAGTGTCCGGAGATCTTATAGAGGTCACTCTTTGCCATAAGTGGTGTCTTTGTACGGATATATCCACGCTTTGTCTCCTCATCCTCGATCCAGCGCTGAAGCTCCTGCATCATGATCACACCGTTTGGCATGATAAGCGGAAGTCCCTGTCCGATCACATCTACAGTTGTGAAGAGCTTCATCTCACGGCCAAGTTTGTTATGATCACGTGTCTTTTGCTTCCTCTAACTGCGTCAGATGCTCTTTCAGCTCATCCTTTGTTGCATAAGCTGTACCGTAAATACGTGTCAGCATATGCTTGTTCTCATCACCTCTCCAGTAAGCTCCTGAAGATGATAACAGCTTGAATGCTTTGATTCCCTTTGTGCTCATCAGGTGGGGCCTGCACATAAGTCAACCCAGTCTCCCTGAGAATAGAAGGAAATTTCTTCTCCTTCCGGAAGATCCTCGATCAGTTCAACCTTGTATGGCTCATTTTTCTCTTTGAAAAATGCGATCGCATCCTCTCTTGATTTTGTAAATCTTTCGATCTTAGCGCCCTTCTTGATGATCTTCTTCATCTCTTTCTCGATAGCGTCAAGGTCATCTCTTGAAAATGACTGACATTCGAAATCATAGTAGAATCCTGTATCAATAGAAGGTCCGATTGCAACCTTTGCCTCTGGGAAAAAGTGTCTGAACAGCTTCTGCCATAACATGGGATGCTGTGTGACGAAGTACTGCCAGTCCCTTCTCATCTCTTGCTGTAAGGATGTTCAGTTCACAGTCTTTATCAAGAACTGTACGAAGGTCTACAACTTCTCCGTTTACTTCTCCTGCACAGGCAGCACGTGCAAGTCCTTCACTGATGTCAAATGCAACGTCGATCACTGACTTTGCTTCTGAATATTCTTTTTTGATCCATCTTTAATGTAATAATCATTTTTCGCTTCCTCCTATTTTCTTCAAGTAACTATGCATGCTTTCATTCGGGGATTCTATGGAAAGAAAAGACTTCATCTGTCCCCTGCACTCACATGCAAGGGACGGATAAAGTCTGATTATCAATTACTTTACTATCCGCGGTTCCACCCTTTTTGTTTTTCAAGATCACAGCAAATGTACTGCTTTAAAACCACTTCATTCATGATTATAACGGAATCACCGGACCGGATTGGGGCCACTCAGAGGTAGTCTTCAAATGATTCCTGCTAAGATACTTCCAGCAAATGTATCTCTCTGTAACATTCCACATCCTACTCGTCTCGTCATCGTGTTATCGGCTAAGAACTATGTTGCTTTATAATCCTTAACTTCTTCTGACCATCATTATAGCATTCAATCGAGGATTGTCAACGCTATTTTACAGTTTTTCAGTTTTTTAGATGATCTTCTTTTTCTTTGAAGATCAAAATACAGATCACGATAATGACAATACTAAGTGCCATTACTGCCGGATATCCATTTTCAAGTCCAGGCATATCTTTAAAGTTCATTCCAAACCATCCCGTGATCAATGTCAGTGGGAAGAAAATCGTAGAAATCACTGTTAAAAACTGCATGTTGTTATTCTGTCTATTATCAATCTGAGACTGGTAAGCCTCCTTTACCTGACGGCATATTCCAACAGATGAGAAGTACGGCTCATCAGACGGTCTGCACGGTCAGTAAGTGTTCCGAAGTATTTCAATTGATCATTCAAAAACAATCCATTCTCGTTCTCTTCAAGCTCTTTTGTCAAGTCCATCATCTCATCATAATAGCTTCTCAGATTCAGAAGTTCCCTCGGATTGGCATCCAGTCGGTTTTGGATCGTATCTGTATGATCCTGGGACATCCTCTTCCATGCGAAGAAGTCTCCGTTCATAAGCCACAAGAATCTCCAGATCACGGCTCATGAATTCTGCAATGTAATTATAAAGGAATCGTTCTTTGTCTCGCCCTGATGCATTCGTTTCCTCTTGATTCTGTTAATAAGTCTTTCCGAAAATGTCTCGTCATCTACGATAACAACATTATTTTCATTTACAAACATGTACATTCGGTATCTGCTTCCTAATACATCAAGAAGCTTTGGAATGCAGAAAGTTCCTACCATACATTCCTGCTGATTCTCAATCTTACAGAATCCGATCTTCGCAATCTGGATTTCTGCTTCATATACAATCCCTGCTGTTGCCAATGTCTCCTCCGCATGATTGAATCTGTGAGGAACACAGCAGGACACTTTTCTTTCTCCCATTCTTCCTGACTGATCTCTGTCAGACGTTCCCCGAATTTATAGATCATTCTATCACCTTATTTTCTGTCTGTTGTACAGCCGCCTCCAACTGATTACTACTGTTCACTGCTGCTTTCGCATAGGCTTCCTGGTAAAGAAGTTCCTGTGAGTTAATTGGCTGTCCCTTACATTCTACCACAGAATAGGTTCCTTTTGCATCCTCCTTTCGCGCTTTTTTTTGTTATCACTTAACATCAGATCAAAAAGATCCTGCAGACGTTTCTTTAATCGTTCGGAATAGACCGGCTCTGCAACCTCTACACTTCCGGCAGTTCTTTCACAAATTCCAGCAACTCTTCCATCGAGCCCTGATATTCCGAATCAATTGGAAGGTTTTTCTTATTCTCCATCGTATCTGTCACAAGAAACACAGGAACTCCAAGCGTGCGGATTGCAAGATCTTCCACTACGTCATTTCCGACCATTAGACATTCTGACGGGTCGAGTTTAAACTGTTCCAGAATCTGACGAAAATATTCCGGATTCGGCTTTACAGTATACATGGTCTTCATATGTTAGATAATCTTAAAAATCTTCCGGATTCAGTCTTACCAGTCGATACGATTCATCGTTGCACATTTTGGAAAGATCGGATTCGTTGCAAGATAGACTTCAAATCCCTTTCTTCTTCGCCTCTTTTTATAACCATATCTGAGAGAGGTGTCGGCTGTGTTGTACACTTGGCCTGGATTGAATTCATCCTCGTAAAATGCATCTGCAATTGCTTCCGATTCTTCCACAGATAGAGGTAGGAATTCATCGATATAACCTGAAAATGCCTCCCGGTTTGTTCTGGAACCATCGTTTTTCACCATCGCCTCGTAGCCCTTCCAAACCGCACCAATGAATCCTTTTGGATCCATTTCCACACCTTTTCTTCAAATATGCCTTTGCAAGAAGCGGCATATAAAAACGAACAAATTGTCCTGTACCATCGGTAAAAGTGTTCGTCTAAGTCAAATAAAATATGCTTAATTGCCATCCGTTCTTCCTCTTTTTCAATCTTTTGTATTCTTTTCTGCACGAGTCCCCATTGTTCCTGTGTAAGAATCTCCGACATTGCATCTGTTCCACTCCGTTCAGATCAACATTCAATTTTCTTTTGTGCTTCCACGGCTGCTTCATAAAGTGTAGCATCCATTTCCACGGTTCAGACATTATATTTTCATATCCCTGAAAATGCATGGTCATGATCAAATAATGGAGCTGCTCCAATGATTTTTCCCGAATCATTTTCCATCAGAAATCCCCAGTTCTGATCATGTCTATCGTTATTATTCAGTATATAGTCTGCAATCTGCATCTGTAGATAAGACTCTTGATCGATTCGTTTCGCCTCTTCATAAGGATTCAGATTATAGAATCCGCAAACAGACAAAATTCTTCAAACGTCACTAAAGAAATGTTCTCCGAAGTAAACAGCTTTGAATTCACAATCTTCTCTCTCGGATGCCTGCAGCCATTCTTTTTTCCTTTCTTTACTTAGAAATATTCCAATTTCTTCTTCCTTAGAAAATGAATACGGAATATGTCGAAATCCTAGCTGTTTTAATATCTTTGCAGCTGGTATTTCATATCGTCCGACCTTATGAAGTGAAAGCCCGTCCTTCCTCTGATCCATGCTTTCGCACTTGCTCCAAGTGTTGTCAGCTCAGGAGTATGAATATTCTTTCTCTCATCCATGGCTATCTTATAACTAACCGCTCGGCCTGAAAGTGAGACCTCTGTTATATAAAGAGAAAGTGTTATCAAACAAACTTACTTCCTTCCATGCTCTTTCATCCCCTGTCCTGCCAGATCCAATAAGCATCTTCCAGACTCAAGCCCTGCATGCTTTACATACTGCATAACGATTTACCTGAGATAAACGAAGCGAATTGAGTATTTTTTGCAAAGCTTCGACCAATTGATAATGTTCTGTTTGATGCCCACTGACAAATTCCGATATGTCATATCTTTTTTCGCAATGCAAAAGGCAACCTGTCAAAATCCAAGATATTACAGATTCCATTTTCATTGATTTCCAAAACGGGAATATCTCGCAGATATAACTTCATCTTTCCCATTCGCCATACCACCTCTTCTCTGATTGCTATTGTCTGTTATAATATGATGAGTGTCAAAAAAGTAAATTTTTTATCATAACGATAGTAACATTATACCCTCATATATTTCCTTCTATCAAGTGAATTGTCATTCCAAACATGTCACTTCATAAAAGTTTCACATTTCTTATTATCTATACTGCAGATACTCCAGGAACCGCTTCACCGCCGGAGTTGCACCTTTTCTGTTACGCATTGCAAGCCCTATATTACGATACGCCGGAATCTCCAGTTCTCGTGTTACGATACGATACGGAATCCGCTTCAAGATCAGTTCCGGCAAGACACTGATCCCAAGCCCACTCTCAACCATCGCCATGATTGCATAATCATCCCACGTTGTAAAGTGTACTTTCGGCTTCAAATTACTTCTCTCAAAGATCTCAGAAACTTCTGCCTTAGCACCTTTCTCCAATATCATAAACGGTTCCTCACAAAGCGCACTGACCGGAATCTTCTGAAGTTCTGTCAGCGGATGTCCTTCCGGAAGCACGACAAGCAGCCTGTCCTGCTCCAGGAAAATTGTATCCATCTCATCCCTTACCGGCAATCTTGTGAATCCACAGTCAATCCGCCCTTCCATGATCCATTCTTCAATATCCGTATAATCCCCCAAAAGCATCTCGTAATCAATGTTTGGATAATTTTTCTGAAATTCCTTGATAATATTCGGCAGCCAATGTGTGTTGCTACGCTGGAAAATGTACCGATACGGATCAATCCTGACTTTAACCCTTGAAGCTCATCAACTTCCAATTGAAGTTTCTCGTATTCTCTGCAGACCCGTTCCGCATAAGGAAGTAACTTCATCCCGCTGCTTGTAAGCTTTACTCCTGACTTGCTTCGTTCAAGCAGAACTACCTTCCATTCCTTTTCCAGATCATTGATCATTCGGCTGATCCCGGACTGGGAATAACTCAACTGTTCCGCTGCCTTTGTAAAACTTCCACACTCTACAGTCTTAACAAATGCCATATATTTCTGAATACTTCCATCCATGAATACAACACTCCTTTCTCTTAACATTTTCTCATCTGTTTTCACTACAAAAAACGCTTCACTTACTTTATATTCGGTTTTGTCATACAATCTATGAGAAACATTCGCTTTTGTAATTTATAACTGTATGATACTATAAAACAGTCGATGAGACAAGGATGGTTGTTAACCAAATTGTTAACCAAAGAAAGTGCTGTTACTGTTCACATTGTATGTTATCGCTCATCGAAAATCGTTTTAAAATACTTAACAAGGAGATATGCATTATGGGACTTTATAATAATCGAATCGTAGTAAAGTTGGAACATCCACTCTGACCAATGACGCCGGAAAAGAGCGATCTTCGTACAACAGACCGTCTTGTCTGTGTACTTTCTGATATCCAGAACATGGGATACGAAGTCGTACTCGTTTCCTCTGGAGCAATCGCGGTAGGAAGAAATAAACTGAACATGACTGCTAAACCAGACAGTATGCGTATGAAACAGGCTGCTGCCGCAGTCGGACAGTGTAGTCTGATGTATCTGTATGACAAGTTCTTTGGTGACTATGACAAGACTGTAGCACAGATTCTGCTCAATGCAGATGATATTGAAGAAGAAGAGAAAAAAAGAAAATCTGATCAATACATTCAATGCACTTCTCGAGATGGGTGTAATCCCGATTGTAAATGAAAATGACTCCGTAAGCTATAAAGAAATCGAATCCGAGGATCGTCTCTTCGGTGATAACGATATGCTCTCCGCTGTCGTAGCAGTACTCTGCCGTGCAAAGCATCTGGTCATCTTCTCCGACATTGATGGATTTTATGACCACGATCCAAGATTGTATCCAAACGCACAGCTGATCAATCAGATTGATACAATTGATGACAGCGTCTACGCTCTAGCCGGTGGCGCAGGTTCACGCCGCGGAACAGGCGGAATGCGTACAAAACTTCAGGCCGCATCCCTTGCCACTTCCCAGGGAACAAACACAATTGTTACAAACGGAAAGCGTCCGGAAGTCCTTTATGATATTGTAAAGGTGGAAGAGCCGGCACATTATTCCCGGGAAAGATCTGATATTTTCGATTAGACAACCGTTAGTTTCATATAAAAACGGATTAAACTCAGAAAAACAATTTATTTTTGTTTCTTCTGGATTTAATCCGTTTCTTTTTATCAATTCTGTGGCTCGTTCACATTATCTTGCTGTCCCATCTCCTGTTTCCAGTAGATGCTTAATTTCTTCTCGTCAAGTTCATTTACAAATCGTTTCTTATATACTAGAAATTCCTCAAGATCCATTAAAATATGATACAGAAGCGCACGGCCTTCAAACTCCTCACGAGTCTTTGGAAGCTCCTCTGTCTTCATCTTCTCAGAAATCTCTTCTAGCTTCTTAATCTGCTGATCCGGAATATTCATCTCAACAATATAATCAGCTATATACATCATATAGTCAGCAATTACTAATGCCTGTTTCGGCATCATACGAATCTTCTTAATCTCATAATGCAGGTTGTGAAGTACCTGAAGCTGCGCCAGACGCATTTCAAAATAATCTATGTAGTATCCCGGGTGCGAATGAAATGTATTATCCTGATAATCATACGCTGCCTTAATAAATTCATGAAGTCTGCTTTCAAATGCAATGATCCGGTCCCAGATATTAATCTCCATGTCTTTATTATGAAGATACGCTGCAAGTCCACATAAAAGCATCTGCAGCTGATTCTCCGTCTCTCTCATATAACGGATTAAATCCTGTTTCTGCCCCTCATAATCATAGAAAAGATTCAATATAGTTGCTATGACAACTCCTATCAATACAAGCAGAAGCTCATTACGGATAAAGTCCGGGCTAAAATCTCTCGTCATAAGAAAATGCGTTCCGATAACGGCATTCACTGAAATCGTCGACGCCCATCCCAGACTATGACTGATCGCCACAATTAAAAATACATAAATTCCATATGCCAGCCAGGAACTCGTCATATGTCCAAATGTCAATGCTGCCAGAACTACCGCCAAAACAAATGTCGCCATACGATAAAAAAGATAATTTCACCGTCTCCCATTTTTTGTTGTTACCAACGTAAGTAGTGTGATACTTCCGGCAGATGCCTCATACTCCAATCCCAGTATATGTGCTAGATAAATTGCCACACTGCTGCCCACCACAATCTTAATTGCCTGCAGCAGAACTCTTTTTTACTTGTCGTGCTTTTTCCATTGTTCTCCCATTTCTCAACAAAAGCATCCGCATAAGAAAGATAGTATTCTCGAAGTCCCATTCGGATCTTCTGTTCATTATTTTCTGCAATACCTTCTGTAATGCGACGGAGCTGTTCTAACTTCTGTTGCTTATCGCCCATCTTTTCAATTGCGTAAGCTACATAACCATCCATCGTCTTCCCCTGAAGCTGTGACAGATATGGATTCTCAAACAAACTGATGAGTCTCTCCTGGTAAACCATCTCCCACTCTGCCTTCTTTTCTAGTCTCAACGCATTCTCCATGCCGGAAAGTATCTGGAAAAGCTGCTCACTTGGAGTTTTCTCAATCTCTCGCTCAAGGAAAAGCTTGCTCTGTCCATCTTCTTCGAATTCTGTCTGACTCGTTTGTTCCGCATTTTTCCTTCGAAGTATCTGTTCTTTTTTTGCAACTAAGATTGTATTCTCTGCTGCCATTGCTGCAATCACATGAAATACATCATGAATCTGCTGTGCGCTCAAAACTACTGCCTGGATATGACGGTTTGGAAGACGTACCGCAAATCCCTCCTGAACGAGATTCTGTAATGCCTCACGGATCGGCATTCTTGAAACACCAAGACGCTCTGCAAGTGCTTCCTGCGCCAGCTCTTCTCCCGGTTTCATAACTCCTGAAAGAATCTCCTCTTTAATTAACTGCACAATGTAATCTTTTGTCTGTACTGATGCCATATTTTCACCCTCTGTATTTTTTCTATTTCTCTGCTTCTGTCTAATCTTGTTTTAAAAGAATTAATTTTATTTCTTTTACTTTATTAGAGAAAATTTTTCATCTTTTTATAAACTCGTAACAATATTGTATCCATTTTCATTTCCTTCGTCAAGATACTTTTTCGTATCCGTTCTAAGTTCGTTATAAGTGCGCATCCTGAGCGGAGCGTTTTTTATATATTAGGAAAGGACTTTCCTAATATATAAAAACCGCTGCTGATTCCAGATACAACTGAAATCAACAACGGTCTTTACTCTTCAGCCGAAAATCGGACTCGAACCGACGACCCTTCATTACGAGTGAAGTGCTCTACCAACTGAGCTATTTTCGGCATACGGTCGTCAATTCTGACGACCTTTGTTATTATATCGCGTTTGGATATAAATTTCAACCACTTTTTAATCAACTTCTATAGACTTTTATCATTCTAATAAATAATAACTAATGATTTGCCATATGAACTGTCAACTGATTATATGGGATGTCAATGCCTTCCTCATCAAAAAGACATTTTAATCTCCTCAAGGATTCTCCAGCGTTGTCCAGTAAGCTTCTGTCTTCACCCAGGCTCTAAGTCCGATCACAACACTGCTGTCTGCAAGTTCTGATATGAACACTTTAATCTCCTCATCCTGAATAACATCTTCATCCTTCAGTAGAAGATTCTCTACGATCTCTTTTGCTTTCTTCAAATCAGATTCATAAGAAATTCCTACTTTAAGATCCAGCTGACGTTCCGGTCTTGCTGTTACATTTGTCAGACTGTTACTTGTCAGAATACTGTTTGGCACAACAATCGTCTTATTATCGATTGTTGTCATCTTTGTATAGAAGATCTGAATTACCTTTACAGTTCCTTCGATTCCCTCTGAATTCACAATAATATAATCTCCAACTGCAAATGGTCTGAGAAGAAGAATCAAGATACCTCCTGCAAAGTTCGACAGACTCCCTTGTAATGCCAGACCAATTGCCACACCGGCGGAAGCGATGATCGCTGCTACAGAAGAAGATTCCACGCCAAATTTTGTTGCGATCATAAAGATCAGAAGTGCGTATAACCCAAATTTCAACATAGAATCAACAAACTGACGAACTCCAACATCCGCATTGGATCTCTCCATTGATTTGCCTACCACTTTACGTATAACAGATATCACCTTAGATCCGATTAGGTAAAATACTATCGCGAAAATCACCTTCAATCCAAAGGCAATCAGATTCGAATATTATCATTAAAATATTGTACAAAGCGATTCACTTCATCTGCTGTGCTTGCTGTTACTTCCTGTGCAGAATCAAGCACATCATTGACGGAACTGTTATTCGTCTGCGTTGCTGTTTGGGTCAGTGCAAAGGCTGTCCCCTTTGTCAGTAATGCTGTTCCAAGTTCTTTCACTGTTGTCAGATACATACTTTTAACCTCCTTATTTTAATACAAGAAATGCACACAGATTTCCCTGTTGTTCCCCATCGTCCGGTGAGAATATAGGATCTTACTATTGCAATGTGTACAAACATTTGTGATTGCCATATGCTCCGGCAGAATTCCACTTTCCAGGAAGATCAGCTCATTTGCCTTCCATAAATTCAACTGATATTTTCCGTTCTCTTTCTTATAGAAAAGTTCCTCCCAGTATTTCTTTTCAAAAGCTTCTTTAAACTGCTCAATTACATCCTCACTGACCTCATAACAATCCATACATACTGATATCCTACTGCTGCAAGCAGATCTTCCGGTTTGGATCCAAAATTCTCCTGCATCAGCTGAACAGTATTTTTTCCAATCTTTCCAACAGTTCCTCTCCAGCCGGAATGACTCAGCCCGATTGCCTTTTTCACCGGATCCACAAAGTAAAGTGGTACACAATCTGCATAGGAAGTCACAAGACAGATTCCCCGGAACATTTGTGATCATCCCATCCACATCTGTATAATTGCGTTCCCGCATAACACCTTTTCCCCTTATCTTCCTTTGTAACCACACGGACATTCGTTGTATGTGTCTGCTTTGACAGAACCATATCTTTCTACAGCGACGCCCATTGATGCTCCAACTTTTAAAATTCTCTAATACCCTTTGCCGGGTCATCTCCACGATCAAAGCTTAGATTCAGAGAAGAATAATAGCCCTCACTGACTCCTCCAAGTCGTAGAAAAGCACTTTCGTTACAATGCCCGTCTCCTGAAACAATGGATATTCCAGATAAGGAGTTTTTTTCTACTTCATCAATAAATCAATCCTAAACTCATATTCTGTCCTTTCTTTCTCTATCCGCAAAAATGCATTTCTTCACCAGCTGGATCCTTGTCCCTTCAATACCGATCACATCAAATCTGCATGGGACATCACTAATATGATATTCCGTCAGATAATACATTGCTGCCTGAAATATCTTTTCTGCTTTCTTGCATCTACAGCTTCCAGCGGACTCCCTTGCCAGGACCAGTCCTGTACTTCACTTCACAGAATACCAGATTCTCCCTCTTTTGCAACAATATCAATCTCCTATGCGACAGCGATAATTGTACTGTAGTATCTGATAGCCATGTTGTTCCAGATAAAAACCTGCTGCCTGCTCATAGTTTCCACCTGTCTTGCGGTTATTCTTTTCTTTTTGGATCCTTCATCTACCTGATTCCCTCTTCTAATCCGTCGAACTTTCGATTTAAGAAGAGCTGCCATTGGCAGCTCTTTCTTTTATACAACCCTGATATCATTAAATAAACTTCTTGATAAATGTCTTTCTATGTATCGGTGTTTCGTCCATATTTTTGATTGCCTCAATATGTTCTTTAGATCCATATCCTTTATGGCCTGCAAATCCATACTCTGGCATCACTTTATCATATTCTACCATCAGCCGGTCCCTTGTCACTTTGCAAGAATACTTGCCGCTGCAATGGACACACTCTTCGCATCTCCTTTAATAATCGGAACCTGCGGAATGATCATCTCCGAATCGTCACAGCATCATTCAAAAGAATCCCTGGTTCTACTGCCAGCTTTGAAATTGCTTCACGCATTGCCTCATAAGTTGCCTGTAGAATATTAATTTCATCGATTCTCGCCGGACTTGCCATACCTACTGCCGCTGCAACCGCTTTCTCCATAATCTCATCATACAACTCTTCTCTCTTTGCAGCAGATAGTTTTTTGAATCATTCAGATAGAGAATCTCACAATCCTTTGGGAGAATCACTGCACTGGTTATTACTCTATCCAAGCCAGATACCTCTTCCTGCCTCGTCAATTCCACAGATAAAACTATAATCCGCATATTTTCTCTCGAATGTTTTCATTACCTCGAGGCGTTCTCTCTCCTGAACAAGTGCCTGCTGCTTCTTCCGATATCTTGCTGTCAGATTTTTACACCTGTTCTGGAATCCGTCTCGTATTCCTGACAAAGTGCTTCCCACTGTTGTTCTCCTGCCTGTTCTACTTCTATCTTGATCTCGCTAATACTTTTTACTCATGATGTATCACCCCAATTTGGCTCAATGGCCACACGCGAATCCATGCCCTTCCGATCAGATCTTTTCTATGGATCAAACCAACATCGGATGCTCTGCTGTCGCTGCTGTTATTCCGATTATCTCCAAGTACAAAATATTCATCCTCCCCAGTGTTAATGGTTCTTCTGCAATGCCCGGATTCTCCATTATTTCATTCCCATAATGTTCATCCAGACGCATCCCATCAATATAAACCATTCCGGATAAAATCTGTACTGTCTCTCCTGGCAGCCCGATGATCCGCTTAATATAATAGGTATTGTCCTGATATTGATATGGAAATACTACGATGTCATATCGTTTCGGATCTCTGAAGCGGTAAGTCATTTTATCAACAATCAGCTGATCCTTATCTGACAGTGTAGTTTCCATAGAAGAACCACTGACTTCTGTTCTCTGCCCCCACAAAGGTAACCACTATTCATGTAAGAGCAATGATCAGTACAATATACAGAAGCCATCCCGACAGTTCTTTTATAATTTCTTTTCATACCGTATTAGTTCTCCTCTGGAAGCTCCAGTGTAAGCCTTCCAAGGCGGCCATTACGGAAATCATCCAAAAGAATTGCCGCTGCTTTTTCCACATCTAATTCGCTTCCTCTGACCAGACAGTGTCTGCTTTCTGCAATTCTTCTTAACACTTCATAATTATCATCTGAAGATTCTATCGTGTACTTCTCTTCAAGAACTCCCGGATATGACTGATTTAAAAATTTCACAAGCTCACTTGCCAGTTCTTCTGTCTGAAGAATCTCGTCTTTAATCGAACCGATAAATGCAAGACGCAAACCTACTGTCTGGTCTTCAAACTTCGGCCAGAGAATTCCTGTATCCAAAAGTTCTACATTCTTATTCAGACGGATCCACTGTTTTCCCTTTGTCACCCAGGCTTATTTCCTGTTTTTAACAAGCTTTTCCTGCCAGCGCATTGATAAAGGTAGATTTTCCTACGTTCGGAATTCCTACCACCATGGCACGTACGGACGGTTCAGATTCCACGCTTTCTGTCACGTTCCATCTTCTCCTTACATGCTTCCTGATCACAGACTGGATCGACTTGATTCCGCCGCCTTTCTTAGAATTCACTTTCACGACAGAATATCCCTGCTTCTTGAAATATTCCATCCACTCATCATTTCTTCTGTCTTCCGCAAGATCTGCCTTTTATTCAAAAGAATCAGTCTCGCCTTATTCTTTCCAAGCTCATCAATGTCCGGATTACGACTGCTGAGCGGCACTCTTGCGTCCACCAGCTCGATGATCAGATCGATCAGCTTAATATCCTCCTGCATGGCCCTTTTGGCCTTTGTCATATGGCCCGGATACCACTGAAATGCATTGCATTCCTCCTGTTATTTTTTCATTCTATTTTATCTTTTTTACAAATCCGAAATGTTCCCCGGAGCTTACATTGAACCAGCCCTTTCCATAGAGCTCATCTGCTTTTTACCACCTGGACCGTCTCAGATCTGCTGTCTTCGCCTGACTCCTCATTATCTCCGAGCACAAAGTACTCGTCTTTGCCTGCTTTATCTTATCAGAAGCTATCCTCGCATCTTTTATCTCTGATACATGAATATGTTTCTTCTGCTCTTTCCCATTAATATAAACAGTTCCATCCTTTGATCTGGATAGTCTCTCCCGGAAGACCGACAATCCTTCTAATTAAAAGATGAACTTCGCGGTTTCCGTCTGGTCGAAATGCCACCACAGTTCCTCTGGAAGGTGTCTTCATATCCACGATCAGACGATCTACAAGAACAACCTCCATTTTTCAATTGTCGGACTCATGGCATCTCCTGCATTGCTTACATCGATGCCCGAAAAATGCAATCAAAGTACTGCCACCAGACAAACACATAGTATCTCTCCTGCGAGAATCAAAGAATTTTTGTTATATGATAATTCTTCTTTTCAAACTTTAATTTCTTACTTCGGTTTGTAAATTTCAGATGATTTTTCTTCTTCATCTGCGGCTTCTTCTTTTCTTTCTTCTGTTATTCTTTCTGGAAAACTCAGATTCTGCCCCATAGGTTCCTTTTATTTTCCTTCCCAACTATGAGAAAACGCTCCGCATGAGTTTTCAAATTATCGCGGCAGTCACCAAGGTCTCGTGCAAGCACGGACTTTGCTCGTTGTCATGTAAGCTATAAGAAAGGGACAATATACAAGTTCTGTAATTGTCCCTCTTACAGTTACTATTTTACTAATTCTTTTACCTTAGCAGCTTTACCAACACGCTGTCTTAAGTAGTTCAGTTTCCGCTCTTCTTACTTTACCTTTGCGAACAACTTCTACTCTCAACATGTGGAGAATGTACCGGCCATGTCTTCTCAACACCGATTCCGTTAGATGTCTTTCTTACTGTGAAAGTCTCTTGC
>VOFH01003841.1_pt1 | contig 43926 bp, 29 predicted proteins | sample 5384091 | NCBI WGS metagenome assembly VOFH01 (sample SAMN12384727, study PRJNA508395) | human gut metagenome | isolation source: healthy gut G | host: Homo sapiens
GCCTTAGATTCATTGTCTGACATGGTTCGTTCAAAGAATGTTTCCATCTGAACAAACAGGGTCGGTTTCGGTCAGCACAGATATGGGAATACTGCCATTCATCTGCGTGCATGGTTCCTGGCAGGCTATGTCCGTGCCGGGAGGCTACAGCGTGCATCCGACCTGGGGTTTCTCCTTTTTCTTATGCTTCCGGAGGGAAAGGATGGCTTCCTCCGCTTTTCCTGCGAGGACGCGTGTGGTGTCCCAACTTTTCCATTAGAGGAAGTTTTTTTGTCCTGCTGCCGATTTTCCTCCATCGGCTTTTTTTCGGTTGTGCTCCTTCCTCCCGGCACAAGGTTTGTTATGTCCGGTAGAACAATTCTGACGTGGAGAAAGGCGCCCCGGCTCTTGTAAATGATAGAATAGCATTTATTCCTGCATCGGCGGATTCTTGAACCGGTTGCCCGTTCCAGGGCCTTTGACGTGAACGCATGCTGTTCTTCGGAACGTCCCGCATGCGCTCAAATCCGCGTGACTCGGCATTTGCTCCCCGGTGCAGGGGCCGTTTGCCCCCCCTTTTAATAATCCCTATCCCATTTTTTAAACACATACCCCATTCCCCTTATGAAATTGAGATTGCCGCTTTTTTTGCCTCATTGCTGCTGGCCGCCATGGCCGTAGCTTTCCCGTGCCGATGAATTCACCTGACCTCCACTTCCTCCAGCGCTTCGTGGAGGGAGGCTTCCAACTGGAATCCTGCCGAAGCGCCGGGGCTGAATTACGCCCGGTATGATACCGTTATTTTCAACAATGCGCTTTTTGTCCGCCGCTACCACCATCACGCTCAGCGGCAACGTTTACCTGAACCAGCTGGATCAGCACGGCGGACGACCAGAAGACGCTGACGCTGACGGGGAGCGGCACAAGAATTTATCTTCGGCAAGGAAAATCCCGGCATGTCCCTGAACGGCAACATGACGCTGAACTTGAATGTCCCCTGTTTCCACCGACCAGGATTTCACCCATCATCTCCAAACGCTCCAACGTCATTTTCAACGGCACGTACACCAATCTTTACCATAACCTGAACGTGGATGCGGACGCCGGAACCCGCGTGGAATTGCGCGGAGAAGCCCTATATCAATACGCTGACCAAGGACGGCATGGGAACCTGGTGCTGGCCGCGACAACCGCTATATCCAGCACGTCCATCTCCATGAAGGCGCCCTTCATCTGGGAAGCGAAAGCTGGGCGGGGCAACGTACTGGTTCTGGGCAATAACGATCTCCGTAACCAGGTCGTTTCCCTTCAGGCGCTTACGAAAGACCTGGTCCTGACCAACGATTTTTCCTGGCTGAACACCAATTTGAATATCACCGGGCAGCATGCCATTACGCTGGCGCCCCGCAACCAGGTGACCATTGATTTGAACGGCGACAGGAGAGCATTGATACCGAGCTGAATACCAGCCTCATATTCGGCAGCACCGTAGCCACGGCCGGAACGGGCGGATTCACCAAGTCCGGGTTGGGACGTTTTGAAATTCAGGGGACCAGCCATGCGTTCGGTTCCTTTTCCGTCCGGGACGGCGTCCGGCCGTTACCGCCAGGGGGGCGGATTATGTGCTGGGCGGTCCTGCGGAGAACGGGGGAAGCCCTGCCGCTGGGAACCGGAACCTTTCCATCATTGGAGAGAATAGCAGGCTGGAACTTTCACCGGATACCGGGCGTGACGTGTATGTCAGGGGAAGAATCAGCCTGGACCGCGGCGGCGTTTTTGAGCTGATGAACCGCGCCTCCGTGCACCTGGAAGAAGGCGCGGAACTGGACGGCGGAACTGACGGAACCACTCCCACCCTGTTCATCCTGCGGGGGAGACGTGCATATGGACGGGGGATTGCCTCCCATCTTCCGAACGTCCAGTTCGGTTCCTCCGCCACCCTGTACGGTTCCGGCCTGCAAGCGCTCGTTTTGGCGAGCTAACGTTCGGCTTTCAAGAGCTTTCCGGAGACTCCGTCACGCTGGATTCTTCCCTGGGCGGCCTGGTTGCCGCGAAAGCCTCCGTTTCCGACCATTCCACATTGATGCTGGGCGCGATGGACAGCTGGGGGAGAACCGTCCCTTTCCCTGGGGAAAACCTCCACACTGGACACGCGGGATTTTCCGCTTCCTTTTCCGATTTGTCCTGGACTTCAGCACCGTCTGGGCGGACAGGTCCACCATCGTGCTGAGCAACGGAACGGGTTCGGGCGGCGGCATTCTGCACTTTACCGGCAACAGCCTTTCCGGAGGCGCCGGACACCTGGCGCTGGAAGGCTGGCAGGACGGGCACGACCAGCTTCTTTCAACCATGACGTCAGCGGGGAATCCTGGTTTTCCCGGGTCCACTTCCTGGGCTACAATGATGAAATGGGGCTTGAGGTTGCCGCGCGGGGAGATGCGTATGAACTGCGCCCCGCCTCCGTGAATACGGGGGGAGTTTATACGTGGACCGGCCAGGCCTACCTGGGCGAAGGCATCAGCAAGTCCACTAATACGAATGCCCTTTCGGCGGGAACTGGGACGCCAACCGCGCGCCTGCCGGAGCGGGGGCGGAGATGGTGTTTGCCAATCTTGATCCCCATTTGCGGGGCAAAGGGAATTAAGTTGAACTCCCCGTCGGGACAATTCGTAGTCGGCAAGATGACCATTGCGGACGACGTGGCCGGATCCTTTTCCCTCAGCGGGAACGACGTTCTGGTTTTTGACAACGGCGGCGCCCAGGCGGAATTGTACATGGGAACTCAAAATAATAACTACAGCATTTCCAACAATATCCTGATCGGGGAAAACGGCCTGAAGTTCATCGGCAAGAACGGCAAAATGCAGCTATTCGGCGCCCTGCAGGGGGACGGAGACCTGGTGATTACAGGGGAATCCGGCATTTTGGAAATCCGGAAGAAGGGTAACACGGAATACCGCGGGAACGTCATTCTGGAGTCCGGAACCCTGATGCTGACCGATAACGGCGTGCTGGGCACCCGGTTCCCTGGTCATCAAAGGGCGGAGCTCTGGGCCGCAACGGCAATTCCGCGGAACTCCGCAACCGGCTTGTCATCCAGAATGATTTTCGTCTTGCCCAGGGCATGGTAGCGTTCACCGCTTCCGGTAACTCCGTCAAGGATGTGGTCCATCTCGACCGCGTGTTTACCATTTCAGGCGCCGGCAGCCTGTATTTCCGGGAAGGCCGCGACCTTCAGGGCGCAGGAGGACTGGTGCTGGGGCCGCCCACGGGAGGAGTGGTGAGCATTTACAATTTTTCCAGCAACAACAGTTTCAGCGGCGGCTTGACCCTGAACGGCAATACGCTGTACGCGGCGGACGCCACCGGCACGGACGGCGGGGAATTGAATTACATGGTGTTCGGGGAACGTGAGCAGAATGCCAATTACGCCGGCACGGGCGACATCACCTTTGCGGGCAGCGGCAATTTTTACATCCGGGGCGGTGAACAGACGATTGTTGATTTCCGGAACGGCGTCAACATTTCCGGAAACGGCGGCACCCTGTGGCTGCAAGGGAAGTCGCAGGAGGTCCGGCTGACCGACGTCAATTTCGGAGGCTCCGTGACCATCAATTCCTACGGCAGGCAGGTCTTGAAGATAGGGCAGGTTGACTTTCTCAACAGCGGGTCCTCCTCCCTGATCCTGAGCATGGATCGCCATGATTCGGGTTCCGTGGAAGGGGACGTCTCCGTCCGCTCCCTGAACGGCGGCGAAGCCAGTTTGGACGGTCTTTTAAGGTTGATGATCAACGGTACAGGGTACACCTCCACGTTGGAGGAAACGATCAGCCATGTCGCTGTCTCCAATGTAAGGCTTTCCAGCGGACGGCTCGCCCTGACGCGGGACAACCAGATTCAGGGCCTCCGTGCAGGGGAATACGCCACTCTGGATTTGTACGGGGGCTCCATCATCAGCTCCCAGGGAGTCAGCAATACGTTCGGCACGCTGACCATCAACGGCGCCGCGACCATGGAGCTGGGTTCAGGCGGGGAATTGACCTTCAGCAAAGTCAGCAACTGGGGAACTAACGGCGGACTGCCCTACCTGGTCAACATAGAAAACGCCTCCGGCATCTGGAATACGCCGGACAGTCCGGACGTTTCCTCGGAACACATCTGGTTGTTGACGGCAAACGCCCTGACGGCGGACCAGCTCAACCAGGTGGCTTTTACCGGGTACACCCGCGGGGCGGAGCTTTATTACCATGAAGACTTGAAGAAATGGGAATTGCTTCCGAACGGGGACGCCGCTTTTGAATGGACCGGAGGCGGGGGGCGGACAGCCGGTCCTGGTCGCTAACCGCCAACTGGTTCGGGGGCAAGGTGCCGGTCACCCGCGGCAACATCGCCATTTTCCGGGACCAGGATGCGGGCCTGGACCAGAAGACGATTTTGCTGACGGAGGACATCACCCTTTCCCAGATCAATTTTGAAGGCGCCAAATCCACCAGTTTTTGCATTGATTCCTCTTCCGACGGTCAACGGGGGGTGCTGACGTGGGAAGGCCAGGGGGACGCTCCCGCCAAGATTTTCATGGCCGGGGCCATGTCTCCCGACATCCGGGCTGACATGGTCATCTCCCCCGGCGGGCTGCTGGTCAGCCACAGCGCCTACAACCAGACGCTTGTGTTGAGCGGCCGCATCGGCAACGCGGCCGACGGCTCTTCCGGCGCCTTGATTCTGGAGGGAAGCGCTTCCAAGGGGACCTTGAACACCATCAGCCTCCAGGGGGACAACACGTTTACCGGAGGCGTCATCCAGAGGGGCGGAAGGCTGGAGATCACGCATGACCATGCGCTGGGGGCGGGTTCCTATACCGTGGACGGAGAAGGCCGCTTCGGAGGCAAGGATCTCACCGGCTATACCATCCGGACGGTAGGAAACGACCTTCATCTGAAGGCCACGAACGGCGATGACGGCAAGTCCTGGATTCTCACCAGCAGCATCACGTTCAACGATGCCGACGCTTCCGATGTGGACGGCTTCCTGTATGGCCCGCGCCAGACGGTTTCCACCGATGCCGGGGCCACGCTGACTTTCGGGGAGAATTACACGGTTGCGGACGCGGACGGGAACGTCCCCTCCATGCTGGAGTTTAAAACTACGTCCACTACTTCTCTTACGGGCGTTTTCCTGGGACAGAACACTTTTTCCGGAGGCTTGACCGCGACGGGAATCGGGACGATTACGCTCAAGGTAGGTTCCAGCAGCATCCTGAATGATCCGGCCCATCCGGAAGCGGGCATCAAGTCCGGCCCCCTGGGCACGGGAACCATCTTTTTCGGCAACGGGCGGTCCCAGAGCCTGGGCGTTTATTCGCCTGAAACCAATACCGCCGTCCATTACGTCCTTCACAACAATATTGAACTGGGGACCTCGGAGGAGTTGAGATTCATGGGCGGCAAGGGCTCCCTGACGCTGGATTCCGTCAACTCCCTGGATTTCGGCACCACGGACAGGACCCTGTACACGGGGCAGTATTACGCCGGGGGTCAGTACCCCACCATGCTGGTGATCAATTCCCGCGTGGACGCCTCCCAGGCGGCCGTCGCGGTGCGGGGGACCGAGTTCGTCCGCTTCTCCAATCCGGACAACGTGTTCAAGGAATTCAACATCGGAGTAAAGGAATACGATTACAATAACCTGGAGGGGCGCGTATCCGTCGGAGCCGACAACGCGCTGGGAGACCAGGCCATAGGCGTTTACGCGTGGACCAGCGCCACGGCGGCTTCGCAGTCCTACCTTCAGGCTTATTCGGGGGAAACGGGCCGGTCGGTGCGCACGCTGAGCAACCTGTTCCGTTTCCATGCGGGACTTATCTTCTCCTCCCTGGTGGAGGAAGGAGGCATTGCCGGAGCAGAACAGCCGGGAGGAACAGTCACCCTGAACCTGAACGGCACGGGGGCCTCCGACCTGAACGCCGGGCTTTCCTACAACCAGCGGAAATTCACGATCAACAGTACGGAAACCGCCTGGAACAGCAAGATTTACAACAGCGTGATCGTTTCCTTCGCGGAAACGCATGACCTGACCAACGGCGGCATTCTGGCGGACGGCAATTCCACCAATTACAAGGCATGGCTGGCCGGCCAGGGAGGAGAACTGGAACTGTTGGGCACCAAGACTTTTTCCGGTAATACAGATGACGGCCACGGCAGCCGCTTCCTCGGCACGGGCTATGATCCGGACAGCAGCCATTACGCGCTGGTCATCGGCAATTACGGCCTGGTCACTACCACGCTGGGGGACAAGGACATGGTCATCGGCGCCACGGCGGACGACAACCGCGTCACGCCCTTCGGCCAGGGAGAGATTCTGCTGGACGGCCTCAACGGGCTTCTGCTGGTGCGCACGGGCGGCCAGAAGAAGAACGTCTATCTGGAAGACGGCCTTTTTGAAATGGCGCGCGGCACGTTTGAAGTCACCGGCGGCGGCAGCCTCCTGCTGGGCCGCAAGGGAGACGGAACGGCTTTTGACCAGACCCTGGCAGGCAAGGGCGGACAAGCCGGGCAGGGCATGATTTCCGCAAGCGGCGGCAGCCGGATCGTTGTCGACGCCGGAGACAGGAATGTCACGCTCAGGGCCTACATGGGCGGGGACGTCACGCTGCTTTCAGGCACGCTGAACCTGGCCCTGGAAAAGGCGCTGGGGTCCGTGACGGACATGACGTTCAACGGTGGAACGCTGGCCTTGAACAGGATGAGCCAGTCCCTGGGAGCGGGGAGCACCCTGTCTCTGGGCAGTTCCTCCCTGTCCACGCTGGACTTCGGCGGCACGGCCGCCTCCGGCAACGTGGTGATGGAGGCGGGGCGCCTGGGCGCCTGGGATGAAAACGGCACGCTCATCATCAAGGGCTGGAAGGGCAACATCGCCGGCGGCGGGAGAAGCCAGTTCCTGCTGACCGGCTACGGCGCGGCCAGCCCCAAGTACATCGGCAACATTTCCTTTGAAGGATACAGCACCGGGGCCCGGATTGTCTGGGTGGACGGCCATTACGAGATCCTGCCTTACGCCGCCACCTACGTTTGGACGGGCGCCCGGGGCAGCTCCTGGGACGACCAGGGAGACTGGAAGGACGGCCAGGTGCCGAACATCATCAACGCTTCCGTCACGTTCGGCAATGAAGCGCTTGATTCCAGCACCGTCGCCGTGCTGACGGCGGACCGGACCGTGGGCGACCTGAAATTCAGCGGCACGCGGAACCAGCAGTTTGAAATTAGGGGCGCCGCAGGCGGCATCACTCTGGTGCTGGCCCAGACGCCGGAATCCGGATTTGACGCCGGGATTGAAATGACGGGCAATTCAGACGCCCTTATTTCCACGAATGTCCGCCTGGACAGCCATTTGAAGATTTCCAACGAAGAGGGGGCGGACCTGGAGATCAACGGGACCGTTTTCCACGACAGTGATTCCACCTACAGGATCAGCAAGAACGGAGCCGGCGTCCTGACACTGAGCGGCAACAGCACCTTCAGCGGGGGATTCCTCCTGAATGAGGGCACGCTGCGGATCAACCAGGACGAACGCCTGACCAACCAGAGCGTTTCTTCCGGAGCCGTAGGCACGGGCGTTCTGACGCTCCGCGGCGGCGCGCTGGAAGCCTGGCGGCAGGACCGGACGCTCAGCAATGAAATCGCCATGAGCGGAAACGTCGCCATCGAGGGCTCCCATTCGCTTTTGCTGGACCACCGTGGCGGCCATTCCAGCCGCATTGACGGAGACGTGGTGATCACGGTAGCTTCTTCAGCCTCGCTCATCATCGGCGACGGCCATCATTTCTCCTGTGACGGCAATATAACTAAGGGAGGGTTGGGACTCCTGGAATGGCGTAGCACACTGGACAATACGCTGTCCCGGGGAGTCCGCCTGAACAGCGGGACCTTGGTGCTGTCGGCAGACAACAACTACTCCGGGGGAACGGAAATGGCAGGAGGAATACTGGCCATTTCCCGGAATTCCTCCCTGGGTAATGCCGACAGCGCCATTGAGGTCCTGGGGGATTCCACCCTGCGGATTGACCGCAGCCTGACCGGAGTGCTGAACAATTTTTCCCTGTCCGCCGGAACGGCATTGACCGTCCAGACGGCGGACGGCGGTTCTTCCGCCACGGATGCCGTGCTGGCCGGCGTCATGTCCGGAGAGGGCAGGCTGGTCAAGACCGGAGGAGGCTCCCTGATCCTGACCGGACGGAACAGCTTTACCGGAGGGGCGGAAGTGAGAGAAGGCGTTCTGCAGCTGGGCAACGGCGGAACAGGAGCCGGTTTCGCGGCAGGCGCCAGCCTGGCGGAAGGAACGCAGTTCGTGTTCAATCACAGTGACCGCATGGATTATGCCGGAAGCGTCAGCGGGCAGGGAACCCTCGTCAAGCGGGGAACGGGCCGGCTTGTCCTGTCCGGGAGCAGCGCTTTTACGGGAGGGAGCATCCTGGAAGAAGGAACGCTCACCGTGGCCCACGGCCAGGCCCTGGGAGACGGAGCCCTGGCGATGAATGACGGCACTGTTCTGGACTACGGCCAGGGCATTGAGCTGGGGAATGACGTCTCTATCAACGGCAGCGGCCTGCTGAACGTGGATGAAGGAAAGGCGGCCGTCCAGCAGGGAATCATCAGCGGCGGCGATATGGAAAAAACGGGAACAGGCACGCTGGTCCTTACCGGAGAGAATACCTACCGCGGCGCAACTTCCGTCCGGGAAGGGACGCTTCAGGTGGGGGACGGGGGCCGGACCGGCTCCATCCTCTCCATGGCTGATTCCTCCCTTTCCCTCACCGTGGCTTCGGGAGCGGCCCTGGCCTTCAACCGCAGCGACGACATTCATTACCAGGGAACGGCGGCAGGGGAAGGCAGGCTCATCCAGCGGGGCGCCGGAACATTGCTGGTGACTGGCGCGCAGGAGTATACCGGCGGCAGCGTCGTGGAAAACGGCACCCTTAAAATCACCGGAGAGGGGGCGCTGAACGGTTCCGTCCGCATCCACGGAGGCGCCATGTTCTACATCGGCAGCCAGGACGCCCCCTATACTCTGGCGAACGACATCCTGGGAGAAGGCACGCTGGTCATCGACCTTTCGGAAGACCGCCTCCCGGAAGATGGCAGTCCGCTGCAATTCTCCTTCGGCAGCCGTGCCGCAGATCTGGGAAAAGGATTCACCGGAACCGTGGAAATGCGGAGTACGGCCTATGTGGTTGACGAACAAATGGAATGGTTCATGAATGGGGACAGCGTCTCCCATCTGAAGACGGCTGCCGGGAGCGTGGGGTCCCTTCAGGCCGTAGCCCAGGCGGACCCGGCCCTGCGCGCCAGAACGCTGGAGGGGACCGTGAATTTTGCCGGAGGGGAAATGAACTGGACCCTGGATGCGGACAACGAAGCGTCCGCCTGGCTGCAGGCCGGCTCCATCACCCTGACAGGGAATACGGATTTTAACCTGAATCTCAGCGAACATGCCGTTTACGACGGAGGGAGGCTGTCCTTCTTTGACGGACCGGGCACCGTACTGCTTGCCGAAAGCGGAACTGCCGTCAGCGGAGCCGGGTTGTGGACCCTGTCCGGCGTGCGCCTGGGCGGGAAAACCCAGGCGGATCTCCAGGCGGTACGGCAGGGAATCGTGCAGGGCGGCGCGGAAATCGCCCGCGGCGTCACTGCATGGTCGGCGGGAACGGAGGACGGAACGCGCCTGGTGGCCTACCGGGAACTTTCCCGGGTGGAAATTTATGATGGACGCACCCTGTCGGTTGTGCTGGATGCGGACGACTCTTCGCGTGAACTGAGCGTTGCGTTGACGGATTATACCCTGGAATCCCTGCTGGCGGACGGGAATGACCCCGCCGGGGCGGACAGGGCGGGGTCCGGCCATGTCAGTTTCAAGGATGCCGCCGGAGGTCGCGGCATCCTGCTGAGCGGGGCCAACAGCTATACGGGAACGACGACGATCGAGGCCGGAACCAGGCTGGTTCTGGGCGGCGATTCCGCCCTGGGCGGCGCCGGACGCCACACTTCCCTGCTCATCGCGGATTCCGTGAATGCCGTGCTTGACCTGAACGGCCATGCGGCTTACACGGGAGGCGTCAGCATCGGCCACGGGGGCGGCATTTTCCTGGGAACTGCAAACGGCGGGGAAGGCGCTCTGACCATCGGCGCCAATGCGGAGGACGGCACGCCGTCCGTTGCCGGGGGCGGCAGCATCGCCGGGGACGGCGCGCTTGCCGGAGCCGGGACGCTTCATCTGAACCTGGGCACGCTGACCATTTCCGGGGCCAATGACTCCGTGCAGGCGGAGACGGCGGTAGGCCGGGATGCCACCCTCCTGCTGACCCATGCAAATGCCCTGGGCAAGGGGGATTCCGCCGGCGCCATTGCCGTGGAAGGGCTGCTGCAAGTCAATGCGGCCGGAACCCTGGACAACGTGGTGGCCGGGTCCGCTGCCGGAACGTGGGAAAAGCTGGGAACGGGAAGGCTCGTCTCGGAACGTGACCACACGTTCGCGGGAACCGTTTCCGTTGCGGACGGAACGCTGGCGCTGCTGGGCGGCAACCATTTCTTCCGGCAGGTCAACCTGCATGACGGGGCCGTTCTGGAGCTGGGGCAGGACGCCTCCGCCGGGAACGCCCTGATCAACATGGAAGGTCGTTCCGGGACCATCCGCGCGTTGAACGACCTCCAGTGGTCCAACGCCATTTCCCTGGGACGGGAGCGGGGCGTTCTGGACACGAACGGCCGCACCGTTACGGCGGGCGGAACCATCAGCGGCCAGGGACTTCTGGCCGTCACCGGAGGAGGCACGCTGAACATCCGCCGGGAAAATACGTATGCGGGCGGTACCGTGATCACGGGTAGCGGGGCATTGCGCCGCGCTTCCGGTACCAGAGTGGTGCTTGGGGAGGGCGGGGAGCGCGGCCTGGGCGCCGGACTGGTGACCCTGCAGGGCGGAAGCCTGCTGGAACTGGCCTTTTCCGACAAAACCTTTTTCAACCGCCTGGCCGGAACCGCTGCGGAAACGGTCCTGGTCAGCGGCCGCGGGGTAACGCTGGACGCGGACAACAGCGCGTTTGCGGGCACCTGGGAAATTACGGGCGGGGCCCTCGCCGCCGGCACGCTCCGGGACGCGGCTTCTCCGGACCATGTTCTCAACAATCTCGGCACGGGCAGTTCCATTTTCCTGAACGGAGGGGAGCTGACCCTCTCCGGAACGAATGCGGAAGACGCGGACCTGCTGTTTGCCAACAAGCTGTCCGGCAACGGCATTCTTCATGCCGTGCTGGGCACGCAGGACAGCCGGTTCTTCTTTGACGCGGACCGTGCGCCGGCGGCGGGGAATTCCTTTACGGGAACACTGGACATGAAGAACGGGACGTACGTCTTTTCCACGGCGGACGCTTCCGGCCGGGGAGTCCTTCAGCGCGGAACGCTGGAACTTTCCGCCTCCGGTTCGGGCCGGGGTTCCACCGTCATCGACGGTGATTACAGGATAGGCGGGTTGACCATGAACGGAGGCGTTCTGAAGGTGGGCACGGACGCCAAGGGCGCCCCGGCAGGCATGCTGACCGTGGACGACCTGAATGTGGACGGCGGCGGAACGGTCGCCATGCGCATTCCCCAGTCCATCCATATCACGGACGCCAAAGGCACCCTCTTTGACGATAACCACGACGCGGAGGCCTACCAGCATCAAGTGGTGCGGGCCGAAGGCACGGCCTTGCCCGTCCACGGCGCCCAGCTTTCCTTCACCAATGAGGACGGCACCGTCACCGGGAATCCGGGCATCAGGCAATACGTGCAGCTGACCGACTCCGGCAGCCGGGAAGTGGCCGAAGCCGTGTATGACTACATCATGACGGTGAAGACGGACGCCGCCCCGAATTCCGGAGAAAACGGCATCTATCTGGGCTACGGCCTGAGCCGCATCAATTCCTACACGGCCGGCACGCTCTACCAGCTTGCCAACACCGCGGAAAGCAGCAACGTGATGGGCGCCCAGCTCACCAGCACTGCCAGGGGAGAGGAAGCTGGAGCCCCCTCCGTGGGGGGAGGCTTTGAATTCCGCGCCTTTGACGACGGGGAGCACGGCATCGTCATCGCCAACGCCGCCAACAACTACACGGGCAAAACCCTGGTGAGCAGCGGAAAAGTCACCTACGGCGCCGACAACGCCTTCGGCAACACCAGCGAGCTGGAACTGGCCGCCGGAACGAAGGTGGACATGAACGGCAAGACCCAGACCGGAGACAGCCACTTTATCGGCGGCCTGACCATGACCGGAGCCGGGGCGGAACTTCTGATAAACGGGGGGCAGCTGGAAGTGCGCGGCTCCGCCGCCCTCTCCGGCAGTACGGTGGACCTGGGAAATGCTTCCGGCAGGCTCGTTCTCACGGGAGCCGCCGCTCTGGACAATGACGCCCTGATGAATCTTCAAGGCGGCCAGGCCGCGCTGGGCGGAACGGCGGCCGTGGACCACGGCAGCAGCATTCTGCTGGAAGGAGGCGCTCTGACCGTCTCTGGAAAAATGACTGTCGCCAACGGAAGTTTCCTCCACCTGGGCGGAACGGCCGGAGGCTCCCTCACCCTGCTGGGCGGAGGTTCCCTGGAAGGGGGGAATGTGCTGGCGGGCCGGGGAAGCATCACTCTGGGCGGCGACGGAACGACGACGGTTGTCCGCGGAGCCAACGGCCAGTTGAATGCCGCCGTGGACATTCAGGCGGGAAACGCCGCCCGGCTGACGGACTTCAAGGGACTGGGAACAGGCGCGATCCGGCTGGACGGGGAACTGTCCATCACGGGTGCCGCCTCCGGCGACCTGTCCAATACGGTCACCTTCGGTTCCGAGCCCGGCGGCGTCCTGGACCTGGTCAACAGCCGTGGCGCGCAGAGCGGAACGCTGCAAGGGGAAAGCGCGGCCATTCGTCTGACGAATTCGGAATGGACGCTGGCCGGAAACAACTCCCGGCTGGGGGCCGGTTCTTCTTTCACGATTGACGCGTCCTCCCGCCTCACGGCTGCCGGCTCCGGTACGCTGGGACAGGCCGCCGTAAGCATCGGCGGCGTTCTGGAACTGGACGCCTCGGAAGGCACGGAATGGAACCTTTCCAACCGGTTGTCAGACGATGGAACGGACGCCGGGGAACTCGTCAAGAAGGGAGAAGGAATGGTGGTCCTGAATGCGGAAAACAGCCGCACGGGCTCTACTTCCATCGAAGCCGGAGAAATCAGGCTGGAACACGTGCTGGGGCTGGGAACCGGGCACATTGCCGTGGAAACGGCCTCCGGCGTCCTGACACTGGGGGAAAAGGCCACGGGAGAATTCGTCAACCGGATTGCCAACGGCGGAACGGTAAACGTGTCGGGTTCTTCCCTCATTCTTTCCGGCGATATCAGCGGAACCGGCAGGGTGAATGTGCTCTCCGGAGCGGACGTGCTCCTTTCCGGGGACAATTCCGGATTTGACGGGGAAAACGGAGCCTTGTGGAACGTGGAGGCGGGAGCCGCCGTTTCCATCACCCGGGCGGCCAATCTGGGCGAGAGCGCGGACGTGCTGTTGAACGGAGCCCTGACCCTTCGCAGCGCCGTTCCGGCGGAAGGAAACGTTTATGTCTGGCGCAATGCGCTGGCGGGCTCCGGGAACCTGGTGGTCAATCTTTCCTCTGAAGCGGAGGAATTCGCCTTCGGGGAACCTCATGCCTCCGACACGGGCCGGAACTTCACGGGCACCGTCACGCTGGGGACGGCCACGTTCAGGCTGGACGGGCCGGGTAGCGGCAACGTGCGGGCCCTTGCCCAAGCCACGCTGGAACTGGCGGACGGCAGTCACGCCGTCGTGGAGCGGGGGAGCGGTCAAAACGCCCTGGGTGGGCTGACCCTCCGCGGGGGCGAGCTTGACTTCTCCTGCGTTCAGCACACGGGGGCCCATCCGGGGCTATCCGCGGACCACGTTTCCCTGGTGGCCTCCAACGGCACGCTGACGGTGGCGGGCGGAACGGTAAAGGTGAATGCGGGCCTGCTGACCGGCATTGACACGACGGTGGACGCGACGGCCAACCTGCTGACTCATGAAGACCCCTCCATGACCTTTGACCCGGACGGCAGGGAGCTGGCTCCCGTCAAGCTGGTGCAAACCGCCGCGGGACAGGCGCAGGGGGGCACCGCTTCCCTGGAAGTGGTGGACAGCGATTCCGGCGCCGTGATGCCGATGGACGCCACCGAACAGACGGTTTCCCTGCGGCATGGCGACGAAGTCGTCGCGACGGGGCATTACAACTACGGCGTCAGCCTGGGCGCGGAGAGGGACGGCCTGTATGTGGGGTACATCCTGACGCAGGTGGACATCCGGGACGGCAAAACCCTGGTGCTGGACAATGAAGACGCCACCGGCGCGGCGGCGGACCTCTCCGCGCACCTTGCCGGAACCGGCCATTTGACCGTTCACGCGTCCGGAAACATTAACAAGGTGATCTCCCTTTCCCACAGCGGCAATACCTTCACCGGCATCACCACCGTCACGGACGGAACCACGCTGAGGGCGGAGACCGCCACGGACCACATCATCGGGGAAAGCAGGCAGCTTGTTCTGGGCAGCGGATCGACGTTCGACATGAACGGCACCAACCAGAACGTCAACAGCCTCACGGGCGCCGGGCAGGTGCTCTTCAACGGAGAAGGCACCCTCCGGCTCCGCAATGCGGCGGATGCGGACAGCACCTACCGCGGAGATATGCTGGGGGCCGGAACCATGGTGAAAACGGGCGCCGGGGAACTGACCCTCCAGGGCGGCCGCATCCTGCACGAGCAGGGGACTACGGTGGAAGAAGGCGTGCTGACCATGAACGGCGCTTCCGCCCACGCCAACAAGCCGCTCGTCACGATCAAGGGGGATTCCCGCGTCAACATGGACGGCGGCAACATCGGCAGCAGCGGAGACACCCTTTTTGCTGCGGAGGATGCCACTGGAGAACTCCATGTCCGGAATATGGCCGGTTACACGGTGGGCCATGACGGCCAGCGCCTGCTGGACGCCAGGGGCAGCGGCTCCTTGAACGCCGTGTTCAGCAACGTGAAGGACGTGCGGGGCGACGTGCATGCCGCCCCGGAATCCGCGGTGAGCATGCGCCTGGCGGACGGCACCACCCTGACGGGCATGATTGACCCGGCCTCCCTGGCCGTGGACGGCACCAGCACCTGGAACATGACGGCTGATTCCACCCTGACGAACCTGCGGAACAGCGGCGTCATCGACTTCATGGACAGCGGCGCGGACGGCTTCAAGACGCTGACCGTTACCGGAAACATGGACAACGACGGCGACATTCCCGGCTCCTTCCGGATGAACGTCAGCCTGGCCGCCATGAAAACGGACATGATCAAGGTGGGCGGTTCCGTTTCCGGCTCCTACCACATCATCATCAAGCGCGATGCGCTGACCGACCTGACGGACGCCCGGACCTTCTCCCTGAAGCTGGTGGACGTGGACGGAACGAACGCCGGGAACGCGGACGGAGAAACCTCCTTCCACGGGAGCACGGACGTGCGCATGAGAAAGGCGGTGGTCCAGGCAGGGGACGCGGAAGGCAACCACAAGGAAGACTGGTTCCTGGTCTACGACTCTTCCAAGGACCCGTCCGGCGACGTCAACGACACCGGCAAGAGCATCCTGGGCATCTCGGACATCAGCCTGCTCTGGTTCACCCAGACGGATACGCTGACCCGGAGAATGGGTGAATTGCGCATGAACGGTCCCCTGAGCGGCAACTGGGTGGACAACTTCTGGATCCGCAGCTACGGCAGCCGGTACAACGTCGGTTCCGGAGCCACCGGCTCCAGCTACCGCGACTACGTTTACGGTTCCGACATCGGGGTGGACCGGGGCTGGCAGCTGGACCCGCACAACCGCTTGTACACGGGGCTCTTTGCCGGGTACGGCGGCGCGCGCAAGGACTTCCGGGCGCCGGGAGCCAAGGGAGACACGGACAGCTTCTACTTCGGCGGCTACGGCACCTGGATCAACCGGCACGGCTACTACGTGGACCTGGTCATCAAGGCGCAGCACTTTTACCATGACTTCAGGGCCTACGATGAAAGCTTCAACCGCACCAGCGGGGACTACACCCAGTGGGCGGTAGGCTCCTCCGTAGAAGCGGGCAAAATGTTCAAATTCAGGAATGACTGGTTCATTGAACCGCAGCTCCAGCTCAATTACTTCCACGGGGAAGGGGCAGGCTACTGCACCACGGGGGCCAATCCCTTCCAGACGCAACTGGGCGGCACGGATGTCCTGAACTTCCGCTACGGAGTCAACCTGGGTCGCACCTTCAACGTCGGAGAACACGGCATGCTGCAGCCCTACGTGACGGCGGAGGGCATCCACCAGACCAGCAGCGGGGGCCGCGTCAATGCCGGGGACGGCCAATGGCGGCCCAACATGGACGGCTCCGTCTTCCGGTGCGGTGCCGGCGTCATCTGGCAGATGGACGCGCGCAACCAGCTCCACTTCAGCTACGACGCCGCCTTCGGCAAAAAATACACCATGCCCTGGGGAATCAATCTGGGTTACCGTTACCAGTTCTGACGGCCCCGTGTCCCGTTTGCGCCGGCGGGGGCCTTCTTTCAGAAGGGGCCTGCTGCCGGTGGTTGTCAGACAGCCTGTCCCGGCAAAGGAAAATCCATGCAAGTTTTTAACTTGCATGGATTTGTTTTGGTAGGCCCGGTAGGAATCGAACCTACATCGTCGGTACCGGAAACCGATGTCCTATCCATTGAACGACGAGCCCATGTTCCAATCAGAACGAGAGAGATAGAATAGAAAAAACGGGCCGGATGCAAGTATTTTTATGCGGGTGACGGGATTGGGAAAAGGGAGGGTGCCCAGATGAAGGGCTGGCCGTCAGAGTTGCCCGGGGCAAGGGCCATTCAGGGATGGGCGGCGGGAGCAGCCTGGGTTTCCGTCAGGAGATTTTGCGGTGGAAGGAGAAGATGGCGGCCGCGGCGGTTCCGATGGTAACGAGCGTGATGGCCCCGAAGAGGGGCCAGAGGTCCATGAATCCTGCGCCTTCCAGGAAGATGCGCTGGATGAGTTCCAGGCCGTACCGCATGGGGTTGAGCAGGGTGAGGTCCTGGAAGAATTCCGGCATGCTGGAGATGGGCGTGGCGAAGCCGGAGAGCATGACCGTGGGGACGACGAGCAGGAAGGTTCCCACAATGGCCTGCTGCAGGGATTGGGAGAAGGAGGAGATGCACAGGCCGATGGCCGCTCCCGTAATGATGAAGAGAAGAATGGCGCCGGAGAGCAACCAGATGGAGCCCTGGAAGGGGATGCGGAACCAGAACATGGCCACCAGCACGATGAAGAAGGTCTGCATGATGGAGGTGATCACGGTGGATATTCCCTTGCCCAGCAGGATTTCCCGGGGAGTGTAGGGAGCCACCAGGAGCTGGTCGAAGGTGCCTTCCTCCCGTTCCCGGGCGATGGAGAGGGCCCCGGACAGCACGGACCCGATGAGGGCAAGCACGGCGATCAGGCCGGGAACGATGAACCAGCGGGTGATGAGGTTGGGGTTGAACCAGGCGCGGGATTCTATTTCAACCGGGGGGGCGGCTGCGTTTTTGGCGAGGAGTTCCGCCCCGAAGTTGGAGGCGATTTGCTGGGCGTAGCTGAGGGCGATGGCCGCGGTGTTCGTGTTTCGGCCGTCTCCAATGAGCTGGAGCGAGGCGGGCCGCCCCGTTTGCAGATTGCGGGAGAAGTCCGGCGGAATGGTCAGGCCCAGGACGATGTCCCGGCTGTCGATCAGGCTGTCGATGTCTTTTTCCGTGGCCGCCGTGGCCTGCCTCCGGAAGATGCCCGTTCCCTCCAGGTCCGCGATGTATTGGGCGGCCAGTTCTCCTCCGTCCTTGTCCAGCACGGCGTAGGGGACGCGGGTGACGTTCATGGTGGCTGCGTAGCCGAAGATGCAGATTTGGAGGACGGGAGGGATGATGAGGGCCAGCCGGCTTTTTTTGTCCCTGAGCACGGCCAGCAGTTCCTTTTTGATGAGGGAGGTTAACCGGATGAAGAAGTCCATGGCGTTATTCAAGGGATTTGGGGGCTTTCAGGCGCGCGATGCTCATCAGGACCACGGCAAAGACGCCCAGTGTGATGCAGCACGGAATGATGACGGAGGGGATGTCCCCGGCCAGAAACAGGGTCTGGAGCAGGGTGACGTAGTAGCGCGCGGGGATGAGGTAGGTGACGGCCCGGACGGCGGGAGGCATGTTGAGGATGTCGTACAGGAAGCCGGAGAGCATCAGGGCGGGCATGAAGGTGCCCATGATGGCGAACTGGCAGGCCAGGAACTGGTTTTTCGTGGCCGTGGAGATGACCAGCCCCAGACCCAGCGCCACGATGAGGAACAGAGCGGAGACGGCCAGCAGCAGGAGGAGGGAGCCGCGGATGGGGATGTCAAAGACGAAGGCGGCGAAGACCATGGAGATGGCCAGGCTGACCATGCCCAGCAGGAAGTTGGTGGCCGCCTTGGCGGTGAGGATTTCCCCGCTGCCCACGGGCGTGACGAAGAGGCTTTCCAGCGTGCCCCGTTCATATTCCCGCGCCATGACCAGGGGAGGTGAGCAGCGCGCCGATCATGGTCATGATGGTGACGATGACCCCGGGCACCAGGTAGTAGTGGCTGTCGTTGGCTTCGTTGAAGCGGGTGCGCGCCTGCACGTCCAGGGCGGAGGCGGTTTGCCCGGCCAGTTCTGCGGCCCAGGAGCCGACGACCGCCTGAAGGTAGCTGCGGATGAGGGTGGCCTGGTTGGCATTGACGCCGTTGACGACGATCTGGATTTTGGTGATGCCGCCGTTGAGGGTGTCCGGGGCGTTGCTTTGCAGGGCGATGAAGGCGTCCACTTCATGGGTGCGCAGCAGTTCTTCCGCCTCATGGGAGGAAAAGACGCGCCGGGTCTGGAAGTATTTGGAGAGGGTGAGCCGCGTTTCCAGGCTGGTGGACTGGCCGGAAGCCGGCACCGCGAGGTACGCGATGCGCACGTTTTTGATGTCCATGCTCATGCCGTAGCCGAAGAGGAGCAGGAGCACGGCGGGAAGGATGACGGCGATCCCCACGTTACCGGGGTCCCGGACTACCTGGTGGAGTTCCTTGACGATGAGGGCGCCGATGCGTTTGAGGGAGGCGATCATGAGTTTTCCCCTCCCTTCTTCATGTATTGTTCCGTGATGGCCAGGAAGGCGTCTTCCAGGGAGGCGGGCGCGCCGTCCTCCCGGGGCGGCGCGTGTTTGCGTATTTCATCCGGGGAGCCTTCCGCCAGCGTGGTGCCGTCCATCATGATGAGCATGTTGTCGCAGAATTCCGCCTCTCCCAGGAAGTGGGTGGTGATGATGATGGTGACGCCTTTTTCCGCCAGCGAGTTGATGCGCAGCCAGAAGTCGCGCCGCGCCAGCGGGTCCGCGCCGGAGGTGGGCTCGTCCAGAAAGAGGATGTCCGGGGAGTGGAGCAGCCCGCACGCCATGCTGAGGCGCTGCTTGTAGCCGCCGGGCAGGTGGGCGGCGGGAGAGTCCATGTAGGGGGTGAGGCGGAATTCCTCTTCCATGGCCTGGATGGCGTCCTTCCGCTCCTTCCCGGCCATGCCGTACGCCCCGGCGAAGAATTCCAGGTTCTGCCGCGTGGTAAGCATGCCGTACATGGAGAATTTCTGGGCTACGTACCCTACTTTCCTCCGTGCCCGGGCCGCGGCTGTCCGCAGGTCCGCCCCGGCTACGTTGAGCGTGCCGCTGGTGGCAGGCAGCAGCCCGCAGAGCATGCGGAAGGTGGTGCTTTTCCCCGCTCCGTTCGGCCCCAGCAGGCCGAAGACCTGCCCTTTCCGGACGGAGAAGCTGACGTGGTTGACGGCGGTGAAATTGCCGAATCGGCGTACGAGGTCCGTGACCCGGATGACGACGTCCCCTTCCGCCGCCTGTTCCGGGAGCGGTTTTCCTTCCGGAACGGGAACGTCTTCGGGCGCCGGGTCCGTTTGTTCCGCCAGCAGGGTCATGAAGCCGTCGGAGAAGTCCGGACTGCCCGGCTGCGGATGGTATTCCTCCAGTTTTTGCCGCGTGGGGTGGTCCGGCGGCAGGATGATGCGGACCGTTCCTCCCTGGGGCGTGGCGTTGATGATGCCGGGCATGGCGGACAGCCTGCTCTGGAACTGGCGGGTGTTGATTTTTTCCGGGGTTTGTACCGTGACGCACATGCCTTCCGCGCGCGCGATGACGTCCGCGGGCGGCGCGTCCACGAGCAACCGCCCCTGATACATGATGAGGGTTCTGTTGCAGTAGGCGGATTCATCCATGTATGAGGTGCTGACGAGTACCCCCACGCCTTCCTCATGGGAGAATTGCCCGAGGATGTTCCACAGTTCCCGGCGGGAGAGGGGGTCCACGCCCACCGTAGGTTCGTCCAGCAGGATGAGGGGCGGGGAGGAGATCAGCGAGCAGCACAGCCCCAGCTTTTGCTTCATGCCGCCGGAGAGTTTGCCCGCCAGGCGTCCGGTGAAGCGTTCCAGGCTGGTCATGGAGAGGAGGCTGCGGAAGCGTTTTTCCCGGTCCTGGCCGGAGACGCCGTGCATGCGGGCGTAAAGCTCCATGTTTTCCCGGACGGTGAGGTCCTCGTACAGGCCGAATTTCTGCGGCATGTAGCCGATGGAGGATTGAATGGCCCGGCTTTTTTTCACGGAGTCCAGATTCAGGACGAAGATGGAGCCCTCATGCGGTTTCATCAGCCCCGTAATCAGGCGGATGAGAGTGGTTTTTCCCGCGCCGTCCGGCCCCAGCAGCCCCACGATTTCCCCGGAGGAGAGGCGGAAGGAGACGGCGTCCACCGCCGCAAAGGGGACGCCTGCCGGGTCCGGAAACATTTTGCGGACGTTCCGGCAGTCGATCAGGAGGCGGGAGTCTGCATTCATGGCCTGGAGTGTTCCGGAGCGGGCCGGCCGCTTTCCTGGTCCAGGGGGATGGTGACCGTGGCCGGGGCTCCCAGGCGCAGCCGGTTGTCCGGATCGTCCACGATGATGCGCACTTCATAGACCAGGGCCGTTCTGAGGTCCGGCGTTTCCACGTTTTTAGGCGTGAATTCCGCAACGGAGGAGATGAATCCCACCGTTCCCTTGAAGTCCGTGCCGGGGAAGCTGTCGTTATGGACGGTGGCGGAGAAGCCGGGCTTGACTTTCCCCAGCTGGGATTCCGTGAGGTACGCTCTCACCCATTTGGTGTGGGTCAGGGAGAGGTTGTAAACGGGTTTCTGGGGGGAGGCCATGTCCCCCTTTTCCAGAATGCGGTTGCGCACCACGGCGTCGCTCGGAGCGTAGAGAACGGCGTCTTTCAGGTTTTGCTCCCTGATAGTTAGGTTGGCCTTGGCCTGGTTGTACTGGGCGAGGGCCTGGGCTATGTCTTCCACGCGGGAGCCGGCCAGCAGCAGTTCCAGCTGTTTCTGCGCTACGTCCAGATTGGCGGAGGCCACCTGCTGGGAGGCTACGGCGTCGTCCGCTTCCTGCCGGGAGATGGATTTGCTTTCCGCCAGCGCCACGAGCCTTTTGCTGCGCAGGGCGGCGTTGTTCAGCGTGGCCTGGGCGGATTCCACATTCGCCCGCGCCTGGGCTATTTCCTCCCGGCGGGGGCCGTTTTTCACGCGCAGGTAGTTCTGGCGGGCGGCTTCCGCCGTCTGGCGCGCCTCATCCGCGGCCTGCTCCAGGCGCACCGTTTCCAGCGTGGCGAGTTTCTGCCCGGCGGTGACGGTGTCTCCTTCGTCCACCAGCACGGAGTCGATCCGCTCGGAGATCAGGAAGGCCAGGTCCACCTGCCGCAGGTCCACGTTGCCGTAGAGCACGGCTTCCTGTTCGGGGCCGGCGGGAACCTCCCGGTAAATGAACCAGGCCGCCGCGCCTGCGGCACACAGCAGGATCAGGATGACCACCAGCTTTTTCATGTCTATGTTTATACGCATGTATAATATTTCTTTGCAAACAAAAACGCAGTCATCATGACGGGGAAGGAATTAGCGGTTTACTAAGGGGGGGAGAACGGGCATAATCCGGCGACTTTTACTTTTCCAATCGATATGATGACCGCCACCGAGATCCGCCAAAGCTTTCTGGACTTTTTCCGCGAGAAACAGCACACGGTCGTGCCTTCTGCCTCTTTGATGCCACAAAGCCCCGGACTGTTGTTCACGAATGCCGGCATGAACCAGTTTGTTCCGTATTTCCTGGGCGTATGGACGCCGCCGTGGAAGCCCGCCCGCGCCACGGACACCCAGAAGTGCATCCGCGCCGGGGGAAAGCACAACGACCTGGAGGATGTGGGCTACGATTCCTACCACCACACGTTTTTCGAGATGCTGGGCAACTGGTCCTTCGGCGATTATTTCAAGAAGGAAGCCATTCACTGGGCCTGGGAGCTGGTCGTGGAACGCTGGGGTTTTCCGGCGGAACGGCTGTATGCCACGGTGTACGCTCCGGACAAGAGCAAGGGAGATCCCGGCGAGTTTGACCAGGAGGCCTGGAATTACTGGGCGGAACTGTTCCGTTCCCATGGGCTGGACCCGGACGTTCACATCGTGCACGGCAACGTGAAGGACAATTTCTGGATGATGGGAGAGACCGGTCCCTGCGGCCCCTGTTCCGAACTGCATGTGGACCTGACGCCGAACGGTGATACGCACGGCAGGTTGGTGAACAAGGATTCCGATTTGTGCATCGAGATTTGGAACTTGGTGTTCATCCAGTACAATGCGGAGAGCGACGGCTCCATGCGCAACCTGCCCGCCTGCCATGTGGATACGGGCATGGGCTTTGAACGCGCCTGCTCCATCATGCAGTGCACGGACGGGTTCAAGGATTTTTCCCGCAAGCCTTCCAATTACGCCACGGACGTGTTCCGCCCCCTGTTTGACAGGCTGGAAGCCCTGAGCGGCCGGAAGTACACGGACGTTTATCCCGCTCCCGGCTCCAAGCTGGTGGCCGCCGGGGACGACGTTCTCCAGGAGGCGATCGCCTTCCGCGTGATTGCCGACCACCTGCGCACCCTGAGTTTTTCCATTGCGGACGGAATTCTGCCGGGCAATAACGGCCGCAATTACGTGCTGCGCCGCATTTTGCGCCGCGCCGTGCGCTATGGACGCCGCCTGGGGTTCTCCCAGCCGTTCCTGGCCCAATTGGTGGATACGCTGATGGCCTCCTTCGGCCAGGTGTTCCCGGAACTGGCTTCCCGCGCCGATACGGTGAAGGAGGTGCTGACCCGTGAAGAGGCCAGCTTCAATGAAACGCTGGACCGCGGCCTGGAATTGTTTGATGCGGAAACGGCTTCCGCCGGGAAGGTGACCGGCGAGTTTGCCTTCAAGCTTTACGATACCTACGGATTCCCGGTGGACCTGACGGCCCTGCTTGCGGAGGAACGCGGGCTGGACATCGACATGGAACGCTTCAACCGCCTGATGGAGGAACAGCGCGACCGGGCCCGCGCGGCACGGAAGAGCGAGGTGGTGCGCGCCCTGGATTTGAAGACGGACGCCGTAACGGATTTCACGGGCTACGATGTGGACGAGTGCGCCGCCACCGTGCTGGAAGTGAGCCGCCAGGGGGACTCCCTGTTTATTATTACGGACAAGACGCCGTTTTACGCGGAGATGGGCGGCCAGGTGTCCGATGCCGGACTGATCGAGATCGGCGGGGACAGCTACCACGTGGCGGCCGTCCAGCAGATCGGCGGAGCGCGCGCCCATGTGGTGGAGTATCAGGAAGGGCTGAACGTGAAGCCCGGGGACCGCGTGCATTTGAGCATTGACGCGGAACGCCGCCGCCGGGTGGAGGCCCACCATACCGCCACCCACCTCCTGCACTGCGCCCTGCACCAGGTGGTGAGCCCGGATGCGGCCCAGCAGGGGTCCTTCGTCTCGGAAGACCGACTGCGCTTTGATTTCAACAGCGGAGCCGTTACGCCGGACCAGCTGCGGAAGATTGAAGAGAAGGTAAACGGCTGGATTGACGCCGGACTGCCGGTGTATTGCACGGAACGCGCCTATGCGGAGGTGAAGGGGAATTCCGCCATCGCCCAGTTTTTTGGAGACAAGTACGGGGATTTGGTGCGCGTCGTCCAGGTGGGCGGCTGCGAGAACGCTTTGGACGGCGTTTCCATGGAGTTCTGCGGGGGTACCCACATCGCGAATACGAAGGATATCGGCCTGTTCAAGATCAAAAGCGAAGGGGCCATCGCCTCCGGCGTGCGCCGCATTGAGGCCATGACAGGGGATGCCGCCCTGGAGATGATCCGCCAGCACGTCGTTGCCAAGAGCCTGGAGATTGCCAAGGCGGTGGAAAAGATCAAGGAGGTGAATTATGCCCTGGAGGACATGGGGATGGAGCAGGTTCCGGTTCCCACGATTGAGGGCAAGCCCGGCCTGTCCGCCATCGGCGCTTCCGACATCCGCACGGTGAATGAATCCCTGGAACGGTTTGACGCCAGCGTGGAACATTTCAAGCAGACGGCCCTGGATGCGGAGAAGAAGCTGAAGAAGGCCCGCGCCGGCCAGTCTGCCGCCAGGGCTGACGCCCTGCTGAACGAATGGCTTTCCGGTGATCCCGCTTCCCTGATTCAGGTGGCGGAAGGGTCGGGAGAGCTTCTCCAGGAACTGCTCAACGGCCTGAAAAAACGCCAGTATGCGGGTGCGGCCTTCCTGCTGTGCGTGGATAGTTCTTCCTTGCTCCTGGGAGCGTATTGTGGCAAAGATGCCATTGCGGACGGCCTGTCCGCCGGGGACCTGGTCCGCGAGGTGTCGTCCCTGGCCGGCGGCAAGGGCGGCGGCCGTGCCGACCAGGCCCGCGGTTCCGCCGCAGGATGCAGACCCCCAGACGCTGGCCGCCGCGGCGCGCAAGATTATCAACGGATAGGCCTTGAGGGGCCGCTCCAGTAAAGAAGCCGATCATGGACAAGAAGATTTTTCCGGACGAACCCGAGATTCCCATTTTGCCGAACCTGTTCACGGCAGGGAACCTGGTGTGCGGATTTTTCGCCATTCTGACGATTTTTGAGGGGATCAACCAGGCGGACAGCGACGCCGTGGCGGCCTTTGCCTATTATCAAAATGCCACGTTCCTGATTTTCGCGGCGTGCCTGTTCGACTTGTTTGACGGCCGGATTGCGCGCATGCGCGGGCAGGACGGCCCGTTCGGCAGGGAGTTCGATTCCCTGGCGGACATCGTCTCCTTCGGCATCGCTCCGGCCCTGCTGGTGGCCAAGGCGGTGTTGTTCCAGCTTTCCCCGCCGGAAGTGGGCTGGGGCATCGGCATCCTGTACCTGCTGTGCGCCGCCTTGCGGCTGGCGCGCTTCAACTGCATGGCTTCGGCCCCCCGCAAGGAGGGGCAGAGCAGCGATTTTGTAGGGCTTCCCGTTCCGATGGCGGCCGGAGCCGTGGTTTCCACCATGTACCTGGTGATGTATCTGGCGGGAAGGGCTCCAGACGGGTCCATGGACCTGGGAGCGTTCAAGTACGTGATCGCCCTGGCGATGGCGGGCGTTTCCGTGCTGATGATGAGCCGGGTGATTTATCCCAGCTTCAAGCATATCAACATGCGCACCCGCGGCACGATGTACGCGATCGTGTTCATTGTTCTGACGGTGATCTGCATTTTCAAGTTTCCGTGGGTGATGCCCGCGGTGATTTTCTCCATTTACCTGCTGTACGGGCTTGTCCGCCCCTGGATAGACCGCCGCTGGCGGCGCAGGCTGGAAGCCAATGACGAGGAGTAAAGGCAGGAATTTCCCGTGAAAAGAAAACCGGCCGCGCATCGTGAAGACGGGCGGCCGGAGTGAGGGGGAAATGTTTTCCCGCTGATGGAAATCCGGGTTATCTGTTCCGCGGCTTGAAATCGTCGGCAAAGGGGTCTTTTTCCGGAGCGGAAGGGCCACTGTGGATTTCAAGGTTCTTGTTCTTGACCAGCGTGATGCAGATGGGTTTGCTTCGGTTTCCCTGGGCGTCGTACCTGTACAGGAAGCGGCGGACGAGTTCCTTGGTCTTGGAGTCGAACATGCGTTCTTCCACCAGCTCGGCGTATTGGTTGTAGCCGTAGCTTACGTTGAACAGTTCATTTTTCTTGCCGTCATAGATCAGGCAGGACGTGAGTTGTCCGAATTTCCCGCGGGAATAGTAGGTGACGGAGACAAGGACGTTGTTGACGTTGTAGGTGCGCTTCCGCATGCCCTGGCCGTTGGAGGTTCTTTCAAAATAGCTGCGCGAACCGTCCTCATGCTTGACCAGGCGGGAGGAAGAGGGTTCCCGTATCTTGAATTCGTCCGGCGCGGCCTGAAGGACGGAAGCCGCCAGGGCCAGCGGGACGATGAAAAGCAGGGGCGATGTTTTCATGATGAAAAAAGTGTTTCTGACTTATTAAAGTGATGTATAGTGCCTTTGACAAGAACGTAATTAAATGAATTGGCTCGTAAGGCGACATGAGTTGAACGTAGAGCGCGGCGGCGTGCTGATGGGGATTGTGAATGTTACTCCGGATTCCTTTTCCGACGGAGGCCGTTTTTATGCGCTGGAAGAGGCCCTTGGCCATGCGGAGGAGCTGGAACGGCAGGGCGCCGTTATTCTGGACATAGGGGGCGAGTCCACCCGTCCGGGAGCGGCGGAGGTTTCCGCGGATGAGGAGCTGGCCCGCGTGCTGCCCGTGGTACGGGAGCTCCGGAAGCGGTCGGAGGCCGTGATTTCCGTGGATACGCGCCATGCCGCCGTGGCGGCCGCGGTGCTGGAGGCGGGGGCGGACGTGATCAATGATATTTCCGGCCTGTCGGACCCCGGCATGGCGGAGTTGTGCGCGCAGGCGCGCTGCGGCGTGGTGGTGATGCACATGCAGGGGCGCCCGGAGACGATGCAGGACGCGCCCGCGTACGGGGATGTTCTGGAGGAGGTGCATCGCTATTTTGAGGAACGGTATGATTTTCTGCTGGGAAAGGGGCTTTTGCCGGAACAGGTCTGCTGGGACCCCGGCATCGGCTTCGGCAAGACGCTGAACCATAACCTGACTCTTCTTTCCAATATGGACCAGCTACATGTGGCGGGACGTCCGGTGTTGCTGGGCCTTTCCCGCAAGCGCATGCTGGGCGCCATTCTGGGAGGAACGGATGCGGGGCGTGAGCCGCTGAGTACGGCGGTGATGACGGTATGGGGGCATTTGCACGGCGCGCAAATCCACCGCGTTCATGATGTGGAAGAGAGCTCCCGCGCGCTGCGGCTGGTCCAGGCCGCCGAACCGTTTGTACGCTGAACATTCCATGGTTTCCGCCTCTTCACGTCCGGTATTGACGTCGCTGGCGTCCGCAGGGTTTGCCCTTCTGGCGGCGTGCCTGTTTCTGGCCCTCAGGGGCGTCTGGCCGTTCGGAGGCCATTTTCTGGAGTACATGGACAACGGGCAGATGGTGTATCCGGCCCTGAAGTATTATGCCTCCGCTCTGATGTCCGGAGCGTGTGACGGCTCTTTTTTTTATGATATCAATGCGGGGTGCGGCATCCGGGTGAGCCCCTCCCTGCCTCATCAGCTTTTGGTCCCCTCCTCCTGGATTGCCGTGGCGATGGGGGATTCCTTCCTGCTGAGGGACATGGTCTGGGTGATGCTGGCGGACGTGGTCTGCATTTGCCTGACGGCTTCCTGGTTCCTGAGGCGCGTGTTTCCATCCCTGTCCGTGGGGTGGACCGTGCTTTTGACCGCCGGGTACGCCTTGGGGGGATTTTTCCAGACCAAGTACGGCTTCATGCAGTTTCTGGACCATGCCGCCATGTTTCCGCTGTTTGCGCTGGGGCTGTACCGCCTGGTGAACGGCGGCCGGGGCTGGCTGTATGCCGTGGGGCTGTTCCTGCTGGCTACCTCCCTGTACAGCGCTTTCATGGCCGTGGTGGTCGGGTGGCTGTTTGCGTGGGCCTATACGCTGCCGTTGAAGGGGACGGAAGAGCGGCGCATGATTCTGGCCCGCGTTTTCTGGTACACGGCGGCGGTGACGCTGGTTACCAGTTATTACTGGCTGCCGATGATGGAGATGAGCCGGGATTCCATGAGGTCCCTGTTCATGACGGCTCCCTTGTTTTCCGAGCTGCTGTGGCCGTTTGATCCTCCCAAGTTCCTGGAACGCCTGTATTCCTGCCTGCCGGGGATGGCTCCGGCCGCCCTGGCAGTCCTGTTCCTGGTGCGGAGACGAAGGGAGTCCGCGCCTCCGGACAGGTGCGTGCGCCTGTTTGCCCTTCTTTTGGCGGCTTCCATTCTTCCGGCGTTCGTGGAGCCTTTCCACCGCGCCGCCCATTTGTGGAGCTACGTGGATTTTCCCGTCCGGTTCGGCTTTATTCCCGGACTGGTGGTGGCGGCGTTCTGCGCCTGGATTCTGGCAGGAGATCGGCTGCCCGTGCCGCAGGGCCGGAGATTCGGATGGCCGCTTTGTCTGGGATTGCCCGCCGCGGCGTTTGCCGTTTCCACGGTTGTTCTGCACGTGGCGGAGATGGATGTTGCCGTCCGCCTGCTTCTGCTGCTGTTTTTCCTGTGCGCCTGGTTGATCTGGAAGCATGCGGAAGGCAGGAGGCTGATGGGCGGCATTGCCGCCGTGCTGCTGCTAGGGCTGCCCGTGGGAGCTGCCGCTTTCTGGAAGAAGGGGGATGAGGAAAAGGCCGCCGTGCAGTGCCTGAATGCGGAGTGGCTGGCGCGGCAGATGCACGGGTATCAGGGGCTTTTGCGCGTGAAGGACCGGGACAGGGTGATGGTGGACAATTCCGCCTGCCTGGGGAACATTCCCTCCATCAGCAATTTCCGGCACACGACGAGCATCGCCCATTTCCGTTTTCTGAAGAACCTGGGATACCGGGACGAGTTTACGCGCACTTATGGACAGGGGGAACCCTGTTTTCCGACCTTTTGCTGGGGCACGGGTTCGTGCTGGCGTCCCGTCCCGTGGAAGGCATGGAAGATGTCCTGTCCCGCGACGGCATGTATTTGTACCGCCTGCCGGGCGCGCAATGGGGGCGGGTGGTGCCTGAAAGCGCCCTGGGACTGGAGCTTGACGACAAGGCTTCCGTTTTCGAGAATCTCAATGTATTGTACGCGCGGCTGTTCCCTTCCGGCAAGAGTCCGCTGTACGTTCCTGCGGAGGCGCGGACGGAAGTATGCGGGAATGCCTACAGCATGAGGATTCCGGAGCGAGACGGGGACGTGTACGGCTTTCCCCTGACGGATACGGATGAATTGAAGGTGGACGGGCGGGAGGTCCCCGTGATGGCGGAAGCGCAGAAGAAGCCCGGCTGGAAAGGGAGGACTTACAACGGAACTCTGGATTGAAATCCGCCGTAACCGGCGGGGAAACCCTGGTAACCGGGGTGATGCGGCGGCTGGTGGAGTGCCCCATGATCGTGGCCGCCGCACAGCAGGGGGAATGGGATTTGCCCGCATTTCCGGAAGGTTCCTCCCCCCGCAGGATGGAGGAACGGGGGAGAGGCGGCCACGTGGAGGTGGGCCTTGCCGCCGGGGCAGGGGAGGCCCTGATGATTCCGGTGGTATATGACAGGGGATGGAGCGCCGTCCGCAACGGGGTTTCCGTGCCTGTGGAGAAGGTTGGGGAGTTGATGGCGGTGCGTTTGGAACCTGGACGGAACCGGGTGGTGTTTGATTATTTTCCCCCTTTGCTGAAGGAAACATTGGTGGTGTCCGCTGTGGCGGCCCTGTTCCTTTTGCTGTATGCCGGGTGGGCGCGTCGGCATCCGGAAGCGCCGTTGAGAAGGGCCGTGCTGGCTTGCGGTTACCGCCTGTTCCTGTTTTGCTGCGCTTGTCTGATGCTGGCCGTTTATGTCGGGTCCGTCGTTTTGTTCGCCGTGCAGTCCCTGCTGTGACGGTGCAGGCGTGCGGTGGTTTCCGGGAGTTTTTTCCAAAAGGGGAGGTAGGAAAATGAGAAGGGATTTTTTTGTCTTGCGTATTTTCTGAAATTACAGAAAATAGAGTCATGGTTTTGGACGACGTGCAGAGAGCTTTTGTGGAGCAATGGGGGGAGATGGGCGCCAGATGGGGCGTCAGCCGGTCCGTAGCGGCGGTTCATGCGTTTTTGTATTTGAGCGAGGAGGCCCTGAGCGCCGATGATTTGTGCGAGGCTTTGTCCATGGCGCGTTCCAATGTTTCCACAGCGCTGAAAGAGCTGGAAGGATGGGAGCTGGTGTTCCGGGAAAGCAGGATGGGAGACAGGAAGTCCTATTACCGTGTGCAGGCCGATGTGTGGGAGATGGCCAGGGCCATCATGAAGGAGCGCAAGAAGAGGGAGGCCGAGGGCGCCTTGAGAACGGTCGGCGAATGTCTGGAAAAAGCCCGGAAGGCACGGAACGAGTTTCAGGAAGGCAGGCTGGAGGCCATGCAGGAGATATTGCAGTTGGGCTGTTCTTTTGCGGACAAGGCCGCTTCATGCCCGCCTTCCCTGATTAAGAAAGCGCTGAAGATGGGAGGAAAGGTGCTGGACTGGGTAGCCAGGAAGTAAAGGAAGAGCCGCCCGGAGATATGGTTGAAGAAAGAGTGAAAGGCATGATGGTGTTCTGAAGTTTCTGTAATCATGGAAAATAGAGAAATAAAATGAAAACGAATGTGTGTGAATGTCCGGACAGGGTTGCCGTGACCGGCGTCCTGGGGTACAGCGGGCGTTATATGGCCCGGAAGCTTGTGAACCGGGGCGTGGGGATTGTCGGGCTGACCAATTCCGTGGGGAAGCCCAATCCGGATGGATGGCGGCTGTCTCCCCTGTGCTGGGATGATCCCGTCGCCTTGGCGGAGAGCATGAGGGGATGCCGCGCCCTGATCAATACGTACTGGGTGCGGTTTAATTCCCGGTGGTTTTCCCATGCGGAGGCTGTGGAGCATACAAGAGTGTTGTTCGAGGCCGCCGCCAAGGCCGGAGTGGAAAGGATCGTGCATATCAGCATCACCCATCCCGACAGGGACAGCAGCCTGAGCTATTTCCGAGGGAAGGCGGAGTTGGAACGCATGCTGGAAAGTCAGGATATTCCGTATTCCGTCTTGCGTCCGGCCGTCTTGTTCGGCGAACGGCCGGGGGAAGATATCCTGATTAATAATATGGCCTGGGTTCTGAGGAATTTTCCGGTAGTGGGCATTCCGGAGAATGGGGAGTACCGTCTTCAACCGATCCACGTGGAGGATTTGGCGGCTCTGGCCGTCCGGGAGGCGATGGCGGAAGGCGGGGAAAACAGGGTTATTGAGGCGGTAGGGCCGGAGGCCTATACGTTCCGCGGCCTGTTTGCCATGCTGGGGGAAGCGATAGGCGTCAAAAGGCCGGTTTTGTCCGTTCCCCCCTGGTGCGCCTTTGCCGCCGCCAGGGTGATGGGGGCGTTCCATCGCGATGTGATGCTGACAAGGGACGAGATACGTGGATTGATGGAGGACAGGCTGTATGTTGAAGGAGCCGTTCCGGCCGGTTTTTCCCGGCTTTCCTCCTGGGCCCGGAGACATGCGCAGGAGTTGGGGAGGTCTTATGCCTGTGAAATGGCCAGGAGGAGGGTTGAACGGTAGTTTTTTCAGGAAACGGGGCGTGCCGCGCCGGGCGGGACAGGCGCAGGACGTCGCGGTGTCCTGCCCTGCCGCGTGGCGTGAAAAGGCTTTGCGCTTTTGAAGGATGGTTGACAGCGGAGCGTGGCCGGGTAGAGTGGCGTTATGCAGTCTTCCTATTGTCCGAGTCCCTATCGATACACGCGCCGCGTGACCCGCGAGGTCATGGTGGGCAATGTGGGGGTTGGCGGCGCCAATCCCATCCGCGTCCAGTCCATGCTGACGTCCGACACGCGGGATACGGATGCCTGCGTGAAGGAGGCCCTGGAGCTGGCCGCCGCCGGCTGCGAGATTATCCGGCTGACCGCCCAGACGAAGGCGTATGCGGCCAATCTGGAGAATATTTCCCGCGAATTGCGCGCTGCAGGCTGCCATGTGCCGCTGGTGGCGGATATTCATTTCAAGCCGGACGCCGCGATGGAGGCCGCCAAATGGGTGGAGAAGATCCGCATTAATCCCGGCAATTTCATCGACAAGAAGAAGTTCGAGGTGCGCGAGTACACGGATGCCGAGTACCAAGAGGAACTGGACCGTGTGCGGGAGGAGTTTACGCCCCTGGTGCTGTTCTGCAAGGAACATGGCCGCGCCATGCGCATCGGTTCCAACCACGGTTCCCTGTCCGACCGCATTTTGAACCGTTTTGGCGATACGCCGGAGGGAATGGTGGAGAGCGCCATTGAGTTTGCGCAGATTGCCCGCGACCTGGATTACCATTCCCTGGTGTTTTCCATGAAGGCGTCCAGTGTGAAGGTGATGATCGCCGCGTACCGCCTGCTGGTGGAGCGCATGAACGCGCTGGGTCCGGACTGGAATTATCCCATCCATCTGGGGGTGACCGAGGCGGGAGGCGGGGAAGACGGCCGCATCAAGAGTGCGGTGGGCATCGGGTCCCTGCTGATGGACGGTATTGGCGATACCCTGCGCGTGTCCCTGACGGAAGACGCCGTGCGCGAGGTGCCCGTGGCCTACCGGCTTTCCAATCCGTTCCAGCCGTCCGAAAGGCCGGACGATCCCCTCTCCGCGTTTCCGGAGCCGGAGTTGTGTTATGATCCCCTGAAGTTTTCCAAGCGGCAGGGCGGCCTGGCCATGTGCTACGGCATTCGCCTGGGCTGGGAACAGCCCGTGCGCGTGGTGGTTCCCGATGCCGGTTTTTACGCCCTGCAGGATGAGCGCGGCGCCATGGGCGACATGATGCCGGAGCTGGCTCTGGGCCAGTTGGACGCCATTGAAGTGGACCCCCGCAGCAATGCCGACCTGGAGCCGCTGAAAGAGTTGGCGGAGCCGTCCATTGTGACTGTAAAGAACGGGCTGGACATGGAGCCGGTGCACGCGTTCCGTCTTCTGGCTTCCCGCATTGAGGACAGGCATTTGATTTTGCTGAAGGATACGCTGGCGCCCGGTTCCGTTTCCGGAGAAGACGTGCCGCTGGTGGCCGCCCGGAATGTGGGCTCCCTGCTGTGCGACGGGATTGGGGACGCTCTGCTGGTGCAGGGAGAGTCCGATCCGCGGCTGGCTTCCTTCCTGGCCTTTAATATCCTGCAGGCCACCGGGATGCGGTTGACGCGCGCGGATTACGTTTCCTGCCCGTCCTGCGGGCGCACCCTGTACAATATTCAGGAGGCGACGGACCGCATCCGCAAGGCCACGGAACATTTGAAGGGGGTGAGGATTGCCGTGATGGGGTGCATCGTGAACGGGCCGGGAGAGATGGCGGACGCCGACTTCGGGTATGTGGGGGGGGCTCCGAACAAGATCAACCTGTATGTGAAGCATACCCCCGTCAAGTTCAATATTCCCGAGGAAGAGGCGGTGGAGAGGCTGGTGGACCTCATCAAGGAGTACGGACGCTGGGTGGAGCCGAAACGGGAGAGTTTTTAATACGGAAGACCGCACGGCATGGGAAGGGTGTTTATCAGCGGCGGAAAAGGGGGACTGGCCCGCGCCGTGGCGGCGCGTTTTTCCGCCGCCGGATGGGCAGTGGACGCCCCTTCCCGTGCGGAGCTGGACGTGGGGGACTGTTCCGCCGTGGAAGAGTGGTTTGCGGGGCGGCCTGCGTATGATCTGGCGGTGTGCGCCGCCGGAGTGACGAAGGACCGCCCTTTTTTGAAACAGACGGAGGATGAATGGGACGCCGTGATGGGCGTGAATGCCAGGGGGGCCGCCTGGTGCGCCCGCTGCGCTGCGGCCGGCATGCTGCGGGAGGGCAGAGAGGGGCAGGTCGTGATGATCGGTTCCTATGCCGCGTACAGGCCCGCGCCGTCCCAGGCGGCGTATGCCGCTTCCAAGTCAGCTCTGGAAGGCCTTGTCAAGAGTCTGGCCCGGGAGTGGGGGAAGAAGGGAATCCGTGTGAATCTGGTTTTGCCGGGGTTCCTGCTTACGGATATGACGGAGGGATTGCGCGAGAGCGTGAAGGAGGCGGCTTTGTCCCGGCACGTTTTGGGCAGGTTCAATACGCCGGAGCAGACGGCGGCGTTTCTCCTGTTTCTGCAGGAGGTGCTGACGGCCGCCTCCGGGCAGGTTTTTGATCTGGACAGCCGGATTCTTTAGGGGGTGGCCGGGGATTCCGCGGCTGCCGCCGGTTGTTGTGAATCTGCGGGGCGTTCAGCGGTTTGTTCAGCGTCCAGGAGGCTTTTGATCCACGGGATGACGGCGTCTTTTTTGAAGAAGTGGTTGCGCGGATCGACGTTGGCCAGGCGGAAGAATTCGGTCCTGTCCAGTCCGGAGGGGAGGCGTTCCCCCTGCCAGCGTTTGGCGGGGTCCGCAAAGCGCGGCTGGTGCAGGAAGCGGAAGGCGTCTTCCCTGCCCGCCATGCGGTAGGCCTGCGCGATGAGGCCGAAGTCCCGGTCCAGCCCCCCTTCCGTACAGATGACGGGGCGCGGAGCCAGGGAGGCGACGATGTCCGGGAAGTCGAATTGCTGCCAGAAGCCGGGTATCAGGTGGCGGATGGAGTTGGGCGCAGGGCGGGAGCCGTTGGCGGACGGTTTGGTCATGGTTTGCGCCCGTTCCAGCGTACGGCACAGAAAGTCGTTGTACACGAAGGCGTAGATGTCCGGGTTGAGGACTCCCAGAACCATCATGGGTTCCGTGCCCAGGGAGAAGCCGCTGAGGATGATATGGTTTTTTTGTATGAAGGGGAGTTTTTTCACCCAGTTCAGAATGCATTGGTCCGTGTAGGATGTGTAGCCCAGCCAGCTCCAGTCCATTTCCAGCAGGAGGCGCGCCAGGTTGTCGTAGTCGTGGGAGGCGCGTCCGGCCGCACGTTCCGCGTCCCCCTGTTCTCCGGCGCCCGCGTTGTCCACCACGACGGCCACCCAGCCTTCCCGGACATAGTGCCAGGCCATGGCGTTGGGACCCGGCCGGGGAAGGGAGGCGTTTTCCAGTTCCGCGGATGTCTCCGCCGCCAGTTCCTCCTTGGTCTGGTCCGACCCGGGAATGCAGAAGAGGACGGGGGCGGGGCGCTGCGGTGTGGCGGAGTCCGGTACGAGTACCAGAAACGGTACGGCGGCGTTCGGGAAAGGATAGCTTTCCCATTTTTCCACCCTGTATCCCTGCCGTGGAACGGTTTTGACGAGCCTGGGGGGATGTATTTCCTGCAGGGCCGGGAATTTCATCAGCTTTTTCATGGCCTGGCGCACCTGTTCCCGCCATGAAGGGAAGTTTTCAGGGGGCATGCCGGGCTGAAAGGCGCATGCCGGACGCACTTGTTCCAGCATGGTTTGGACAATGCCGCGGGAGGAGGTGTGGCGACGGTCCGCGCGCGACGATTGGAGGGCAGCCCATTCGGAAGGCTGGAAGGCCGCCGGGGAAGGGGAGGCCGTCCATGCCGGCAGGCAGCAGGCGAGAAGAAGAAGGGTGCTGCGGAAGAGTGTTTGCAAGGGCATGGAGAAGAGTTTGCCACGTTTTTCCGGTTTTTCAAGAAGGCGGGGCTGGTCTGTTTTTCATCCGCTGTGAATGGGAAAGCGGCGGAAGCTGATGCTTTCCGTGAAATGTTTCCCGCATTGGGGGAAGAATGCCTTCCTCTCTGTGTTTTCCGTTTTTTGCGGCTGATTATTCTTCCCCTGTCCTGTGGAGGGGAGTCAAGAGAAGTAACGAAGAGGGAGAAGTAAGGCTTTTCAGCCCAAATGATTATGCCGGAAGGGAGGTGTTCCGCAAGAGCAGGTAGATGCCGCCGTAAAGTTTCCGTAGTGTCCATAAGTTCGGCTTTTCGCCTTACTGCAGATATTTATGGGATTGCCTTTTATTCCCGACGTATTCGGGGCTTGTTTCCGGGGTGGCGGCGGGGTACTTTTTCCGGGTCATGATTTCGGAGGGGAACAGCTGTGCGGAACCGCGGGTTTGCGGGCTTGGCCTGGCTTCCGCATTCGGGCTGGGCGCGGAGGCTCATATCAGCGGCGTCCGGCAGGGACTCCAGGTGTTGAAGCCGTTGAAGGAGTTGTGGGGTGCGGGGCATCCCTGGGGTGATGTCCGTAGCGGCTGGATTCCGGAGCGGGGCATGTTGTGCAGCCGCCGGAACGGCCCGGCGTCCCAGTTGGCTCTTCTTCTGGCCCGCCAGGCCGTGGAGGAAGCCGGATGGGGGCCGCACGAGCTGGAGGACGCCGCGCTGGTTGTAGGCAGTTCCCGCGGGAATGCCTCCGGCTGGCTGAGTCCGTGGCCCGGCAGGCGCCCCATGAAGATTCTGGCCGTGCCCAATTCCCTGCACAGCGAATTGGCCTCCTGCGTGAGCATTGAGCTGGGCATTCACGGTCCCTACCATGTGCTGGCAAGCGGCTGCGCCGCCGGGCTGGATGCCGTGGGGATGGCGGGCATGCTGATGCGGCAGGGCGTCGTGAAGCGGGCCCTGGCTGTGGGGCTGGACCTTCCCCTGTGCCGGGAGCTGCTGGGGACGTACTGGGCTTCCGGCATGCTGTCCCGGAATGGCGTGAATGATCCCTACGGTTCCGGTGCGGACGGGATGTGCATTTCCGAGGGAGGGGCGGCCGTGGCTCTGGAGATGTCCGCGGAGCCGGGCATTCATTTGAGGGATTATGTGGTGAATTCCGACGCGTTCAGTCCGCTGGGCATGCCGCCCGACGGGAAGCGCCTTGCGGAGCTGCTTGAAAGGGTTCTGAAGGGATGGGATGGAAGGGTGCCCCTGACCGTGTGTCCCCATGCCAGCGGTACGGCGGGGAATGCCCTGTCCGAACGGAATGCCCTGGAGCTTGTTTTTGGCCGGGACAGCCTGCCGGACCTGAGGATGATGAAGCCGTGGACGGGCCATGCGATCGGCGGCAGCGGCATTCTGGAGTTGGCGCTGATGCTGGCTTTTGTGCGTGAAGGGAGCCTGCCGCCCAATCCCGGCTGGGTGAGCTCCCCGTGCGGAGGGGCCGTCCCGGCGGCGGAAACGGCTCTGGAAGGAGAGCGCCTGCTGGTCAAGTCCGCCGCGTCCATGGGCGGCCATAACGTGGTGCTGAGTTTGTCCGTGAATGCCTGATTGCTGTATCCGATATGCCCGAGTATGAAAATTCCTGAACAGTTTTTATCCGAGTTGAAGTCCGCCGGGCTGCTGCGTTCCCTGCGGAATGTGGAGTGTCTGCCCGGCGGGATGGCCCGCATGGAAGACGGCCGTGAAGTGGTGAATCTGGCCAGCAACGATTATCTGGGGCTGGCGCATCATCCGGCGTTGGTGGAAGCTTTTGCCAGAGGCGCGCGCGACGGGGGGGCTGGCGCGATGGCCTCCCGCCTGGTAACGGGGACGCGCCGGGTCCATTCCGGACTGGAGGAGGCCCTGGCGGAGCTGAAGGGAACGGAGGCCGCCGTGAGTTTTTCCTCCGGTTATGCCACGTCCGTGGGGGTGATCGCCTCCATTGCGGACGGGAATGATACGGTGGTGATGGACAAGCTGTCCCACGCCAGCCTGATTGACGGAGCGCGGCTTTCCGGGGCGCGGCTGGCCACGTTCCTTCATAACGACATGGATTCCCTGCGGAGGAAGCTGGAGCATGCCCGGCGCGTCAACCCTGCCGGGGGGATTCTGGTGGTGACGGAGTCCGTGTTCAGCATGGACGGAGACAGGGCCCCCCTCCGGGAGCTTGTGCGCCTGAAGGATGAGTTCGGTGCCCTGCTGCTGGTGGACGAGGCCCACGGATTCGGCGTACTGGGCGAACATGGCGCCGGGCTGGCGGAAGAGCTGGGGGTTTCCTCCGGAGTGGATTTCCAGATGGGTACGCTGAGCAAGGCGGCCGGACTGAGCGGGGGATATGTGGCCTGTTCCCGGGCGTGGGCTGACGTGATGATCAATTCCGCCCGCTCCCTGATTTATTCCACGGCTCCGCCTCCCGCGCTGGCCGCCGCCGCGCTGGCTGCGGTACGGATTATCAGCGGAGAGGAGGGGAAGGCGTTGCGCCGGCATGTTTCCGCTTTGGCGGAAGCCCTTTCCGCAGCGTTGGGGACGCCGGGAAGGCCCGTTTCTTCCATTTTTCCGGTCGTGATCGGTGAGAACGAGGCGGCCCTTTCCGCAGCGCAGAGACTGCTGGAACAGGGTTTTCTGGCCCCCGCCATACGCTATCCCACCGTGCCGCGCGGAACGGCCCGGCTGCGCATCACGGTGACGGCGGCCCACCAGCCCGAGCAGATAGAAGCGCTGGGGAAAAGACTGGCGGATTTGCCGCGGAGCGCGTATTAAAGTTTTCATTATCCCTTATGAACGTTTTTTCCAGCCGTTCCCTGCATTTGGTGCTGAGCCTGTTTTTTCTTCCCATGGTGGTGGTGTATGCCGTCACCGGCCTGCTTTATCTGGCCGGTACGGATGAGAATTTTACCTCCACCGTGACGGTGCATGAACTGGACGGCACCGACCGTCCTCCGTACGAGGCTTCCCTTCGGGAACTGGAACGGCGGGGAGCCACGCTGCCGGAGGGGAAAGTGCGCCCGTTCAAGGGGAATTACGTGCTGGGTCCGTTGACGAATGACCATGTGCTGTTTATCAGGAAGGGGGACGCGCTCCGCGCGAAGGTGGTGTCTCCGGGCATGTATCCCAAGTTGCTGCTGGTGCATAAGGGGAAGGCCGGATGGTGGTTTGCTTTCCTGGGATGGGGCGCCGCCTTTTCCCTGCTGGCGGCTTATGTGACGGGCATTGCCCTGATGTGGAAAAGCCCCGGCAGGCGCAGATTGATGCTGTTCACCGCCGCACTGGGCGTTGGCGCCGTTGTGGTGGGCTATCTGCTGCTTTGAGCGGTGTCATGGGGACATCCGGTCGGGAAGGCGATACGTTCGCATGGATGTTTTGCGGGTTTTTTTTCAAGTCAGGAGCGCCGGGATGCCAGAGCTTGCATCTTGACAGGAGATGGATATTCCAGTAGGACGGACACAACGATTCCAAGAAGGAATTTCAACAACCCCATATAGGAATAATACGATGATGAACGATCCCGCTTTCCCCCAAAATCCGTCCTGCTGCAGTGGTTCCCCTTCCTGCACGGCCGCCCTGGTCCTCGGCATTATTGCCCTGGTTCTTGCATTGATAGGCTTTTTCCCGTGCCTGGGCTGGGTAGCCCTGATCCCCGCCGGTCTTCTTGCCATTATCGCGTTGATCATGAGCATTGTGGCCGTGAGCAAGGGGTCTCCCAAGGGCGCGCTTGTCGTTTCCATTATTGCCATCGTGCTGACGTTGGCGGCCTGCGGAGCCCAGGTATGGATGTTCAGCTCCGCTTCCGCCTTCGCGGAAGAACACAGGATGGAAATTCAGAAGTGTGTGGATGACGGGGCCAAGGAAATGCCGAAGAGAGGGGAATCCCGCCGGATGCGGCAGGTTCACGCCCCCGCCGCTCCCGCTGCGCCTGCCGCCGAAAGGGAAGAAACGTACGATACTCTTTAAAGGCCGGGAAGGAGGTTTTTCCCCGGATCATTTATATGTTACATGGCGGGGATGTCAGGCATTCCCGCCATGATTTGTTCGGCATGATCAGGAAAGTATGGCTCCCCGTGTGGGCGGGATTGTCCCTTATGCTGCTGATCCCTTCCGTCATGGCTTTGCTGATTAGTCCGGGAGGGATGAATTCCATAGCCGCTGCCGTTGCCGTCCCCCATCAGGAATGTCCCCTGTGCGGCATGACCCGCGGTTATGCAGAAATGGCGAACGGCCATGTACGCGAGGCGTGGGAATGGAACAAGGGAGCCCCGTTCTGGTTCTCCATCGGCCTGCTCAACGGCGGAGCCGCCGTGATTTACGTGTTGTGGGTGTTGATGAAGAGGCGCAGAGGAAAGGATATGGATTCCGGCCTGCGGGAACGGTGAATGGGTGCCATTTCAGGGATTTTCCTTGTTTGCCGGGCTGTGACGTCATGTTCTTTCATTTAATTCCCGTCATGAAGAGAGGGAGTTCATAAGGCAGGAAAATCTGATTTCCAACATTTCTTAAATTTCAATAATTGTTTTTGTTTCCCGGTGTTGCGGTATCATCCGGCGGAGGCGTGCGGGGGACCTGATGTCCCTGGAAGCAACCATGGCGTTTTATGCGTAACGGAAAGGCACCTTGACAGTTTTTGTCCGAATTCTTTACTTTCAAGAACGTTTCCCGAATGGGAAATGCCAATGAAAAAATGAATTATGGACAAGTCAAATGATTCGGACGGAATTCGTCCTGTTCGCGAGCCTGTTTCGCCGATTGCGGCGCTGGTGTTAGGTATTATCGGATTGGTACTCGCCCTTCTCGCCTTTCTTCCGTGTCTGGGTTGGGTGGCAGTTATTCCCGGGCTGCTTTGTGCCATTTTGTCCGTGGTTCTGGGAGTCGTCGCGGTGAGGCGGAATGACAATAGAACCTACTGCATGGCCAAAGGGGCGTTGACTTGCGGATGTATTGCCCTGGTAGTCATCATCGGTGCGGTTATTTACCAGGGAATGATTCTGGCCCCGGTCATGAAGCAGGCGGATGTGCATACGCACGAATTCCAGCGTACTGCCCTTCGTGCCGTGAATGAGGCCAAAAAGGAGATGTGCCCGGATTCTTGTGAAGCGGTGGATCGTGTCGTCTCCGTCGTGATCAAACCGGACGATTCGTCGGAAACCGTGACTGAAACATTTCTGGAGGTGGCTCCGCCTCCGGAACGGGGAGCTACCGCCGAGCTGGAAGGCCCCGGTCGGAACATTCCAACGAAGCAGGATAAGTGATTTTCCGGGAAGAGAGAAGGCGGCCCCTTTTCCCGTTTTTGAGTGCGTCCGTTCCGGATTCCCGGTATTACGGCGCATGGCAGTCGTATATGTTCCGGGGAGCAGGCGGGGTTTGTTCTGCGGCTGTGTCCCCTGAGCGCGAGTGTTTTTTATGAACCATGGAGAAAGGGCTCGCCGAAGGGCTGGCGAATGAATTGAAGTGATGGAGCAGGCAATTCCTGAAATGTTCATTCTGTCCGACGGGGGATGGAGTAGTTGGAGGGAATACTTAAGCAGGGTTGATGATTGAAAACGTGAAGGGCGTTGAGAGGGAGATATGAGAAGATTCCTGCTCGGTTGGGATGCGGATGGAGTAGTCATGCCGCGCCGTGTTCCGGTTTTGTGGGGGGAAGAGCCTGCCACGGAGGGCTCATGCCACTTGATGATTGTTTCAATAGTTTTGGAATCAACGGGCTAGGCCCTGAGGAACAAGGTGCGTTTTCAACAGATGATGGGAGAAATGGAGCCGATGCGAGGCATCATTTCAATTGAACCATCATCCATATGAATCAGTCCATATCAGAATCTGCGCAGGGTATGCCTGCGGAACAGCCGGGAATGACGTTTTTCATTCCCTGTAAAGCGAATAATGCCCCTCTGCTGGTGGAGGCGGTCCAATGCATCCGCTGGAGCACTCCGGAAGCGGGCATTGTCGTTCTGGACGACGAGCGGGCTCCGTGCCCCCAGACCGTGAAGGAAGTACTGCGGCCCCTGTCCGTGGGATGGAAGCTTTTGAAAGAAACGCACACGTCTTCAGACCATGCGGTCTCCATCCTTTCCCTGATGGCCCAGTCCATACGGCATCCGGAGGATGTGCTGGTGCGCACCAAACCGGACAATCTGGTCCTGTGCGCCGATTTCCTGAGGAATTTTGGACGCTCCGGCTCCGGACTCTGCGGTACCTGCCTGCGCTCCGGTTTGCTGAGCAATGAACTGTATGCTTTGAAACCCACGGTTTTGCAAGCCATCCTCCAGCATTTGGAACAGTCTTCCTCCACGATGAAGTGTCCGGAAGGCGCGGTGGTGCTGGGGGCGTTTACCGCCTTGTTCCCGGATGGAGCGCCGCTGCTCGCCAAGGCATGGACGCGCGGCTCCGGAGGGCCCCTGTGGGGACATTACAACTGGATGACTTTCCCGTCTGCGGAATCCCTGGCGGACATGGATGTGGTTTCCATGAGCCGGCGCTACCAGGACAAGGTGGCGCGCTCTGCACGGATTTCCGTCATGAGGTGCCTGCGCCGCACGCTTGGTGTTCCCCGCACTTCCGATAATTCCGAGGCCGCCGCTGAATAACAATAACCGTATTCTCCGGGAATGGGTTCAGGGAAAGGCCCGGCGGCGTTTTTCCACTTTTCCCGGCGGATGCAAACATTCAACGAAAAGCAAGATGAACAAAAACGATAATTACCTGCCAGTTCCGGAACAGTCGAGACCTTCAACATTATCCTGCGGCCATGGCCTCTGATGATGATTTTTCCCCCATGCCGTGGCCCAACACCTGGTACCCCGTCAGCCCCGTGGGGCCGGAAACGGAATATCCGTGCCCTTGAGGAGAAGGCGATTCGGGAACGGCCAGTACGGATAACAATAGCGTGGATTTTTCCATTGAATTCGGACGGTTTGCCAAATGGTCCGAATTGAGCGGAGGACGTCTGATGCTGAACTTGAATATGATGGATGCCAGCTTGTGCTGGGGCAGGGCGTTCCAGTACCAGCATGTTTCCCAGCGGCGGTTGGAAGTGGTGGAGGCTCCAAATGTCTCCGGCGGCAGTCCGGAGCCGGACGATGTTTCCCAGGCAGTGGTAAAGACGGAACGAGGTTTTCCCCGTTATTACGACTTTGCCTCGGCAAGTCTCTCGGGGGTGCAGCCGTGCCGTACGGGAGTTCCGGGCAGTTTAACGACAGGATGCGGCGCGTCACGGTGGATGGCACGGCCTATCTGGAGGAAGTGCTGGGAGACGGGACCATCATCCGGTTCCGTCCCAATTTCCCTTTGTTACAACATATCATCACACCGCTGGGCGTGAAAATTACCGCTGCGGAACTGGCTGAGGAATTACAGGTTGTCTGGTCGGAAAATGACTCAAGGCCTTCTTCCGAAGTTGAATCCTTCAACTCTCTTTCCTGGTACAGCCTAAAACAGGTCTGGAATAAAACGGACGGCCTGCTGGACCTGAGAGACGTCCAGCGCATCAACTGGTATGCTCCGGAGGATGTGACGGGGCGCCGCAACGACGGTATCTACACCGTCCGCAATAACGCCGTTCCCATCAAGACATGGAAGCTTTCCTGGTCTTTCCTGGAAGAGGATACTCTGGTGGCCCGCGGTGTTGATGAAGACCATCCGGAAGTGGCCCAGAGGATGCTGCAGACGTTCCGCATTGAAGAACCGGGCGGCTTCGCCAGCAGTGGCGTGCCGGGCTTTATCCGGACGACCTTACGCTGATCAAGGGGAAGGGGATGATGCCATCAGCATTGTGACCCAGTGCCGCCCGGCCCGGGAAGTGAATATGTGGTGGCCAAGGAACCCAACGGGCAGGCCATGGTGGCCGGCGGCTTACACGGACACGCAGGAAAAATTCAAGTACGTTTACCGGCGTGGCCGGAACGGATAATGCCGTGCTGTGCTCCGCGGAAAAGAGGTGTACCAGCGCCGTATGTATGGGGATGTGCTTGTCTCCCGGACGGAAGGGTACGGAACACCGCTGGAAAGGACGTGGACGTATGAATACGGCAGTGACGCTTCTTCCTCCAATTATGGCAAACGTGTCAGGGAAACGCGCCCGGACGGCTCCGTGGTGGAGATGGAGTATGATTCCAGCGGAAATGTGATTCAGCGAACGGAACCGTAGTGTGGAGGTATCCAGATGAGAACTTCCTATTCATATGCAGATGAATTATTCAGTGATAGAAGGCTGACGTTCAAAACCGTGAGTTTGGTAAGCGGAACGAAGGTAGAGAAAATACATGATATCTCGTATACTTATACAAATTCCACGGGTATTTATTCTAAGATAGCCGTGCAAACTTGTGCAGGGCCATTTGCTGATCCTAATCCAACCAAAACAGAATGGTATGTAGATCATCCATCCTGCATTTATGCAAAAGGAAGACTTAAAAGGCAAGTAAACATGGATGGTTCTGA
>VOFH01002660.1_pt1 | contig 43923 bp, 67 predicted proteins | sample 5384091 | NCBI WGS metagenome assembly VOFH01 (sample SAMN12384727, study PRJNA508395) | human gut metagenome | isolation source: healthy gut G | host: Homo sapiens
AAATGTGAAATGATGAAAAGGGTATTGCATTAAAACTGTATGAAGTGTACAATGAGGCTGCATACATGTGCGGGCTGGACACTCACATTTATGGAAGGGAAGAATGAGAAATGACAAAAAAGTACTCACAGGAACTTGTGCAGTGGTACACCATGAGCACGGTCATGGAAGAGGCTCAACGTTGTTTGCTCTGCCACGATGCGCCATGTTCCAATGCCTGCCCTGCGGGGAACGGACCCTGCGAAATTTATCCGCAGCGTCCGTTTTCGTAATTTTAAAGGAGCGGCGGAGACGATTCGCAGCAACAATGCCCTGGGCGCAGCCTGCGCCAGAATCTGCCCCACAGAGCGCTACTGCGAACAGGGATGCTCCCGGTGCGGAATTGATAAACCCATCAACATCGGCGGGATCCAGCGCTTTGTCACGGATTTTGAGGAGCAGTGCGGCATGAAGGTCCTGGAGAGAGGACCGGCCAATGGAAAGAAAAATTGGAATTATCGGCAGTGGTCCTGCGGGACTGCAGGCTGCGGCAACGCTGCTGCAGCTCGGCTATGAGGTTGACATTTACGAAAAAGGGCGCCAAAGCCGGCGGATTTCTGCGCACCGGCATCCCGGAGTACCGCCTTCCCGACGCGGTGGTGGACACAGAGGTTGCCCGGATTGCGGAACTGGGAGCGAACTTCCTCTACTGCCGTGAGGTGGGGAAGGATGATCTCCATGGAGGAACTGAAGGAGAAGTATGATGCCGTGCTGGTGGCCGTCGGCATTGGCCGGCCGCAGATGCTGGAGATGTTCGAGGGTAATCCCTACGCGGTGCCTGCGGTCACATTCCTGGCAGAAGTGGATGAAAGGCAGGGCGAGTGGAGCTGCCGGATAATGCGTTGGTCATCGGCGGCGGCGACGCGGCGATGGACGCATCTGCAACCTTGAAGCTGCTGGGCGTGCAGAATGTGACTACAGTCACCCGCAAGGAGCTCTCTGACTTCCGAGCTTCCAAGGTGGAGCTTGAGACCGCCCGGGCGCAGGGCGTCACCATTGTGGATGGTTACGCTCCCGTAGCGGTGGAGGGCAAGGTAGTAACCTTCCGTCACCGCAGGCTCAACAGCGAGCTGAAAATTGAGGCTGACAAGATCATCCTGGCCGTGGGTCAGAGTACTGACGCGGACCAGCTGGGGCTGCCCATCGTCAAAAACGAGGTGGATTTCGACGGCTTCCAGGCGGATGGCAAGGTCTTTGTGGCCGGCGACATTGCCAAGGGCGACAAGACGGCGGTCTGGGCGGTTCGCAAGGGCAAAGCGGCCGCCTATGCAATCCATAACTTTGTGGGAGGTAGATGACATGGTGAAGAAAGATTTATCCGTCGAATTTCTTGGCGTACATTTTGAAAATCCATTCTGTCTGTCCTCTTCTCCTGTGGGCAACTGCTATGACATGTGCAAAAAAGCCTATGATACCGGCTGGGGCGGCGTGGTATTCAAGACGATTGGCCCGGATGACTTTTTGATTGATGAGGTCTCCCCGCGCTTTGACGCCCTGACCAAGGAGGGCACTCCGTTCGTTGGCTTCAAGAACATGGAGCAGATCGCGGAGCACTCCTGGCCCAGAACCTGGAGGACCTGCGGCGGCTGAAGAAGGACTATCCTGATAAAGTTTTGATTGCCTCCATCATGGGGCCCACGGAGAAGGACTGGGAGGAGCTGGCCCGCCTGGTAACGGAGGCTGGTGCGGACATGATTGAGATGAACCTCTCCTGTCCTCAGATGACCTCCCATGCCATGGGGCTCTGATGTTGGTACCAATGCCGAACTATGCAAGCGCTTCTGCGCTGCGGTGAAACGGGGCTCCAAGCTGCCCATGATGGCCAAGATGACTCCCAATATCACGGACATGGTTCCTGTGGCCAAGGCCTGTTTGGAGGGCGGTGCGGACGGCATTGCCGCCATCAACACCATCAAGTCCATCTGCAATGTGGACCTGAACCGGAAGATCGGCATGCCCATCATCAACGGCAAGTCTTCGGTCTCCGGCTACTCCGGCAAGGCGGTAAAGCCTGTGGCCCTGCGCTTCATCCAGCAGCTGCGGGACGGCATTCCGGGTGTCGCGATCTCCGGCATCGGCGGTATCGAGACCTGGGAGGACGCTGCAGAGTTTATTCTCCTGGGTTCTACCACCCTGCAGGTCACAACCTCCATCATGCAGTATGGCTACCGGATTGTGGAGGACATGAAAAACGGCCTCATGCACTACATGGAGGAACAGGGTGTGGACAGCCTCGGCGAGCTGGTTGGCATTGCCAATCAGAATATCATTCCCGCGGAGAATCTGGACCGGGACTATGTGGTGTATCCGGACTTTGATACCGACAAGTGCATTGGCTGCGGACGCTGCTACATCTCCTGCTATGACGGCGCCCACCAGGCGATCTCCTGGGATGAGGAGAACCGCAAGCCCTCTTGCGACCACGAAAAGTGTGTGGGCTGCCACTTGTGCGTTCTGGTATGTCCTGTGCATGCCATTGATAAGGGCGAGGTAGTTATGAAGCCCGGCCGCAGCGGATCTCCGGAGGAAAAGGCGGTCTGAGCGGATATCCCTGCTTATATTTAGATGAATAGCAGAAGAAGAGACACGCTACAGGCGTGTCTCTTCTTCTGCAGCGGGTGGAATCAGGGCGAAGTCCCCTGCGTCTTTGGGGGCAGTTTGAAATCCTGTGCCACAAAGTGCAGTCTCAGCCGTAAGCATCTATCAAAGCCAGGGATAGATGCTGCCATTTTGCTGTGCCTGTCAAGAGGTGCGGACGGGCCAACGGTGTGGCGGAGATTGTGGCGGCTTGCGTATCATTTGCTGCAAAAGATGGTCAAGGTAATTCCCTTACTGTCTCCTGGCGCTGGAGGGACCAACTCCCAGCTCCGCCCGGTATTTGGCAATGGTCCGGCGGGCGATCTGCATCCCATCCACGGAGAGGAGATCGCATAGCTGCTGATCACTCAAAGGATGCTGCGGGTCCTCGTCTCGCAAAAGGAGCAGAAGTTTTTGCTTCACTGCCTGCCGGGAGAGGCCGCCGATAGCGCGGCTGAAAAAATAGCGCAGGGGATAGGTGCCCTGCCGGCATTGCAAATATTTTTCCCCGCATGGCCCGGGAGACGGTGGAAGGATGTACACCCAGCCTGGAGGATAAGGCGGCCAGCCCCATGGGGGCCAGCTCCTGAGTTTGACCCAAGAAAAGGGGCGCTGCGCATCTAAAAATGGCATCGGCACACCGCTGCAAAAGTAGCACCGCGCCGGCTCAGACTGTGCAGCAGCCACTTGGCCTGCTGCATTTTCTGCTGCAAGTAGTTCCGGGTTTCTCGCTCGTCAGACTCTTTCAAAAGCTGCGCATAGTAGCTGTTGATGGAGATACGCGGCAGATAGTACTCATTTAAAACCGCCCGCAGCTCGCCATCCAACTCCAGGACAAAGATATCCGGACGTACAAATACCGGAGGCTCCGCGGCCTGAAAGACTCGGCCTGGATGGGGGTCCAGACTGGCGATTTGCTCCTTGGCTGTCAGAACCTCCTTCATGGAAAGGCCCAGTTCCTGGCAGATACGGTTGTAGCGTTTGTCTCCCAGCTCTGGAAGAAAAACGGCTCACGATGTCCAGCGCGGCAGGAGAGACATTCTCCTGTCGGGCCAGCTGCAGTGCCAGACATTCTGATAAGCTCCGGGCACACACGCCGGCTGGCTCCAGTCCCTGCATGATGTCCAGCGCCTGGCGAATCAAAGCCTGCGGAATCTTCAGCTCCTGCAGTCCATCCAAATCGGCTGGAAGCAGATAGCCATCCTCATCCACCAGCTCCGCCATGTATTGGCACAGGGCCAGCAGGGGAGCGGGCAGCCGCAGGCGTTCCAGCTGATCCCGCAAAAGGCGGCAAGACTCTCCGCTTCACGATCCAACTGCCCCCGCCCCATGTGGGGTGTTCCTCATGAGCGAAAGTGGGGCGGCGGCGCCGTCAATCCAGCTGGCTTTTGCCGCAGCTCCTCATATGCGGCGTGGAGGTCAGCGGCATCCTCCTGCTCTAAGAGAGGATTTTCCTCTGTTGCTTGGGGACAGATATTCTGCCAGTTCCTGCGTGTTCATTTGCAGAAGTTCCATGGATTGCAGCAGCTGCGGGGTTAGCTTCAGCATCTGCCGCAGCTCGGCGTTCAGGGAGATAAGACTCACGCGATCACCGCCTTTATTGAGGGAATCCTGTGATCCTGGATGTTGTCAAGGCACGAATCATGACACCTTCTTGCCAATATAGAAGACGTACCCGTAAGACTGATGATACTTCGCGTACAGGTCCGTTTCGTACTGGTCTTCTTTCACATAATCACTTACAATCGGATTTCCTGCGTATTTTTTCAGAAGATTTTTTCCGCCTCGGCCCTGGGAAGGAAGTAATTTTCGGTCCAGCACACATCGGGGAGCGTGAACGCGGCAACCAAGCGGTAGCCAATTTTTTGCATGATAGATATATGGTTCCCTATGGCGTCCAGACTGCTGCCGGCATCCTCCCAAAACTTTTTTACCGCCGGGGGATATTCATCAGTCAGCCATGCGGGGCACGTCAGAGCGACATAACCGCCTTTTTTTAGAAAACGGTCCAATAGGTTAAGCCCTTTTCAAAGCCAATTCCATCAATCATGCCTTCCGACCAGATCAGATCCAACTCATCCTTTTCAAAAAGGGAGGTCTTCCGCTGAACCGACCATACCTGTTACCCGGTTTTCGAGGTGAAGCTCTTTGACCTGATCCTGAAATACATCGATAAAATCAGGAATCAGATCCACGCCCGTGATGAAACCGGCGGTATTTTGCGCGAGCAGCATGGTCTGCCCGCCAGTGCCACAGCCTAGATCGGCGATCCGGGAATGCTCGTCTAAATGGCTGATAAAGCTCAGGGCGCGAAGGGTCATCTCAGGACTGCCGGGTCCCCTGCCGTTTTAACCCTTGATGTGTTTCAATGAGCAGATCAAATTTTTGTCATAGAGTGATTTCCCATATTTCTCTCCTTATATCTATAAAGTATATAGAATCGGTGGGGTGCACCTTGCAGCTATTGTTTCACATTAGCCTTTCAATCATCCTCTTGACAATTGACGGAGAAGAGGGCCGAAGGTCAAGCACCGGCTGTTCCATAAAGCGCCTCTTATGAAGTGCGGCACGAAAACGGGGCCGCTGGGCGGCAGACATTCAGCGCAGCGGTTATGGCGGAGATGAATGCACGCCGACTTTTGAAAAAGTCGGAGCAAACGTCTGATCGTTTGCTCCGACATGGTGCCGGTGGTGGGACTCGAACCCACACGGTATCGCTACCAACGGATTTTGAGTCCGTCACGTCTACCAATTCCATCACACCGGCGGGTGGATACTGGTCTATTATACAAGAAGCCTTTGGAAAATTCAAGAGGGAGTTTGCACTTTACAGAATAAAAATAAACAGACCGTAAAAAACGGGAAATTTCAAAGAAAAGCTACACAAACTGAGGAAGACATGATATGATAATAAATGTTGTTTTATGCGTGTTCTATGGGTGTTTCCCAAGGAATGGAGGAGGAGTTTGTGCATAAAATCCTGCGGAATCTAACGCTGGTGGGGATGATTTTTCTAGCATCCATGCTCTCTGGCTGTACGATACCAAAGCTGACGCTGAACTCCGAAGACCTCTACAGCCTTCCAACCTTGCCGGCGAAGTATACAGAGTTGAACACACAGCTCAATGAAATCCTGGAGAGCGGCGCGGAGTATGCCGCGCCCACCTCGGGGGCAAACATCCAGTCTGTACAGCTTGTGGATTTGGACGGTGATGGCCGGGAGGAGGCGGTGGCCTTTTTCGGAACGCCGCTGAGGAAAAACCTTTGAAAATTTATATCTTCACCGCCACGGAGGATAGCTATCAAAAAACAGAATTGATTGAGGGCAGCGGTACCGGCATCTACAGCATTGCCTATACGGACCTGGATGGCGATGGGAGGATGGAGCTTCTGGTGGGGTGGAAGGCCACCACAGAGCTGCAGGTTTTGGAGGTATATGCACTTCGTCCAGGCGGGGCAGCCCTGCTGGTACGGGAGTGACTATGTCAAGTATACAGCGATGGACCTGGACCAGGATCAGCGGCAGGAGCTGGTAGTGCTCCATGCTGACGAGGGAGGCGACGGCGTCGCTGATTACTACAGTTGGCAGGAGGACGGCAGTCTGGCAAGCCAGTCCTCTGCCCGGCTGTCGGTGACGATGGCGGAGCTGAACCAGCAGGGAAGAGGGACGCAGGGAAAGCTGCAGGAGGAGGTCCCGGCGCTTTTTGTCACAGGCGTAACGGATGCGTCCCGAGCGGTGACAGATATCCTCTCTGTGCGCAACGGGGAACTGACGAACGTTGTGCTCTCCGACCTCACCGGCGTCTCCGGCGAGATCGCCCCGTTCTGTTCCCTCTATCCGTCAGACATCAATAACGACGGACTGACAGAGGTGCCAAGACCCATACAAGTTTCCTCCATGATGGAGACAGGAGCGGCTTATCAGCGGGTGGACTGGTATGCATATAACGCCGGGGGACAATCCAGCCTGGCGCTGCATACCTATCACGATGTAGAGGACCGCTGGTATCTGCGGCTGCCTGAGGAGTGGCTGAATCATATCTGGGTGGGCCGCGCCACCATGACGGATGAAGCTGCCGTAACATTTTATATCCTGGACGGCGAGGCCATGGAGCCATTTTGCGGATTACCGCCATCACAGGCTCCAGCCGTGAAAACCGCGCGGTGCAGGGGCGGACGGTTCCTGCTCAGCCGACAGTCGGAGGTCATCTATACGGCAGAGCTTTTAGATGCCAACGATACCTGGCAATACGGCGTAACTGCGGATGAGGTGCGGGAGGCGTTCAGCCTGATTACCTCCGAGTGGAGCGCTGGTGATTACTGATGGACATACAGGGATGTGTGTGAGAGAGGATTGATACCATGAGAAAAGTTTTGGTCTTGGAGGATGAGTCCAGCATCCGGAGCTTTATTGTGATCAACCTGCGGCGCGCCGGATACGATGTGATTGAGGCGGGGAGCGGCGAGGAGGCCTTATAGTGTCTCAAGGAAAACCCGGACACCAAAGTGGCGCTGCTGGACATCATGCTGCCGGGAATTGACGGATTTGAAGTTTGCCGCCGGATTCGCGCAACCAACACGAAGATCGGCATTATCATGCTGACTGCCCGTTCCCAGGAGATGGATAAGGTGACGGGCCTGATGACCGGTGCGGATGACTATGTGACAAAGCCTTTTTCCCCAGCGGAATTGACCGCCCGGGTGGACGCGCTGTTCCGGCGGGCAGGGGGGAAGACCCGGTCAACACCGGGGAAATCCGGCAGGACCCTTTCCTGCTGAACACCCGCAACCGTACCCTGGAGAAAAACGGACAGCGGGTCAAGCTTACACAGGTGGAGTACTCCATCATGCGGGTTTTTCATGGAGAACCCTGGCAAGGCACTTTCCCGGGAGGAGATTCTGGATATGGTGTGGGGCCGGGATTATTTCGGAGAGCTCAAGATCGTAGATGTGAACATCCGGCGGCTGCGGTTGAAAATTGAGGACAACGTACAAAACCCGGTTTATATCACCACCGTGTGGGGATACGGGTATAAGTGGGGATTCTGAGAGCGGCGTATTGCCCGGGGCTCCGCACGGCGGGCGTGCCGGTGGGCGCATACAGGCGTTTTGCAGAGCGAAACTTCGGCGGCCGGGAAGCAAAAGCCAGTTTTTGCCCCATTCATATGGAGATACGGGCATCCACGGGGAGCGTAAACGGAGAGGAAGGCCGCGGTGATGGCATGAAACGGGACGCTTGGGAACAGGAGTTTCGGGCGGTTTGGCGGCGCGAGGAGCGGTTCCTGCGACAATACGAATGTCCGCCGAAGAGCCCTTTGGATCAGAAGGTGTCGGAGCTTGCTCAGGAAAAGCTGATTGAGACGCTGCGAGCTGCCTTTGAAAAGGCAGTGGCTGTTGTGTTTGACAAGGGAAGCGGCGTTGTCATCAGGGAGAACCGAAGGGCGGAACAGCAGCGGACTTATCAGATCAACGCATATGCGGCCCACTTGCAGGAGACCCGCAGAGCCTCCGGGCTTTCTCCAGGCGGCGGACCGGGCCGGGCGGGGCAGTGTCCTGCTGGGAGGCGCCGCTGGCATTGGGATGGGACTGCTTGGGATGACGCTGCCGGACGTGCCTTTGGTGACAGTCCTGCTGCTCAAATGCGTGTATGAGACGGCGGAGAGCTTCGGCTTTTCCTGTAAAGAGGAGACAGAGCGCATCTATGCGCTGCGCTTGATTGAAACAGCCCTTTCCGAAGGAGCGGTGCTGCGGGAAAATAACCAGGTGCTGGAACACTTTGCCCAGACGGGTATTTGGCATGACCCCATTACAGTGAACCTTCAGATCAAGGCCACGGCCCGCCGGCTGGCGGAGAGCATGCTGTATGGAAAGGCCCTGCAGAACATCCCGCTGGCAGGCGCTGTGGGTGGCGCAGGTGATTTTCTTTGCCTGCGGCGTGTGCGGCGGTACGCGTCCATCAAATACCAAAAACGATTTCTGCTGCGCCGCCGGATGGAGCAGGACTGAGAGAGGAGGAGACACCGTGGCCCGGAAAAAGATAGGAAGATGGAGAGTTTTGCGGCTGCGGGGCCTACAGCGGCGCTGGCTGTTTAACACCGTGATGCCGGTTTTTTGCTGCTGATCCTGCTGGTGGTGGCGTTCTCGGTGGGTATCTGCAGCTATTACGGCTCCATGCAGAAGGGACTGGAATCCCGTGCCCAGGCCATGGCGAACTCCTTTAACGACTATTTCATGGACAGCGGCTACAACACCTATTACCAGATGGCAGTCCGATCTGCGGAGTCCTTTGAGGACAAAGACCGCATTGAGATGCAATTTATCAACAGCAGCGGGCGGATTCAGGTTTCACCTCCGGCCTGACGGCTGGAACTTCCCCGGGCACACCGGACATTGGCCAGGCTCAGGCGGGGAGCGAGATGACGCCCCTATCCCTATCAGGGGAATCGACCCGAGACAGGGGAGCAGATTATGGCAGTGTCCTACCCGCTGGCCTCAATGGCCGGGTGGTGGGGGTTCTGCGTCTGGTCACGTCACTGCGGGTGGTGAACAGCCAAGTGTTGATGATGATCTTGCTGGTGGTTCTGGTCTCCGGGCTGTGCATGTCCCTGATTATCATGTCCAACCTGATTTTCATCAACAGTGTGGTGGAGCCGGTGGCGGTTGTGACGGAGTCGGCCAAGCGGATTTCTGATGGCAGCTATGGCTTCCAGATTGAAAAGCAGTACCCGGATGAGCTGGGTGAGCTGGTGAAGAACATCAACCTGATGTCTTTGAAGATCAGCCAGAACGAGAAGATGCAGACGGAGTTTATTTCCTCGGTCTCCCATGAGCTGCGCACCCCGCTGACTGCAATCAACGGCTGGGGCGAGACGATTCTGAGGACCCCACCAGCGACCCGGAGCAGCTGCGGCGGGGCATCCGGATTATTCTGAACGAGTCCCGGCGCCTGTCCACCATGGTGGAGGAACTGCTGGAGTTCTCCAAAATGCAGGACGGCCGCTTTACACCCAGATTGAGCAGGTAGATCTGCAAGCGGAGCTTGAGGACGCCATCTTTACCTACCGGGAGCTCTTCCGGCAGGAGGGTATTGAGCTGGAATATGAGACGCCGGAGGACCTTCTGCCGCCCATCCCCGGCGATCCGGAGCGGCTCAAACAGGTATTCTGCAATGTGCTGGACAATGCTGCCAAACACGGCGGTGCCGGCAAGCGCATTGTCGCTTCCATTGCCAGAGAGGGCGAGGAGCAGGTGATTCGGGTACGGGACTTTGGCCCTGGCATTCCGGAGGCAGAGCTGCCCTTCGTCAAGCAGAAATTCTATAAGGGTACCTCCAAAGCCCGGGGCAGCGGCATCGGACTTGCCGTGTGCGATGAGATCGTGGGGCTTCATGGAGGCCAGTTTGAAATCGGCAACGCGGAGGGCGGCGGCGCGATGGTGACGATTCGCCTTCCCATGCAAAAATAGAAATCGAACAAATGTTTGCAATTTTGGTGAGACTGTGGTAGAATCACAAAAGAAAGGGATATCCATGGCAGAAGAGAAAAATTCCTGCGGCTTCCGCACCAGCATTGGCGGACAGGCGCTGATTGAGGGCATTCTGATGCGGGGGCCGGAGAAGCAGGCCATTGTGGTCCGGGATCAGGACGGAAACCTGGTGGAAAAGGTGGAGGCCCTGAAAATGATCAAGGACCGCTACCCCATTCTAGGCATGCCTCTGATCCGGGGGACAGTCAACTTTCTGGCGGCGATGGTCAGCGGCGTGCGGGCACTGATGTACTCGGCGGATTTTTATCCAGAGGAGGAGGCGTCCGAGCCCTCCCGATTTGAGCAATGGTTGGAGCGGCATCTCACCAGCAAAAAGCTGGAGAGTGCCATTGTTATGCTGGCAGTTGCGATGGGAGTGGGGCTGAGCGTGTTCCTCTTCATGGTGCTGCCAACCTTCCTCACAGGGGGACTGCTGCATCTCTTTCCGGATTTCCCGATGTGGGGCGGAACCTGATGGAGGGAATTCTCAAGGTGCTGATCTTCCTGGGCTATTTGATTGTGTGTTCTAGACAAAAAGGATATCTACCGCGTGTTCCAATACCATGGTGCGGAGCATAAGACCATCTTCTGCTACGAGGCGGGTCTGCCACTGACGGTGGAGAATGTCCGAATCCAGCCGCGCCACCATCCGCGATGTGGGACCAGCTTCCTGTTTGTAGTGATTTTTGTGTCCATACTGCTCTCCAGCGTGGTATTCGGCATCTGGCCCATCACCAATGTCTGGCTGCGGACGCTTATTCATCTGCTCCTGTTGCCCTTGGTGGTGGGGGTCACTTATGAGTTTAACCGCTGGGCGGGGCGGCATGTACAGGATAACGGCCTTGCTAAAATCCTGACTGCACCCGGACTTTGGCTCCAAAATTTCACCACAAACGAGCCGGACGACAGTATGATGGAGTGTGCGATCCGCTCTTTGGAGCTGGTGCTGCCTGAGGAAAAAAGGCAAGGATGCCTGGTAATCAGAACCTGATCTCTTGACAAGATCCTGCAAAATTCCTCAAATTTGACTACGGAGTGACATATGGCGACCACATATAACAATTTGTATTTGGATATTCGGCAGCGCCTTCGGGCCGCAGGCATCGAATCCGCCACGCTGGAGGCCCGGGAACTGGTATGCTTCGGAACCGGCAAGAGCCGGAGGAACTGGCACGCTCCGGCGGGCTGTATGCCTCCCCGGAGCTGGAACAGCGGGTGCAGAAGCTGGTGGACCGTCACTTGGCCGGAGAGCCGGTGGCTTATATCATCGGAGAATGGGAGTTTTACGGACTGCCGCTGGACATTTCCCCGGACGTGCTGATTCCACGGCCAGACACAGAGGTGTTGGTGGAAGAAGCTGTGAAGTACCTCCAGGGACAGGAGGAGTGCCGGGTTTTGGACTTGTGTTCTGGCAGTGGCTGTATAGGATTAGCCCTTGCCAGCCAGGTTTCCCGGGTCAGGGTGGTGTTGGGGGAGTATTCTGACGCGGCGTTGAAAAATCTGCCGTCAGAATATTCGCCGCAACGGCCTGAGTGCCCGGGTAGTGTCTGTGCAGGCAGATGCCAGGAGCGTCCAGGCCGCACCCTGGGGAATTTCAGTGTATTATCTCCAACCCGCCCTACATTCCCAGAGGGGATATTGCCGGGCTGGATGCATCCGTCCGCGACTATGAGCCGCATCTGGCGCTGGACGGAGGAGAAGATGGTCTGGATTTCTACCGCAGCATCTCCGAGCAATGGAGAGAGTGCCTTGTGCCTGGCGGACGGCTCTATTTTGAGGTTGGAATCGGACAGGCGGACGCGGTGCTGCGCATCATGCGCACCCAGGGCTTTGGCGATATTCAGGTGGTGAAGGACCACCAGGATATCCCAGAGTGGTGTTCGGCACACTCTGCACGGAGGTCTGAGGAAAAGAAAGCGCAGATGGTGCAGATGAACATGGGCCGGATGGCGGTCAAAGTTCTGGGACTGGATAAATCGGACGCTATCATGGCGGCGGTTCAGCGGAGATGTCTCTTGAGGCCATGATTTTTGGCGTATTTGCGACTGTTTTTATGGAGGCCGGCGGAATGAGACGTAACGAGTGCCTATTTTGAGCGGGCAAAGCAGCTTTCAAATTTGACGTTTCATAATGGTGAGGGACTCTTTTCGGGGATCGGTTAGGGAGAGGTATCCCTTTTCAACAAGCTGCTCTTTGCCTCGATATGCGCTCTGGGGCCAATATGTTTTGAAAAACTTGGGATTTAAGCTGCCGCAGGAGAAAAGAGCGCCCAGATCGAAGAGAAACCTGCTTTATATCGGAAGATTTGCCGCTGGTATGGGGGTGATCTGAGGACAGAAAATGCCTTTGCCGGGCCTTGGGTCAGGTCTGCCCCATCATATAGGCATCTCCGCTGTGAAAAAGAGTATATGCTGTGGAGCAATCGCTGACATAATCAGATTTAGGAGGAAAAGACTATGGCAAGGACAAGGGACCGCTGCCCAGCGCGGCACCGGCGGACGATAAGAAGCGGGCTATCGACACCGCGATGGCCCAGATTGAGAAGATGTATGGCAAGGGTTCTATTATGCGATTTGGGGACCGGTCCGAGCTGAATGTGGACTATATCCCAACGGGCTCCTGGCACTGGATGTGGCGCTTGGAATTGGGGGCCTTCCCAAGGGCAGGATCATTGAAATCTACGGGCCGGAATCCTCCGGCAAGACCACGCTGGCCCTGCACGTGGTGGCGGAGGCCCAGAAGCGGGGGGTGAGGTGGCCTTTGTGGACGCGGAGCACGCATTGGACCCCACCTATGCCCGAGCTCTGGGGGTGCGGGTGGAGGACATGCTGATCTCCCAGCCGGACACCGGTGAGCAGGCCTTAGAGATCACCGAGGCTCTGGTACGTTCCGGTGCCATCGACGTGATCGTGGTGGACTCCGTAGCGGCGCTGGTGCCCCGGGCGGAAATTGAGGGCGAGATGGGGGACAGCCATGTGGGGCTGCAGGCCCGGCTGATGAGCCAGGCGCTCCGTAAGCTCACTGGCGCCATCGGCAAGACCAACACCATTGTCATTTTCATCAATCAGCTCCGAGAAAAGGTGGGGGTCATGTACGGAAACCCTGAAGTCACCACCGGCGGCCGAGCACTGAAATTTTATTCTTCCGTTCGTATTGATGTGCGTCGGGTGGAGGCGCTGAAAAACGGCAGCGAGGTGGTGGGCAGCCGCACCCGGGCCAAGGTTGTCAAGAATAAAGTCGCGCCCCCCTTCCGGGAGGCGGAGTTTGACATCATGTATGGCCAGGGCATCGCCCGGGAGGGAGAGCTGATCGATCTGGGCGTGAAGCTGGACCTGGTACAGAAGGCCGGCTCCTGGTTCTCCATGGAGAGACCCGGATTGGCCAAGGCCGGGACGCCGCCAAAAATACCTGCTGGATAACCCGGAGATCGCCGCCCAGCTGGAGGAGGATATCCGGAAAAACTTTGATAAGCTGATGAGCAGCCAGTCCCGCATTGCGGCCAAGGCTGCGGGACGTGCTGTCGATGTGAGCGCCGACGATTTTGACGATGCGGATTGAGCGCATTGAGGCGTCCCGGCATAAACGGGGCAGAGTGTTGGTCTTTTTGGAGGACGGCGCCTGCCTGAAGATCACGGAGCAGGAGCTGCTGGACTTCGGCCTGCGGGCTGGGGATCTTTTGGACCAGGCGGCGCTACGGCGGCTGAAGGAGGCTGCCGGCGCTTCCAATACCAAGGCCGCCGCAGCGGACCTCGTTGGGCGGCGGGCTATGAGCCGACGGGATTTGGAGCGCAAGCTCCGGGAAAAGGGAGCCAGTGAGGCGGAGGCCCACTATGCCGCTGAGTGGATGGAGGCTATCGGCGCCATCAACGATGCGGACTATGCCGCGGCCCTGGTTCGCCACTGCGGGGAGAAGGGATATGGTCCCGCACGGGTTCGGGAGAAGCTCCATGAAAAGGTGTGCCCCGGGAGCTGTGGGAGGAGGCCCTGGAGGCTCTGCCGGACCCGGCCGGGCAGATCGACCGCTTCCTGCTGTCCAAGCTCGAGGCAGGACCCCAGATGAGAAGGAGAAAAAGCGCCTTTGTGACGCGTTGGCCCGCCGGGGCTTTGCCTGGCCGGATATCCGGGCAGCCTGGAGCCGCTTGGGAGCGGAGATCACGGAAAACTGAGAAAAGCGGTCCATCAAGAGGAGGCTCCCATGGGCAAAGAAAAACGGGTGCTGCGTGTTCTTGCTTTGTCCCTGACCGGGATTTTTCTGCTTCTTTTGCTCTGGGGCCTGAGTCCCGGCCCGGAGTGGTTGGCCCGGTTTGCGGCGGAGCGTTATGCACAGCGATACGCTTGCGATTATAGCTGTCATGCCCTTGTAATAGAAGGCGAGATCAGCCGCCGGGTGGCTGGGACGTTTCAGGTACGGTATCCATCCTGGATTGTGCTGTTATCCCGGGAGGACGACCCAGACCGTCAGGGCATCGTCCTTCGGCTGGAACTCAAGGACGGAATTTTTCCCACCGCAGTGACGGAAGCCAGCTGGTGGACACCGGAAGAATCCATGGAGCGGCCGGAGATTCCTCTGCCGGTTTCCCCATAAAAAACAAGAAAACGGAGCGATCCTATGTCATATAATGTTGCATTTATTTCCCTGGGCTGTGCCAAAAACCAGGTGAACTGCGAGCAGATGATGGCCTCTGTCCAGGCTGCCGGACATACCATCCAGACTGACCCGGAGGGGGCGGATGTGGCGGTGGTGAATACCTGCGGCTTCCTGGCCTCCGCCTGTGAAGAGGCCATCGACAATATTCTGGAAATGGCGGAGCTGAAAAAGGCCGGAAAGCTCAAAAAGCTTCTCGTCACCGGCTGCATGGCCCAGCGCTATCAGGCTGATGTGCTGGGAGAGCTTCCGGAGGTGGACGGCATTCTGGGCACCGGCAGCTATGGTGAAATTGTGGCAGCCATTGACGAGGTCATGACCGGCGGATTCCGGCCCTGCCGCCTGGGAAATATTCACACAGCAGAGCAGGGAGGAGCCCGTATTCTCTCCACACCGCCCTGGTACGCCTACTTACGGATTGCAGAGGGCTGCGATAACCACTGCGCCTATTGCGTAATTCCGTCACTGCGGGGCAAGTACCGGAGCCGTCCGCTGGAGGAGCTTCTGGACGAGGCGGCGGAGCTGGCCTCTGCCGGAGTCCAGGAGCTGCTGGTGATCGCTCAGGATATTACGCGCTACGGCACGGACCTGAATGGAGAGCATCAGCTGGCGAAGCTGCTGCGGCAACTCTGTAAGCTGGACTTCCATTGGATCCGTCTCCATTACCTCTATCCGGATGAGATCACCGAGGAGTTGATCGACGTGATTGCAGCGGAGCCAAAGATCGTCCACTATCTGGACATCCCCATCCAGCACTGCAACGACGGGATTTTGAAAGCCATGAACCGCCGGGACACCAAGGCGGAGCTGCTGGCGCTCTTTGAAAAGCTCCGTGCCCGGATTCCCGGCCTGGTGCTGCGGACCAGCCTCATCACCGGGCTTCCTGGCGAGGGAGCGGCGGAGTTCGAGGAGCTGTGCCAGTTCCTGCGGGAGGTCCGCATTGAACGAGCTGGAGTATTTCCCTTCTCTCCGGAGGAGGGGACCCGGGCGGCACAGATGGAGCACGTGGACATGGATGAAGCCAAGCGCCGCTCAGAGCTGGCGGTGGACGTACAGTCCGACATCATCGACGCGTATAATGAGTCTGTCCTTGGTTTGGAGCGGGAGGTGCTGTGCGAGGGCTTTGACGCCCAGGCCCAGATGTATGCGGGCCGCAGTTATGCCGAATCCCCAGATATTGACGGACACATCTACTTTACAGCCAATGAGGTGGTGGAACCGGGGACTTTTGTTATTGTCCGTCTAACTGGCGTGATGGACGGCGAGCTGACCGGCGAGGCGGTGGAATGAGTTCGCCGCTGGAGGAAATTCCCGGCGTGGGTCCTCGGATTGCGGCTGTGATGGAGGCGCTGGGCATCCAGGCGGTTTCCGACCTCGCGGGGGCGGACCCGGAGGAATTGTACCGGCGGGAATGCCTGATGAAGGGCTTTCAGGAGGACCGCTGCGCCCTCTATGTGTGGCGGGCGGCGGTCTATTATGCCGAGCACCCGCGGCCGGAAGCGGAAAAACTGAAGTGGTGGTACTGGAAGAACCGGCCCTACCCACCGGAAGAAGGAGAAAAGCGATGAATCTGCCAAACAAACTGACGCTGCTGCGCATTATTCTGATCCCTGTGTTTATGGCTGTTTTATACTGGGGTTCCCCAATGCCGGGTACGTGGCCCTGGCGATTTTCATTGTCGCCAGTCTCACGGACCTGCTGGACGGCAAGATCGCCCGAAAGTACAACCTTGCTGGCTCAGGCCGTCAAGCGCCTGTGGCCGGAGGTGAAGCTGGCCATCGGCCCGTCCATCGACGGCGGTTTTTACTACGATCTGGACGCACCCTTTGCCTTCACGCAGGAGAATCTGGCCCAGATTGAGGCGGAGATGCGGAAGATCTGCAAGGAGAAGCTGAAGCTGGAGCGCTTCGAGCTGCCCCGTGAGGAGGCATTGAAGTTCATGGAGGAGCGGGAGGAGCCCTACAAGGTGGAGCTCATCAACGACCTGCCCGCCGACGCCCACATCTCCTTTTATAAGCAGGGCGAGTTCACCGATCTGTGCGCCGGCCCCCATCTGGATTCCACCGGCCGCATCAAGGGCAACGGCATCAAGCTGACGGCCTGCAACGCCGCCTATTGGAGGGGCGACAGCAGCCGCCAGACCCTCCAGCGCATCTACGGCGTGGCCTTCCCCAAGAAGGAGGAGCTGGACGCCTACCTGAAGGAGCGGGAGGAGGCTCTGAAGCGGGATCACAACAAGCTGGGCCGTGAGCTGGAGTACTTCACCACCGTGGACTGCATCGGTCAGGGTCTGCCCATCCTGCTGCCCAAGGGCGCACGGGTCATCCAGCAGCTGCAGCGCTGGGTGGAGGACACCGAGGAGAAGGCCGGCTACCTGCTGACCAAGACCCCTCTGATGGCCAAGCGGGACCTGTATAAAATTTCCGGTCACTGGGATCACTATCTGGACGGTATGTTCGTGCTGGGCGACCCCTATGACGAGACGAAGGAGTGCTTTGCCCTGCGGCCCATGACCTGCCCCTTCCAGTATCAGGTGTATCTGAACCGCCAGCGCTCCTACCGTGACCTGCCCATGCGGCTGGGCGAGACGTCCACCCTGTTCCGCAACGAGGACTCCGGCGAGATGCACGGCCTGATCCGTGTGCGCCAGTTCACCATCTCCGAGGGCCATCTGGTGCTGCGTCCCGATCAGCTGGAGGAGGAGTTCAAGGGCTGCTTGGCGCTGGCCAAGTACTGCCTCGGCACCGTGGGTCTGCTGGATAAGTGTACCTTCCGGTTCTCCCAGTGGGATCCCGCCAACCCCAACAACAAGTACGAGGGTACGGCGGAGCAGTGGGATCACGCCCAGAGCACCATGGAGAAGATTTTGAAGGATCTGGACGTTCACTACTCCATCGGCATCGACGAGGCCGCCTTCTATGGCCCCAAGCTGGATATCCAGTATAAGAACGTGTACGGCAAGGAGGATACGCTGGTCACCATCCAGATCGATATGCTGCTGGCCGAGCGCTTCGGGATGTACTACATCGACGAAAACGGCAACAAGGCCCTGCCGTATATCATCCACCGTACCTCTCTGGGCTGCTACGAGCGGACGCTGGCCTACCTCATCGAGGAGTACGCCGGTGCGCTGCCCACCTGGATGATGCCGGAGCAGGTGCGCCTGCTGCCCATCACCGACCGGGCCGCCGACTACTGCGCCCAGCAGGCCCAGCAGCTGCGGCGCGAGGGCTTCCGGGTGGAGGTGGACAGCCGCAACGAGAAGATCGGCAAGAAGATCCGTGAGATGAGACCGATATCAAGGCCCAGTATCAGATTTCGGCAACAGTGAGGACTCCCTGCAAGATGGCAAGATCGACGCCGCCTTCGTGGTGGCCGGCGCCCCCCACCACGGCTATCGCCTCCCTGGCAACCGCGAAGGACACCTATCTGGTGAGCCTGGACGACGAGCACATCGCCAAGCTTGAGGAGACCTCCCCCTACTATGAGAAGTATGTGATCCCCAGAGGGCACCTATGACGGCGTGCCCGAGGCCACCACCGTGGCTGTCAGCGCCGTGGTCATCGCCCGTGACGACGTGAGCGAGGAGGATGTGTACAACTTCGTCTACACCATCTTCGAAAACGCCGATTCCATCGCCGCCTCTCATGACAAGGGCAAGGAGCTGGATCTGAGTTTGCCGCCGGTGTCACCAACGTGCCTTATCATCCCGGCGCCGCCAAGTACTTCGCTGAGAAGGGCTTTGAGGTGCCCACCAAGTAAAGCATCCGTTAAAATCGCGTAAAAAACAACGGAAAAAGGACGGGAGACTGCGGCAGAACGTTTCTGCCGCAGTCCCTGTCGGTTTTACGAGGCAGATGAGACCGTGCGGACAGCACGCGGCGTCATGTGCTTCGTGAGAGAACACTAAAGGAGGAGAGAGAGTATGAGCTTTTGGAAAAAGACACAAAAGCTGAAGTGACGGAAGACATCAGTGTCGGCAGCGCAGCCGACGTGGAAGCCGTCATGAAAAAATACGACCGGGAATCCAACACCCGGTTGTGGGAGGGAACCCGAAACTGGTGATCCGCGTTCTGATGGCGATGTTCTCCCTGTACTGCATCATCGACACGGTATTCCTCAGCACCAAGCAGGAGGTCCGGGTTGCCCGTCTTCGTGGGGCTGATCCTGCTGTTTGGCTTTTTGCTGTTCCCCGCCAAGAAGGGGGACAACCGGGTGAACTACCTGCCCTGGTACGACGTGGTGCTGCTGATCGCCGGCCCCGGGGCCTACTTCTTCTACGCAGTCAACGCTGACGAGGTCATTCGGATGTCTGCCCGTGTCATGCAGAATGACCTCTACATGATCGTGGGATTGATCGGCGTGCTGGCGCTGATTGAGCTGTGCCGGCGATGTGTGGGATTGCCGATTCTGTGTGTTCCCGGCGTGCTGCTGGTCTACACGTTCTTCAACCTGATGGGAGGCGCACCCCTCGGCATAGAGCAGATTCGGTTGGCCTTCTATCAGGTCATCCGGACGATGTTCTATACCTTTAATGGTATTTTTGGCGGCCCCATTAACGTGTGCGCCAAGTTCATCGTGGTGTTCATCATCTTCGGCGCGTTTTTTGGAGCGCACCGGTATTGCACAGTTCTTCATCAACCTGGCCAACGCGCTGGCCGGCGCCCCCCGGCGGCCCCGCTAAGGTGGCGGTCATCTCCTCCGCCCTGTGTGGAATGGTGTCCGGCTCCTCTGTGGGCAACACGGTCACTACCGGCTCTGTCACTATCCCCATGATGAAAAAGACCGGCTACAAGGGCGAGTTTGCCGGCGCGGTGGAGGCGGCAGCCTCTACTGGCGGACAAATCATGCCTCCTATCATGGGCGCCGCTGCCTTCCTGATGGCGGAGTTCACCGGCGAGCCCTATGGCACGATTGCCATGCGTGCTATTCTGCCGGCAGTGCTGTATTTTGCCGGCATTTATATCGCCGTACACCTGGAGGCCAAGAAACTGGGCTTAAAGGGCATTCCAAAGGATCAGCTGCCCCGGATGAGCCACCTGCTGCCCAGAATCTATCTGCTGCTGCCCCTGGTCATCCTGGTGGTCATGGTTTCCACCAACATGTATACCATGGCCTTCTCTGCGGCGATTGCGATTGTGGCGGCTATTGGTGTGGGCCTCTTGGACAATGTAATTACGATTGCCACAAAGAACCCGGATCGCAGCAATTTCCTCACGCCTGTCAAAATTGTAGACGCACTGGAGAGCGGTGCGAAAGGCTCTATTACAGTGGCTGTGGCCTGTGGTGTGGCCGGCATTATTTCCGGCTGCATTACCGTGACGGGCCTTGCCTCCAAGCTGCTCAGCGCAATTGTGAACCCTCTGGAGGCCATATGATGATTGCGCTGGTGCTGACGATGCTCTGCTGCATTGTGTTGGGCATGGGCGTGCCCACCACCGCCAACTACTGCATCATGGCGGCCACCTGCGCCCCGATTCTGATGGACCCCTCCATCGGTGTCACCAAAATGGCGGCGCACTTCTTCGTGTTCTATTTTGGCATTGTGGCGGACATCACGCCCCCGGTGGCCCTGGCGGCCTATGCCGGCAGCGCAATTGCCAAGGCTGATCCCATGCGGACGGGTATCAACGCAACAAAGCTTGCGATTGCGGCGTTCATTGTACCCTATATCTTTGCCATGAATCCTCAGATGCTGTTTGTCAATGTGAGCAGCCCCTTCCAAGTGGTGCAGATCTGCATCAGTGCCCTGTTGGGAATTTTCGGCGTGGCTGCGGCTCTGAATGGCTTCCTGTACCGCCCCTCAATCCGCTGATGCGGATTGTGCTGGTGGCAGGCGGCTTAGGCATGCTGATCCCTGGCACGCTGACCGATGTGACGGGGCTGGTGCTGGTAGCGGCGGTGCTGATGTATCAGCGGGCCACTGCCAAGCGCATGGCTGCTTGACAGCAGCCCGAAAAACCGCTTTCCCAACATGGAAAGCGGTTTTTTAATGGACTTTGCTGGCCCGATGCAGCCCTGTAAAGAGGAAGGACCGCTTGAAACTGTAACCGTTTTGTTGTTGTATTCTCTGATGGACTGTACTAGCATAAATAGTACACTCGGCGAACCAGGCATTTCTTGGATTACAGGCGAAGGATGCGCCGTCCGAAGATGTCATTGCAATATCAACCGATGAAGGAGAAGTGATCATGTCTGAAGTCATGGAAAGAGAGGAACAGCTTACCCCTGAGCTGGAACCGCAGACGGAACCGGAAAAGTCCTCCCCTGAAACAGAAATGGAAGAATATGCCTCGAAAAAAGCGGCGGCGTTTGATCCGCTGGATAATCATTCTGGCGATTCTGGCAGCGGCAGGCTTGATGCTGTACAAAATCTTTGGCGGCTCTGGGGGCAAGACGGAGACCGAGATCATGACCGCGGAGGTGCAGTACGGCTCGATTACTGCCACAGTGGAGGGCAGCGGTATGACCCGCGCAAAGAACAGCGAGGCCATTACCATCACCACTGCCGGTACCATGTCTGAGGTATTTGTGACAGAGGGACAGCAGGTAACGGCAGGGGACCCTCTGTTTACGGTAGACTCTCCTGCGGCGCGTACAGCTGTGGATAAAGCGCGCGCGGATGTCGCGGGCTATGAAAAGCAGCTTTCCGCCCTGCAAAAGGATATCGCGGGGCTGAACCTGACGGCGCCGCACGCTGGTAAGATTATGCTGGGAGAGGATGCACCGAAATTGAATCCCGGTGAGGAGATTTCCAAGGGGACCGTTGTGGCGCAGCTCAATGACGACACGAAAATGCGCCTGGAGCAGTATTATAGCTATGCCTATGCCGGTGATCTGTATGTAGGGCAGAAGGTGGAGGTCTCCGTCCCCACTCTGATGACCACAATCTCCGGCACTGTGGAGGCGGTACATATGGTCAGCCGGATTACCCCGGAGGGCTCCAAACTGTTTTCTGCGGAGATTCTGGTGGATAACGAGGGGGCTCTGACAGCGGAGATGGTGGCCTCTGCCACGGTCACGGTGGATGGAGAGACCGTCTATCCTTACGAGCCTGGAAAGCTGGAGTATTACCGGACCACAGATTTGAAGTCCACGGTCAACGGCACGATTCTGGTCAACAACCTGGTGGACTATCTGCAGGTTTCTGCGGACAGGTTCTGGTGCAGATCGACGGTGAGAGCAGCGAAAATGAGATGTTCAACATTCAGCAGAGCCTGGCAACCGCGCAGGAAGCGCTGGAAAAGGCAGAGAAGAACCTGGCCACCTGTAGCGCCGTGGCACCGATTGACGGCACAGTGATTGGACTGACACTTCAGCCCGGTGATGAGATCAATACTCAAAACCCCATCGTGACCATTTCTGACACTTCTACCCTGACCGTCAGCGCCACGGTGGATGAGCGGAATATCAGCTATGTCAAGGCGGGTATGATGGTGGATTTGAACCAGTGGGATATCCTTGGCAACTGGGACGGTGGAGAGCGTCAGCCTCTCCAGCACCGTCAACAACGGCGTGGCGACCTACCCCATGACGATCACTGCCGATAACTATGAGGGAACGCTGCAGGTCAACAGCAGTATCAACTACACCCTGATCGCCAGCCAGAATGACAACTGCCTGGTACTGCCTCTGCAGGCGGTGCGCACGGTCACTATGGAAGATGGTTCTATGGCTACTGTGGTCTATGTGCAGGGCGACAGGCCGGACAACGCCATTGAGGTGCCCTTCGTGGAAGAGGAGATTCCCGAGGGCTACTGGGCGGTTCCGGTCGAGATCGGCATCCAGGACAACTATAACGTGGAGATCAAGTCCGGCGTGGAAGAGGGCACCGTGGTCTTCACACAGATGCAGTCCGCCAGCACCTGGGGTTGACGCTATGGCAAAGCTGATTGAGCTGCGGAACGTCTATAAAATATACAGTGAGGGCCTGGAAAGTGAGGTTCGGGCGCTGGATGGCGTTTCGTTGGAAATTGAGCGGGGGGAGTTTGTGGCGATTGTGGGGCAATCCGGCTCTGGCAAGTCCACGATGATGAATGTGCTGGGCTGTCTGGATATTCCCACTCGCGGAGATTATTTTCTAAACGGCACCGACGTCCGGGAGCTGACGGACAAGGAGCTCTCCCGCATCCGCAACAAGGAGATCGGATTTATTTTCCAGCAGTATAATCTGATTCAGGACCTGACTGTGCTGGAAAATGTGGAGCTGCCTTTGGTCTACCAAGGGGTCTCTGCGGATGACCGCCGGGAGATGGCCCTGGCCGCTCTGGAGAGGGTGGGGCTTGCTGAACGGGTGAAGCACCGGCCCACCCAGATGTCCGGCGGCCAGCAGCAGCGGGTGGCGATTGCGCGGGCCATTGCCGCGAATCCCTCCATTGTCATGGCGGACGAACCCACAGGCGCGCTGGACTCCCGGACGGGCCTGGAGGTGCTCGCCTTCCTCCAGAAGCTGAACCGGGAGGGGACCACCGTAATTTTGATTACCCACGATAATGGCATTGCCGCCACTGCCCGGCGCTGCGTGCGGCTGACGGACGGAAGGATCGTGGAGGACCAGGTCCAGGAGGTGGATTGGCTGTGAACATCATGCAGGCATTCAAAATGGCATGGAAATCCATCTGGGGGAAAAAAGGCCGGTCAACTCTGACGATTCTTGGTATTTTTATCGGCATCGCAGCGGTGATGACCATCGTCTCCGTGCTGGAGGGCATGAAAGAGTTTACCCGCCAGCAATACGCGGCCATGGGCAGCAACCGCATCAGCGTCTATATCTGGTCCTATTCCTATGACGAAGAGGGCAACAGCTTGGCGCCGGACTATTTCCCGAATCTTTATAACTACTGTAACGGGATGCGGCAGTATATCGACGGCGTGACTCCACAGGGCAATGTCAACGCCACCGTATCCTATGGGACCAAGTCCACCGCCAATATGGAGTACAGCTGGGATGAAAATGGGAATATCACCGGTGAGATGCCGCCGAGTCTGTACTACGTCAGCGACCAGTACAGCGCATGCAGTAACCTGACCCTGGCCAAAGGGCGGACCTTGCATATTTGGATATGAAGAATTATAACCAGGTGTGCGTGATAGGCGCCCAGGCGGCAAAGACCTTTTTGGCTCTGCAGACCCTGTGGGAAAGGAATTGCAGGTCAATGGAAACCCCTTCCTGGTAGTAGGGGTTTACGGCAGTCGCCTCAGCGAGGAGTCGGCCGCCACCAGCACCATTGACAACTTTATCGCCTTTCCCTATACCGCCCGGCGGCTTTTAGGAGGAGAGGCCCCCAGCCAGTTCACAGTGAAGGCAAAGGACAATGTGAACTTGAATGAGATTATCCCTCAGCTGGGAGGATTCCTCAAGGGGCCTGGTGGGGAGCAATGGCAGCTATGACGTCTCCTCGGAGAATCAGTGGCAGGACTATCAGAACGAGTACCTGACCCAGTTAAGTCTGATTTTAGGCGGGATTGCGGCGATCTCCTTGCTGGTAGGCGGTATTGGCATTATGAATATTATGCTGGTGACTGTTACAGAGCGAACCCGGGAGATCGGCATCCGCCGGGCCATTGGCGCCCAACGAGCCAGCATTGTGGCACAGTTCTTGATTGAGGCGGCCATGCTCTGCGGAATCGGCGGGCTGGTGGGTATCGCCGTGGGCACCCTTGGCAGTGTGGTGCTCAGTACATTTTTTTTGGTGCAGATCACAGTGTTCCCCCCTTTTGGGTGACGGCGGCGGCATTTGCACTGTCCGTGGCACTTGGGGTTTTGTTCGGCATCTACCCTGCGGCCAAGGCGTCTAAGCTCCAGCCTGTGGAGGCATTGAGAGCCGAGTAACGCGGCCGACAGATATAGTATCAGGAGGAGAGTATATGAGAAAAAAGACTTTGTGCAGCTGTGCTGGCCATGGTCATGACACTTGGAATTCTGACGATTCCGTCAGGTGCGGCTGACACCACCAGATTTTCCGACGTGTCGGACCGGAGCACGGCTCTGGCGGTGGAAACCCTGCGGCTGATGGGAGTTCTGGACGGATACAGTGACGGTACCTTTCGGCCCAACCAACAGTTGACCCGGGCCCAGTTTTGCAAAATGGCAGTGTATGCCCTGGGCGCGGAGAATGAGCTGGGACTCTATAACACCATCACGGTGTTCCCGGATGTGAAGCCCTCTCACTGGGCTGCGGGTTACATCAATATGGCGGCCAAGGGCAAGGAGATCATCGCCGGCTATCCGGACGGTCGTTTTTATCCCGATCGAACCGTTACCGTGGGACAGGCGGTTACGATTCTCCTGCGCCTTCTGGGCTACAAGGATGACAAAATCGGCGGCGTGTGGCCGGACAGCTATATGGCCATGGCATCTGTCGCCGGATTGACGGAGGGCATGACGGTCAGCGGCAGCGCACCGCTGACTCGCGCCCAAGCTGCGCGGTTGTTTGTAAACCTTCTGCAGGCAGATTCTGCGGGAGAGGAGGCGTAGAGTACACGCTGAGCGAGGAGACAGAGCTTTCTCTCTGTGGATGGCAGCACCGGTCAGATGAAGACCACAAAGGAGACCTATACCATGGCACACCCTGTGGCCTCCACTTCTTTGGTGGGTGCCAAAGGCTATGTGGTCTCTATGAACGGCAAGGCACTGACATTCCTGCCCCTTACCAGCGGCAATGCCGGTACGGCATCCTCGGCCATTGTGGTCTATGAGGACGGTTCTGCTGCCGGCTTTGGCGCACTGGCAGGCAACAATACCTACACCATCTACAAAAACGGAACCCTGGCAACCGTAAAGGATCTGCGGAAGCATGACGTGGCAACCTACAGCTCTGCAACCAACACCATCCGGGTCTGCGACACTCGTGTAACGGTGTATTACGAGGCCTGCACGCCCAATCCCAGTGCTCCGACTAAGATTACGGTGCTGGGCGGTACGGAGCTGAGCGTCCTGCCCTCTGCGCTGGACACACTCTCAAAATTCAAGCCCGGCGACCAGATGACGCTGCTGCTGACGGCAGACGGCCAAGTGGCAGGCGCTGTGCAGTCCAACGGTACAAACGGGGCCCGCGGCAATGCAGTCGGCGTGGTCTCTGACAGCGGCACGGTTCAAATGTTCTGCGGCGGCACGACCGTTTCCCTGGCAGGCTCTGCTGATGGCGCATTCAACGGCCAGGTGGTGCGGATTTCCTCTACCAGCTCGGCAGGCGTCTCTCTGTCAAGCTCAGCGGCGGATTGAACGGCGACCTGGATGTAAGCGGCAGGAAGCTGGGGAACCGGAATTTGGCGGAGAATGTGATGGTCTTCATGGACGGCTCGCTGATTAACCTCAGCCAGCTGACCAGCGGCAGCGTGCCCAGCGGCGAAATTACCTACGCAAGGGCTAACTGGGCCGGCGAGGTCGATCTGATTGTTCTCAGAGGCAGCCGTGACAGCACTACCATCTATGGCCGGGTGTTCTGGACTGTGGATGACGAGGATCAGGACTGCATCGGCGTGGAATACGGCAATGGTGACAGCGGTCGAACCAAAGCATTCCATATGCGCTACAACTTCCAGGGCGGAGATTATGTGGCCGCAACCATCAACCGCGGCGGCACTGGATTTTCCAGCATGGTGGCGCTCAACGAGCTGGCCAACGTGTCCAAGAGCGCATGGATTGAAAAGAGCTCGGTTCTTGTTGGCGGTCGGAGCTATACAGTACCTGCCAATGTTCTATGCTACAACCGGGACAGCAATAGCTGGATCACGCTGGACGCGGCGCTGGATTACGCGGACACCGCAAACCTTTATGCCAGCAGTGACGGAATCATCCGCGTTGTTGAGGTCCGGCACAGCGCATAAGGAACGCTGAATATTTGTCCAAGACAAAGAGAGCGGAGGCTTTGCCTCCGCTCTCTTTTTAAGGTTGAATGGGGATAATGACCTTGGTAATATGATCTTCTTCGTTGATGATGTCCATGGGAGAGACGATGTACTCCTCAGAAATCGGGCCGGCCACACTGTAGCCTTGCTGGTTGAGCCACTTGATGGCCCGAGCGTGAGTCTGAATGATTTCATCATTCCGGCCAATATGTAATGCGGTAACGGCCCGGAAGCCACCAAATTGCTTGCACTCCGGCCGGTCCGGGTCTCATTGACCCTAACGCTGATCTCCAGGTCGCAGTCAGTTTTAAAAAACTGCTCCAGAGTATTGTTGTGGTAGGTCAGAATCACTGGCCCCACGACCCGCAGCTTCTGCTGAGAGACCATTTGAAATAGCTCCAGCCATCGCTCCACAGATACATCCGTATTCTTATAGTTTTTTTGAGTCGGCGGGTAAAAAGTACCGTGGAAACCGGAATATCCTCCACTCGGATTTCCTCTGTGGACCAGCTGGCATGGCCAGTCTCCAAAATATTATGCCCCATATTCAAACGGTCCAGCAGCATCTTTCCCTCGCTGTACTGGTTATTGAGGTCTTCAATAGCCTGGCTGATGCCCTGGAGCCGCTCCTGAATACATTTCCCCATAGCAGCGGAATCCCGGCTGGAAATAATTTCGTGAATTTCCTTCAGAGGGATTCCCAGAAGCTTGAGCTTGCGGATGATGAAGAGCGTCAAGATCTGGTCCTGAGTGTAGTAGCGGTAATTGCTCTCGTCCTTGCGGTATTCCGGAACCAGAAGACCGATCTTATCATAATACCGCAGAGTTTTGATAGGAACACAGCACAGTGTGGAGACTTTTCCGATCGAATAATAGCTCTTTCCTTCAGATATCAACTGGTTCGCTCCTTCCCGCCTTGTGCGATATTTTGCCTTTAATTTTCAGTATAACATAATTCTCGTCATGACTTCAACAGGAAAACGATATTTTCAGCACAGAAGGTTTTTGTAATATATATCAATAAAAACACAAATTGTTCTCCTTGATTTTATAAAAGATTGACAATCTGTGGAAAATATTGTATGATTCTAATAACGCTACGGCGGGAAATTTCAGAAAGAGAGGGAACTAATATGAAACAAGCACGGAAATTTGTGACAAGCCTTTTGGCCGTCCTGCTTCTCTTCAGCACGTTAACTGTGGGTTTCGCGGCTGAGGAACAGGCGGTTGCCGTTGATTTCGAGGATATCCCCGGTATTATCGTCGGCAACTGGACAGACACGAAAAATGGTACCGGCTGTACGGCAATTATTGTGGATGATCCCGCCGGCGGTGTTGCTGGCGTTGATGTCCGCGGCGGATCTCCGCAACCCGGGAAACGGACCTGTTGGACCCTACAAAAGAGGTGCAGATTGCCAATGCCATTTGCCTTTCCGGAGGAAGCGCATTCGGCTTGGATGCTGCCGGCGGTGTGCAGCAGTATCTGGAGGAAAAGGGATATGGCGTAGATGTAGGCGCCACAGTGGTGCCGATTGTTCCCTCCGCATGCCTGTTTGATCTGGGCTATATCAATCACAAGGTCCGTCCAGGCAAGGCTGAGGGATATGCAGCTGCCAAGGCCGCCTTTGACGGCGTGGGTGGAAAGACGGCAATACCGGCGCGGGCACTGGTGCCACGGTGGGCAAAGGGTACTGCGGGAGCCTCTTCTATGAAGGGCGGTTTGGGTTCCTTTGCATTTAAGATGGGAGACCTGTATGTGGGCGCGATTGTGGCGGTAAACGCGGTTGGCAATATTGTTGATCCTGATACCGGCAAAGTGATTGCGGGCTCTTACGACAAGGAAAACAACATGTTCATTGACAAGGAAGCCTCCATGATGAATGACCCAGAAGCCAACGAGTCGCTGAATCCAGCCACCAATACCACCATCGGCTGTATTGTCACCAATGCAAAACTGAACCAGGCACAGGTGAATAAGCTGGCTCAGGCCGCTCATGACGGGTATGCCCGCGCCATCTATCCCACCCATTGCCCCTCTGACGGCGACACCATTTTTGCGGTGGCCTATGGGAATGTCACCACACAGGCACAGACATGGGACCAGGTTACTCCGGATCTGAATTTGATCAGTGTTTTGGCAGTCAATGCCATGGGCGGGCCATTGTCAGCGCTGGCGCCAACGCCGAGACGCTGCCTGGCGCTCCCAATGTTGTTGGCGCTGCCTCCTGGATACGCCGCCCGCTCAGGCTGTTTCCACAAACCGTGCGGTCATTGATGAGATTACCATTGACCCTGCCAAACATGTAAAAAATGCTGCGGTTTCCTCCGGTACTACATATACTGTAAAGGCGGGAGACTCTCTTTCCAAGATTGCGGAACAGTTTGGCACAACCTATGAAGCTCTGGCACAGCTGAACCAGATCAAAGACCCCAATCTGATCTACGTGGGGCAGCAACTTCGGCTGCCGGTCTGATTTCGGCAAACCATACAAAAGGTCTCCGTCCCTTTATGAGACGGAGACCTTTTAGATGTATCTGGATTAGAGAACGCCCTTTTCTTTCAGGGCAGCCACCTGCTCCTTGGTCATGCCTAGGCTGAGGAGAATGGCCTCGTTGTCCTCTCGCCCAGCTGGGGCGCGGGCTTCTGGCACTCGTCAGGCTCGCCATGAATCTTGATGGGGTGCCGGGAATTCGGATCTCTTCGTTCATGCCGGGCTGATAGACGGTCCAGATCATGTTGCGCTCCCTTGGTCTGGGGATGCTCAGCGGCCTCGGGAATCGTCTGAATCCGGCCAAAGGGAATCTTCAGGCCGGAGATGATCTCCTCCAGCTCATCCACCGTCTTGGTGGTGGTCCAGGCCTCAATCTCAGACTTCAGATCAGGCAAATAGTTGTCGCAGCGATCCACGTTGGTGACGTACCGGGGATCGCTGATCAGCTCGGGACGGCCCATAGCGCCGCAGAGGTCCGCATACATCTTGTCGGTGCCGCAGCCCATGACAAAATCGCCGTCCTTGGCGTGGAAGGAGTCAAAGGGAGCAATGGAGGGGTCCTGGTTGCCGGCCCGGTGGGGAGTCTTGCCAGCAATGGTGTACTCCACCACGAAGTTCTCCATAACAGAGAAGAGGGTGTCCATCATGGCAACGTCTACCCGGCGGCCCACACCGGTCTTTTTCCCGCTCATACAGGGCCATCAGGATGCCCATGCAGAGGTAGGCACCGGAATAGTTGTCACCGACAGAGGGACCGATCTTGCACGGAGGGCCATCCTGGAAGCCAGTGACGCTCATCATGCCGCTCATAGCCTGGGCTACAATATCGTAGGCGGGCCGGGCAGCCAGATCGCCGGTCAGACCAAAGCCACTGATGGAACCGTAGATGATGCGGGGTTGATCTCCTTCATCTTCTCATAGGGGAAACCCAGACGCTCCAACACGCCAACCTTGTAGTTCTCGCAGACCACATCGGCGGTCTTGAGCAGCTCGGTAAAGATCTGCTTGCCCTCCTCGGTCTTGAGGTTCAGGGTCATGCCCTTCTTGTTGCGGTTGACATAGGCGTAGTAGCCGCTGAAGCCGTTTTCCATGGGGCCCCAGCCGCGGGTCTGATCGCCTGCGCACGGAGTCTCAATTTTGATGACTTCGGCGCCGTGGTCAGCCAGGTTCATGGTGCAGAACGGGCCGCTGTAAGCCTGAGTCAGGTCCAAGACGCGAATGCCTTCCAGGGGTCTCATCATAATTTCACCTTTTCTTTCTAAGAATTTCAGCCATGAGGGAAAGAAATCACGCCCGCAGCTTTCGACTATGTCTGAATCAAAAGCTGGCGGCAGTGATCCGCGATCAAGGTCGGATTTCTAAATAAAACGCTGCCGCAGTAGCCGCCGAAACGCTTCACCGGCTTGCGGCGGGGCAGGGAAAAGGCTGTTCGGTTATCGTGGTGACAACCGAACAGCCTTCCGGAATCATGTTTATATCGCTGTCAGCAGCAACACAAAAACGACTCGATTAGCGAACCTGGAACTTGGGATCGCCGAACTCGGGACGCTGCAGGCCCTTCTTGACCATCAGAGTGCCGGTGCCATAAGCGCACAGGATGGGCTCGGGATACACGTCAGCAGCGGAATCAGCCAGGCCCTTCTTGCCTTCGCGATCAGCCAGACCCATGACCTTGTGAGCCTCAAAGTGGCAGGTCAGAGAGAGGTGTTGCCAACCTTCTCGATCCAGCCGGAATACTCCATCCAGTCGCCGGAATACACAGGAGCGGTGTAACGGACCTCGGAATAGCCCACGAACAGGGACTCGTCGCCGAACAGACGGATCGCCAGCTCAGTGCCGACGTCGCCCCAAGCAGTAACAATGTGAGCGCCTTCCACCAGCTGGCCGGCATAGTGAGCATCGCCAGCAGACATACGATAACGCAGAACAACTTTCTCGCCAATCATGATAGAAATCCTCCTTAAAAAATTTCATGTAATCCGTTGGGGGAGTATTCTGTGCCATCCCCTCAGCTCGTCTTTATTCTAGTGGCTACAGTTGATGGATGGTCAACCGGGAACTTTAAAAATTTTTGTGAAAAAAGAAACGGTTTTTTAAAAAACTGTACTCCTAGGGTAGAGTTTGAATTAGAAGAAAAATGTATTTTAGAAGAAAATTATTGAATTTATTATGTAATTTATACAGATAAATTAAGATTTTGCGAAGCTTTTTTATATCTTTAAAGGGGAGAGTTTTGGTAACGTATTGCAGGCAGCCGAGGCGCTGGGAACAGGCGTTCAGGACGTTTTTTCCGGCCTTCGGCTTGACACTGTATCGTGAAATATTGTATAACGCTTCTTAAAGAAGACCGGCAGGGAATCCCCGTCGGCAGCATGATGAAAATAGACTCACAAGGGTAGTGAGTGCAGGAGAGGTGAGGTATGGCAGACGAGCCAAAATATCCGGTTAAGACGGTGACAAAGGCGATTGAGATTATCAATTATCTGGCCCAGGATACGGGAAACCGCGGCATTGGAGTCAGCGAACTCAGCCGAGTCCTTGGTATGGGGAAGAGCACAGTCCACAGGTTGTTGGATACCTTGAGCTTTTATGGGTATGTAGAGCAGGATGGAGAGACCAATCAGTACCGTCTGGGCTGGGAGCTCTATAAAATCGGGCAGGTGGTTCCCCAACAGAACCAGCTGCTGAATCTGAATCCCGGCTACATTTTGGAGTTGAGCCGCAAGACGCGGGCCACGGTCAACCTTGGGATTTTAAAGCGTGGGGAGATCTTGATTATCTCGAAGATTGAGGGCGCCTATGACAGCACACATATCAGCGTGCGTCCAGGGGAGTATGAGGCGATTCACGCAACCGGCATGGGCAAGGTCATGATTTCGGAGATGGACGAGGAGGAGATCTGGGGCTTTTTGGCGGACGGGAGACCCTGATACCTTATACGCCCAACACCATCACCAGCCTCCCGCAGCTGATGCGGGAGGAGGCCCGGGTGCGGGAGAGCGGTTATGCGGTGGATGCGGAGGAGTATTGCATCGGCCTGTACTGCATTGCCATGCCGATTCGGGATTATACAGGACAAATTGTCGCCGCAGTCAGCGTCAGCACACCGTCCGGCCTGATGGACGAGGACAGAAAAAGCTGATTTTAGAAGCTCTGAGCAAATGCTCGCGGGATATCTCCAGGAGTCTGGGCTACCAGGAGAAATGAGTGGAGCGATTCTCCCAATTCTGAACAAGGACCTGATTCTAAAAAAGAATCAGGTCCTTGTTGGCATTAGAGGAATCTTTAGGCCTTCCACTGTGGAGGGGCACGAAATATGCACTTCCAATATGCTGTAAAAGGGCGTCTGCTTGGCTGTATTGGCTTCCGCAAAAGAGCCTCGTTTCCGTAGAACTCTCTGAAAGCTGCGCTGAGGCTTGTGGGGAAAAGCGCTCAGTTCAGAAAATCCTTCAGCTTTTTGCTGCGGCTGGGATGGCGCAGCTTGCGCAGAGCCTTCGCCTCAATCTGGCGGATGCGCTCCCGCGTCACATTGAATTCCTTGCCGACCTCTTCCAGAGTCCGGGTGCGGCCGTCTTCAATGCCGAAGCGGAGCTTGAGCACCTTTTCCTCCCGGGGGTCAGGGTGGAGAGAACGTCCATTAGCTGCTCCTTGAGGAGGGTAAAGCTGGCGGCTTCCGCTGGGTTCGCTGGCTCCCTCGTCCGGAATGAAGTCCCCCAGATGAGAGTCCTCCTCCTCACCGATGGGAGTCTCCAGAGAGACAGGCTCCTGGGCGATCTTCAAAATTTCCCGCACCTTTTCTACGGGCATGTTCATTTCAGCGGCGATTTCGTTGGGGGAGGGGTCGTGACCCAGCTCCTGGAGCAGCTGCCGGCTGACTCGGATGACCTTGTTGATGGTCTCAACCATGTGTACAGGAATGCGGATGGTGCGGGCCTGGTCGGCGATGGCACGGGTGATGGCCTGGCGAATCCACCAGGTGGCATAGGTGGAGAATTTGAAGCCCTTCGTATAGTCGAATTTTTCCACGGCCTTGATCAGTCCCAGGTTGCCCTCCTGAATCAAGTCCAAAAACAACATGCCGCGCCCCACATACCGTTTGGCGATGGAGACCACCAGACGCAGGTTGGCTTCCGCCAGCTTCTGCTTGGCGGCCTCTCCCGCACGGTACTCCTTCCGCCAGGCCGCCTCCTGTTCCGGCGTGGCGTCCACTGGCTCGCCTGCCTCCCGGCAAGCCTTCAAATTTGCCAGCTGGGCTGTCGCCTCGTTGCCGGCGGTCAGCGCTTGGGCAAGGACAATTTCCTCGTCGGGAGAGAGCAGGGGGACCTTTGCCGATTTCCTTGAGGTACATGCGGACCGGATCGTCGATGGAGAAATTATTGACCAGGGAGTTGGGGTCCACCAGCTCTTCCTCTTCAACCTCGGCAATCTCCTCAGCGGCGGGCTCATCATCCGGTAGCTCCGGCAGCAGCAGCTCCTCTTCCGCGCTGATGTCAATGTTCAGCGCTTCCAGGGAGTCGTACAGCTGGTCCATCTGTTCGCCTTCCAGATTGAGATCGTCCACGGCCTCCATCAACTCGGTGGACTCCAGTTTGCCCCGCTTTTTTCCCTTGGCCAGCAGCTCCCGCAGCTTTTCATTATTGATCAGCCATGAGGCGGCGGGCAGCGCGGCCACCTGTTTGTCGTCCAGGCGGATAATGCCGGCCTTTCTGGCCTCCTCATCCGTCATGACGGGCGCCGCCTTTGCACCCTCTGGAGTTCTGCTGTCTTTATTTGTCTGCCCGGCGGCGGACAGCAGAGCATCCGCCTGCCGCTCCAGCTCCTCCGAGGTAAAAGTTTCTTTTTTAGCCATGCCGCTTTCCTCCCTGTTTGTATTTTTCTGTTGCCGCCAGGAGGGGGTCGATGGTCCCGCCTCCGGCGCGCTTTTCCGCTTCTGTCTGTACAATGCGTATGTAATCCGCCAACGCTTGCCGGGCGTTCTGCGCCGACTCCGGCTGCTGGCAGACGGCAGTGATGTGGCTGGCCTCCTCCGGGTTCAACGAATCGAAAACTGTTCCAAGAGCCACGGGACGCCCCTCCTGCTTCGCCTGCCAGAGCAGGGAGTAAACCCGGCCCAGCAGAGGGGAGGAGAACTGCGACTCCAAAAGAGGTGGCTCCTGGGGAAAGAGACTGTCGTCCAGCAGAAGAAGCCGCAAAATTCCCTCCTCCGCCCGGGCGGAGCGGAGGTTTTCATATCGCAGCGAGCGCTCCCGGGGCTGTATTTGCGCGGCAGGGTTCAGGTCCCTGCGCAGCGCGGCCTTTTTCTCCCGGGCTGCACGCCGTTTGAAGGCCTGGCGAACCTCCAGCGTCATGGCCTCCGGCGAGATGCGGGCGGCCTCGGCGGCTCGTGCGGTGTAAATTTCCCGCTCCACAGCGTTTGGAAGGGAGGAGAGCAGCTGACTGATCTCCTCACAATAGGCGACGCGGGCCTCGTCGCTGGTGAGATCATATTTTCCGGCGACCTGGGCCATGCGGAACTCCACGCCGTTTTCGCTGCCGCTCAGCAGCCGTTCAAAAGCATCCGGCCCCTGGAACTTGATGAAGTCATCCGCGTCCTGCTTCACAGATTCGCCATCCACCAGGCGGCGGGGCAGCTGCAGAACCTTGACGGAGAACCCGACTGGTCCAGAATCTGCAAGGCCCGCTCTGTGGCAATTTTCCCGGCGTTGTCATTGTCATAGCAGAGCACCAGCTCCTTGGTGAAACGGGCGAGAAGCCGGGTCTGCTCCACCGTCAGCGCCGTGCCCATGGAGGCCACGGCGTTGTCAAAGCCCGCCTGGTGCAGTGTCACAATATCCAGGTTCCCCTCACAGAGAATCATATTGGGACTTGGTCTTTTTTGCCAGGTTCAATCCATACAGAACCCGGCGTTTGCTGTAAACCGGCGTCTCCGAGGAGTTCATATATTTGGGTTCGGATTTGTCCAGCACCCGGCTGCCAAAAGCCACCACGTTGCCGCGGGTATCCACCACCGGCAGCATGAGCCGGTTCCGGAATTTGTCATAGAGGCCGCCGTTTTTATTTTGAACCACCAGGCCAGACTCCAGCAGCTCCGATTTTGTGTAGCCCTTTTTCGTCATGGCGGTCAGCAGCACATCCCAGGCGTCGGACGAGGCGCCCATGCCAAATTTGACTGCGGTAGCCTTTCGTATCTGGCGGCGGCTGAGATATTCCCGCACCGCTTCCCCCTCCGGCTGCTGCAGGAGCTGATAATAGAAGCGGGCGGCGTCCCGGTTCAGGTCCAGCAGCCGCTGGCGACGGCGGCCCTCCTCCCGGTCTCCCGCTTCCTCCGGCACCTCCATGCCGGCCCGCTTGGCCAGAAACCGAACCGCGTCGGGAAAGGAGAGGTTCTCCTCCTCCATGATGAAATTCACCACGCCGCCGCCCCGCTTGCAGCCAAAGCAGTAATAAATCTGCTTGTCCGGGGAGACGGAGAAAGATCCGGTTTTCTCGCTGTGGAAGGGACAAAGGCCAAAGAGATTGGCGCCCTTGCGCTGGAGCTGTACATAGCTGCCTATAACATCGACAATATCGCTGCGAGCAATCAGCTCGTCCAGAAAACTCTGGGGAAACGCCATGAAAGTCCCCTCCTTCCAGCCAGTTTAGCCAAAAACCATGTCCATCATACCAGGGAGTATTTTAGATATACCCCACGGATTTGGGATTTCCTCTTTTTTTGTACAAAATTTTTAAATTTTTTTCTGCTGGTCCATTTACAGTGCGGAATGAGCGGCATACAATAGAGAGACTATTAGACAGGTCCGGCGCTGCACGGCGAAGACTGTTTGCGGCCATACAGGGGAGGACAAGAGCTGAGTGCGGGGGTGATGCCATGTCGACTGAAATCTGGATCGTACTGCTGGAGCGGCGGCTGACCGAGGCGGAGGTTGGAATCCTGCTGGAAGGGACACCGTACCCTTTGGCGGGAGCGTCTGCTGCGCGTTCGGGAGGTGGAAAAACGGCAGGCACCGCTGTGCGCCTATGCCTTGTTGCGTCTTGCCATATGGGAGCGCTGTGGACTGTATGAGTTGCCCCCTGATTGCCCGGACGGACCTGGGGAAGCCCTACTTTCCGGAATGGCCGGGAGTTCATTTCAGTATCAGCCACACTGCCGCCGCCGCGATGGTGGGACTGTCGGATAGGCCTGTGGGGGTGGATATTGAGAGAATTCGCCCAGTCAGTCGGCGGCTTTTGCGGGAAGTAGAGCCCCTCGGAGGAGAGATTTTTTTAAAACCTGGGTCCGGCGAGAAGCCCTGGTGAAGTGTAGCGGGCAGGGCGTCGGCGCTTATGCTGCGGGGAGAACCGCCCTTGGAGGATGGCATGCACTACCATGAAATCTGTACAGCCTCCGGCTGCGCGGCGGGGGCGGCCACATGGGAAAGCGTTCCGCCACAGGTGCGGCGATATTCACTGGAGACTCTGCTAAAGTGCCTGCAAACAAAATAAAAGACGCCAAGGCGTCTCTTCGCAGCTTGTCGAAAAAATTTTTCGACAAGCTGTCGGACTTTTTGCGCACCTTTCGCGGAGCCTCCGATGTCCGCTGTGGGGCGGTTCTGACCATGTTCCTGAGCCCTCACAGACCTGTACCGGGGAACAAAAAGACATTTTGACGTCCGCCCGGTTGCGGGGGATCACCCCGCCTGAAACCGGGCGCGATCCCGGTCAATCTGCTTTTGGTAGCGGTCCTGCTCTGAGAAAACGCAGCCGCAGTACTTCTGCATATAAAACCCCTTTTCCCGGGCCAGCTGATTTCCGGCGCGGAAATTGGGCCGGAAGTCCCGATAGAGGAAGGCGACGCCGTATTCTCTGGCATACCGCTCCCGCAGCGCGGGCGATTCCATCGTGGTCCTGATATAAACTGGCCAGTAGGGTGGTGGTAAAGGCGGCAAAGCCGTGCTCTGCCGCATACTGGGCCGTGCCCTTCAGCCGGTGTTCGTAGCAGTATACGCAGCGCCGGTCTATATCGGCTGCCACATGGCGGACAAAATCCCGCAGGCCGTAGTCCTCCCGTACCCGCACCTCCATGCCGATGGTGGGGGCGTATTCCAAAAAGGCAGGCCCGCCGGGCCTGGTATTGCTTCCAGGGATGAATATTGGGGTTATACCAGAACGCAACGGGCTCCAACCCCTCTGCACGCAAGGGGTCAATACAGGATAAAGAGCACGGCGCACAGCACGTGTGCATGAGTACGGTGTTCATGAATCTGCCTCACTTTATTTCTGTTTGAGACTACTATAACATATATTTTTGGGGAAACCAAGAGAAGAAAAAAACGATTTTCTTAACGGTTTTTTTACAAAAATACCGATGATTGCCGATTGATCATTATATCGAAAGAGAGTAAAATAACCTTAACATGACATGAAGATGTCAGGCCGTTGCCAGCGCTGGGCCCAGCGGGACGGCGGTTTACCCGAAGGAGGCAAGAAACCCTGTGAAAGTTGGCTTGGACGTAGGTTCCACCACGATTAAGTGCGTGGTGCTGGATGATACGGACCATATCATATACAGTACATATGAGCGGCACCTCAGTCATATTTTGGAAAAGTCCGAGGGCTTCTGCGCCGGGTGGCGGAGCAGTACACGCCTCAGGCTCAACTGGCCATCTCTGGCTCTGCCGGCATGGGCATGGCGGAGAGTGTGCAGATTCCCTTTGTGCAGGAAGTCTACGCCACCCGCGTGGCAGCGGGGCGGCTGGCACCCGGCACGGACTGCATCATTGAGCTGGGCGGGGAGGATGCGAAAATCCTGTTCCTGACCAATGGCGTCGAGGTCCGCATGAATGGTTCCTGCGCCGGTGGTACCGGCGCTTTTATTGATCAGATGGCGACCCTTTTAAAAATGGGGGCCGATGAGATGGACATCGCTGCACAAAAGCGGAAAAGACCTATACTATTGCTTCCCGATGCGGCGTCTTTGCCAAGAGCGATATTCAACCCCTCATCAACCAGGGTGCTAAGGCACCAGACATTGCCGCCAGCATTTATCAGGCGGTGGTGAATCAGACCATCGCAGGGTTGGCCCAGGGCCGGCCTATCTGCGGGCAGGTGCTGTATCTGGGCGGGCCGCTGACCTTCTCCCGCTGCTTGCGGGAGAGCTTTGACCACACGCTGGGAGTCCGGGGAATTTGTCCGGAGAACAGTCTTTTGTTTGTGGCGCTGGGCGCGGCCTATTATGCCGATCAGGAGTTTGATCTTACGGCTGTAGCAGACCGGCTGCGGCTTCATGGCGCCTCGGAGACCTATCGGAGTCATCCGCCGCTGTTTGCAAACCGGGAGGAATATGAGGCCTTCCATGCCCGCCACGCAAAGGCCGCTGTGCCGCGGGTCCCCTTTGGGGCGGACTACAGCGCGCCGGTACATATCGGTATTGACTCCGGCTCCACCACGGTAAAAGCTGGCGGTGATTGACCAAGAGGCGCGGCTGCTGTTTACAGACTACCGGCCCAACCTGGAAACCCCGTCCCCTTGATCCGGGAAGTGCTTCAAAAAGCTTTACGAGGAGCATCCGCCCTGCATGTTGCCTCTGTGACTACCACTGGCTATGGTGAGGATTTGACCCAAAACGCTTTCCACACGGATTACGGCGTGGTGGAGACCGTGGCCCACTTTACTGCGGCCCGGCATTTCCTGCCCAACGTGGACTTTATCATCGACATCGGCGGCCAGGACATGAAGTGCTTCAAGGTAGAGCACGGGGCCATCAGCGATATCTATCTGAACGAGGCGTGCTCTTCGGGCTGCGGCAGCTTTTTGCAGACCTTTGCCAACGCTTTGGGCAGGGATATCAAGGATTTTGCCCAGCTGGGGCTTTTGCCAAGCGCCCGGTGGATCTGGGCAGCCGCTGTACAGTTTTTATGAACTCCAGCGTGAAACAGGCGCAAAGGATGGCGCCACGATTGAAAATATCTCTGCGGGTCTATCCATTTCCGTGGTGAAAAAACGCCATCTACAAGGTGATCCGCGCCGCCTCGCCTGAGGAGCTGGGCCGGAACATCGTGGTGCAGGGCGGCACCTTTTTATAACGAGGCGGTGCTGAGAGCCTTTGAAAAGGAGATGGGCGTGGAGGTGGTCCGCCCCGATATCGCGGGTCTGATGGGCGCCTATGGCGCGGCGCTGTACGGAAAGGGCAGAGCCCGGGCGGACCAGGTCAGCACCGTGCTGGACCGGGGAGGCCCTGGCCGGATTTCGACAGGAGACGGAAAGCCGGCAGTGCGGGCTATGCGGCAACAACTGTCAGCTGACGGTCAATACCTTTGCCGACGGAGCTACATTCATCAGCGGTAACCGCTGTGACCGTCCCATCACCGGCAAGGCGGATGACGGAGCGTGGAACCTATATGCTTACAAGCGCAAGCTGATTCTGGGCTATAAGCCGGTTCCCGGCAGCCGGGGCAAGATCGGTCTGCCCCTGTGCCTGAACTTTTGGGAGCTGCTTCCCTTCTGGCACACGTTTTTTACAAAGCTGGGCTTTACTGTGTACCACAGTCCCTTCAGCAGCCGAAACCTGTATGTGCAGGGACAGGGCACCATTCAAGCGATACGGTCTGCTTCCCTGCGAAGCTGGCCCACGGGCATATCCAGTTCCTCTCCAAGCTAGGGGTGGACGCCATCTTCTATCCCTGTATGACGTATAATGTAGATGAAGGGCTGGGGGATAACCACTATAACTGTCCGGTGGTGGCCCATTATCCGGAGGTGATCGCCGGCAACTGCCCGGAGGTTCAGGAGGTGGAACCAAGTTCATCTATGGTTATGTGGGGATTCACCGCCCCAAGGATTTTAGCAGAAAGATCTTTGAGATTCTCGGAAGACCTTCCCGGATCTCACCAAGCAGGAAGTCGGGAAGCCGCAGACGCGGCCTATGCCGAATATGCAAATCACATGGCTCTGCTTCGGAAAGAGGGAGGCCGCATGATGGAGCGAGCCAGGGCTGAGGGACGCCGGATCATTGTGCTGGCGGGCCGGCCCTACCACGTGGACCCGGAAATTAACCACGGCATCGACACCCTGATCACGCAGTTCGGCGCGGCGGTTGTGACGGAGGACTCGGTCTCGGACCAGGTAGAGAGATTTCCAACCACTGTGCTGAACCAGTGGACCTATCACTCCCGGCTGTATGCGGCGGCCAAATACTGCACCCACCGGGACTGCGACCTGGTGCAGCTGGTATCCTTTGGCTGCGGGCTGGATGCCATCACGACAGATGAGACCAGAGAGATTCTGCACGCCGGAGGCAAGCTGTACACCCAACTGAAAATTGACGAGATCACCAATCTGGGTGCGGTGCGGATTCGCCTGCGGAGCCTGTTCGCAGCGTTGGACGAACAGAAGGAGGCTTGAGATATGAACACAGACTATACCAATTATCCCAAATTTACCCCGGAGATGAAAAAGACTCACACCATTTTGATTCCCAACATGGCCCCGGTCCAGTTCCGCATTCTGGCCGCGGTGATGAGGCAAAGCCGGTTACCGGTGTGAACTGCTGGAGAACTGCGGCAGCCAGGTGTGCGAGCTGGGGCTCAAATACGTTCACAACGATACCTGCTATCCGGCGCTGTTGGTGATCGGACAGTTTTGGATGCGCTGGGCTCCGGGAAATATGATCTGGACCACACTGCCCTGATTATTACTCAGACTGGCGGTGGGTGTCGGGCCTCCAACTATATCCACCTGCTGCGCAAGGCTCTGGTCAAGGCCGGCTATCCCCAGGTGCCGGTGGTGAGTTTGAATTTTTCGGGTCTGGAGAAGGATTCCGGATTCCCCATTACGCTGCCGCTGGTGCGCAGGATGCTGGCTGCGGTCTATTACGGCGACCTGCTGGTGGCCCTGCGTGCTCAGACAGAGCCCTATGAAATGGCACAGGGCACGGCTGAGGCTAGACAGGAAAAGTGGCTGGACACCATCTGCGGCTGGATTGGAGATAATCGCGGTTGCTCCGGCGGCGAGATTCGTACCGCCATGCGGGAAATGGCGGCCGATTTTGCGGCCATCCCGGTTCGGACCCCAAAAGTCAAGGTGGGGGTTGTGGGTGAAATTTACGTCAAGCACTCGCCTTTGGGCAACAACGACCTGGAGAAATTTTTTGGCCTCCCAGGGGTGTGAGGTCAATATTCCAGGTCTTATGGGGATGATTCAGTACAGCACCTACAACCTGTCTGAGACGGCACGGCTGTATGGCGGGACGGTTCTTGAAAAAATGGGCTCTGGTGTGGGGCTCAAGTACATTGAGCAGATGGAGAGCGCGATGATCCGCGCCCTGAAGGAAAATGGTTTCCACGCCCCGCTCCCCTTCAGGGAGCTGACGAAGCTTGGCCGACGGCATCATCGGCCGGGGCAACAAAATGGGAGAGGGATGGCTGCTGACTGCCGAGATGGTGGAGTTGGTCCGGGCTGGCTATGAATATTGTCTGCGCACAGCCTTTCGGATGTCTGCCCAATCATATCTGCGGAAAGGGCATGATTAACACGTATCCGGGAACTCTATCCCCAGGCCAACATCACGCCCATTGACTACGATCCCGGCGCCACCCGGATCAACCAGGAGAACCGGATTAAGCTGATGCTGGCGGTGGCGCGGGAACGGCTGGAGGGCTTGGGCCGCGCCGCAGCAGCCGGAGGCTGCTCCCGCCCGGGGCGGCGCTCGTCGGGAACGGACGGCGCAAGCACTTCCCGTTTGATGAGGTGGCTCAAATTTTTCAACATTTATAACAGCGGGCAGGCCCTTAAGGGCCTGCCCCGCTTCTTTCAAGCGCTGCCGGTTAGAGTACGGAAAACAGAGGGAGGCACGGGATGCCAGGAAGAGCGCCCTGGGTGCTGGAGAGCACCTGGCAGAAGTTTCGTCCGATCAAATGGAACTTTTAAAAAAACTGTAAAAATGCCTTTTGCCAGCCGGCAGGGAGAAATTAGACGGAAGCTCTTAGCACCGTGCGGCCGCGAGACACTCTGTTGTCATGGAGTGGCGATGCTTCCAGCATTTGTGGCTTGAGAAGGAAACCAGTTTTCCGGTAAAAATAGAGCCAGTCGGCGCAGGGACAGCCCTGCGACCATGGATGACCAGAAAGGATGTTTTTCCATTGCACCGTATGTTTCGACATGCACTTTCCGGACTGGCCGCGTTGTGCCTGCTTCTGCTGGTACCAGGGGTGCATACATATGCCCGGGGCTCCGGGAGTACCGGAGGCGAGGTGGTGGGCTACTACGCGGGCTGGGCGGCCTACCAAGGCTATACGCCGGACCAGCTCCCAGCCGAGAAGCTGACACAAATCAACTATGCCTTTGCGGAGATTGACCCGGTTGCCGGCCGCATTGCGCTGGGGGATGAGCCCAATGATTTAAAAATCTCAAGGCCCTGCGGAAGCTGCGCAGCCAGCACCCTCATCTGAAGCTGCTGATTTCCGTGGGAGGCTGGTCGGACTCTCAGTATTTTTCCGACGTGGCTTCCACTCAGGCCCGGCGAGAGAAATTTGCCGCCAGCTGTGTGGATTTTGTGGTGGAGCATGGCTTAGATGGCGTGGACCTGGACTGGGAATATCCGGTATCGGGCGGCGCTCGGGGACAATTCATCGGAATCAGGACAAGCAGAACTTTACGCTGCTGGTCCAGGAACTGCGGGAGCGGCTGGACCACCAGGAGCGTCAGGATAGGAGGGAGTACTCCCTGACCATCGCGGGTGCCGCAGGCGCCTGGTACCTCAGTCCAGATTGAACCGGTGAAGGTGGCCGCGCTGGTGGACCACATCTTCCTAATGGGCTATGACCTTCATGGCACCTGGAACAGCCGCACCGGTCTCAACGCGCCGCTGAACCCGGTTTCCCATGCATCCCAGGCCGGCGGAAGCATCGCAGGTAGTGTACAGGCCTATCTGGGCGGGGTGTCCCAGCGGAGAAGATTGTGCTGGGTACCCCTCTCTACGGCTATCTCTATCAGGGGGTCAGCAGCCGGAATAACGGCCTGTATAGTACCTATACATCCGGCAAGTCCATCAGCTATCAAACATTGAAAAAAACCTATCTTGCCAGCTCGGCCTATCGGCAATTCCGACACGAGGAAGGACAGGTGCCTTATCTCTACGGAAATGGAACCTTCCTCTCCTATGATGACGCGGCTTCCATCGCGGCCAAGGCGTCTCTGGCCCGGTCTCTGGGACTGGGAGGCGTGGGCTTCTGGGAGTTGTCTCAGGATTCGGGCGGAGAACTGGTTTCCGCGGCGGTTCAGGCATTGCGCAGCAGTTGGGACAACCCCTTCCGGGACGTGCTGCCCGGTGTCTGGTATGAAGACGCAGTCGATACGTCTATGAACTTGGGGAGATGATGCAGGGGACAGTGCGTCCGCATTTTCCCAACACTTCGTCAAACCGGGAATGCTCACGGCCATTCTTTACCGTTTGGAGGGAAGTCCTCGGGCGGGAACCTCCCTTTACGGATGTAGCAGCGGACGCCCTATTATGGGAAGGCGGTAGCTTGGGCGAGAAGCATGGGATTGTCCAAAGGCTTTGACGACGGGACCTTCCGCCCTGGCGCCAGAATCACCCGGCAGCAGTTGGCGACGGTTTTGTTCCGGTATGCGGACTTTAAGGGCGAGGCGGGCCGTGGACAGGCAGATCTCTCTGCGTATCAAGATGGCGACAGGGTGGAGGCGTATGCTCGGGAGGCCATGGCATGGGCTGTGGACGCAGGAGGCTGATTCAAGGCCTGGCGGACGGACGCCTGGACCCAGGCGGCACCGCTACCCAGGCACAGACTGCGGTGATCCTTC
>VOFH01002904.1_pt1 | contig 43881 bp, 62 predicted proteins | sample 5384091 | NCBI WGS metagenome assembly VOFH01 (sample SAMN12384727, study PRJNA508395) | human gut metagenome | isolation source: healthy gut G | host: Homo sapiens
GCACTCCGACGGCGACGCCTTTAAGATCGCCGAGACTATGCGTCCCGAGTGGCCCATCAAGATCCACGGCGTCGTGCGCTCCCGTGGCGAGGAGACCACCAACACCAAGCTCGCGACCGGCGAGATCGAGGTCCTGACCGACCACGCCGAGGTGCTCAACACGTCCGTCACCCCGCCGTTCCAGATCGAGGACGGCATCGAGACCAGCGAGGACACCCGTCTGCGCTATCGCTATCTGGACCTCCGCCGTCCCGAGATGATGGCCAACCTCAAGCTGCGCTCCGACTTTACCTTTGCCATTCGCGATGCGCTGCACAACCGTGAGTTCATGGAGGTCGAGACGCCCTCCCTGTTTAAGTCCACGCCCGAGGGCGCTCGCGACTTCATCGTTCCCAGCCGTATTCAGCCGGGCAACTTCTACGCCCTGCCGCAGTCCCCGCAGCTCCTGAAGCAGCTGCTCATGGTCGGTGGCGTCGAGCGCTACTACCAGGTTGCCAAGTGCTTCCGCGACGAGGACCTGCGTGCCGACCGTCAGCCCGAGTTCACCCAGGTCGATATCGAGATGTCCTTCGTGGACCAGAACGACGTCATGAGCGCGCTCGAAGAGGTCCTGTCCGACGCCTTCGGCCGCATGGGTGTCGAGATGCCCACGCCGCTGCGTCGCATGAACTACTGGGAGGCCATGGACACCTATGGCTCCGACAAGCCCGATACCCGCTACGGCATGCACCTGGTCGACCTGACCGACATCTTTGCCAACTCCAAGTTCAAGGTCTTTGCGACCGCCGCAAACGAGGAGGGCTCTGTCGTCAAGGCCATCAACGCCAAGGGCGCCGGTGCCTGGGCACGTGCCAAGATCGATAAGCTCGCCGGCGTGGCCTCCACGTTTGGCGCCAAGGGCCTGGCCTGGATCGCCTTCCGCGAGGACGGCTCCATCAACAGCCCCATCGTCAAGTTCTTCTCGGACGAGGAGATGGCGGCTCTGCGCGAGCGCATGGACGTCGAGCCCGGCGACCTTGTGATGTTCGCCGCCGGCCCGCGCCTGCTCTCTGACGAGATTCTGGGCGGCATGCGTTCTCACATGGCCAACGCGCTCGACATCAAGCGCGTTGGCCACGACTTCCTGTGGGTCGTCAACTTCCCGCTGTTCCACTGGGATGAGGACCGCAAGGCCTACGCTGCCGAGCATCAGCCCTTCACCCTGCCGACCGAGACCGACATCGCCAAGATCGAGGCCGACCCGTTGGCGGCCGGTTCTTGCACCTACGACTTTGTCATGGACGGCTTTGAGGCCGGCGGCGGCGGTATGCGTATCCACAACGCCGAAATGCAGATGTCCATGCTCAAGCTCCTAGGCTTTACCGAGGAGCGCGCCGAGTCGCAGTTTGGCTTCCTTATGGAGGCGCTCAAGTTTGGTGCGCCCCCGATGGGCGGTTTCGCTCTGGGCCTGGACCGCGTGTGCATGCTGCTCAGCGTCCCGAGGATGCTCTATACTGCTAACGTCAAATCGAGTGCTTCGAACGGGCTTGGGCGGCGCCAAGTTCCGAACCTGGTCAGGTCGGGAGGAAGCAGCCATAAGGGACCGCTGACGAGCGCCCTTGCCTGCTCGGAGCACTCGTTTTATATGTTCGATACGCGCCAACCTCCGGGTTGGCGCTTTCGTATGAGGGGCTGTATGGAGATCATCGACTTCTTTATCAATCTTTTTGTCCGATCCGCGCACCGCCATCGCGGGGTGGATCATCGCTTTGGGCCCGGTGTGGGTGTACACGCCGCTGTTCCTCATCGTGTTCGTGGAGACGGGGCTGGTGTTCTTCCCGTTTCTGCCGGCGACTCGCTCCTGTTCGCAGCGGGCGTGTTCTCTGCGGACGGCGGCGGCCTCAACGTGTTCGCGACGCTGACGGTGTTCTACGTCGCCGCTATTTTGGGCAACACCTCGAACTACTGGATCGCGCGCCTGTTCGGCAGCCGCATCATCGATTCGGGGAAGGTGAAGGCGCTCACGCCCGAGCGCATGGCCAAGCTCGACCATTTCTTCGAGAAATACGGCGGCCTCACCATCGTCATCACGCGATTCATGCCGTTCTTCCGCACGTTCGCCCCCTTCATCGCGGGCACGGGCCACATGAACTTCGCGCGATTTACGCTGTTCAACGTCATCGGCGGCGTCTCGTGGGTCAGTCTTTTTCGTCTTGGTGGGCTACTTCTTCGGCGGCATTCCGTTTGTGCAGGAGCATTTCGAGGTCATCGTTCTCGGAATCGTGGCGGTGTCGGTGGCTCCTGCCGTCATCGGGCGGTGAAGGCCGCCATGAGCGCCCGTAAGAAGAAGGGCCCTCGACCGAGGAGTAAGCTTACATCGATAAGAACGCGCCGCATCGTGCGTGCTGCGGCGCACCGCGTAGACGAAGGGTGGCGAGCATGGCGGAGGCTTTGTACAGAAAATACCGTCCTCGGGTTTTTTCGAGGACGTGGTCGGCCAGGAGCACATCGAGCGCACCATAAAAACGCCATCGCCCAGGACAAGGTGAGCCACGCCTACCTGTTCACCGGTCCGCGCGGCACGGGAAAGACCACCACGGCGCGCCTTCTGGCCAAGGCGCTTCTGTGCGAAGGGGCCCACGGCCGAGCCCGACGGCACGTGTGACGATTGCGAGATGATCGCTGCCGGCGAGCACCGGACGTCTACGAGCTCGACGCGGCGTCGCGAACCCGGCGTCGAGAACGTGCGCGAGGAGATCATCGGCCGCGTCCAGTTCGCTCCGACGCGCGGTCGTTACAAGATCTATATCATCGACGAGGTCCACATGCTCTCGCTTGCGGCCTTCAACGCGCTGCTGAAAACGCTTGAAGAGCCTCCCAGGCATGTCGTGTTCATCCTTGCGACCACCGACCCGCAGAAGGTTCCCGAGACCATCCACTCGCGTTGCCAACGCTTCGATTTCAGGCGCATTTCCAGCGAGGCAATCGTCTCGCCTCGGGGCCATCTGCGTCTCGGAGGGCATCGAGTTCGAAGGCGACGCCCTCGAGTTGATCGCCCATCGTTGCGACGGGGAATGCGCAACGCCCTCACCTCCCTCGAGCAGCTCATCGTGTTCGGCGAGGGGAGCGTCACGATGGAGGTGGCCGAGCGCATGCTCGGCACGCTTGACGTGAGCGAGCTTTCCGACATCGTCCGCTACGTGGGCACGCGCGACGTCGCCGCATGCTTCAGGTGGACCGCCGAGTTCGTTGAAACGGGCGCCGACCTCGCTCAATTCGCGCGTGATTTCGCAGAGCACATCCGCAACATGTACGTGATGTCGCTCGCCGGCGCCGATGTCGCGCTTGACGTGAGCGACGCCGCCCGGCGCGAGCTTGCCGAAGAGCTTCCGATGTTCGGCTCCGACCGTCTCGCGCGCCTTCTCGGCGTGCTCGGAGATCTTTCCGCGGAGCTGAAGACGTCGACCAACCAGCGTCTGTCGTTCGAAATAGCGCTCACGCGAATGGTCAGGCCCGATTCCGACCTGACCTTGGAATCGCTTGCCGAGCGCATCGAGTCCCTCGAGGCGGGTCGCAGCGCGACCTCGCCCGTTTTCGCCCAGGCGGCGACGCCGGCGTCTTGCGGGGGCGCCGCATCCTCGTCGCAGCCGCAGCCGCAGCCGCAGTCGCAGGATCGCCCCCAGTGCGTTCGGAGGGGTTCGCGCAGGCGCAGGATCGTGCTCGGGAGGCGTCCTCGGCGGCCCGTCGCGTCCAGGAGGGGCGTGCGGACGACTGTCTCGCCTGCGCTCAGCGGCAACCGCAGCAGCAGCCGCAGGAGCGGGCGCGTCTTCGCGCCCAATCGTCGAATGCCGCAGGCGTCGCCTGCGACGTGGCGCGCTCCAAGCGCCTCCGGCGAGGCGGGCGCATCTGCGTCTTCGGCGCTTTCGGGCCTGCGCAACCCCGCGGCGTTGCAGCGCATGTGGCAAACGGCCCTCGCCTCCCTTAAAAAGGCGAAGGCGGCCTACGGCGTGCTGTTCCTCAACGCGCGTGCGCAGTTCGACGAGGCTGCGGGGTGCCTTGTCATCGACTTTCCCGCCGACGGGCAGTTCATGTACAAGGCGGTTCAGAAGCCGGAGATCCTCGACATGCTCGCATCGACGCTTGCGGGCACGTGCGGGGGCCCGTTCCCTACAAGCTCACCATCGCAGGCGTGGGCTCGGTGACGGGGCCTGTCGGCGCGCCGTCGGCTCGCGCGGCTTCTGCGGGCGGTTCCGCGTCGGCGTCGGGTTCGCTCGACGCGCGTGCGGCGTCGACTCGCTCGGATGCGGGCGCGGCTGCGGTCGCGGATGAGCCTGCGAGGATGTCGGAAGGCCCGCGGGCGGCATCCGAGGATGCGCGCCGTCGGCGCCGAGGCGCAGACGGCGCAGGTGGGCGCGCGGGCTTCTGCGGACGCTCGCGCCGAGGCGAAGCAGTCGGGGCGGTCCCCGCGCGGATGTGACGTCTCAGGCGTCCCCCGTGTCTTCGTTCGAGTCGCCGACGGGCTATGCGGGCTACGACGACGTGGTTCCCCTCGAGGCGTATGAGAGCATGTATCCCTACGATGACGAGCCTTCGTACTATTTCGACGGGCCTGCGTCCGCTCCGTCGGGCGGGGTCGCCTCCGCGGTTTCGGCGGGGCCGTCCGCATCTGCGGAAGGCGGCGTCCGGGTGCCGCCGCTTCCGCGCCTGCGGCGACGGGTGCGGAGTTTGCCGCGCATGCGCCTGCGCCCGGCTGCGACGAGCGCGGCGTCTCCCCAAGTTTCGAGCGTCGCATCGGACGCGTCTTTGGTTTCGAGTTCCGCCGAGGGCTCGACCTCGGCCGGCGATTCCGACTCGGACATCGCCGCGGCGCTCGCCTTCGGCTTCGGGGAGGGCGTCGTGTTCGAGGAGGTGCCCGGGTCCGGCGCTTAGACGGGCGGCGGTGCCCGGCTTTTTCGCGATTCCGCTCGCGTGTTGATTGGCAGGGAATCAGCGCGGCCGTCGAGCCGCGCCGCGCATATGGGATACTATATGCTGCACAGATCATGTTGTGTCGAAGGTCGATGGACGATGCGTCGAGCATCGGCATCTTGAATAAAAGGAGCAACGTTCATGGATATGAAGAAGATGATGAAACAGGCGCAGAAGATGCAGCTCGAGGCGGCGCGTGCTCAAGAGGGGATCGCGCAGATGGAGTTCACCGCCACCACGGGCGGCGGCATGGTGAAGGTGTGCGCCATGGGGATATGAGCATCAAGTCCGTGAGCATCGATCCTGCGGCGGTCGATCCCGATGATGTCGAGATGCTCGAGGACATGATCCTCGCCGCCGCCAACGAGGCCCTTCGTTCCGCGACGGAGGCGTCTAACGCGCGCATGACCTCCCTCATGGGCGGTATGAAGATCCCCGGCCTCATGTAGGCCGTGCGGCGTTCGCCGCGCATCTGCGCGTCGAACGGCGTCGTGGAATTCGGGGCGGTGCGGAGACGCGCCGCCTTTTTGCTGATTGAGGCCGAGTGGAGGTAGAGGATGCAGTCGGCTCCTTCCATACAAAAAGCTGCTCGACGAGCTCGAGCGCTTGCCGGGCGTTGGGCCGAAATCGGCTCAGCGCATGGCGTATTTCATCCTGAATTCGGACCGCGCGACAGCCATGCGGCTCGCGGAGGCCATAGCCGAAGTGAAGGACACGGTGCGGTTTTGCAGTCGGTGCTTCAACTACGCCGAGGGCGATCTGTGCGAAATCTGCGCAAGCGGCAAACGCGACGGCGCCTCGATCTGCGTTGTGAGCGAGCCGCGCGACATTCCTCCGATCGAGCGCACGGCGGTGTTCTCGGGGTCTACCACGTGCTTGGCGGCGCGCTTTCCCCCATGGAGGGCGTAGGTCCTGAAGATCTGCGCATCGCGGAGTTGATGAAGCGCCTTTCCTCCGAGGACGTTTCCGAGGTGGTGCTTGCGACCAATCCGAACATAGAGGGGGAGACCACCGCGGCGTATCTCGCGCGCCTCATCAAGCCGCTCGGCATAACGGTCACGCGTCCTGCAAGCGGGCTTCCCGTGGGGGGCGATCTCGAGTTCGCCGACGAGGTGACGCTCGGTCGCGCGTTGGAGGCGAGGCGTCCGCTGTAGACCGCGCATCCGTCCTGCGCGCCGTCCGAGGTTCGAGGGCGTCCATCTGCGTCTCGGATCGCGATGCTTCCCCCGAATGCCGTGCGCCTCCCTTGGACCCGGGCACGTTATTCGCCTGCATTCCGCATCGGGCGTGCTTCGGCGACTTGGTTTTCGCCTGCATCCATATCGGGCGTGCTTCGACGGCTTGGTTTTCGCCTGCATCCATATCGGGCGTGCTTCGACGGCTTGGGTCGGAAAGACCAAGAGCCGTGACCTGCATGCAGGTGACGGCTCTTGTAAGACAAAGGAATCTGTCCCCTCCAAAACAGAATCCTTATCTGTCTGAAGCCAGAATGCTTCTCTGAAATCGTTAATGATTATAGCATCGTCGCGTGATTTGCCAAGATGCTTTTTCGACAACCTCGTCCTAAACGGGGTATGGGCTGTCCTTGCATCCACCCTTTTCGGTCTAGTGGCGACCAAAATACGACGTTTCATGACATAGAACATGCTGCATGAGGGTTGAGAGGGGTATGAGACGGGGTTGATCGAAGGTTGAACGCCGCAATGCGCCCCTGCGCCCCCTGAAATGGCTTATCCTTGATAATGGATCATGAATTGCATCGCGGTCTCACGCGTTCGCGTTTATCGCATGATGCTTGACAGCGCCTGCGAGCGAATGAATCGCGCGTTGGCGGACTGCCTTAGGGAAAGGACGGTTTCATGCAGTATTTTTCCGATGCGCGCATCGACTATTTCATCGCTGAGGATCTGCCCTACATCGATTTGACGTGCAAGGTGCTCGGCATCTCCGACGAGCAGGGCGAGATGGAGTACTTCACGCGCGAGGACTGCGTGATCGCGGGCGTCGAGGTGGTGCGTCGGATGATGTCGAAGCTCGGTTGCGAGGTGGTGAGCGCGCGCTCCGACGGTGATCGCGTCGCGGCGGGCGAGACGTTCATGGTGGTGCGCGGCGCGGCGGAGAGCCTTCATGCGGCGTGGAAGGTGTGCCTCAACGTGTTCGACCATCTTTCGGCCGTCGCCACGAAGACCCGCGCCATGGTGGACGCCGCGCATTCTTCGAACCCGCGTTGCGAGGTCCTCACCACGCGAAAGAGCATGAACGGCGTGAAGGACTTGCTTACGTACGCGGTCGTGATCGGCGGAGCCTACCCGCACAGGCTCGGGCTGTCGAGACGGTGCTCGTGTTCGAGCATCATTGCAAGTTCATGGGCGGTTTCGAGGCGTTGGTGGACAAGATTCCGAAATCAAGGCGCGCTGCATCGAGAAGAAGCTCTTCGTCGAGGCGGACGCCGAGCATGCGCTCGCGCTCGCGGGAACCGACGTGGACGGCATCCAGCTCGACAAGGTCCCCGTCGACGAGCTCGCCGCGCTCGTGGAGTCGATCCGCGCCGTCAACCCGCGCGTCACGCTCATCGCGACGGGCGGCATCAATGGCAACGCGAGCGACGCGGCGACGGGCGTTGACGGCATGGCGAGCACGGCGCCGTTTTCCGTCAAGCCCGCTTGACGCATGAGCGTCAAGATCCGGGCCTTGTGATCGACGCCGTCGGTTGCGCTCGGGGCGGGCTGCATAGTGCGGGGCCGGGCGGCATAGGGTCGCTCCCCGTCTTCGCCGCCTTCGGCGGGTGCGAGGCGGGCGGTTGCGGCGCGTCTGCGGGGATGCCTTTCGGGATGCGGGTGCGAGGGCGTTTCGAGGGGGCGGGCGCGAGCTTCGGGCTCTTCGGAGCTGGGGCGGCGTAACCGGGTAGTGTTATACTCGTTGGCGTTGTGTTGCCAGGCCGTCGTGCGCGTCGTCAGGGGGGCGCGGCGGCTTTTCCACGTACGCAGAGGACGAGTGACATGATCAACATTCCAAGCCCGGCGGTCTCCATCGTCGGCCGTCACAATTCGGGGAAGACCACCCTCATCGAGAAGCTCATCGCCGGATGGTCGGCCGCGGGTACGACGTCGGTTCCATCAAACATCATTCCCACGTCGGATTCGACATCGATCATCCGGGGAAGGACTCGTACCGGCATCGCGCGGCGGGCGCGAGCGAGACCGTCATCGCGTCTCCCGACATGCTCGCGCGTCAAGACGCTCGAGCACGAGGTCGAGTGTTCCGAGATCGTGCGCTCCATGCCCGGGCATGACATCATCATCGTCGAGGGGTATCGCAAAAGCGGCCTTCCCACCATCGAGATCATGCGATCGGGAAACGACGCGGACGTAAACGTCGCGAAGGCGTTCGTCGAGGGCGCGCGCACGGGAGCGTCGCTCGGCACCGATTTCATCCAGGCGTCTCGCGGCGCCGACGCCGCGCACGATGCCGACCTCGTCGACAAGATGCCGACCTCGGACACGGTCGCTATCGTGACCGACATTCCCGAGGCGGCTCAGGCGGCCCGCCTCTTCAACATCCCGTCGTTCGATTTCGACGAGATCGCGGAGATCGCGAACTTCCTCGAGGAGCACTACGTGCGTCCGCGCGTTTCGGTCGTCATCCAGGCGGGCGGGGAGAGCAGGCGCATGGGGCAGTCAAGGCGAGGGTCCCGTTCATGGGAAGCCCCTCATCTGCAGGCTCGTCAGAAGGCTTCGCTGCGCGGCGGACGAGATCATCATCACCACCAACGAAGCGGACAAGCTCGGTTTTTTGAAGGAGGAGTTTCCCGATCTCGAGATCAAGCTCGTCCCCGATGCGTTTGATTTCCGCGGCGCGCTGCCCGGCCTCTACACCGCCATTCAGTCGGCGCGCAACCCGTACGTGGCCGTGGTGGCCTGCGACATGGTGCTCGCCAGCGCGAGTTTGGTGGTCGCCGAGTCGCTTGAGATGGCGAAATCGGGAGCGGACGTGGTCGTGCCGGTGAACAACCACGGCTTCGAGCCGTTCCACGCGCTGTATCGTCGCAGCGGGTGCCTTCCCCGCGGTGCGACGCGCGCTCGACCGCGGCGAGCGTCGGGCCCAGTCGTTTTTCGACGATCCCGAGGTGAAGGTGCTGGAGTTCCCGCAGGAGCGCGTTCTCGAGGCGGAGCCGCGCGGCGGCTGCTTTGTCAACGCGAACACGCCCGAGGAGCTTCAGCGCATCGAAGATTTCTGCATGGGAGACTAAATGCCCACTATCAACGACGTCATGGAGATGGCCGAGCTTTGCGCAGCAGGTCGGTCGTGCCCGTGGAGGATCGGTGCGTCGCGGTGCGCAATCGCAACGCATCGTGCCGCAAGTGCGTGCAGGCGTGCATCGCGTCTGCGATCGAGGTTGCCCAGAACAAGATAACGGTCGATCCCGGCGTGTGCGTTGGATGCGGTGCGTGCGTGGCGGTATGCCCCACCTCGGCTCTCGTGTCGCTTGACCCGATGGACGAGGATCTGGTGACGTCGCTTCTTTCGGCGGTTCGCGAAGCGAAGAGCATGGCGGTCGTCTCCTGCGCCCGTATGGCGTCGCGCCGACTTGGCGATCCCGACAAGTTCGCCACGGTGCCGTGCCTCGGGCGCGTCGACGAGCGCATGATCGTGGCGCTTGCCGGCATGGGCGTTGACGACATCGTGCTCGTCGACGGCGACTGCTCGACGTGCAAGTACGGCGCGGTCTCGCCCGCGGTCGACGAAACCGTGGAAAACGCCGTCCGTCTTTTCGAGATGATAGAGGCGGACGCCATCGTCACGCGCTGCTCGGGTTCCCACGCGAGGTCCTCGCGGAAGACGAGCGCAAGGTGATCGGAGCTGCGCGCCGGGGCTTTTTCAGCCAGGCATCCGGCATCGCGCGCAACGTGGCGGTCACCGCGGCGGAGAAGGCGATCGACGACGCGCTTCATCAGAGCAAGCAGCGCAAGCTCTTGACCTTGCGCGATCGGCTCGGCGCGGGAAAAAGCGGGAAGCTGCCGACGTTTCAGCCCGAGCGCAACCTCCTTCTCCTCGACGAGCTGTGGAAGATCGCGCAGCGGCGTGCGGACGCGCAAGCGTCTCCCGACGAGCCCGATTCCAAGGCCGTGTGCTCTTTCCCCGTCGCCTTTGCCGAGGAGTTCGTCGACACGCGCCTGTTCGGCTCGATCGAGATCGATCCTACGGATTGCTCGGGTTGCGGCATGTGCGTGATGTTTTGCCCCACGGCGGCGCTCAAGTACTCCGCCACCGATGAGCCCGACGACGTCGAGGCGCGCTTCCTCGGAGTTCCAGGCTTCCGATTGCACGCAATGCGGACTGTGCGTCGACGTGTGCCTGAGGGGCAGCGTGACGCTCTCGTCGCGCGTGAAATGCGCCGATCTGTTCGATTTCGAGCCGCAGCTGATCGAGATACCCCGTCGAAGAAGGGCAATTTCCTGTTCACGCGCAACAATCAGAAGCGATGACGTCGGCGCGCCCCCTCCATCGTCGGGGGCACGTCTCATCCGGCTCGGTCGCGGACCGTCCGAGGCTCCCGGCTTGCCCGCGGTTGCTCGGGGAGGGGCGGCTCGTTTCGGCTTGTCCGCGACCGCTCGCGCTTCCAGCTTGCCCGCGGTTGCTCGGGGGGGGGCGGCGTGCGCCCTCTTCGACATCGCCTCGGCGTACCTCGGTGTGCGAAGGCCCGCCGTGCCGTTTGCCGGATTCGGGCACGCCGTTTACCCCGGGGTGTTCACATCGCCGGGCGTGTGCTATACTGCAAGCACTTTATTACGGTAGAGTGGTAATGTGATGGAGCATTCAACTATCGCTCGATCGGGAGAGATGAGAGAACCAGGAGGTCCTAACATGAAGAAGATCAAGGCGCTTGCCGCCGCGGCGGTCGCCCTGAGCTTGGGCGTCATGCTTCTGGCGGGTTGCTCGAGCTCCGACTCGTCGTCGAGCTCTCAGGCGAGCTCGGCCGAGAACACTGAGATGACCAAGCTCATCGTCGGGTTCGACAACGCGTATCCGCCTTACGGGTTCATCGGCGACGACGGCAAGGAGACGGGCTTCGATCTCGACATGGCTGCCGAGGTCGCCGCTCGCAACGGCTGGGATCTCGAGCTTCAGGCGATCGACTGGGACGCTAAGGACGCGCTGCTGAACCAGGGTACCATCAACTGCATCTGGAACGGCTTTACCATGGAGGGCCGCGAGGCCGACTACACGTTCTCCGAGCCGTACATGCTCAACGAGCAGGTCGTTGTGGTGAAGAAGGACTCGGGCATCGACTCGCTCGAGGGTCTTGCGGGCAAGAGCGTCATCACGCAGGTCGACTCCGCCGCGCTCGACGTGCTTGAGGATCCCGAGGGACGCGCTGACCTGGCCGCCACCTTCGCGACCGGCGCCCCCCAGACCATCAGCGATTACAACAACGCGTTCATGCAGCTTGAGAGCGGCATGGTGGACGCGGTGGCGTGCGACCTGTCCATCGCCGCGTACCAGATGGCGGCGAAGCCCGATGCCTACGTGCAGCTCTCCGAGCCTCTGAGCTCCGAGCACTACGCCGTTGGCTTTAAGAAGGGCGACACCGCAACCGCCGAGAAGGTGACCGCGACGCTCAAGGATATGTATGCGGACGGCACCATCGAGAGCTTGTGCGAGAAGTACGCAGAGTACGGTCTGTCCTTTGACAACTGGGTGCTCAAATAAGATATGATCGACGGCGCTGAGTGAAACGGCGTCGCGGAGGCGGGTTCGTCGTGGGGCGGGCCCGCCTCCGTCGTGTGCGGCCATCGGTCGGGCACGGCTTCAACGCGGGCGGGGCGGCATCGGCCTCCGCTTTCATGACGCTCTGAGGGGTTTCGGGGCGCTTGGGGGTTGCCTTGACGAGGGCGTCGTTTTCGACGGCTTCCTCGTCAAGGCAAAGCAGAATCGAGAAAAGGGGTTCATGTGGATTTTTCCGTGCTGATGGGGTTGCTTCTGGACGGCCTCGCGCTGTCCGCGGCGATCTTTGCGATCACGCTGGTCGGCTCGTTGCCGCTCGGCGTGCTCGTCGCGCTTGCGCGTATGAGCAAGTTCAAGCCGCTGTCGCTGCTCGCGCAGTTCTACATTTCGGTGTTGCGCGGTACGCCGCTCATGCTCCAGCTGATGGCCATCATGTTCGGCCCGTATTATCTGCTCGGCATGCAGATGGGCGCCGACTGGAAGTTCACCGCGTGCGCGGTGGGCTTCGTCCTCAACTACGCCGCGTATTTCGGCGAGATCTACCGCAGCGGCATCCAGTCTATTCCGCGCGGGCAGTACGAGGCGGCCAGCGTGCTCGGCTACACGCGCGCTCAGACGTTCATGAAGATCGTGCTTCCTCAGGTGTTCAAGCGCATTCTCCCGGCCATGGGCAACGAGATCATCACGCTCGTCAAGGACACCTCCCTTGCGTTCGTCCTCGGCATCGCCGAGATGTTCTCCGCCGCCAAGGCGCTCGCGGCTCGCGAGGTCTCGATGATCCCCTATGCCATCGCGGCGCTCATCTACTGGGTGTTCTGCCTGATCATCGAGTTTATTTTGAACTGCGTCGAGAAGCGTCTCGACTACTATCACGACTAATGCGCACCGCGCCGCTCCCCCCTTTGGGGCGCGTCGCGCGTCGCGTAGGCGAATCGAAAGGAATTCCCATGCAAGACGCTTCTCAGACGACGTCCGCGCAGGCGGGCGTCGAGGCGAGCGCGCAGGCGGCGCCCATCGTCACGCTCGAGCATGCGCGCAAAAGCTTCGGCTCCAACGAGGTGCTCAAAGACATCTCGCTTTCCGTCAGCAAAGGCGACGTCCTCGCCGTCATCGGGCCGAGCGGCGGAGGGAAGTCGACGCTTCTGCGCTGCCTTACCATGCTCGAAACGCTCGATGCGGGCGATCTCGCCTACGGCGATTTGCAGGTGACCTCCACCAACGCCTCGGGGCGTGCGGTCTACGGGGGAAAGACGTCATCGCGAAGGCGAAAACGCGCTTCGGCCTGGTGTTTCAGAACTACAACCTGTTCCCGCACTACACCGTGCTGCAGAACGTCACCGATGCGCTGATCTGCGTGCAGAAGATGCCGCGCGATGAGGCGGAGGCGCGCGGGGGAGCTTCTCGCGAAAATGGGCCTTACGGGCAAGGAAACCATGGTGCCCTGCGAGCTGTCGGGCGGCCAGCAGCAGCGCGTTGCCATCGCGCGCGCGTTGGCGATGGATCCGCACGTGATGTGTTCGACGAGGCCACGAGCGCGTTGGATCCGGAGTTGACCCGCGAGGTGCTGAAGGTCATCCGCGATCTGGCGGCCGAGCACATGACCATGGTCATCGTCACCCACGAGATGAACTTCGCGCGCGACGTGGCCGACCAGATCATCTTCATGGACGGCGGCGTCATCGTCGAGCAGGGAATCGCCTCGGAGGTCATCGGCAACCCCGCCACGAGCGCACGCGCGCCTTTCTTTCGAATTACGCCACGGCGTAGCTTATGCGCTCTCGAACGGGCGGCTTGCGGTGCAAGCCGCCCGTTTTTTGCGCGGTCTTTAGCGGGCTTGGGCTTGGGCTTGGGGCGCCGCGCCGTGCCGTCGTCTGCCGAGCGTACACCGTACGGTGTATATCAATGACGCAACGGTGACGAATCCGTTTTGCGCGAAGGGCGCATCCTGCGGGCATGCTAAGGTTGCCACGTCGAAGGATCCGGGCGCCCGTCCGCCTTCGCGGGCATCCGACCTCCACGGATCGCCGCGGCGCCCCCTTCTTCAAGTAACGAGCAGTCGGATATGAAGGAGAACATCATGACTGAGCATCATAGCGTCAACCAAGGGGGGCACGAGCATCGGCAGACGCAGGGCTCGCCCGCGCAGACGCCTTATCAGGCGACGTACAACGCGGGCTCGGCAGCGCCCTACGACGCGGGGCACGCGCCCGCCGCGAACTCTCGGGGGGCGCATACGGCGTGCCGAGCGAGCCGATGCACGCAGGTCCCGACGGCGGCGAGGGAGGAGGCGAGGTCTCGGGCGGAAAGCGCATGGCGAAGACGTTTCTCGTGTCGTTCGCGGGCGCGCTCGTGGCGTGCGTTCTCGCCTTCGGCATCGCCGGGGTCGCGGGCGTGTTCGACGGCGGCTCGTCGACGACGTTGGGAGCCACGACTTTGGGGGATGTTTCTGCGGCGTCCGAAGACCCCACGCTCGCCGAGGCGGTGTCGGCCAAGTGCCTTCCCTCCGTCGCGGCGATCGACGTCTACACGTCCCAGGCAAGCGGCTACCAGGATGTTTACGGATCTTCGGGCTATAAGCCCTCTTCTGAAGACAGCTTGGTTCAAAGCTCCCTCGGTTCGGGCGTCGTTTTGTCCGCGGACGGCTACATCGTCACCAACTACCATGTCGTCGAGGGCGGCAGCGCTTACAAGGTGACGGTTGCAGGCGTCACCTACGACGCCGAGCTGGTCGGCTCCGATCCGAGCTCCGACATCGCGGTGCTCAAGGCTGAAGACGCGTCCGGCCTCACGCCTATCGAGCTTGGCGATTCGGACAACCTCGTCATCGGCGAATGGGTCATGTCGATCGGCAGCCCCTTCGGCCTCGAGCAGTCGGTCGCGACCGGCATCGTGTCCGCCACCAGCCGCTCTCAGATCATGGACAGCTCGACCGACGCCTTCGGCAGGAGCACGGGCGAGTACACGATCTATCCGAATATGATCCAGACTGACGCGGCTATCAACCCGGGTAACTCCGGCGGCGCGCTCGTCGACGAGAACGGCAAGCTCATCGGCATCAACACGCTGATCACCTCGTATTCGGGCAACTACTCCGGCGTCGGGTTCGCCATCCCCGTGAACTACGCGGTGAACCTCGCCCAGCAGATCATCGACGTCGAGACCCCCACGCATGCGCAGCTCGGCGTGTCCCTCACCACCGTCAACGCGCAGGTCGCCAAGCGCTACGGCCTGTCGGTGGACTCGGGGCTTACGTGACGGCTGTGTCTTCGGATAGCGGCGCGGAATCCGCGGACATTCAGGAAGGCGACATCATCGTCGCGTTCGACGGCGAGTCCGTCTCCTCCGCGTCCGACCTCATGCTCGACGTCCGAACGAAGAACCCGGGCGATAAGGCGACGCTGACGGTCAACCGCGACGGCAAGACCCAGGACATCGAGGTGACGCTCGGGTCCGACGAGCAGACCGCGAAGACGTCCCAGCAAAGCGCATCGACGCTGCTCGAATCGCTGCTGGGCGGCTCGAGAGGATCGAACGCGCTTGGAGATGCGGCGTAGAGCCGAGCCCGGGTGCGCGGGCGGTATCGTCGGCCGATCGTTTGAGAAGGCGGCGCGAGGAAGCGGATCGAAGCTTCCCGCGCCGCCTTCTCGTCTTTGCGGTTGTTTGCGTTTTTGCGCGCAACGGGTTCGCCGACGTCGTCCTTTCGGTTAATATGTATAAGATTTAACAATGTTCGCGACTGAAGGGACGTTTTTCATGCCGAAGGAATACAAGTACGATCGCGTGTTGCTCAAGCTTTCGGAGAAGCGCTCGCGGGCGACCTGGGCTACGGTATCGATCCCAAGGTCGTCGACGATCTGGCCGAGGAGATCGCCGAGATCGTTCACGATGGCGTGCAGCTGGCTGTGGTTGTCGGCGGGGCAACATCTTCCGCGGCCTCGCAGGCTCCGCCGAGGGCATGGATCGCGCTCAGGCCGACTACATCGGCATGCTCGCAACCGTCATGAACGCGCTCGCCCTGCAGGATTCCTTCGAGCGCCACGGCGTGTTCTCGCGCGTGCAAAGCGCCATCAACATGCAGGAGGTCTCAGAGCCCTACATCCGCCGTCGCGCCATCCGCCATCTCGAGAAGGGCCGCGTGGTCATCCTCGCCGCCGGCACGGGCAACCCGTACTTCACCACCGACACCACCGCAGCGCTGCGCGCTTGCGAGATCGATGCCGAATGCCTGCTCAAGGCGACCAAGGTCGACGGCGTATACGACTCCGATCCTAAGAAAAACCCTGACGCCAAGCGCTTCGACCGCATCACCTACATGGAGGTGCTCAACCGCGGCCTTAACGTCATGGACGCGACGGCGACGTCGCTTTGCATGGACAACAACGTGCCTATGATCGTGTTCGATCTGACCAAGCGCGGCAACATCCAGCGCGCCCTCATGGGCGAGGACGTGGGAACCACGGTAGAATAGCCACGAGTCATCACAAGCCGCCGATGGGTTGCGGCGATGTGCGTGAACGGCAAGAGCATGATGCGAATCGGCGCGGCGCCGCTTCGTTTCGGGATAAAAGGGGAAAGGAAGCACAGATGGCTGACGTTGACGAGATTATGATGCAGGCAGAAGAGCGCATGGAGAAAGTGATTTCCGCGCTCGCCGACAACTTCGTGTCCGTTCGCACGGGCCGCGCCAACGCCATGGTGCTCGATCGCATCAAGGTGGACTACTACGGCGTGCCCACGCCGGTGAACCAGATGGCTGGCGTGAAGACGCCCGAGGCCCATCTGCTGGTCATCGAACCTTGGGACAAGGGCATGCTGCGTGCCATTGAGCACGCCATCCTCGAGAGCGATTTGGGCGTGACCCCGAACAACGACGGCTCGGTCATTCGCCTGCCGTTCCCGAGCCTGACCGAGGAGCGCCGCCGCGATCTGGTGAAGCAGTGCAAGACCTACGCCGAGGAAGCGCGCGTGGCCGTGCGCAATGCGCGCCGCGACGCGAACACCGCGATCGAGAAGGCCGTGAAGAACGACAACCTTCCCGAGGACGAGGCGAAGCGGGCCGAGGACGAAGTGCAAAAGCTCACGGACAAGTTCGTCGCCGAGTGCGACGTCCTCTTCAAGAAGAAGGAAGCCGAGGTCATGGAGATCTAGCCTCGGGCGCGTGTTCGCGCTTGCTGAACGAAGCGAAGCGAGGCGCCGTACGTGCTGCGGCGCCTTGTTTTAGTTTGAGGTAATGTGAGTTCGAGGTGGTGACGGTGAACAAGACGCTTGATTACATATTTCCCGATCCGCCCGCGGACATCGATCTCGGCGAGCTCGATGTCGCGTCCGTCCCCGAGCACATCGCCGTCATCATGGACGGTAACGGGAGGTGGGCGAAGAAGCGGGCGCTCAATCGGCTGAAGGGCACAAAGCGGGTATCGAGGCGGTGCGCGAGGCCATTCGCTGCGCGTCGGATCTCGGCGTGCGCTATCTGACGATCTACTCGTTCTCCACCGAGAACTGGCGCCGTCCGCAAGACGAGGTGATCGGGTTGATGGACCTGTTCGCCAAGACCATGCTCGCGGAGGTCGACGGCTTGCACGAGGAGCACGTGCGCGTTATGACGATCGGCGATCTCTCGGCGCTTCCCGCAGAGACGCGCGAGGCTTTCGATGAGGCGTGGGAGAAGACGCGCGACAACGACGGCATGACGCTCATCGTCGCGGTGAACTACGGTGCCCGCCAGGAGATTCTCCACGCGGTCGAGGCGTGCATGCGCTATGCGGTTCTCGAAGCCGAGGGGCTCGAACAAGATGCCCGAGCTGACCGAGGAGGTTTTCGAGCGCGGTTTGTACACGGGCGGCATCCCCGATCCTGAGCTGCTCATTCGGACCTCGGGGAGATGCGCGTCTCAATTTCCTGCTGTGGCAGATCGCCTATTCCGAATTCGTGGTCACCGATGTGCTGTGGCCCGATTTCGATCGCTATGAGTTGCTGCGCTGCATTCTCGCGTATCAAAAGCGCGAGCGGCGCTTCGGGGGAGTGTGAGTTCGTTGGACGATCTCGCGTTGTCGGAAGAGGAGGGCCAAGCAGGCTGCCGCTCGCGCCCGCCTGAAGGAGCGCACCGCTCGCTACCGAGCCGAGGGAGGGGCTTGCCCCGCTCCGTTTCCGTGGGCCGCCCTACGACGAGGGATCTCGTCGACATGGACGAGGGCGCAGCGTCGGATGCCCCCCGCTTGGTACGCGATCCCTCGCAGGCGCCCGAATCGGGCCGCCGTTGGCATTACGACATCACGCCTGACGAGGAGGGCCGAGGAAGGACGAAGCGCGAGCGACGTGCCGAGAAGAAAGAGCGCGTGAAGAAAAGCGCGACGAAGCTCGCGCCCGAGAAGCTGAAGAATCCCTCGGGCTTTCAGGTGCGCTTCCGCACGGGGTCGTCTACACGGCGCTGACCATCGTCTGCGTTCTCGCGGGAAGCTGGCCGATGGTGATCATGCTCATGCTGGTCGCCGGCATCAGCGCGGGCGAGTTTTTACTACATGCTGCGCTCCGATGCGAAGCTGCCCAACGAGATGCTCGGCATCGTGGCCGCCGTGCTCTACCCGTTGAGCGTGTTCCTCTACGGGCGGTGGGCGCGCTGACGGTGTCTTTGGCGCTGCTGCTCGCCTTGCTCGTGTGGTACGTGTTCTGGCTGCGGGCCCGCATCCCCGATGTGGGGTGAGCTTTTCGGGGCCGCGTACACGGGCTTGCTTTTGTGCGGGTTCATCGGAATCCGCGAGTCGCTGCCCGAGCCTTGGGGCGGAATCGTGGTCCTGCTCATCTTCGTGAGCGTTTGGGCGAACGATTCCTTCGCGTATCTGGTGGGGAGCAAGTTCGGCAAGCACAAGCTCGCACCTCGGACAAGCCCGAAGAAGAGCTGGGAGGGCTTCATCGCGGGGCTCGTCGGATCCGCTGCGTGCTGGTGCGCCATCTCGTTTGTCCCGGTGTTTCCATGAGCATTCCCATGGCCATCGCGTTCGGCATCGTGTGCGGTCTCATGGAGGTGCTTGGCGATTTGGCGGAAAGTCGCGTCAAGCGCAATTCGGGCTTCAAGGATTCGGGCACGATCATGCCCGCCACGGCGGCCTGCTCGATCGATGCGACTCCATTTTCCTGGCGTCGATCACGTCGTTGATACTTCTGGTGGCGGGAGGTTGCATTCCTCATGGGTTCTTCTAACTCCGATAGGCGTCGTCGCGTCGTCGTGCTCGGCTCAACCGGGTCCATCGGCACGCAAACGCTCGACGTGGTGCGTCAGAACGCCGACAAGCTCGAGGTCGTCGGGTTGGCGGTCAACACGAGCGTCGAGACGCTCGGCGAGCAGATGCGCGCGTTCGACGTTCGCCATGCCGCCGTGGGCGATGCGCGTCTTGACGGCGATGCGCGCTGCGATGCCGTGCGCGCCTACGTTGACGGCGTCTCCGACGGATCGTTCGGCGTCGGCGCCGACGCCGTCACCGAGCTGGTCAGGCTGCCTGAAGCCGATATCGTCGTGAACGCGCTCGTGGGCGCTGCGGGGTTGCGCGCGAGCTACGAGACGCTTGCCGCCCGGCAAGGTTCTCGCGCTGGCCAACAAGGAGTCGCTCGTGGTCGGCGGCGACCTCATCATGCCGCTCGCCCGACGCATCGACGATGCAGCGGGCTTCAAGCACGCCCTCATGCCGATCGACTCCGAGCACGGCGCCATCTACCAGTGCCTTCGGGGAGGATCCTCGAGAGGTGGCTCGTCTGTGGGTGACGGCGTCGGGAGGGCCGTTTCGCGGCCGCACGCGCGCCGAGTTGGCGCACATCACCCCCCGCCCAGGCTTTGGCCCATCCTACCTGGAACATGGGGGCGAAGATCTCCATCGACTCGTCGACGCTCATGAACAAAGGACTCGAGGTCATCGAGGCGCATCATCTGTTCGACATGCCTTACGACAAGATCGAGGTCGTCGTGCAGCCGCAAAGCGCCATTCACTCGATGGTGGAGTTCTCCGACGGCAGCGTCATCGCGCACCTCGGCACGACGGACATGCGCATTCCCATCCAGTTCGCGTTGTCGTACCCGAAGCGCTGGAGCGCGCCCGTTCAGCCGCTCGACTTCCGCACGCTCGGCACGCTCGAGTTCGCCGCGCCTGATGTGGAGACGTTCAGGTGCCTCGCGCTCGCCCGGATGGCGGGCGAAGCAGGCGGCACGCTTCCTGCGGTCATGAACGCGGCGAACGAAATCGCGGTGGCGGCGTTTCTCGCGGGCGAGGGAAGCTATCTGGGCATTGCGGAGTGCGTCGAGGCGGTCATGGACGCGCACGAGGTGTGCGCGGTTGAGAGCCTCGATCAGCTCGAGGAGGTCGACGCATGGGCTCGTGATCTCGCCCGGCGTTGGATAGCGGATCGCGCGTAGAGGCCGACGGGATTATCCTGAGGCCCCCTTCGCCTCCCTCGACGGTGGGCGAAGGGGTTTTTCGTTGCACCCTCCCTTCTCTTGAGCTTAAAACTCGGCTTTCAGGTGCCGGGCGCATCCCTCTTCGTTTTTACCGGCGCAGGTTCGAGCGTTTGCGCGCTACGGCGACGGCTGCGATCGCGGAGACCGTCGCGGCGGCTGCAAGCGCGAGCGCGATGGCGGCCTTGCCGTCTCCCGTCTTGGAAAGGCGCGCATCGGCGGGGTGGTCGCGCGGGTTTTCTCCACGAACACGGTTTGCTCGGGGTCTTCGAGGTCGACGTGCTCGGCGACCGTCTTGCCGTCCTTCATGAGCGTTTCAAACGCCACGAGGGTGCTGCCGTCGAGGCTCGACGCGTCGAACTCGAAGCAGACGTCCACGCTTCCCCGGGCTCTTCGGGCGTGAACTCGACGGTGGAGCGCACGTGCTCCCCGTTCGCCTCGAGGGGAAGGCCCGTCTCCTGTCGACGAGGGTCCCCTCGAGGACGTAGGGCGTGTCGGGAACGAGGTGCGCGTAGCTTACCGTGTCGACGACGGAGGCGCCGTGTTCGGGCAAGACGCTCTTGTCGCCGTCGCGTTTGTCCGACGCTTTGGTCGCGATCATGCTCGCGATGATCTCGACGGTCTGATCGTTCGACTCAAGATCGACGTGAGCGTCTACGACGACGCCTTCCTTCACGACGAACTGATAGGCGACCGCCTCAGTTCCGGCGAGCGCGCTCGTGTCGAGCGAGAAGCTCTGCTCGACCTCGGTTTCGCACGCGTCTGTCGTGACGTTCGACACCGCGATCGCGAGGTGGGACGCGGCGTCGGGGAGCTTTGCGCACGCCCTCTCGATCGCGGCGCGGTCGAGGGCGGTTCCAGGGGCGTCGAACGAGGCGTGAAGCGTGCCGTCTTCGAGCGTGACGGCGGCTCCGAGCGCGTCGAAGATCTCCTGCGAGAGCGCGGAGAGCGCATCGCGATCGAGGGCCGAGGGATCCTCGACGAGGAGCAGGCCCGTCTGCCGATCGACGAGGAAGCCGAGCACGGTGTAGGTCTCGCCGACGATGACGTCGCGGATCTTCACGGTGTCGGTGATGAGGGTCCGCTCATCCGCGGTCGCCTCATGCGCCCCGGTTACCCCGTCGCGGGCGAGCGTCTCCGTCTCGGTGCCGACGAGTTCGACGGTTTGGGACTCGTCGTCGATTCTCGCATGCGCCGCCACGGCGATCCCGTCGGCGTACAGCGTCTCGAAGATCACGAATGATCCCGGTCGAGGGAGAACCCGTCGAAGGCGATCCGTTGGCTATCGAGCCGGAGGAGCTTTCGGGGGTGAAGCTGACGCGGCCCGTCGCCGCGCGCCGTCTTTTTTTTTTCACAACCGCCGCGGCGAAGGCTCCGTCGGCGGCGGCGATTTTGTCAAGACCGTCGCTTTTCGCCTGGTCATAAGCCGATTTGTACGCGTTTTTGTCGACGAGGGATCCGACGAGCTCGTAGGGACGCCCGGATGCAAGCCCCGCATATGCGATCTCGTCGCGCACGGCGGAGCCTCCGTCGGCGACGATGCGCGCGTCTTCGTCGTGCGCATCGCCTGCGATCGTGTCGATCGTCGGCGCTACGACGGTGACGGTTTGCGCGGGGTCGAGCGCGTCGCGATGGGACGCCGCTTCGTGCAAGGCTCCGTCGTCGGTGACGCGGTAGACGGTTTCGAACACGACGAGGCGGGATCCATCTTCATCGGCGACGTCGATCGACGCTATCTCGACATCGACCTCGCCTTCTTCGGCGTCGGGGACGAAGGGCGTCTCGGCGATGAGGGGGCGCGTCGGCATTCGGGAAAGGCTCGCAAGCTCCGGTCGCCTCGTCGGTCACGCGCATGACCTCGGCGCGGGCGAGATAGCGCGCATGGGGAACGAGCCCCGTGTACGTCAGCGTGTCGACGACCTTTGCGGAGGGGTCGCAGGCGATGACGCGGTCGCCGTCGGCCGCATCCGATGCGCTTGTCGACACGCGCGCTTCGGCGAACGCGACGGTCTGGTCGAAGTCGTCGGGATCGGCGTGGGTTGCTTCGATCTCGCCCGTTTCGGCGTTTTCGACGGTTTCGAACACGACGAGGCTCTTACCCGCGAAGGACCGTGCGTCGAAGGGGCCGATTTCGATTTCGGCGAAGCCCGTTGCGGCCTCTGCGGTGAACGGGCGGGATGCCGTGAGCGGCACTCCGTCGACCTCGACGACCGCGCCTGTTTCCGGATCGACGAGGCTCGCGGTCATCACGTAGCTTCCGGTGCTGCGCCGTAGTACGAGACGCGATCGATCACGCGCGTCTCGACGTCAGGGGAGGACGCGCTTGTCGCCGTCGGCGGCGTCGCGCGCCGAGGTCGCTATGGTCATCTCGGGAGGCGTCTGGTCGTCGATGGTTCCGAGGTGGATGCAGTAGCCGTCGCGGGTGACGCTCACGTGCTCGAGGTCGACGAGTTCGAGCCCTTCGTTCGCCGTGACGCTCAGCTCCCGTATCGCATAGTCGTCGTAGGGGCATGGCTCCGAGGCCGTCGTCGGGGCGGGTCGTGCTTCCTTCGGCGGTGAGGCCGAACCAGACGCCGGCACCTGCGTCGAGCCTCGACTCGTCGACGCGGCCGTCGGGGCCGATGGCCGCGTCGTTGGCGTTCGTGCGCTGCGTGTGGGCGTTCCACATCGAGGTCGTCTTGGCTTCGCCGTTCGCGTCGGTGACGATGACGTGCGTTTCCCGGTTGTCAACGACGTGATGGAAAAACGGTATGCGGCAAGGCGCGTCTGATCGGACTCCGGGCCTTGACGAGCTCCACGTCACCTCGTTTCACCTGGTCGTAAGGCTGCATCGTCATGGGAGCCGCCCGTGTCGAGGGAAATCACGGCCCCGTTTTTGCTCGACGGTGAACAGGTGCGGTTCGACGTCGGAGGCAGGTAGCCCTCGCCTGCGGATATCTCCTGTATGGCGTACGAGCCTCGCGGAAGCGCGGTTTCCTGCGTGCTCGCCACGCCGTTTTCCACGATCACGGTCTTGCAGACGTCCCCGGGTGCGTAGAGCGTTCCGTCGACGACGACGGCGTGGGCGGATTTGTTGGTGATGGCGAAAACGCAGCCGTCGAGGCTCGCCGCGCCCAACGGGGTGAGAAGCTGGCTCTCCTCGTCCCTTTTCTCTATGGAGACGCCGCCGCGGATGACGCCTCGTCGATGATCACGGCGAGGTCGCCCTCGACGTCGAACGGGAGGCGTCTTCAAGATCTCCGACGCGTTTCACCTCGGCTCCGTCTTGCATGAAGCGCACGAGCGCGACGCGGTCGCTTGGATGGTACCCCTCGGGGCTTTGCTCTCCGCGATGACGAGCGTGCCGAGCGGGACGGTCGGCTCCCCTTGCGCGTTTCGGTACAGGTCGTCGCCTGCGACCAGGTAGGGGGGACTCCCCGTTCGCCTCGAACGAGCCGTCCGCCAAGGCGATGCCGGTCGTGCCGTCCCCGTCGGTTCTCAAGGTCCAGGTGCGCGTAGGCGCCCGATGCCGCGGCGTCGGTTGCAGTGCCGTAATAGCCGTCGTAATACGAGAAGGTGAACTGCGCGTCGGCGAGGGAGGCGTCGCCTTGGGCGACGTTTCGGCCCGTTTCCGCATCGGCTTTCACCACGGTCGCGGCAAGGTCGCTTGAAAGCGGGGATCGGCAACCGCGACGGTGGCGGTCGCTCCTGCGCTCACCGTCACCTCGTGGTCTTCTGCGTTGATCGCGTAGCCGCGCGGTGCGGAGAGCTCCTTGACGAGATAGGTGCCGGGGGCGATCTCGCCGGTGCGGGCGTGCCCGATGCGTCGGTGGTCATTCGAGCGACTTCGGATCCCGAGTTCTTATCGTACACGCCGAAGACGGCTCCCTCGAGGGAGTAGCATGCGCTGTCTTCGGTCAAGGCGAGGTTGTCCGACGTCTTCTCGATCTCGATGAAGCCGTTCCTCTCGAACGAGAATATGCTCTGGGACGCCCGCCGTCAGGAGGAACGCTTTGAAGTCGGAGGGGACGGCCGAGGTCGTCTCGGTGATCTTGTAGCGCGTCGTGCTCTCGTAATCGGGAACCTTGCCGTTTGAGAGGTAGCCCGTGATGTTGTACCGAACGTATTCCCTGAACGCGGGGCTGCAGCCGTAGACGGCCCAGTCGAACTCGTAGGAATAGAGGTCGGCGAGCAGGATGTGCTCGAGCACGATGTAGCGCTCGTCGGTCATCGGGGTGCCGTCGTACCAGGTGCTCGGCCATGCGCTCGGATCGAAGTCGGGGCCTCCCCATCCGTGGTACAGCGTCGCCCTGATCTGGTAGCGCCGAAAATCGTCGTTGTCTCCAAGCCCGTTGGCTCCCCATAGGATGTCGTGCTTCTCGTACGTTCCCGAGGCGGGCGTCGCTCGCGAGGGGTTGGCGCAAAACGCCGGCGCTCCGTCGACCCACATCCAGTTGGTGGAGTAGCCCGCGTAGGGGATGCTGCTGCCGATTTCCAAATAGCCTGTGTCGCTCGCGTACGCGCTTTTCGCCCCTGCGCCTGATGCGAGGGGCAAAGCCCCGCCGCGAGGGCGAAGACGATCAACAGGCACGTGATCTTGCGCGTTCCCGCGCGTTCATGTGCGCTCATGGGAGTGCTCCTTTCCTCGGTGCGATTGCGTCCCTCGGATCCTATCGAAGCGCCCGGCAAGACCATGTCCCCGTTCTCTCTCCCGCCTTCGCGAGACCGGCTCGTCTTACGTGCCGTCCTTTTCCGCTTGCATGCTTGACGCGCATGTCTTTCTCGCCGGATCCAGTGCTTCCTCATCGTATGGGTCGCATCGTTTTCCCCTTTGTTCCGACAGCTTCCTCGCCGCGCTCTGACATGGGATCATGTTGTAGTTATCGTGGGGCGGCGGGCGCGTGGGGGCCGTTCCCTATAATGATCCGCAAGCAAATGAAGCGGCTTGCGCCGTGCATGCGCGTTCGCGCGGAGGTGCACGGCGCGGGATGCCGCATGGAAACAGGCGGCGCGGTCGGGTCTCCGATCCTCCGCGAACGGGAACGACCATGAACACTTTTCTGATGATCATCTGCGCCGTGCTGGCGATCTGCTTTCTCGTGTTCATTCACGAGGCGGGGCATTTCCTCGCGGCGCGAGCGTTCGGCGTGCGCGTGACCGAGCTCATGCTCGGGCTTCGGCCGGGCGTCGGCTTCACGCGCGGTGGGACGCGCTATGGCGTCACCGTCGTCTTGCTCGGCGGATACGCGCGCGTATGCGGCATGGAGGCGGGGGAGATGAGCCCGCATCTGAAAGACGTTCTCGCCGCGCTTTACCGTCGTGGGACGGCAACCATGGAAGACATCGCCTCCGATTGCGGCATCTCCGACGACGCGGCTTACGGCGCGCTCGAAGAGCTCACGGAGTGGGGCAGCTGCGCCGGCCCGATGAAGAAAGACGAGTTCAACACGTACCGGGCGAGCGCGTTCTCCCCGACGAGAAAGCAGCTGCGCGCGGCGCAGGCCTCAGGTGACGCGGCGCCTGCGTCCTACGAGCTCGGCGAGGCGCGTCCCGTGCCCGATGTCCAGGTGCTTTTCGATGCCGAGTACGCGCAGCAGTATCGTTCCCTGCCGTTTTGGAAGCGCTCGATCATCTTGCTTTCGGGGGTGGCGGTCAACCTCCTGTTCGCCATGCTCGCCTTCATCGTCATCTACAGCGTGATCGGGGTCGATCTCCGATATCCCGAGACCGGGGAGGTCATCCACTTCAACGCCGACCCGCTGCTGTCCGTGCAGCTGGGAATCAACTACATCGTCGCGACCGTTCAGGCGGTTGCGGGCCTGTTCAACGCGACTGCGGCGGAGACGTGTCTAACTCGGCCTCCATCGTGGGCATCGTCGCCATGTCGGGCGGCTTTTTTCTCTCAGGGACTTGCCGAGAGCCTGTTCTTCACGGCGCTCATCTCGGGTGTCGCTCGGGGTCATGAACCTGCTGCCCATTCCGCCGCTCGACGGCGGCGGTTCGTCGTCGAGGTGTTTCAGAAGCTCACGCGTAAAATGGTCTCGAATCGAGCCATGGGCTATGTCGATGGCGGCATGGCGTTGTTCATCGTGTTCTTCGCGGTCATGCTCAACCAGGATATCCAAAGGATTCTGACGGGATTTTGGTCGTAGGCGGCTGCCGCGTTCTGCTGCGACGCAAGCGACCGGGTTGTTGAAAGGCGGTATGTATGCAAAACGGGGAGCCTCGGCGCCTCACGCGCACGGTGATGGTCGGCGACGTCGCCTTGGGGGCGCCGCGCCGCCGGTCGTCCAATCCATGCTCAACGCCCCGCCGATGACGTTTCCGCGAATCTGGCGCAGATCGCCGCGCTCGCCGAGGCGGGGTGCGAGGTGGTGCGCATGGCGATTCCGCGCAAGGACTGCCTCGACGCGTTCGCCGCGGTGTGCGCCGAGTCTGCGCTGCCCGTGGTCGCCGACGTCCACTTCGACGCGCAGATCGCCATCGAGGCGGCTCGCCGAGGCGCGGCGAAGCTGCGCGTCAACCCCGGCAACATCGGGGGCTTGGAGAAGACGCGGCCCGTGGTCGAGGCGGCGCGCGAGGCGGGGATCCCCATCCGCATCGGCGTGAACGCGGGTTCCCTCGAGGATGCGCTCGCGGGCAGAGACGACCTGTCCCTGCCCGAGAAGCTGTGCGCGTCGGCTGTCGGCTACGTCCGCTTCCTCGAGGACGAATGCGACTTCCACGACATCGTTGTGTCGGCGAAGGCCCACGACGTGCAGACCACCATCGACACGTACCGCCTGCTGGCCGCCGAGCTGCCCCAGGTGCCGCTGCACATCGGCGTCACCGAGGCGGGCACGGCTTTCCAAGGCGTCATCAAGTCGGCGTGCGGGCTCGGCGTGCTGCTCGAGCAGGGCATCGGCGACACGCTGCGCATCTCGCTGACCGACGACCCGGGTGCTCGAGGTCCGCGCATGCTGGACGTTGCTCGCCTCCCTCGGCATCCGCCGCCGCACCCCCGAGCTCATCAGCTGCCCCACCTGCGGGCGCTGCCAGGTCGATCTCATCACGCTGGCGAAGCAGGTCGAGGAGCTTGGCGAAGGTGAGCGAGCCTGTCAAAGGTGGCCGTCATGGGGTGCGTCGTAAACGGGCCGGGCGAAGCCGCCGATGCCGATATCGGGGTGGCTTGCGGAGCGGGCGCGGGCGTTGTTTTCTCCCATGGTAAAATCGTCCGCAAAGTAGAAGAATCCGCGATAGTCGACACGTTAATGGAGGAGATCGAGAAGCTATGACAAACATCATGCGTATGAGCACGCTGTACGCCCCCACGCTGAAGGAGGATCCGACTGACGCCGAGATCGCCAGCCACCGTCTCCTGCTGCGCGCGGGCATGATTCGCAAGACCGCTTCGGGCGTGTACACGTTTCTGCCCCTCGGCCAGCGCGTTCTCGCGAAGGTCGAGGCCATCGTGCGCGACGAGATGAACGCCATCGGATCTCAGGAGATCATGATGCCGGCGCTGCAGCCCGCCGAGCTTTGGCACGAGAGCGGCCGCTGGGACGATTACGGCCCCGAGCTGATGCGCCTTGTCGACCGTCACGACCACGGCTTCTGCCTCGGGCCCACCCACGAGGAGCTCATCACGTCGCTCGTTCGCAACGAGCTGCGCTCTTACAAGCAGCTTCCCGCCTCCCTCTACCAAATCCAGGTGAAGTTCCGCGACGAGATCCGTCCGCGCTTCGGCCTTCTGCGCTCGCGCGAGTTCATCATGAAGGACGCATACAGCTTCCATGCGAACCAGGAGTCGCTGCAGAAGACCTACGACGATATGTCCGGCGCCTACGGCCGCATCTGCGAGCGCTGCGGCTTGGACTACCGTCCCGTCGAGGCCGACTCGGCCAGATCGGCGGCAAAGGTGACCACCGAGTTCATGGCGCTTGCCGAGGCGGGCGAAGCCGAGCTTGTGCACTGCACCTGCGGGTACGCGGCAAACACCGAGGCGGGCGACTGCCTGGCCCGTCCGACCATCTACGAGGTCGACGGGATGGAGAAAGATCTCGACGCCGGGCATCCACACCATCGAGGACCTCGCGAAGTTCCTCGACATCCCGCGTCCTCTACCGTGAAGGCCCTCTCGGGCAAAGACGCCGACGGCAACCTCGTCGTGCTGTTCGTCCCCGGCGATCATGAGCTCAACGAGATCAAGGCGGAGCGCGCGGTGCGGGTTTCACGCTGCTCACCGACGAGGAGATGCTCGCGTTCGGCCTGCACAAAGGCTCGATGGGCCCGGTCGGGCTTCCTGAGGCGCGCGCGTCATCGCCGCTCGCAGCCTGCAGGCGGTTCCCCAGTGGGTCGTCGGCGCGAACGAGGAGGGCTTCCATTACGTGGGCGCCCGCCTCGGCGAGGACTTCCAGGTCGACCAATGGGCGGATCTGGCGTGGTCAAGCCCGGCGACAGCTGCCCGAAGTGCGGGCTGCCCCTCGGCGGCGCTCGCGGCATCGAAGTGGCCCAGATCTTCCAGCTTGGCGACAAGTACTCCCGCGCCATGGGCGCTACCTTCATGGACGAGGACGGCGAGGAGAAGCCCTTCATCATGGGCTGCTACGGCGTGGGCGTCTCGCGCACGCTGGCCGCCATCGTGGAGCAGCACAACGACGAAATGGGCATCAAGTGGCCGCTGTCGGTGGCTCCGCTCACGTGTGCGTCATCCCGTTGACCACGGGCGACGACCTGGTCCAGCCCGCCGCCGAGAAGCTTGCGCGCGATTTGGCGGGCATCGGCTTCGAGGTGGTCATCGACGATCGCGACGAGCGCGCTGGCGTGAAGTTCGCTGATGCCGACCTTATCGGCTGGCCGCTGCAGGTGGTCGTCGGCAAGCGCGGGCTCGCCAACGGCAAGGTCGAGATGAAGCTGCGCCGCACCGGCGAGAAGAAGGACGCCGCTCGACGCCATCGCCGAGATGATGGCTTTCGCGCATCGCACCATCAAGTCGGTGAAAGCGACGGCATCGGAAGCTTCGACGTCGTGTTCGCCTAAATAGACCGAATGCCTCCTTCCGCGCGTCGGCTTCGGCGCGCGGGCGTAGGGCCCGGTCGGACTCAGCATGATGAGCTGCTCCGGGCCCTTTTGTTTCGGGCGGCCGATCACGGCGAAGCGGTGCGGATGACCGCCTCGCGTAAATCGCGCGTTTTCGCGGCGGCTCGGGGTGGTAACATGGAGGCGAAGCCGCGTGCTTCACGCGACTCCGAGCAGATGCCGGAATGCGATTGAATCCGGAGGCGCGCCATGTCGAGTATCACAGATGGGTTCAAAGATATTTTTCCTTGCGGGAATCGGCGCTATGGCGATGGGGGCCGAGAAGTCCAAAGAGATCGTCGATCAGCTCATCGCGAAAGGCGAGCTGACGGTCGAGCAGGGCAACAGCTCAACACGGAGCTTTGCGCATCGAGCGGTGCGATGACCGGCGAGCTGCGCGACGACCTCATCTCGGCGCGCATGTCCGTGATGACCCCGAGGAGCGCGCGGAGTTCGTGGCGCGTGTCGCAGAGCTTGCGGCAGAGGCCGACAGGACGTGCGCGGAACGAGCGCGCATCCGCTCGGCGTTCGTCTCCGACATCGATGCGGAGGAAGTCGCGCAGACCGCAGCCTCCGGATCCTGGCGTCCGCAAGCGCGGATAGGGCAAGACGCTCCCGACGCCGCCTCCGCGGACGAGAGAGCCGACGCTTAGATCGACGGACGCGCGCATAGGAAGAGGAAAACGGCTGAAGCGTCGCGCGCCTTCAGGGCGCTCGGCGCTTTCGCATATGAAAGCAGGAAGACGGCGCGCCGTTCGAGGTTGCGCGCTGAGGGTGCTGCATGGCCGACAACACGTTGCTCAAATACATATTCAGCTCGTCGGGCGAGTTCGATCCTGAAGACCGGTTCGATCCTCCCCGAAGACGCGACGTGCGCGCATACGAGATCCTGCGCACGTTCGCAAACACAAGCTCATGAACTCGGTGACGCCCGAGGAGTTTCGCGCGATGCTCGAGGACCTCGGCCCTTCGTTCGTGAAGATCGGGCAAACGCTCTCGACGCGTTCCGAGATTCTGCCGCGCGCGTACTGCGACGGCTCGCCAAGCTTCAAGCGGAGTGGGGCGATCCTCTGCCGTTCGAGGACATGCTCGCCGCGCTCGACGCCGAGTTCGGGCGCGATCGTCGCCAGGAGCTCTTCGTCTCGGTCGATCCGACGCCTCTCGGCAGCGCGAGCCTCGCCCAGGTCCATCGCGCCAGGCTGCGCAGCGGCGAGGAGGTCGCCATCAAGATCCAGCGTCCCGGGGTCAAAGAGACCATGGCGCTCGACATCGACATCATGCGCATCCTCGCGCGCCATGCGTCGAAGATCATGAAAGACGACCAGTTCGTCGACTTACGCGAGGTGGTCGAGGAGATGTGGGGCGACTTTCTCGAGGAGACCGATTTCCGTCGCAGGCGGAAAACCTCGAGGATTCGCGCGCCTCAACGCCGACTGCCGCTTCGTCAGCTCGCCGAAGGTCTACATCGATCTGTGCACCGAGTACGTGCTCGTGATGGAATACGTCGACGGCATCCCCTATCAGCGATGCTCAGCGGCTTGTCGCGTGCGGCTACGATTTGGAGGAGATCGGCGTCGCTGCTCGACAACTACGCTCACGCAGATCCTCGATCACGGGTTCTTCCACGCCGATCCCCATCCCGGCAACCTCATCATCCGCGGAGGCCAGATCGTCTACATCGACCTCGGCATCATGGGCAGGCTGTCGACGCGCGATCGCGCGGGGCTTCGGGGACATCATCAAGGCGGTGGGGGGTGAAGGACTCCGCGGGGCTTAAAGAGGCGCTTATACGCTACGCGGTGCGAAGGACAACGCGGCGATCGACCACGCGCTTCCTCGCCGACCTCGACGATCTTTTGGCGGATTACGGGTCGATCGACATCGATCAGATCGACATCGGCGCGATGCTCAACGACATCATGGCGCTCACGCGCGCCTGCCGCGTGACGCTTCCCACCTCGGTCACCACCGTAGCCCGCGGCATCGTCGCGGCGGAGGGGGACGGTCGGCCCCTACATCGGCAACCAGAACATCGTCTCCATCATCAACGACCATGTTCAGCGCAGCGCCGACAAGCGCGATGTCTTGGCGAAGGCCATCGAGGATCTGGGCCATTTCGCTGCGCAAATCGGGCGCAGGCGCGCTCGACGCGGCGAACTATTCGGGCGAGGCCCTCAAGATGCTCACGCGCGGTCAGCTGAAGATGAACATGGATCTGATGGGATCCGACATCCCCTTCCGCAAGCTGTCGCGCATCTTCACGCGCATCACGCTCGCGCTTATCGTGGCGGGTTTGTTCATCGGATCGAGCCTGCTGTCGCTCTCGTCGATGGAGCCGCGCGTTCTCGGCGTCCCCCGCGTTGGCGAGCATCGGCTACCTCAGCGCGTTTTTGATGTCGGTGTGGATCGTCGTGGACATCTGGCGCAAGAAGTAGCCGAAGGCGCGTCGGCGCTGCTACACTAGCAGATCGTGCGTTTACGAGCAGATTTAAGTTACAACTCATCGAAAAGGCTGATACATGGCAGACTATATTGAAGGCAAGCGACCGATCGTCGAGGCGTTGCGCACGCACGTTCCCATGAAGTGCATCCTCATGGCGGACAACGTCCAGCGCGACAGCCTCATCAACGACATCTTGCGCAAGGCGAAAAACCACGACGTCCCCGTGAAGTCCATTTCCCGCAAGAAGCTCGACGAGATCTCCGAGCGCGGGAGCCATCAGGGCGTCATGGCCGAAACCAAGCCGTTCGATTACGTCAACGTGACCTCCATATTGGGAGGCGGCTGAGAAATCCGCCGCGGAAAACGACGGTCGCGCCCTCATCGTCGTGCTCGACCACCCTCACCGACGCCGGCAATCTGGGCGCCATCGCGCGCAGCGCCGAGTCGGTCGGCGCGTGCGGGATCATCATCCCCAACAAGCGCGCCGCGCGCGTGACGGCCGCGACGTACAAAAGCTCCGCCGGCGCCATCGCCCATATTCCCGTGTCGCAGGTGGCCAACATCTCCACCTGCCTCGAGCGGTTGAAGAAGCGCGGGCTTTTTGGGTCGCCGCCGCACCGAGCATGCCCAAGATTACATCTGGGACGCCAACCTGAAGGGCCGCATCGCGCTCGTCATGGGCAACGAGGGCGAGGGGGCGTCTCGCGTCTCGTGCTCGAAAGCTGCGATTTCGGCGTGAAGCCCCCCAGGTCGGCGACATCTCTTCGCTCAACGTGGCGCAGGCGTCGACGGCGTGCATGTACGAGTGGCTCCGCCAGAACCGCACCGCCGCAGAGGGTCTGCGAGGGTAATCGTGGCCGATCTTTGCACCTGCACCGACAAGGCCTGCCCCTTTCACCCGACGAACCACGATCGAGGCTGCACGCCCTGCATCGCGAAGTGCCTTTCCGAGTGCGAAGTTCCCAGCTGCATGTTCAACATGGTCGGTAGAAGTCCGCGTTGCACGGGGTACCGCTTCGAGGACTTCGCCCTGAGCGTCGTCGACGCCCAGCGTGCTGCGGGCGAGATCGACGTCATCGCCCGGCCGACGCCGCGGCTTCCGCAGACGAGGGGCTCTGAGATGGCTCGTCAACGGAAGAAGCTTCTGATCGTCGACGGTTACAACGTGCTGCGATCGGGCAGCAGGTACAAGCGCATCAAAAGCCCCCGACTACACCGACGACACGTTCAATGCTGCTCGTGAGCGGCTCATCAACGACGTGGTCAACTTCGCGGGACGCGAATGGCGCGCCATTATCGTGTTCGACGGAGCTCAAAACGAGTTCTCGCGCGGAGAGGTGGAGAAGGTAGGCGGGGTTCAGATCATGTTCTCGCCTTCAGGTCAGTCGGCGGACAAGGTGATCGAGAAGCTCGCGCACGACGCACGTGAGCGCATGATCGAGACGCTCGTGGTCACCAGCGACGCAACCATTCAAGATACCGTCTTCGGGGAGGGGTCGACCGCATGAGCGCGGACGGCTTCTCCCACGAGGTGGGCATGTACTACGACGAGGCCCGTCTCGATGAGACGCCGCAGGTAGCGCGCAAGAACACGGTTGCCGAGCGCATACCGGGAGATGTGCTGGCCAAGCTGAAGGCCATGCGCGACGGCAGCTGAAGCCGGCCGCGCGAGGCCGAACGTGCGCGCCGGACAACCGGATGGGTCGCGCAAGTCGGGCGATTCGAGCGAGCCAGGTTGGTCGCGCCGGCCGCGCGAGGCGGGTTGGTCGCGCCGGCCGCGCGAGGCGGGCCGACCAAACCGGTTGGATGGTTCGAGCGAGCCGGGTTACCGAACAACCAAGCGGTCGGGCAACCAGGCAGCAGGCAACCAAGCGATCGGGTAATCGAACAACCGAACAACCGAACAACCGAACAAACCAGATAAGCGGTCACTGACCGACCCCTTTGTGTCGATAAAATGAACACGTTCACTGCGAGGTGAAGGAGTAGATGGCGCTGTTAAGCGATCGCAGGCCGTCGCGCGCGAGCACGACGTTCGCTTCGAGTTGTCAGATGGATGCTCTCGGGGGCGCTCGCACGCACGAGCCTTTTGAAAGAAGGCGCAATGTTCAAAGTCTCCACTGAGAAGCTCATGCTTATCGCGGGCGTTGTCTGGTTCATCGCCGGGCGCCAACATCCTCAACCTCGGCGTGCATGCATACATGAACAGCTGGGGCTGGCTGATTCTCCCTGCTCATCCTCGGATCCGTCGCCGTGTTCGGAGTTTTCCACATCAAAGGTCTTCACCAAGATGATCGGCAAGCACGCTGCGCGCATTTACGGATATGCCGAGCCTCAGAAGAACCTCTTTTTGTTCTTCGACAAGAAGGGCTACATCATGATGGCCATCATGATGGGCGGCGGCATCGGGCTGCGCATGTCCGACTCGTTCCCGATGGTTCGTCGCCTTTTTTCTACACCGGCATCGGGTTCGCGCGCTCATGATGGCGGGCGTCGACTTCTGTCGTCCGTTATGTGCGTGCGGATCATCGGGAAATGCCCGGTTGTCGCCGAGATAGGGCTCGATATCGCTGTCCTCTCGTCGCATTTGTCGAGCTTCGGCTCGGCTCGTTTCGATGCCTTTCGCTTCGCTTGCGTTCCCCGGCACGACGCCTCCCCAGGCTCGCCCTCTTTCTCGCGTTTTCCGGCGTTGCCCCCCGATTCGTCTTCCTCCTTGCGCTCCCGGGTATGATGCCCTTCAGGTCCGTCTTTCCCCCTTGCGCTCCCCGGCACGACGTTCCCCGGGCTCGCCTGAACGGGGCGCGTCCTTTTCGCCGCTTTGCGGTCATCCGACGGGCATGCGGCGCAGAGCGCGCTCGATCAGCAGCCTGCTCGCTTGCATTCGGCCGATTCATGTTCGAGCAAAACACGCTTTTGCGAGTGCGCGCGAAACCGAGGGGGCTCGATTCCGCTTTTTCTCGAATGGTATCAACTGGGAGCCCTATTTTCGCCTCCGCGTTCGCACCGACGCCGAAGGCCCGTCTTTCACCCTGCGTTTTCCCAGGTCGTGATGTTCGCAATTGGAAAGAACGCTGTTTGTCGCGGTCGCATTGATACCATTCGAGTATTTTTGGGAATCGAGACGGCGTTTTTCGAGCACGAAGCCAGTTTTGGTGCGAGGGCTCGCTCTTCTCGGTTCGATCGCGGTGCAAGTTTTGGGCCGATGTACGTTCGGTTGACGCCATCGACTGCGCAGATGCACGTTGGATGGGGCGGGCGTTTCGTATTCCGCTACGATTTTCGGAAAAGAGCGCCGCCCTGACTGCTGTCCGCTGCGGGTTCGGCGGTCTGCTTCGCAGCGCGTCGCATCTGCGGGATTCGTGTTCATGGGCGTTGCGTTCGCGTTCGTGCTCGTCGCCTACGTTCGCTCGGCGCTCGGCAAACGCGGCGCGTTTTCACGCGAGTCGGTGCTTCGCCTTGTCCGCGAGATGCTGCGTTTCGCCCTGTCGGTTGTGGTTTACGCCGGCGCGGCGCTTATTGCGCTCGGGGCCATGGTGGGCGCGTCGGATAGCGTGAAGCCGTATGCCGCCTTAAAGGCGCTGGTCATCGTCGCGGTGTGCCTGGGCGTCATCGTGGGGTGTCGCATGTTCAGCAATCGGCATCCCCGCTCGCTACGAATCGCTTTCCAACGTGGCCATCGCGCTGCTGCTCGCTTTCATTGATGCTCGGCGTCGTGGTCGGGTCGATTTTGTCTTGGTCGGCGGTTGTCGACCTGTTCTCCGGGCCGAAGACCGAGCTGTGCTGGCTCGCCGACGTGCAGGAGGATCGCGCCACGGGACGCTACAGCGCGTTTCGCCAGGACGAGCTCGATCTTACGTTCGAATCGGTCGAGGGGCGCAGGTTCGTCATCACGGTTGCGGAAGGCGATCGCGATGCCTTGGCCGGCGTGGCCGCAGCCGAAGGCGTGGTGTGGCTGACCTGCTACCCCGAATCGGGCGTGTTCGTTTCGGCGGCGCCCGGGCTCGAGGACTACCTCGCTTCGGGCGGCGAGTAGCCGGTTTGCGCTTGCTCGCTGCAGCGCGCCGCGTTTTGCGTTCCCTCGGCGGCCCGAGCTGCGCCGTGCGTACCGCCCGGTGTTTTTCGCATCGCGCGTCTCGCGCCGGCTCGAGGCAGGGAGGACGCGACGCGGACTTGCGGTCGAGGGATCGCTCGAGGGGTCGGTCGTGGGGTCGAGCGTAGGCGTGTCGCAAGGGTCTCGCCTTCTGCGAAGCGCGCGCGGAGCTCGGGGAGACGCTGCGCGGGCTCCCGCTGCCTTCCCGCAGCTGCTTTTCCATTGTGAAAACGCCTGATAATCAGGCGTTTTTCGCCTTAAACTACAGTAAATTTCCATAGCTCGTTAAAATTTTTCTGACCCAGTTGAAAATCCGTCATATTCTAACAAATTGCAACTTTTTTGCAGATTTGCGATGGACGTGAAGGAGGAACAGCCTCGTGGCTCAATGAAAGAAATCCGCTCCCACCAGCCTTTACAGGGATCGCCGAAGCTTCGCGAAGATTCCCGACGTTATGGACGTCCCGAATCTGATTGCTATTCAGACGGAAAGCTTCGACTGGTTCAAGAACGAGGGCTTGGCCCAGGCGTTCGCCGATGTGTGCCCGATTGAGAACAACACCGGCGACATGTGCGTCGAATTCGGTAAGCACGAGTTCGGCGAGCCCAAGTACACGGTGGACGAGTGCAAGGAGAAGGACGTCACGTATCAGGCGCCGCTCTTCGTGGAGATTCGCTTCATCAACCGTGAGACCGGCGAGATCAAAGAGCAGGACGTGTTCATGGGCGACTTCCCGCTCATGACCCCCGCGGCACCTTCATCATCAACGGCACCGAGCGCGTCGTCGTCTCCCAGCTCGTGCGTTCCCCCGGCGTGTATTTCGCCTCCGAGCGCGACAAGACCTCCGACAAGACCATTTACAACGCCAAGATCATCCCTTGCCGCGGCGCGTGGCTCGAGTTCGAAACCGACAAGCGCGACCTGCTCTCCGTGCGCATCGACCGCAAGCGCAAGCAGCCCGCCACCCTGCTCGTGCGCGCCCTCGGCCTGGCCGAGACCCGCGAGGAGATCATCGAGCTTTTGGGCTCCTCCGAGATGGTGCTGCGCACCGCTCGACCGCGACCCCGCCACCACCAAGGAAGAGTCGCTCATCGAGCTGTACAAGCGCTTCCGTCCCGGCGAGCCGCCGACGATCGATTCCGCCCGCACGCTGCTCGACGGCCTGTTCTTCAACCCGCAGCGCTATGACCTGGCCAAGGTCGGTCGCTACAAGATGGACAAGAAGCTCGGCTACGAGCCGGACGAGAACGACTCCTCCACGCTGACCAATGAGGACATCATCCGTTCGATGCGCTACATCATCGGTCTGCACAACGGCGATGAGGGCTTCGTCACCGACGACATCGACCACTTCGGCAACCGTCGCATCCGCAGCGTGGGCGAGCTGATCCAGAACCAGTTCCGCATCGGCCTGTCGCGTATGGAGCGCGTGGTGCGCGAGCGCATGTCCATGCAGGAGCCCGACGAGATCACGCCGCAGTCGCTCGTGAACATCCGCCCCATCGTGGCCGCCATCAAGGAGTTCTTCGGAAGCTCCCAGCTCTCGCAGTTCATGGATCAGTCCAACCCCGCCCGCCGGCATTACGCATAAGCGCCGTCTGTCGGCTCTGGGCCCGGGCGGTCTGTCCCGCGAGCGCGCCGGCTTCGAGGTGCGCGACGTCCACACCTCCCACTACGGCCGCATGTGCCCCATCGAGACGCCTGAAGGCCCAACATCGGCCTTATCGGCTCGCTGGCCACCTACGGCCGCATCAACCCCTACGGCTTCATCGAGACGCCCTACCGCCGCGTGATCGACGGCAAGGTGACTGACGAGATCGACTACCTGACCGCCGATGAGGAAGAGAACTTCACCATCGCCCAGGCCAACGACTTGTTCGACCCCGAGACGCGCGAGTACGGGTACTTCGACAAGGACGGCAAGGTCAAGTCGGCCGGTTTTGTGCCGCACGAAGAACGCCGCGGGCGAGTTCGGCGAGCCCGACGAGGTCGCTCGAGTCCGTCGATTACATGGACGTCTCCCCGCGTCAGATGGTTTCCGTCGGCAACGTCGCTCATTCCGTTCCTCGAGCACGACGACGCCAACCGCGCCCTCATGGGCTCGAACATGCAGCGCCAGGCTGTGCCGCTGCTGCGTCCGACCGCGCCTCTGGTGGGTACTGGCATCGGAGCACCGCATCGCGGTGGACTCCGGCGAGATCCTCGTGGCCCAGCGCCCCGGCGTGGTCGATTACGTTGACGGCCAGACCATCATCATCCTGAACGACGACGGCGAGTACGACGAGTACCTCGTTCCGAAGTTCCAGCGCTCCAACCAGTCGGTTGTATCAACCACCGTCCCATCGTCCGCAAGGGCGACGAGGTGCAGGCAGGCGACGTGCTCGCCGACGGCCCGAGCTGCGATGGCGGCGAGCTCGCGCTCGGCCAGAACCTTATGGTGGCCTACATGCCGTGGGAAGGCTACAACTACGAGGACGCTATCATCGTGTCCGAGCGCGTCGTGGCCGAGGACCTGCTGACCTCCATCCATCTCCGAGTACGAGGTGGACGCCCGCGACACGAAGCTGGGCCCCGAGGAGATCACCCGCGAGGTCCCCAACATCTCCGAGGACATGATTTCCGACCTCGACGCGGACGGCATCATCCGCGTGGGCGCCGAGGTGTTCCCGGGAGACGTGCTGGTGGGCAAGGTCACCCCGAAGGGCGAGACCGAGCTCACCGCCGAGGAGCGCTTGCTTCGCGCCATCTTCGGCGAGAAGGCCCGCGAGGTGCGCGATACGTCGCTGAAGGTGCCCCACGGCTCCGGCGGCCGCGTCATCGGCATCTACCGCTCCTCCCGCGAGGCCGGCGATGATCTGGCCGCCCGGCGTGAACGAGCTCGTGCGCATCTACGTCGCTCAGAAGCGCAAGGTGCAGCAGGGCGACAAGCTCTCCGGCCGTCACGGCAACAAGGGCGTTATCTCCCGCGTGCTGCCGGAAGAGGACATGCCCTTCCTCGCCGACGGCACACCCCGGTCGACATCATCTTGAACCCCCTGGGCGTCCCCCGCTATGAACGTCGGCCAGCTGCTCGAACCACCTCGGTGGGCGCACGCCTGGGGCTGGTCCGATGCCGCGCGACCCGATGCCGAGGTCGTGGAACCGGTGTACGCAGGGCGACCCCGGTGTTCGACGGCGCGAACCCCGGAGATCTCGGACGCCATCGAGAAACCATCAAGGGCCTGCTCAGCTGCACCCTTCCGGACCGCGACGGCAACAAGCTCGTCGGCCCCGACGGCAAGGCGACCCTGTTCGACGGCCGTACCGGCGAACCGTTCCCGAAGCCGATCTCCGTGGGCTACATGTACATGCTCAAGCTGCACCACCTGGTCGACGACAAGATCCACGCCCGCTCCACCGGCCCGTACTCCATGATCACCCAGCAGCCGCTGGGCGGCAAGGCTCAGTTCGGTGGCCAGCGCTTCGGCGAGATGGAAGTGTGGGCCCTCGAGGCCTACGGTGCCGCCTACACGCTGCACGAAATGATGACCACCAAGTCCGATGACGTCGACGGCCGCGTGCGAGTCTACGGCGCCATCGTGAAGGGCGAGAACCTGCCGCCGGCAGGCATCCCGGAGTCCTTCAAGGTGCTGCTTAAGGAAATGCAGTCCCTGTCCCTGAATGTCGAAGTGCTCAACGCCGAAGGCGTGGCCATCGACATGAAGGACGAGGATGACGATCCGTCCACTTCCTCCGATGACCTCGGCTTCAACATCGGTGCGCGTCCTGACGCCGCCGCCAAGGAAGACCAGGTTGCCGAGGAGCCCGAATTCCAGTGATTGAAAGGATTGGCCGCGCTGCAGCACAGCGTGCAGCGCGGCCAATCCCCGAACAACGTGATAAGCATTAAGAATCGATAGACAGGACAATAGAGTGCTGGACGTCAACGAATTTGACAAACTGAGGATCGGACTGGCCACCGCCGACGACATCCGTAACTGGAGCTACGGCGAGGTCAAGAAGCCGGAGACCATCAACTACCGTACCCTGAAGCCGGAGAAAGACGGCCTGTTCTGCGAGCGATCTTCGGTCCCCTACCAAGCGACTGGGAATGCGCCTGCGGAAAGTACAAGCGCGTGCGCTTCAAAGGGCATCGTCTGCGAACGCTGCGGCGTGGAAGTCACCAAGAGCAACGGTGCGTCGTGAGCGCATGGGCCACATCGAGCTCGCCGCCCGGTGACCCACATCTGGTTCTTCAAGGGTGTCGCCGTCCCGACTGGGCTACCTGCTGGACATTGGCGCCGAAGGACCTGGAGAAGGTCATTTACTTCGCTGCTACATCATCACCAGCGTGGCGAGGCTCGTCAGGAGGATCTGCCGGACCTGCGCGAGGAGTTCGACCGCCGAGGATCGCCAACCTCGACGCCGAGCGCGCAACGCCGAAATCGAGGAGCGCGCCAAGAAGGTCAAGCCGATTTGGCCGAGCTCGAAGCCGAAGGCGAACCAAGGGCTCCGACGCGCAAGCTGCGCAACAGCGCCGAGCGTGAAATGGCCGCCATCCGTACCCGCTACGACGAGCAGATCCAGCGTCTGAGCGCCGTGTTCGACCGCCTTCAAGACCCTGAGCCGAAGCAGCTCATGGAACGACGTCGACCTGTACCGTTCCAAGGATGGAAGACCGCTACGGCGATTACTTCGAAGGTTGCATGGGCGCCGAAGCCATCAAGAAGCGTCTGCAGGACTTTCGACCTCGAGGCAGCCTCGCAGCTGCGCGAAGAGATCGACACGGGCACCGGCCAGCGCAAGGCCCGCGCCTGAAGCGTCTGAAGGTCGTCAATGCGTTCCTGACCACCGGACAACTCCCCTGGAGGCCATGGTTCCTGGACGTGATCCCGGTCATCCCGCCGGACCTGCGCCCCATGGTTCAGCTCGACGGCGGCCGCTTCGCCACGTCCGACCTCAACGACCTCTACCGCCGCGTGATCAACCGTAACAACCGCCTCAAGCGCCTCATCGACCTCGGCGCGCCCGGAGATCATGCTCAACAACGAGAAGCGCATGCTCCAGGAGGCCGTCGACTCCCTGTTCGACAACGGCCGTCGTGGCCGTCCGGTCACCGGCGCTTCGAACCGTCCGCTCAAGTCCCTGAGCGACATGCTCAAGGGCAAGCAGGGCCGTTTCCGTCAGAACCTGCTCGGTAAGCGTGTCGATTACTCTGGCCGTTCCGTCATCGTGGTCGGCCCGCAGCTGAAGCTTCACCAGTGCGGCCTTCCGCAGCCAGATGGCTCTCGAGCTGTTCAAGCCCTTCGTCATGAAGCGCCTGGTGGAGCCAGGGCGCCGCGCCAACATCAAGAGCGCTAAGCGATGGTCGAGCGTTTCCGCCCGAGGTTTGGGACGTGCTGGAGGAGGTCATCGTCGACCATCCGGTGCTGTTGAACCGCGCGCCGACCCTGCACCGTCTGGGCATCCAGGCGTTCGAGCCCGTCCTCGTCGAGGGCCGCGCCATCAGTCTGCATCCGCTGGTATGTACCGCCTTCAACGCCGACTTCGACGGCGACCAGATGGCAGTGCACGTTCCGCTGTCCGCTGAGGCACAGGCTGAGGCCCGTCTGCTGATGCTGTCCGCGAACAACCTCAAAGCCGCAGGACGGCAAGCCGGTTACCATCCCGTCGCAGGATATGATCATCGGTCTGTACCACCTGACCATCGACATCGCGACACCAAGCCGAGGGCCGGCGTGTTCTCCTCGTCGAAGAGGCCTGATGGCGCTCGACAAGCGAGATCGTTGTCAGGCCAAGGTGCTCATCCGATGCAGGTCCGTCTGACCAAGGACGGCGATGGCAAGGTGGTTCTGCGGTCGTCGATCCGGAACCGGGCAGCCCGGGCTTCAAGCCCGGCGTTTCCCAGGACTGGACTGCACCGTTGGCCGGTCCTGTTCAACAGGCTCTGCCGATCTCGACTACCCATGTTCACCTGCGGCAGGCGCCAAGAAGGGTCTGGGCAAGATCATCGACGACATCGCTGACGGCGTTACCCGATCACCGTTCAGGTGGCTGACTGCCTGGATCAACGCCCTGAAGGCGGGTTCTCTGGGCAAGGGCGTTCCGGCGTGACCGTCGGTTCTCCGACGTTGCTCGTGCCTCCGAGGGCAAGGACGAGATGATCCAATCGCTCCGAGAAGAAGGTGCCCAGATCGACGCAACTACAATCGGTACCATTCACGATGAGGAGCGTCGTCAGGAACTGTTAAGCCGTTTGGGGAGAGGCCACCGACGAGGTTGCTGAGGCGGCAGGACAACATGAGGCGCAGCGCTACAACCCGATCCACATGATGGCGGATTCCGGTGCACGTGGTAACGATGGATGCAGATCCGTCAGATGGCAGGTATGCGAGGTCTTGGTGGCGAACCCGAAGGGTGAGACCATGCCTCGATCCCGATCAAGTCCAACTTCCGTGAGAGGCCTGACCGCTCTCGAATACTTCATCGCGGCCCGCGGCGCTCGAAAGGGGTCTGGCCGATACCGCGCTTCGTACCGCAGACTCCGGTTACCTGACCCGCCGTCTGGTAGACGTTTCGCAGGATGTCATCATCCGCGAGGACGACTGCGGCGCGACCAAGGGCATCTGGGTCGAGGACATCAATGCGGAAGGCAACCAGATCATCGAGCCGCTGCGTGAGCGTCTGCTCGGCCGCTATCCGGTCGACGACATCTGCGACCCGAGACCGGCGTAGTCATCATTCCGAAGAGCAAGATGATGAACGAGCACGATGCCGACAAGGTCATCGAGGCAGGCATCACCCGCGTGCAGATCCGCTCCGTACTCGAGTGCCGCGCGCCAAGGGCGTTTGCAGCCACTGCTACGGCATCAACCTGGCAATGGGCACTCCGGTCGGCAAGGGCGAGGCTGTCGGTATTATCGCAGCGCAGTCCATCGGCGAGCCCGGCACCCAGCTTACCATGCGTACCTTCCATACCGGCGGCGTCGCAGGTTCGGACATTACGCAGGGTCTTCCGCGAGTCGAGGAGCTGTTCGAGGCACGCCGCCCGAAGAAGGCTGCTACCCTCGCAGAGATCGGCGGCATGGCTCCTCGAGGAGTCCAAGCGCACCACCGTCAAGACCGTCAATGTTGTCGATCCGAAGACCGGCGATATGCGTTCTTACCAGCTCGCTTCGTCTTCCGGCATCCGCGTAACCGACGGCCAGGAGATCCCGAAGGGCTTCCAGCTGAACGAAGGCTCGCTCAATCCGCATGACATCCTCCGCATTCTTGATCCCGCGCGCCGTTCGACGACTACGAGATCAGGAAGTTCAGAAGGTTTACCGTCAGCAGGGCGTAGATATCAACGATAAGCATATCGAGGTTATCGTTCGCCAGATGATGCAAGGTCACCGTGAGGACGCCGGCGCCACCGGCCTTCTGCCGGGCGCCATGGATTGGCTCGAGTTCGAGGACTACAACAACGCTGTACAGGCGCGTATCGACGCCGGCGAAGAGGGTCTGCGTCTGGCAGTTGCAGGAGCCGACTGCTCATGGGTATCACCAAGGCATCCCTTGCAACCGATTCGTGGCTGTCCGCGGCTTCCTTCCAGGAGACCACCCGCGTGCTGACCGATGCGGCCGGATCAAGGGCAAAGATCGACCCGATGATGGGCCTGAAGGAGAACGTGCGGCGAAGGCACCGACAGCCTTTCCGGCGACACCGACCTGCAATCGATGCGGGACTTCTCCAACATCGACTTCGGCGACCTGAACTGGGCGATGACTTCAACCCGGATGACTTCCTGGACGACAACGGCGGCCAGACCGATGGGCGACACTCCCCTGTGAGATTCCCTCACGATAGTCGACAGACGAATCATCTGACATAACAAAAGGCGGAAGCGACCAATACCGGTCGGTTCCGCCTTCGCCATATCTATGTCGTGGGATTGCGAGGTTGTGGATTAATCGCGGGGAGGGTTTCGCAGTCGTCTTTGACGTTACTTGATCTTCTCCGAAAGCGTGGTTTCAGATCCTTCAACGAACTGCTGAGATCGGCCTCCTTCGCGGCCTTTGCAAATCGGACTGATCCAGGGTCAGCGAATCGATGTCGGACATCTTCGCATGAAGATCCTGAAGCTTTCGTAATCGGCGGACCCATACTCGATATCGTTGGATTCAGATCGGCCATCTGATCCACAATGTCCCTTCTTGCTGACGCTTTCCTGCATATC
>VOFH01002985.1_pt1 | contig 43793 bp, 80 predicted proteins | sample 5384091 | NCBI WGS metagenome assembly VOFH01 (sample SAMN12384727, study PRJNA508395) | human gut metagenome | isolation source: healthy gut G | host: Homo sapiens
CTGGTTCGTTTGCATGCCACGACGACGCAGGGCAGCCACATCAGCCATCGCGCCGCACGAGGCGGCGCCCAACCGCTCTGAATGATAAACGATAATCCTTTGCCCGACCACCGCTCCTCGCCGCCCCGGCTTTTCTCCCCTTGCATCGCGCCGCGCAAGGGTCGCCCGCCCGTGGAGAACCAGCAAAAAGCGCGCCTGCCGCGACGGCTGCGACGCCCGCCCAAAACGTCATGCGGGGAACCTGCCCCAGCAAAACCGAGCTCGCCACGCTCGAAGAACCGGCGTGGCGTACGATGCGATGGATAACGCGCCCATGTCGCCCTTCTCTATCCCGACGTTCCAACACGAATAGCCGGCGGCGATGACGCCCGCCGAACCGAGAAGCGCGAGCACGCCCGAGAAGGACACCTCCGGCCGGAAGAGCCGGGCATCCAGCCGCGAAGTACAGAGCCCACATGCACGCCGCCACCGCCGTGAAGAACAGCGTGAGGCCGTCCTGCCTTTGAAAGCCCGGCGAGAACACCGAGTAACACGACCATGCGATGGCGTCCATCAGCGCCAGCGCATACGGAACCGGCACGACGAGACGTTTTCCGCGATGGAGGAAAACGACAAGCCCGCGTCTCCGCCGACGACGCTCGCAACGCCCGCGGTGGCGATGAGCACGCCGGGCACGATGAGCACGTTCGGACGACGCGTGCGGCGGGCGAAGACGGACAGCACCACGATGAGCGTCGGCCACAGATAGTTCACGATGCTCACTTCAATCGCCTGCGCGGAGTCTTCGCAAGGCCGATCGCCTGGCTGGTAAGCACCTCGGTCGCCACGAACAAGCCGCCCGCGATAAGAAGATAGCGCGGCGAGTAGGTCGAAAGAGGCGCAGGACGACGGACTATCCACATCGCCACGCTCACCAAGGTGTAGATGAGCGCGGCGCCGAGAAGCGGGCCGAAACTTTGCGTGACCAGCCGCATGAACCCGATGAACAGGCTCAGAGCAACACCGCCGCAAAGCCGACGGCGGTTGCACGACGACGCGCGCGAAGCGGGATATGTCGAGATGAAAAAACACGATCGAAGCAGTATACCCCCTCCGCCCCGCGCGCCAGCCACGCCGCCGCGAACGCAGAGGCGGCACCGGTCGAGCGCATGCGCCCGCGCGAGCCCGCAAGCCGCGGCGGGCGATCCCGCGTGCGCCCGCGCCCCGTCGGACGCCCCGCGTCCGCGCGAGCCCGGCAAACCGCGACCGTCGCGCCCTCACGCTTTCGCGAACACGAGGACGTCGTCGGTCGAGCGACCCTCGTCGAGCGCATGACCCACGTCGAAGCGCGCCAGGTCGTCCACGCAGCTCGCTTCGTGCGCGGCGCACCAGCGCGCAAACGTCCCGCGCGCCGCCTTCGCGTGCGTCGAGCGCTGAACGAACTTGCCCGCCTCGGTCACCTCGCCGAACAGGCACGTGACAAGGCGAGGGGACGTCGATCGGACCTCATCGGCAGCCTCCTGCCGGCAAGGCGAAGAGGGCGAGTCCGAAGAAGGCTTCGCGCCGCCCGTCGGAGCCGGCGTCTTTCCCTTCCCGAAATACGAGGTGACGACCTTGGCGTACTCGACCGACGCGGGTTGACCACCACGTCGGCCTCCTGCGCGAGCGCGCCGTAAACCTCATCGCCCCAGAAGTCGTACAAATCGCGCGCGCCTTTCACCTCAAGCTTCGAGCCCATCTCCAAACGGTACGGCACCACGGCGTCGAAAGGCGCGAGCATCCCGTAAAGACCCGACAGCACGCGCAGATGCTCCTGCAGGTACTCGAGCTCGGCCTGCGTCATAACGCGCGGCGCCATGTTCTGATACTGGATGCCCTCGTAGGCGAAACCGCAGGCGTCAGATGAGGGGCAGCGCGGCGTATCCCACGCCGCGTCCTCGAAAGCATCCACATGCGCTCGAAGGTTTCACGCGCCAGCTTCTCGCTGCATTTCCACAAAGCGCGCAACTCCTCGAAGTTCATCGCGCGCAGCGCGCCCACCACCTCGCGGCTCTTGTCGAGAAACCGCGGCATGTCGCGCCAGGGCGTTTCGACGTCGACCGTCATCTTCTTCGCAGGCGAAACGATAAACCTCATGCCCATAACGAAAACCAACCGCCTTTCGCGTCGATCGCCCCTCGGCCTTCCACGGCGCACGCATGCGCACGAACAGGGTATCACGGCGCGCATCGGGATCGCGGCACGCCGCCGCCCCGCGCATCGCGGCACGCCCCAAGCGCCGCACGCTGCAGCACACGCCGAGACCCCGCCGTCTGCGCTCGCCGTTACGGAAGCGAAACAGTAGCCGCAACGCACCGGGTATCATGGGCAGCGAAGACAAGACGCGCGCCGCAGTCGGATGCTCGACCCGCCGCACGTCATCATGCGAAACGGGGCGCACGTGCCGGAAAGGGGACCGATGGCTAAAATCAAATGACCACGCCGCTCGTGGAGATGGACGGCGACGAGATGACCCGCATCATCTGGCAGATGATCAAAGACGAGCTGATCCTGTCCCACATCGACTTGAAGACCGAGTACTACGACCTCGGCCTCAAGCACCGGGACGAAAGACAAACGATCAGGTGACGATCGACTCCGCCAGGCCACGCGCCGTACTGGGCGTGGCCGTCAAGTGCGCCACCATCACGCCGAACGCCGCGCGCGTGGAGGAGTACGACCTCAACAGCATGTGGCCTCCCCCAACGGCACGATCCGCTCCATTCTGGACGGCACCGTGTTCCGCACCCCCATCGTGGTGAAGGGCATCGAGCCGTGCGTGAAGAACTGGAAAAAGCCCATCACCATCGCCCGTCATGCCTACGGCGACGTGTACAAAAACGCCGAGATGCGCGTCCCCGGCGCGGGCAAGGTGGAGCTCGTCTACACGGGCCACGACGGCACCGAGATCGCGCGAGCTGGTGCACGAGTTCAAGGGTCCCCGGTGTGGCGCAGGGTATGCACAACCTGGACGCCTCTATTGAGAGCTTTGCCCGCAGCTGCTTCGAGTACGCCCTGGCCACCAAGCAGGACCTGTGGTTCGCCACGAAGGACACCATCTCCAAGAAGTACGACCACCGCTTCAAGGACATCTTTGCCGAGATCTTCGAGGCCGAGTACAAGCGCGCGCGCTTTGAGGAGGCCGGCATCGAATACTTCTACACCCTCATCGACGACGCCGTTGCCCCGCGTCATCCGCAGCGAGGGCGGCTTCATCTGGGCCTGCAAGAACTATGACGGCGACGTCATGAGCGACATGGTCTCGAGGGCCTTCGGGTCTCTGGCCATGATGACCAGCGTGCTGGTCAGCCCGAGGAGACCTACCGTCGCGACCAGCGTGGAGGCCGCGCAAACGGCACCGTTCAGCGCCATTACTACAAGCACCCGCACTTTGCGTTAGCGAATTCAACCAACAGGTAAATCCAGCATGGAGGCGTAAAGCCTCTACTTGCACAAATGAAAACCGTGAGTTCAAGGCGAGTTCAAGGCGAGTTCACGTTTTCCGAAAAGCAAGTGCCGAGATGCAACGCTATGAATTCGCGATCTCGTTGATGAACCTATTGGCCCACTCGACCGCTTCACCAAGATTTTGGGTGACATCAAACCTTCTGCGGATTCCGCATACAGGATGCCCAATTCGACCCGGATTCAATCATGGGAGGCCATGCCTGCTGCACCTGCCCCTCGACCCCGTCTCCCTGGCGTGGTGCCTTCGCCCTTTAGCGGCGCACCGTCTTCCACAGCAACGCGAAGGCGATAGCCTCCACGACCACCGCGTAAACCATCAGCGCGAAAACGGAGACGTCGTAGAGCGCGCCCGCCACCACGCCGCCGACAAGGCCGCCGACGCCGATGGCGACCGAGAACAGCCCGTAGGCGGTCGCACGCCGCCAGGCGGAACCATGCCCGCCACCGCCGCGCGCATGGTGGACTCTTGAATGCCAAGGCCGCGCCCCAGAGGACGACGCCGACGACCACCATCCACACGCTGCCCGCATAGGCGAACACGGGGATGACCGCGCACACGATGGGAAGCGAGCAACACACGGGGTCCTTTACGATCGAACGCAGCGCCTGTAAGCCATGCGAACACCGCGTCCACCGCCATCGCCAGCGCGTAAAGCAAGGGGACGCCCGCATCGGGCAAAAGCCCGCTTGAAACCATGTGATACGACTGCACGCCGAAAGTGGCCACACCCGCCAGCACGATTCCGCATGTCAGCGTGTAGCGCCAGAACTCCGCGGCAACGCGCGCGCCGTCGCCGACACGTCGCCGCGCCTGCCCGCCTCGTCCAAGGCCGCCTCGGATCGACGGGCGTCGCCTGAAACGGCGGCGCTTGAAGACGGGCTCGAAGCGCCCGCGTCCGCAACGCCCTCCGACGCTTCCTCGTATCGCGCAGGATCGGGAACACGGCGCTTCAAGCACAGCAGCACCACGACGGCGGACAGGCCGGGCACGATCATCACGCCGAGCGCCACGCGGTAGTCCCCGGCAGTCGCCGAAAGCAGAGCCGATGTGGCGAGCGGGCCCGCGAACGCCCCGATCTGATCGAGCACCTCGTGCAGCGCGAACCCTTTTGCCCGTTCCCACGGCGCTCGCCGCGTGCGAGAGCATGGCATCGCGGCTCGGCGTGCGCAGGCTTTTCCCAAACCGCTCGAACACCACCAAAGCCGAAACGCCCGCAAGGCTGCCGATGAAGCCCATGGCGGGAACCGCCACCGCGGTGGGCCGCATACCCTAAGATGGCAAGCAGCCAGTAGCGCCCCGTGCGATCCGCCAGAGGCCCCGGAGAACAAACGGCCCACCAGCGCCGTCGCCTCACCGAGCCCCTGACACCACGCCGACGACGAGCGCCAATGTCGCGCCCAAGCTGGCAAGCAAAGGCCCCTGCACCGAAAGCGCCGCCTGGTACACGACGTCCATCAGCATGCTCACCGCGCCGAACGTCGCGATGAACGCATACGGCCTCAGGCTCGGCTTCGCGCTTCCGCTTTCGCCGCCGTTGCCTGTTTCGCCATGCTCTGCACTCACGATTGAATCCCTCCCGCCGCAATGCCAACCATGCTACGCCTCTCGAAAAGATATTCAACGAATGTAGATCAAATTTAGGTAAAGATTCCCGCAAGGCGCTTCGAGTCCGCTTCGGCGCACACGAGAGGAAGGATGCGAGGCGTAAACGCGAAAGCCGGAGGCGCGAACCGCCAGCCGGGCAACCGCGCGCTACCGCTCGACGGCGATCAAGCCGTGGGATTCGAGAACCTGCAGAAGACGACGCGTCGCGCACGTCATGTAGCCGTCGCAGCGATGCGGGTGGGAACGGGCTCGCCTCCTTCAGCACATGGCAGGTGGTCGAGCCGCATTCGGCCCTGAAGCCTTCGACGAACTCGTCCACGATCCCATACGTCTCCTCCTTGGTCGTGCGCGACTCGCGGCCGTCGCTTGCAAGAAGGCCGATGACGGCCACGCCCGCCGTCACCGCGCCGCACGTCTCGGCGTGCCCGCCCATGCCGGCGCCGAAACCCTCCATGAGGGCGAACAGCGCATCGGCATCCGCCCGCGCGACGTCGGCGAACGCGCAGGCGATCGACTGCGCGCAGTTGTGGCGATCCCCGTGCAGCTCGAGCACGCGCTCCGACAGCGCGTCTGCGCGCCCGCAGGCGCGGCCTTCCCCGATTCAAACATCTCGTCGTTTTCGTTCGCCATCTTCCAAACCTCCTGTCGCACTCTCGAACGTAAGCGTCCGGCAAACGCAGCCAACCGTCGTCCGGGGACGTGCGGGCGGGCAAACGTGCCGCACGAGTCCCGCCGCTCGCTATTTGGCCGACACGTAGCTCACATCGACGGTGATCTTGCAGATGGCGTCGGGCCGATGCTCGAGAACCACCGCGGACACGCGCTTTTTCAACTCGTCATCGGGCATCTCGAACTCCACGGGTCGCACCACGTCGAAGATCACGTTGGTATGCGTGGGGCCGGGAACGATGCGCAGGTCGTGGATGGTCAAACGCTCGTCGACGCGCTTGACGTTTTCGGCGATCCATTCCCGCATGCCCCCGACCACGGAGTCGTCCGTGGCGATCGGATCGTAATGGAGGACCATCAGCAGATCGTCCTCCGCGAAACGCCTCCTCGATGTTGTCGATGACGTCGTGGCTTTCCATGGGGTCGATGTTCGCGGGCATCTCGACATGCGCGCTCGCGAAGCGCCGCCCGGGCCGTAGTCGTGCACCATGAGGTCGTGGGTGCCCACCACGCCCGGATAGCTCATTATCTTGTCGTGGATGTGCTTGACGAACGCAGGGTCGGGAGCCTTTCAAGCAGCGGATCGATCGTGTCGCGCAGCAGGGTCACGCCGCTGTAGACGATGAACGCGCCGACGGCCAAGCCCGCCCACCCGTCAAGATCGACGCCCGTCGCGCTCGAGACGACGACCGCCGCGAGCACCGCCGCGGTGGCGATGACGTCGTTGCGCGAGTCAACGGCGGTGGCGATGAGCGTGGTCGAGGAGATGCGCTCGCCGATGCGGCGGTTGAACAGCGCCATCCAAAGCTTCACGAGGATGGACAGCACCAGCACCACGGCGACGACGGCGTTGAACTCCGCGGACGACGGAGCGAGGATCTTGTCGACGGAGGTCTTGATCAGCTCGACGCCGATGACCACGATAAGAGCGGCCACCGCCAAACCGGAGAGGTACTCGAACCGCCCGTGGCCGTACGGGTGGTCCATGTCGGCGGGCTTGCTGGCAAGCTTGAACCCGAACAGGGAGATGATGTTGCTCGACGCGTCGGAGAGGTTGTTCATCGCGTCGGCCACGATGGACACCGATCCCGACACGAACCCGATAAGCCCCTTCGCCGCGCAAAGCACCACGTTGCACACGATGCACACGATGCTTGCAAACGTTCCGTACGCCAACCGCACGGCAGGGTTGTCGACGTTCTCATGATCCTTGACGAACAGCCTAGCAAGCCAATCAGTCACGCTCTTCCACTTCCCCTCTCCAAATTCGAACCTTCATACTATAGTCCACGAAGGAAGGAAATCGACCCGTTGAATCAGGGAGCGGCGAGACGGGGCACGCGCCCAATTCGCCGTGCGGCGAGGCGGGCGACGCGAGAACGACGGCTAGAACCACTTCAGGCGCTTCAGCACCAACAGCAACGCCAGCAGCACGATCACCGTCAGCCCCGTCACGATGGCGAAGCCGTATGGGGAATCTGCCAGCGGAATTCCCTCGAGGTTCATGCCGAACACGCCGCCGATGACCGTCGGCACGCATAAGACCAGCGTCAAAGTGGCGACCAACTGCATGGTGTGGTTCAGGTCGTAATCCATCATGAGGCCGAAGTGGTCGATCGTCGAATCGAGGATCTCCGAGTATATCTTGGTGGTCTCAAGCGCCTGATGATGCTCGATCACGACGTCGTCGAACAACTCGATGATGCTCTCATCGTGCGAGCTGAGCACGTAGCGGCGGTACCGCGCGAAGATGGTGTCGTTGGCGGCCAGCGAGGTTTTGATGTAAACCAGCGACGCGTCAAGAGCGTACAGCTCCTCGAGGTCTTTGCGCGAGGGCTTCTCCGTCGTCGCCGAAAGGCTCATACGGCGCTTGTTCACCGCGCGCAGCGAGGCGAAGTACGCCTCGGAAGAGGCCAGGAGGATATCGCAGGTGAACCCTTTGATGTTCCCGTATCGTGCAGAATGCGCTGACGGGATTTCAGAAGCGCGATGATCGGCACCCGATACACCGAGCACACCGAAATGACGTGCTCGGGCGTCTCGTAGATGCCGATCGGGATGGTGGTGTAGCGCTTTTCGCCTCCGGACGCGTCGTGCAGCGGCGTGTCGACGATGAACATGGTGTAGTCTTCGTTGTTTTCGATGCGCGAGACCTCTTCGAGGTCAAGCGGCGCGCGGATGTCGTCCTCGTCGATGGAGAACCTTCGTGAAATCTCAGCGAGATCCCGCTCGGTCGGCTCGAACAAGGCGATCCAGCATCCCGGCTGCTCGTCGTCGATCTTGACCAGCGAACGCGTTTTAGGGTCGGTGAGGAAATATTCGATCATGGGCGGCCTCCTTCCACGCTCCATTGTCGCAGAGATCGACCGGCGTTTGGCAAAGCGTTTCCGCAACGCCCCGAACAGGCGCAGGGACGGACGCAGACGCGGGCTGCCGCCTGCGTCGCGCGAGGGGCGAGGAGCGGGCTGGGCGGGAAGGTCCTCCGCGGCGACGCGCGGTATAATCTCGCCCGCGGCAACACGAGCAAGGCACGGCGCGCGCCGCACCCGTCGACACGAGAAAAGGCGAGACCCGCATGAGCACCGCCGAATCCACGACGCAACCGCGTACGCTCGCCCGCGCAGTCGAGCCCTCCCTCGACGGCGAGACCGTGCTCGCGGTGCTTCGGCGAACCATGCTCGTCAGCGACGCCACGGTACGGCGCGCCAAAGAAGAGACGACGGCATCACACTCGACGGCGTTCGCTGCAAAACCAACGAGATCGTGCGGTCGGGGCAGATCCTCAGCATCGTCATCGACGACGAAGCGGGGCGAGACGAGAGCGCCGTCGAAGCGGAGCCCGGCCCGCTTTCGATCGCCTACGAAGACGACGACCTGCTCGTGATCGACAAGCCGGCGGGACTCGTGGTGCATCCGGGTCCCGGGCACGAGAACGGCACGCTCTGCAACTTCGTCTCCTATCATCTGCGAAGCTCAGGCGGGACCGGGCCGCGCGGCCCGTGCAGCGCCTCGACCGCACCACCAGGCCTCGTGGTGTTCGCCAAAAACGCGCACGCGCAAGATCGTCTGCAGCGCCAAATGCACACGCGCGATTTCGAGCGAACCTACCTGGCCGTCTGCACGGGCTCGCCGGACCCAGAAAGCGGCGTCGTCGACGCGCCCATCGTGAAATCACCCGCGGGCCGAGCGTGTTCGCCGTGCGCGCGGACGGCAAGCGCGCCGTCACCCGCTACGAAACGCTCGCCCGATGGGGTTGCGCAGGACCGAGAGGGGCAAACGGCCCTGGGGCGGAAGCGCCTCGCGGATCGGGGGCCGCCGCAGGAGCGGGGTCGCCGCCGGGGCGGGCTGGAAGCGCCTCGCGGGTCGGGGTCGCCGCGGAGCTGGAACCAGGCGCCTCGCGGATCGAAGCCGCAACCGCTCCCGAAGCCGGCGGGGCCGAAGAAGGAAATGAGCGAAACCTTCTCGCTGGTGAAACTCAACCTCGAAACAGGACGCACGCACCAAATCCGCTTGCACATGCGCCACATCGGCTGCCCCCTGCTCGGCGACGAGACCTACGGGACGCCCTCGACGATCATCGGTCGTGCGGCGCTGCACTCGTGGCGGCTTCGCCTGACGCACCCGCTGACGGCGCGCGCATCGAGCTTGCCTGCGCCTTGCCGCAGGACATGCGGACGCGCTTGCGGGAATCGGCCGAAGCGCCCGCTGCGCGCTTTAGAGCTCCTCCTCCATACCGAACTCGCGATCCATCTTCTTGCGCCTGTTTTTCGCCGCGCGGAACATCAGATAAAAAGCAAAGGAGGGTCGCCGCGAATATCTGGACCCCGAAAACCAACCCCGTCGCAAGATTCGCCGCCCAAAACACCTGATCAGCGGGAACGATCTGCACCTCGGCGATGCAGCGCATGGCCCAGATGGCAATCATCGAGGCCACGCCCGATGCGGCCGACACGAACGGAGAAGAAGCCCACCGGAAACACTTCGGTCTGCCCGAAGCGATTCGTTTCGACGAACCCCTTGCGCGCCTGCATGACGCTGCAAACCACCATCACGACCATAAACCAGAGGAACAGCGGATCGAACATGGCGGTCATGTCCGCCGAATAGCCATGAACCCAGGCGACCTGCTGCGCCATCATTCTGTAGACAAAGTAGAACAGCATGCCGAACGCCAGCATCATGAATCCCACGCGGTAGATCTTGCAGCTTTCCGCTTCGAGTCGCTCGTCGGGAACGCCTGCGTACTCGCGCCACTTCCTCATAATCTTCGTGTTCTCGAACATATTCGCCCATCCTCTCTTCGCATCAGCGAGATCACCATGCAACGCGGCTACGCCTCCGGCCAGAACAGCTCGTCGAGCGTCTTGTCCAGCCTCTTGCAAATCGCCACGCACAAATTGAGCGTGGGTTGTAGCCGCCCGCCTCGATGAGGCCGATCGTCTGCCGGGTCACGCCGACTTCCTCGGCAAGCTGCGACTGAGACAACCCGGCTTCGACGCGAGCCGCCTTCATCTTCAGGTTCTTCTTCCCGCCCATCCCCTCTCCCTATTACTCGACCTATTGCTTGGCCTATTGCTTGGCCTATTGCTCGAACGCCGCTTATCACGCGTGCGTTTCAAAAAAAGACGCTTAAACCCGTCTTCGTGTAAGAAATATATTGCATTTTGTTATGTATGTCAACTATATCTTGCATTTTGCAAGATATAGAGAACGTGCGCCAGAAAACGCCCCTGCGATTCCTCTTTTTTCACGAAATGTATCGAGGTGAGCCCACGCAAAGGGGCAGTATGGGATGAAGCGCGCGACTACATACCCGCGACCTGGGAAACGCAAGCAACTGCATGCCCGCGACCTGGGGAAACGCGGCGCGGCGAATACGCCTCCCCCCGCCGCTGCAGGCAGTTCGCACCGCAAGCAGCGTCCCGTTGATACCAATCGTGATTTTTTCGGAATCGCGACGTCGAAATCCGAGCACGACCGCCCGCATCCGCGCCCACGCCAGGCGCCCGCCGCCGCATCCGCGCCCGCATCCACACCTGCGCCCGCGCCAGGCGCCCGCCGCCGCATCCGCGCCCGCGTCCACACCTGCGCCCACGCCGGGTGCCCGCATCCGTGCCCGTATCCGCCGCCGCGCCCGCGCCGGGTGCCCGCATCCACGCCAGGCGCCCGGCCGCTCCCCGGGCGCGCACCTGCGTCCGCGCTGGACGCCGAAAGGCGCGACGCTGCGGAGAACGAACCAAGGGCTTCCGACGACGTGGCATGCAACGAACACGCCGCTCGCAAAGCGCGTCGGACCCCGCATCGTCAGCTCAAGCGCACATCAGCACTCAACGGCAAGCTCTCGCGAGGGTAGAGCATTTCCACCCGACGATTTTTGTTCGCAAGATAACGCTCCCATAAATCGGGAAACTCCTGCGAATGCGTGCGCCCGCCCTCGAAACCGTCGTCCTGTCGCAGGCGAGAATATCGGCAATATGACGCTCGGGGACGCAAACCCGACACGAGGCAAGGGCTTTCAACAATAGAACGACCTTGGCATACGCCCCTTCAGAACGCATGATTCCCGCATACTTCGTCTGATCAAACATGATCATGACCGCCGACTCGTTCACTTTGCGACCAAAGGCGGCATCGGCTTCATATAGACCAAGAAAGAATCGATGGTCAAACGTCGCCATACAGCAGTCCGTAAGAAAATCCATGCTGATATAAGACAATGGATTCCCTCGTTCATCCCGAACAAAACGTCTTGGGACAGCACGCGTCCAGGCATGCAAAGAGAATAATGCGGAAGCTCGTCGTCGAAAGGGAACGCGCCGTGCGGACGAGAGCTGCTAGCAACCACGCCGTCAAGCACCACAATGACCTTGTCGACTATATGCTCGAACACGTCCACCGAACCTGCCCTCGACAGTCTCTTCCGACATCCAGAGCAAAGCCTCAACCTCGACTCCTGCGAAAGAGAGCTGCAAAACGCATTGTCAGAGCAGTACATCGATCCCCCAGTCCAATGCTCACGCAATCTCGGAATGCGCTGCAGATTAGAACAACGATCGCTCGAGTGCGAGAAGTGCGGCAAATGCCGCATTCGAGTGCAGTATAGCGCACCGATCCGCCCTCACCAACTTCATACAATCCAAGACACCCGGTTCGCTAAGGCCATGAGAGGAGAATGGCAATGAGCACGATGACTCGCGAAAATGAGCAAAGGCGCGAAATGGGTGTCGGTACCATGTTGGCACAACTGCGGCGGCAGATGCCTGATCAAGGCATTGGTTCGCGACGGGAAGGTGCTGCGCATGAAAACGGATGATCTCGGGAAGACACCTGGGAGCATCCTCAGAACAGATCGTGCCCGATGGGGCACGCGATGCGTCAGCAGATAACGGGCCGCGATCGCCTGAAGTACCCCCATGAAGCGCAAAAGCTGGACGCCCGACGATCCGCATCGCGAGCTGCGCGGCGTCGATGAATGGGAGCGCATCAGCTGGGACGAGGCGCTCGACTACTTCGCCGACGAGCTGAAGAAGGCGAAGGCGGAAGTCGGCAACGAGTCGATCCTGTACATGAACATGATCAACCTCGAAGGCTACCTCGGACAGGTGCTCTCCGCTTGGGAGGATACGTGGACTGCACGGGTACGCAGTCCACCGGCACGTTCGGTCTCGCAAATCCGCAGTTCGGCTTCGGAGAGATGTTCGGGAGCGCGAACGACCGCATGGATCTCGTGAACTCCGACTACATCGTACTCATGGGGCACAACGCCGCATGGGCGGCATTCGGCAATCCGTCCTACTACCTCAAGCACGCCAAGGAAAACGGCGCGCGGTTCGTGTTCGTCGGCCCCGAATATTCCGCAACCGCGGGCTTCGCCAATGCGCTGTGGATCCCCGTACGCCCAGGCGGCGACACCGCGCTCCTGCTCGGCGTTGCCTACTCCATGATCACGCGCGACGATAACGGCTCCCTCATCGACTGGGACTTCTTGAACCGCTGCACAGTGGGATTCGACGCCGACCATATGCCCGCAGATGCAAAAACCGACGAGAACTTCCGCGCTTACGTGCTCGGCGAGTCCGACGGCATCGCCAAAAACACAACAGTGGGCAAGCGAGCTGTGCGGCACCCCGTCGAGCTCATCGATCGCTTCGCCGATATCCTAAGCTGCAAGAACAACGTCTCCTTGCACTCGAATGCAGCGCCCGCACGCTGCAAGGGCTCGAAAACTACCCCAGATGCTCATGACCATCGCCGCGATGGGCGGACACTTCGGAACGCCCGGCAACTCCTGCGCAAACGACCAGTACTACAACGCCATGAACAGCGGTCTTTTGGTCAACACGCCTTACAGCGGAACCCCGTGCGTTTCACCAACGCGCAGAATCCCGTTTCGAAATGCGTGACGCTCGACTCCATCTGGGACGCGATCGTCGATGGCGAGTACTGGGACGCCGGCAACAACTTCCCGGATGCACGCCCCACGCGCCCGTCAAAGAGACTCTCGACTGCCGCGTTCTCATCAGCGAAGCAAACAATTTCCTATCTTCTCAAGCCAACACGAACAAAGGAATCGAGGCTTTCCGCAAAGCCCGGGATTCGTGTTCTGCTCCGCTTACTACATGAAAATGGACGCGCAGTACGCCGACGTCGTGGTGCCCGTCACCACGCGCTGGGAGAACGATCAGGCGCACCTCTACGTCGGCACCAACATGAAAGACAAGGAGAACGGCTTCGCCTCGCGCGCGCCGCTCCCGCGTCACTTCGAGAGCCGCCCCGATCGCGAGATCGCCGCTGAGCTCGCCGTACGACTGGGGCTCGATTACGAAGCGCTCAATCCCGCATCGGACAAGCAAACCTGGTTCGATCAGATCTCCCAAACCGAGATCATTAATTTCGATGGATCGGGCAATTCCATGCGCGTCGCCGAAGTCACGCAGGAAGACCTCGATCGCTACGACGTCAACGGTCAGCCGCAACCCGACTCATCCCCTTCGAGCAATACCTCGAAGACGGCGTCTACCGCGTCGAGCGCTCAGCCAACGATCAATGGGTAACGCTTCCCTTCTCGGCATTTCGCAACGACCCGAGACCAACCCCTTCCCACCACGGCTTCCGCAAGTTCGAGATTTACTGCCAGGCAAAATCCGACTGGTTCGACATGGTCAACGGCTACGCAACGGCGGCGAGGGCGTTGCCGATTTCGTCAAGGTTTCCCCGCTGCCCAAATATCTCGAAGCCCCTGAGAGCTACAAAGCCTCGTTCGCCGACTGGGATAACAAGGTCAAAGGCGAATACCCCCATCCAGCTCACGCATCTTCACTATCTGCGTCGCGCTTCACACCGACTGCGACAACCTGCCTTGGTTGCGCGAAGCTTTGCAAAAACCCCGTGTTCATCAACAAGCAAGACGCCGAGGAGCGCGGCATCAAAACGGGAGACACGGTACGCGTGTTCAACGAACAGGGGCAGTTCCTGCGCCCCGCCCGGTTACCAGGACCGTCATGCCGGGCGTCATCATGATTCCCCACGGAGCAGGCGCGCGCTTCGACCGCGAAACGGGAATGGACCTCTCGGGCGCGGGACAACGTCCTCACCGTCTCCAGCAAATCCACCACACCTTATCTGAACAGCTGGAACAGCAACCTTTGCCAATTTGAAAATACGAAGGCGACATCGAGCTTCTTCCCGATTGCGAGATGCCGCAGATTATTCCCCTTGCCGAGTAGAGAGGACGAGATCATGGCCCATTACGGTTTTTACTTTGATGCCGAAAGCTGCATCGGCTGCCACACCTGTCAAGTCGCCTGCAAAGACACCCACGATCTGCCAGTTGGCGTGAACAGGCGCATCGTGAGATCGTTTTTGCACGGGCGAAGGATACGCCCCGAATTTACCATGTGTCGCTTTCCACGGCAGGCTGCAATCTATGCGCAGACCTGCGAGAAATAGGCGAGCAGGCGGCATGCGTCGCGGCATGCCCGCAGCGAGCTCTCGAACTCGGAGACGTCGACGAGCTTCGAGCGCGGCACGAAGCCGCAGGCGAGCAACTCTCCGATCATTGTGCGGCGATCGGACTTGACGAGATGCACAACAAACACTTCATCATGCGCGTCAAAGGATTGCATGATGGACCCCGATTTCGACGAGTTCATCATCTAGATCGCACACCTCCGCAGTTTACACGGGAGCCTCGGCGCCGAGGCTCCCGCCTTTCGGCGAACAAGCGCTCGTACACGACCGCCCGCATCCACACCTGCACCCGCCGCCACACCTGCACCCGCATCCGCGCCCGCGCCGGGTGCCCGCATCCGTGTCCGCGTCCGCGCCAGGCGGCGAAAGGCGCGACGTTGCGGAGAGCCTCGAGCCTCGTGGAGCATCCGAAGAGGGTGCCGCGAGGCGCAGGCGCGGGCGGGTAGGAGCCGCTAACCAAACGGCAACGCTTGATAGAGTACAATTCTTCCCATGAGAGAAGATGCCGACATCATCACCGAGCCGCCCTGGACGGGACCCCGCAAACCGCGTCGACGAAGACGCGCGACCCGAACGCGCGACGGGTCGCGCCACGACCCGCGTGGCGAACAACGCCGAAAGCCCGAAACCCGTGCGCGCCGCGGACGGCCCGCACGCCGAGCAGCCTATCGCCAAACAGCTCGCGTTGCTCGCCATACCCACGTTCGGCCAGCTCATCGCAGAGCCGGCTTTCATCCTCATCTACACCGCCATCGTCGGGCACGTCGGGGATGCAGCGCTTGCGGGCCTCTCGCTCGGATCAACCGTCATCCTGACCGCCGTGGGCTTGTGCATGTTTCTCGCATACGCCACCACCTCGCAAGTCGCCCATCTGTTCGGCGCGGGCAAACGACGCGAGGGACTCCAATCAGGCGTCGACAGCCTGTGGCTTTCGCTGTGCATCGGCGTCGTGCTCGCCGCGGCGCTGTTCATATTCGCCGAACCGATATGCTACGCCCTCGGAGGACGCGGGGAAACGCTCGAGCAAGCGCTCGCCTACACGCGCGCCGTCGTGCTCGGCGCCCCGCGGTGCTCATGGTGTATGCGGCGAACGGCATCTTCCGCGGTTTGCAGAAGGTGTGCATCACGCTTGCGGCCGCCATCTCAGGCGCGCTGCTCAACACCGTCCTCGACGCTGTTCGTCATAGTCTGGGGTGGGGCATCACGGGATCGGGCGTCGCCACGTTCATCGCGCAGTGGTTCATGGGTCTCTTCCTCGTCATCCCCGCGATCACGTGGGCCCTGCGCGGAGGCGCCAGCCTGAAGCCTCGCGTCGAGGGGATCATGGCGGCGGGCGGGGACGGAATGCCGCTGTTCCTGCGCACGCTCGCGGTGCGCGTCGCCATGGTCGCGACCGTCGTGGCGGCGGCCTACATGGGCACCGAGGTGCTGGCGGGGTATCAAGTGGTCAACGCGACGTGGAACTTCGCGCTCAACGTGCTGGACTCTGGTTGCCATCGCGGGACAAGCGCTTGTCGGGGCGCAACTCGGAGCAAGGCGCTACGACCGCGCGCGCGAGCTCACGCGCGCCACCGCACGAGCAGGGCTTGTCATGGGCGTCGGCGTCGGGGCGGCGTTCGTCTTGGCGGGTCTGGTCGCCGGGCAGGCTTTCTCCCCAACCCCGAGGTGCAGGCGATCGCAGCGGCGGGCATGGTGGTCACAGGCGTCGCGTTGCCCCTGCAAGGCTGGATGTGGGCGCTCGACGGAATCCTCATCGGCGCGGGGACTTCCGCTATCTCGCGGGCACCTGCGCCATCGCAGCCGGCGCGCAGGTCGTCGCGCGCTCGTCGCGCTCGTCGTCGGCGCGGGACCCGCCATCGAGAGCGACATGGTGAAATGCGCCCTGCTCTGGACCGTGTTCAATACGGTTTTCATGGGCGTTCGCGCCATCGCCAACGGCACGCGGGCGCGCGGCGACGCCTGGATGCACTCAGCGGAATAGCAGCGAGTCCGGCGCGGCCGGCTTTCGCCGACCCGTCAGCGCGGCAGCACGACGACGTCATAGCGAACCGCCTTGCCCCCAGCGAATACGCGGGCTTCACGCCGGCAAGGTTCGGCCCCTTCGGAGGGGCGCTTCACCACGATCTTGAGCGGCCCGCCGCCACAGCCGCCTCGAACAGCTCCTCCTCGTCGGCGCACGGCTGCTCGATCAGATGAAGAAGCTGGAACTTCTTCTTCACCGCCGCGCTTTTCGTGCGCGCGGGAAACATCGGATCGAGAAGCACGACGTCCGCGTCGCCCCTAATCCGCAAGCGCGCCGATGCTGTCTTCATGCCGAAGGCGCATTCGCCCCACGACCTCGGCAAGCTCGGGAACCTCCGCCGCACGGCGAAGCGCATCGTCGAGCAAAGCCGCGATCACGGGGTTTCTCTCGAACATGAGCACCTCGAAACCCGCAGCGGCCAAAAGCAGGAGTCCTCGCCCATTCCCGCCGTCGCGTCCACCGCAAGCGGGGGCGACGGCGGGAAATCGCGAGAGCCCGCGAGCCCTTTCACCTTCGCCGCCTTCACGAGCAGCTCGCGCCCGAGCCGATCGGGGCGAATGCGCGGAATCAGATGGGCGAAGTCGCCGCGCATGGACAGCCCGTCGCCGACGAGCGACAAGCCGCTCGCGTCGAGACGAAGGTGCACGGGACTTGAAGCCGCCCTCGTCAGGCGAGAGCGTCGCGCGCGCTTCGAGACGAGTCGCGAGCTTTTGCGCGTCTTCCATGCGCGCCCCGTCATCCGCGAACACGATGAGACGGCGAGAGGCAAGGCCCCCGCCCTCGTCAAGCTCACGCGCCGAGCCCTCGGCCCTGCAGCCCGAAGCGCCCGAAGCGCTTCGACGTCCGCGCGCGTCCGCCGCACGGGAGCTTCGCAAGCCCGCACGCTCGCCTTCCGCGTCGATCCTCGCCTCCGCCGACATGACGCAAGCCTCCTTGTCCTTCGCACCGCTCCGCTTTCCTTCGACCATGATACCTTGCGCGCACGCCTCGAGGACGCCTCCGAAAATCGAAGCAAAATAAATCAATATCTAGAACAAATGTACGTTATATTTGATATACTTCGCACTATGGAACAGATGATCGAAAATACCACGCTTCGCACAGGTGCGCCAGAGCTATCCATCGAACCGCTCGGCGGACGAAGCCAGGGGCTCGCAGCCGAGCGTGTCGGAAGCCCCAAGCTCAACGCCGCGCAGATGGAGGCGGTCACGACGACCGAGGGGTTCGTGCGCGTTATCGCGGGAGCGGGCACGGGGAAAACCCGCGCGCTCACGGAACGGTTCGCCTACCTGGTCAACGACCTGGGAATCATGCCGGGCAACATCTTGTGCGCCACGTTCACCAACAAAGCCGCCAAACGAGATGCGTCGGCGCATCAGGCTTCTCACGGAGACAACGACACGGCTACATCAACACGTTCCACGGCTTCTGCGTGTCGGTGCTGCAGGAGGACGGGCACGCGCTCGGCTACCCGAAAAAAGCTTCCTCCGTGCTCGACAACGCCGACATCGACGCCATGCTCCAGATCGTCTACGAGGAGCGCGGCCTCACCCTGCGCGACATGACGTTTTCGAAAGCGCGCGATATGATAGAGATCTTGAAGCTCAGGGACAAGCCCCTGTACTACCGCGACATGCTGGCCATGCCCATCGACGTGCTCAGGCAACGCTACCTCGATGCCGGCACGGTGTCGGACATCATCTTCTACGGATACCTCTACCAGGAGAAAAAGTGCTTCGGGCTCGACTACAACGACCTCATCGTGTTCACGCTTCACCTGTTCGAGCAAAACTCCGAGATAAAACTCAAATGGCAGAAACGCCTGCAATACGTCATGGTGGACGAGTTCCAAGACATCGACGCACCGCAGTATCAGCTGATGGAGGTTCTCGCCGAGCATCACGGCAACTTGTTCGTCGTGGGCGATCCCGATCAGACCATCTACTCTTGGCGCGGGGCCGATGTGCGGTACCTGCTCGATTTCAACCGGGACCACGAAGGCACGACGACCGTCATGATGCTTCAAAACTACCGGTCGACCCCGCATGTCATAGGAGTGGCAAATTCCCTCATCGAGAAGAACCGCGAGCGCATGGACAAGCAGCTGGTCCCCATGCGGGCGAAGGACGGACCCACGGTCTGGCACCATGCGAAGAGCTCGGACGACGAGGCGCGCTGGATAGCAGGGGGGCATCGGCGCTTTGCATGAAAGCGGCATCGCCTACGGGGACATCGCCGTGCTGTACCGCGCCCACTACGCCTCAAGACCCGTCGAGGAGGCTCTGCTGCGCGCCGAGGTTCCGCATGTCATCCAAAGCGGCGTCCCCTTCTTCAGCCGAAAAGAGGTGAAAGACGCGCTTTCCTATCTGCGTCTCATCGCGTACAAAGACGATCTCGACTTCATCCGCATAGCGAACACGCCCAAGCGCAATCTGGGCAAGCGCCGCATGGCGCATCTGCGCGAACAGGCGGAAATCAGAGGTTGCTCGCTGTTCGAAGCACTCGAAACGTCAATCGACGACCCGCTCTTCAAGTCGACGAAAGCACGGCGCCTGATCGAGCTCGTCGAACGCTTCCATGCCGAATACGACAAACGCTCCGTCTCCGATGTGCTCGTCAGCCTCCTCTCGGACAGCGGATACGAACGCATGCTGAGAACGGAGGGGAGCCAGGAGAGGCTCGACAACCTCGCCGAGCTCAAGCAGTCCATCCGCTCATTCGAAGAAAGCTGCGGCGAAGAGCTCACCCTCGAGCACTACCTCGCGCACGTCGCGCTCCTCACGAACGCAGACGCCGACAGCGCCCCCGACAAGGTTCGCCTCATGACCATCCACGCCGCGAAGGGTCTCGAGTTCAATCATGTGTTCGTCTGCTCGATGAGCGAGGGAATCATCCCGTCCCGCAAAACCTCGACCGTTCACGCGATGGAGGAGGAGCGCCGGCTGGCGTTCGTGGCCATGACGCGGGCGCGCGACGGGCTTTACCTCAGCGAAGCGGAGGGACGCGGACACGACGGCGTCCCGCGCTTTCCTCGCGCTTCCTGCTCGACATCGACCCCGCCGCCCTCGAGGTTCTCCAACAAGCCGAGTGACGAGCATCTCGCCGAAGCAAGGGCGTCCTACGCCTTCGCCGACAGACGCATCGCCGGCGGCGTCGGAAAGCGAAGCGCGGTTCACCGAGGAACCCACGTGAAGCACCCCGTGTTCGGAGAAGGCGTCATCGCAAACGTCGACAAGGACGCACGGGCGTACGAGATACAATTCGATCAGCTCGACACCGTAAGAAACGTCGCGTTTCGGGCGAAACTGGAACGCCTCTGTGACGTGAAAGCACCTGCAACATCATCGCCACCCGCAAGCAACGATGGGGAACGGAGGACCCATGGAGACGAAATCGCATCGCACGCCTTCGGGAAACATCGCGTATCTCATCTCCCGCTCAGAGGACGAAACGGCTCCGTGGATCGTCATGCTGCCCGGATTGACGGCGGACCATCGCCTGTTCGCTCCGCAGATCGAAAGCCTCGCCGACGAGTTCAACATCATCGCATGGGACGCTCCCCGTCATGGGGCATCGCGGCCTTTCTCGGGAGCCGTTCCGACTCGATGACGCATGCGGCGAGGCGGTTGCACGAGATCATCAATGGAGACGGCTTCCGCATCGCGCGTCCGACGGCATCCGTCGCGACCGGGCTTCTTGAGCTCGTTGACGATGTCGATGAGCGTCAGGGTGCCGCAGTCCAGGTCGCTTGCCAGCGCCGAGATACTGCCCAGGCGGCGCTCGATGTCGGGCACGCCGCCGCGGCTGAGTTCACTGGCCGCCACACCGGCGCGCTCCAGGACGGATGTGGCCACCTCGTAGCTCTCGGGGTGGACGCTTGTCGCGTCGAGCGGGTTCTTGCCACCGCTGATGCGCAAAAAGCCCGCGGCGTTGAGATATGCCTTGGGTCCCAGCTTGGGGACCTTCTTGAGCTGGCGGCGATCGGTAAAAGCGCCGTTTTCCTCGCGGTAGGCCACGATGTTTTTGGCCACGCTCGGCGTGATGCCCGATACGTATTCCAGCAGACTTGCGCTCGCGGTGTTTACGTCGACGCCCACGCGGTTGACGACGTCTTCCACCACGTGGCCCAGGGTGCGTGAAAGCTCGGCCTGGTCAAGGTCGTGCTGGTACTGGCCCACGCCGATGGACTGGGGCGGAATCTTGACGAGCTCTGCCAGCGGGTCTTGCAGGCGGCGGCCCAGGCTCATGGCGCCACGTACGGTGACATCCAGGTCGGGATACTCCTGGCTTGCGAGCTCGGAGGCGGAGTACACCGACGCGCAAGAGCTCGCACTCCTTGCGCCCCGAGCACGCTTTTCGCATTTTCAACGATGCGAGGCGAACCATGACGCCGCTGACCTTTCGGGCCCCCTGCGGGCAGACGCCCACGCAACGCATGCAGGAAATGCACGCATCGTCGTCGACGATCCTCGGGTCGCCCTCGTCGATGGCTCCAACCGGGCAACTTCTCGCGCAGAACCCGCATGCGTTGCAGGCGCGCGACGCACGCGGGACGAGGGGCACGCTTCCCGCCTTGCGATAGGGCCTGTCGCCGGGAACGTCTTCCACCGCGCCCCCGCCGCATCCAGCTTCGCCGAGATCCGATGCGCCGACTCGATCAACGCAGCGCGATCCGATTCGTCGGGCCTGCCCGTTGCGAACTGATGCATGATGGAGTGCTCCGCCACAGCCGCCACGGCCGCCACCACCTCGAAAACCGCAGTTTGCAGCCGCATCCTGCATCTCGACCAAAGCGTCTTCGTACGCACGGTTACCGTACACGCACACGAGAACGCATTTCGCCCCCGCAGGCGCAACGAGCTCGCCGAACCGCTCGACGGCGACCTGCGGCGCCCGGCCGCCGAACGACGGCATCGCCACAACGGACAACTCGCCGATCGCGCACTTCGCCGCATCGAAGCCTGCGTCGGCCAGATCGACCACGTTCACCTCGTCGCCAAGCTCGTTCGCCACGATATCCGCAACCTTGCGCGTCCCTCCCGTCGGGCTGAACACGATCAAACTCAACTCTGACATACATCTCCTCCGCATGAGGCCTTTTCGAAAAAAGCCTACACCTCCCGCTCGAATCGTCAAGGCGAACCCGAGGCGAACACGATGTCGGGGAAACCTCGTTGATTTCCGATGGACGACCGCCTAAACGAACCCGACGATCTCTTCCGACACGTACAATCGTGAACAGCAAGCAAGCTGCAATCCACCGCCCAAACGCCGCCGAAAACGCGGCGAGGCGTCGTTCACCTCGAAAGGCTGATCAACATGGGAAGTAGAAAACCGTCGGCGCGCGCGAAGAAAGTCGCCGCGTTCAAAGCAAGCTTCGTCGACGCAGACGGGTTTCCCGCAAGCATGAGCGATCCTTTCGCCCTTGAGGACCGCAAACGAGCGGAACGCGAGCGCGAGCGCGAGGAGGCGCTGCGAAACAAGGCGTGCGAGTCGAAAAACCGCTACGGCACGCGCGCCGAAGCCGAAGAGGCCATCGCCTCATGCGCAGCCTACGGAACGCGCGGCCTGCACTGCTACCGATGCCCGTACTGCGACGGATGGCACCTCACATCGAAGCGGAACGATAACGCCCCCGAGCCCAAGTCAGGCGGACGTCTTCGCGAAAATCGCAGTCCGCACCGCAAAACGAGAAAGGCAGCGCCATGTCAACGCCCGAGTTCGTCTTGAAACTCCGCGAGAAAATCGGACACGACCCGTTATGGCTCGTCGGCATCACCGCCTACGTCGAAGACGATCGCGGGCGCATCCTGCTCGGCAGGCGCGCCGACACAGGCGAATGGGCGCTCGTCTACGGCATCAACAGCCGGGCGAGGAGCCCGCCGACACCGTCGCGCGGGAAGTGCTCGAGGAGACCGGCGTAGACGTCGTGCCCGTGGAACTTGCAAGCGTGAAGGCCTCGGACAAGCTGATCACCTACGCCAACGGCGATCAGACACGCTACCTCGACCTGATGTTCGCCTGCCGCCTTGCGCCTAACGGCAACGCAGCCCCTCGCGTCAACGACGACGAGAGCCTCGAGGTGGGTTGGTTCGAGCCCGACGCGCTCCCCCCGCCCGCTTGCCGCGTCGACCTCCGAGAGGCTTCGCCTCATGAGGGAATATCGCGCCAACAAGGCGGCGGGAGACGCCGGCGCTGTCCTCCTCCTCTACGCCGTGCGTCTGACGGACAGCGCGAGATACCACTCAACCTGCCGTCGATGATCGACTTCAAATCGGCCCGTTGACCTTCGGTCATATCGGCGCGATCGTCGATCTCGCCCTTCAGCCGCTCGACGAGGGCGCGCGCCGTGTCCTCGCTAGGGCGGAGGCAGCACGGACGAATGAAGAAGCGCACCCAGTACGTCTGAGCCTGCATGGCGTCTCGCAGATCCTCGTAGCTCTCCCGATCGCCAATTGGGGATTTCACATTCCATCGATTCCACAACCTGCCTCCTTGTTCCAATCCGGCAAAAGCAAGCATACACCGCGAAGGCGGGACGGGAAAGAAGCCGCGTAACCGATACCCCCGAGCGTCGCGAACCGCTCGGCAAAGGAGAGATGCGAACCCAGGCGATCGCCACGGCTACGAGCCCGCAGAGGCGGCCTGGCGACGGAACGGCCCGCCGTCCTCCAGGATCACCGCCGCGCTCCTCGCGCCGCCTCCTCCCGCTCAAGCAGCTCGCGCGCGAAGGCGATTGCGTCGTCGATGTTGGAGCGGAAATGATCCTCGCCCACCTTGTCCACGAAACCCGCGCGGCGCATGGTCTTCATGGGCTGTTCGTTCACGTGCGAGAAGATCAGGCGCACGCCGTGGGCGTTGCAGTAGTCGTAGAGGTTCTCGAGCGCGTTCATGCCCGACGAGTCGAGCGAGGGCACGCCGCGCATGCGGATGATGAGGTACTTGGTGAACTCCTTCACCGAGATGTCGGCGATGCGCTCGGTCATGCCAAAGAACATGGGGCCGTTGATCTCGTAGACGCGCACGCTTTTGGGCAGCTCGCGCAAGTGCGTGACCTCGGAATTCTGGTCGCAGTAGTACACCAGCCTTTGACCTCGGTCTCCTCGCTTACCATCTTCATGAACAGCACCACGGTGATGAGCATGCCCACGGCGATCGCCGCGACCAGATCGACCACGATGGTGAGCGCGAACGTGATCAGAAGCGTGGCGACCGCGCCCTTCGAAAGCCGTGCGGCACAAATGCGCGAAGTTGCGCCAGCCCGACATGTTGTACGCCACGTGCAGCAAGATGGCGGCGATGGTGGGCATGGGGATGACGCCGCGTACGGCATGAGGAAAGCCAGCACCAGAAACAGCACCACGGCGTGCACCATGCCGCGATCGGCGTGCGGCCGCCGTTTTTCACGTTGGCGGCGGTTCGCGCGATGGCGCCCGTCGCGGGAATGCCTCCGAACAGAACCGATGCGATGTTGCCCGCGCCCTGCGCCACCAGCTCCATGTTGCACCGATGATGCGAGCTGATCATGCTGTCGGCGACCACGCACGAAAGCAGCGATTCAATGGCGGCCAGAATGGCGATGGTGATGCCGTTCGCCATCTGATCGCGAAACAGGTCGAAGCTCAGATGCGGAAGCTCGAACTGCGGCAAGCCGCCGTCGATGACGTACAGATCCCCGATGGTGTTCACGTTCATACCCAGCCCGCACACAAGCGCCACGCCCACGAGAAGCGAGACCAAAAGAACCCGGGATGCGCGCGAGCGTCGTCAAGACCGCGTGCGACGAGAGACGGTCCAGGCGCGGCCACAAGAACAAAACGGCCAAGCACACCGCCCCCACGGCGAACGCCTGCCAGTTCACCGTGGCGATGCTTTGCACCGTCGCCGAAAGCTTGTCCATCGTCTCGACCGTCGGCGCGCCCGCGAAACGTCAATCCCAGAAAGTCCTTCATCTGCCCAATGACCAACGTGACGGCGATGCCCGCCGTGAAGCCGGTGGTGATGGTGTAGGGAACGAACCGGATGATGGCGCCCAGCTTGAAGAAGCCCATCAGCATGAGCAGCACGCCGGCGATGACGGTGGCTGCGACGAGGCCGTCCATGCCGTCGGTGGCCACGATGCCCGCCACGATGGCCGCGAACGCGGCCGTGGGCCCGGAGATCTGCACGCGGCTGCCGCCGAGGAACGCGATGAGGAACCCGGCGACGATGGCCGTGTAAAGGCCTTGCTCAGGGCTCACGCCCGACGCGATACCCAGCGCGATGGAAAGCGGCAGCGCGACCACGGCCACCATGACGCCCGACACGATGTCTTTGGGGATCTGACGCTTCCAGCTCCTCTTTGTCCGTGTGCTTGATGACGCTGAATAATATCGGCTTGATCTTGTCGCGCTGCATACCCGCCCTTCCGGTTCGAACATTCCTCGATCACGTCCCGAAACGACGAAACACGACGGCTCCGCCCGCCCTATCGACGGGGAAGCCGGCAGTGTGTTCTATTGCATGATCTTGAGTCCGGACAAAACGGACGGCGAATCGAGACGCGGAATTTCCGCATTATACGCGCCGCTCGACGCTTTCCGGGAAAAACGCACATGAGAAGCGCATTTTCCGCGCGAGCGCGTGAAAAAGGGCGCCGAGGGGATCGGCGAGCTGCCAGAGGACGCGTTGCCGAGGGGGACGGCGAACTGCGGGAGGACGCGCTAAGAGCGCTCGCCGTCCATGAAGAACAGCTCGTACCAGCGGATGAACACGTAGATGGACCACACGCGGCGCCACAGCCCCGCCTTGTTGCCGCGGTAGCGCAGACGGTGCCACAGATTGGTCTTCTCCCCCAGAAACATGCTCAGAAGCGCCTGGATCTCGCGCATGTTGAAGAACTTCGCCGCCGCCTCGCTCTTGAAGGCGCGCAGGATGTCGGCGTTGTAGGCGGGGTCGGCGAGCCAGCCGCTGATAGGCACGGGGAAACCGGCTTCTTGCGATACGCCACCGAATCGGGCAGCACGCGACTCGCCGCACGGCGCAACGCGATCTTGTTCTGCCCTTCGTCCACCTTTGAAACGCGTCGGCATGCGACGAGCGATGTCGAACATGCGCAGGTCGCACAAAGGCATGCGGATGTCGAGCCCCGTGCCCTTCACGATCTTCGTCGAGTTGAACAAGATGCTGCCCTCGAAATAGCTGCGCAGATCCACGTAGAGCATCCACGACACCGTGTCGTATTCGCGCCCCGCTGCGCCGCGCTCGCGCATGAACGCGGCGGCGTCGCGATTGGGGGAAGTAGCGCTTCAGGTAATGTTTCTCGTCGAGCGCGCGCATCGACTGCGTGGCGCCGAAGTACACCGGGTTCTTCTTCTTGTCGAAGCGCGCGGTGTCCTGATACCCGTTGTATCCGCGAAGAACTCATCGGCGCCCTCGCCCGAAAGCACACGCTCGCCCGCTTCGCGAGCTTTTTCGCGGCGCAGTACAGCGACAGCCCCGCGGCATCCGCCTGCGGCTGCTCGTAGGCCACGATGAACTCGTCCAGGTTGGCGAAGAAATCCTCGGGCGTCACCTCGATGCCCTCGAAACCGCGCCCGAGATACGCCGCCGTCTGACGGGCGTCCTCCTCCTCGCTGGCAAGCTGATCCGCATACGATGCGCAAAAGCCGGTGTTCGCACGGCTTTTCGCCAGCATAAGACGAGTCCACGCCCCCCGAGAGAAAGCTCACCGGCTCCTCGTCCGCGTCGACGATGTCGCGCATGGCGGCGTCCATGACCTCCGAGATCTCATCGGCCCACTCGTCAAGCGTCTTGGACTCGTCGGGCTCGAACGAAAGCTCCCAGTACGCGCCCAGCTCAAGGCCGTCCCCGCCGAAGCGCAAATAGCCGCCGGGCGCCAGCTTGCGCACGCCCGGCGAACAGCGTGTCCTCGCCTGGAACATAGGAAAACCCCAGGTAGAACTGGATCATCTCCTCGTTGAGCTCGCGCTTGAACCCGGGCTGGTCGAACAGATCGGCGATGTCCAGACCGTAGAGCAGCTTGCCGTCGGGCGTTTGGTAATAGAAAGAACAGCTCGGCGCCCAGCACGTCGCGCGCGCAGAACAGCTCGTCTGCGTCCGCGTCGTAAAGGGCGAAGGCGAACTGCCCGTTGAGGTGCAGGCCCATGTCGGTCCCCCACGCCTCGTAAGCCGCCGTCAGAAGCCTCTCCTCGCGTTCGCGACGCGAGAGCCGTCGACGTCGACGCCCAGCTCGTCCGCAAGCTGCACGTGGTTGCGAATGAGTCCCTGATATGCCCTAAGCTCGATCATGGATGCCCTTTCCTTCGCCCGCCGCCCTCACGCGGCCCCTTACGCACGCGGACGCGCCTGAGCGCGCCCGATGTGCCCGTTCTTTGTTTGAATGAGTGTAATACGACGCCCTTTCCGACGTGTTTCTAACACATGTCCCACGCGTAAACCACAAATCCCGCACGTCGAACGAGAAGCCGCCCGTCGCGGCAGGCGAAGGAAGCCGAGTTAGAACCCCTTCGCGCCGATACGCGTCGTAGCAGTCGCGGCAGACAAGGCACCCGTCTTGCACGCGCAACCCGAACTCGGCGGTCTTCTCGCCGCACTTCGCGCAAACCTGCGATGCGAACTTGCGCGCGGGCTCGGGCAGATCGTAATCGGGACCTTCACGTCGTAAAGCTGATCGTACGGGGGTGGAGAGCAGGTAGTCCTGGTACGCCGCGCGATCGAGCCCCGCGCCGCAATCGGCCTTCAAGACCAAGCGCACGCGCTTGTCGGCGCCGCGCACGAAAAACGAGAACGCCATCTTGCCGCGAATGCGGGCGACGAGGTTCGACTTGCCGAACGTGCAGCCCAAAAAGGCACTGCACGGCATCGACTCCGCATGCGTCGTTTTCCCGTCACGCAGACGATCTCCTCGTCGATTGCGGGCAGCTCGTCATCGCGCAAGCCCAGCTCCGCGATAGCGCCCTCCACCGCCTTGAACCCCGATGGCAAGCCCCGGGCACAAATGCCCGTGAAACGCCGCCGCCTTCTCCCAGTATTTCATATCGAGCATGAGCGCTCCTTCGATCGATCGGCCGAACGAGCCAAGTGTAACACTTATCCGTTATTCGTAACATCACAAGCCGACGTCCGCGGGGATCTCGACCGTGAACACCGTGCGGCCGTTTTCGCTCGTCGCCGCGATGGTTCCGCCATGGGCTTGAACGATCTCGCGGGCGATGGCGAGGCCCAAACCCGCCCCTCCCCTGTTCGTGGTCCGAGCGCCGTCTTCGCGGAAGAACTTCTCGAAAATGCTTTCCAGATGCGCCGAGGAGATCTCCTTGCCGCGGTTCTCGATGGAAACGCGCACCCTGGAGTCGGAACGGGAAACGTCCACGAGCACCTTCGAATCGCGCTCGGCGTACGCCACGGCGTTGCGCGCGATGTTCGACAAGGCCCGCGCCATCTTGTCGGGATCGGCGAACGCCTGCACGCAGTCGCGTCCTCACCTCGATGGACACGCCCCTGCTTCGCGCATCGGGAAACAGCTCGTCGGCCACCTGCTCGCACAGCATGCCGACGTCGATGCGCTCGCGCTCGATGGGCATCGACTTCAGGTTGTAACGCGTGATCTCGAAGAACTCGTCCACCAAGGCGTCGAGCCGCTCGGCTTTTGTCGAAGGCCACGCCGGCGTAGCGCTCCCGCGTGGCCTCGGGCAAATCGGGGTTGTCGCGCAAAGCTCCAAATACCCGATCACCGAGGTGAGCGGCGTCTTAACGTCGTGCGCGAGATATGCGACCAGCTCGTTTTTCCGAACCTCGGCAGCCTGCGCGGCGCGCTCGTCCGCCAAAGAGCGCTCGCGAACGGCCGTCAGCTCGGCGCGGACGATGGACAGGTCGTCGCCAAGCCCCACCGGCGCCGACCCGTTCGCCATCAAACCGCCGACCGCCGACGAAAGCTCGTCGAAGTACTCGAGAGACCGGCGCAGCACCAGCACCACGATGATCACGAAGCCCGCCGTGTAGGCGAGCACGGCGAACGGACCTTCATCGACTTGATCGCGTTGTACGTGTCGAGGTTGCGCACCGCGTACGTCTCGTCGTCGACCGGCCACGAATCCCAATACTGCCCCGAGGCGTGAGCGTTCTGCATGAACTCCACGTAGGAGTCCCAGTCGAGGTACATCCATTCCGACGTCGCGTCCGCCACGCGATCGGCGACGTCGGGAATCACGAACTTCTCCAAGCACACGGCGGCAACGCCGAACGCGGCGGTGTAAGCCACGAGAAGGGCGATCAAGCGCATGACGAGGCGGCGCCAGAGGTCTTTGGCCTGGGCGCTTTTCAAGCCTGCGCATGCGCGCCCCCGCCCCGTCGGAAAGCCGCGTCCGACTCGATGCGATAGCCCACGCCCCAGGCGGTCTCGATGAAGTTCTCCGAGGAATCGACCGGGCGAGCTTCTCGCGCAGATGACGAATGTGAACCATGACGGAATTGGAGGACGACGAGGCGAAGGGCTCCCCGCCAAACCTCCTCGTAGATATCGCGAGCAGACACCGGGCGCCCGGCGCGTTCGACGAGCAGGCGCAGCACCCCGTACTCCTTAGGCGTCAGGGACAGGGCGACGCCGTGCAGCGAGGCGAGATGCGCGTCCACGTCCACCTCGATGCCCCGCGCGGATAAAACCCCGGACGGCGGGAGGGCGCCTGCGACCTTCTCAGGCGCACGCGCACGCGCGCCACCAGCTCGCGTTTTTTGAAGGGCTTCTCGATGTAGTCGTCGCCGCCGAGCATGAGGCCGACCACCTTATCGGCCTCCTCCACCTTCGCGGAGAGGAAGATCAGGGGCATCTCCGACGTCTGGCGTATGCGGCGGCACAGCTCGAAACCGTCCATGCCCGGCATCATGACGTCGATGACGGCGAGGTCATACGGGAAGCGCTCGAGCGCGTCGAGCGCGTCGAACGCCCCGTAGCAGACATGCACGTCCATGCCCTCGGCGACGAGGGTGTCCGCCACGAGATCGGCGATCTCGCGCTCGTCGTCTACCACCAGTATGCTCGGCTTCTTCTCCATGCCCGCAATTATACCGCCCGACCTGCGACAACGGCTCTGCCCGATCAGACCGCGCGATCGTTACACCCGCCCGTAAGGATTCCTTTAAGAAAGCTGAGGAAAAAGATAAGGCGACGCCATGGGAAAGCCAAGGAAGGTCCGCGATAAGGTTTTGCCGTCAAACGAGGACGACGCAGGGAAAACCGCGCTCGACGGCACGAAGCACGACGGAAGGCGGAGGGGCCGCATGGAAGACATCTCGCGATTCGCAACGCACGACAACCCGAGGGCGAGCCGCGCGGGCGGCGCAACAACCCGAGGCTGAACCCCGCATCGCGAAGGCGCCACGATCCGAGGACGAACCGCGCCGCAGGCGAACCCGCGAAACCGCGCGCCCGCGCCAAGGCGCCGCACGCGCACGCAGGCCGCGACGCCGACGCGCGCTGCGCCTGCCTGCACAGCGGCGCTCGCCGTCTTTGCGGCATGCTTCGGCGCGCGCCTTCTCGGACTTGGCGACGGGGCGCTCGCGCCGTTTCGCGGCGAGGCGCTCTCAGGAGAGGTCAGCACCCCCGTGGCGCAATGGACGCGCGGCCAGACCCCGACCTCTACCAGACCGACCCCGCCTGGGCGGACGCGCCCTACGCAGGCGGCACCGTCGGGGAGAACGGTTGCGGCCCCACCTGCATGACGGCTGCCTACGTCGCCCAAACGGAAGGACCGACATGGACCCCGCCGCGATGGCGGCGTTCTCGAAGCGCACGGCTTCGTCGAGTCCAACATGACCACCTGGCGTTTCATGAGCGAAGGGGCGCGAGCGCTCGGCCTTCGATCCGAGGAGCTTCCCGCCGACGAGCACGCCCTCAAGGCGGCGCTCGCGCAGGGCAAAACCGTCATCTGCAGCGTGGGGCCGGAGACTTCACCACGCAGGGGCACTTCATCGTGGTTCGGGGAGTCGACGACGAGGGCAAGCTGCGCGTGATGGACCCCAACAGCGCCGAGAGGACCGCGCTCGCATGGAGCGCCGAACGCGTGATCGGCCAATGCCTCAACATCTGGGCCGTCAGCGCGTAATCCGCGCCCGCAGCCGCACGGCCTCATCGCTGCGGCGCGGCCTTCCTGCGAGCGACGAAGGCGTAAGCCGCAGCACCCGCGACGGCGAGCGCAACGGTCACCGCCATGACGGACGCCGCGACGAGCCAGCTGCCGTCGGCTGCGAAGCTCGCCGCCAGCGTCGAGGAGACGACGGAGGGGATCCTGCCGATCGTGGTGATGGCGATGATGCGGCGAAACGGGCACGTCGTCAGCGCGGCGAGGTACGTCAGCGCGTCTTTCGGCGTCCCCGGAATGAGGAAGATCACGAACATGAGCATCTCGAAGCGCGTCGAATCCTGAAGCCACTTCACGCTCTCGAGCCTCTCGCGGGAGACGAACACCTCGACGACGCGCATCCCGAGGCACCTGACCAGCGCTACGATGGCCAGCGTGCCCAGCGCGTTGCCCAAAAGGCACAGGGCCGTCCCTCCCAGAACCCGAACGCGTAGCCCGCGGCAAGCTCCAGCGGCTCGCCCGGCAGCACGGTGACGACGGCTTGGGCGACGACGAGCGACACCATGGACGCTTGCGCGAGCGGCCCTTGGGCCTCGATCCACGCCTGCAGCTTGTCCCCGTCCGCGAAGAAGGAAAACGCCTCGAGCCCCATTTCGCCATCACCGCGACAAGCGCCGCCGCGCACACGACCAGCGTCGCCGCCACCATACCCTGCTTACGTGAGAACCGCATGAGAACCTCCCCGTTGAAACCGTCCGCGGGGGCAGGGCGGTCGACGTCCGATCGCCCTCCCGTGAATCAACTCTACGGAGCAACTCTCAACAAACGCTCAACTCTCAAATCTTGTTTCCAATTCGGTGGAATCGGCGAAACGCGGAAGGACGGCTCGGACCCTCACTCCTCGAGACGCCGGGGCGCGCGGGGCTCCCCGACCGTCGCGCCGTCGGAAGGCGCGTCCGACGCCAGGGCGCTCAGGCGCCTCCACCAACGCACCGCCCCCCGGCGCCTCGCCAAGGCGCAGCTCGCCGTCGAGCTTCGCGCACAAAGACGCGGCGATGTTGAGTCCCAGCCCGAAATGGCACGATCCGAAACGTCGTCGCGATCCGGCGCCGCAGACGCGCCGCCGCGCCAAAACGCCTCGCAGCCCAGCTCGCGCGCCTCGGCGTCGAAGCCCGCGCCGTCGTCTTCGACGCCGACGATCAGCACGCCGTCCTCCCACGAGCAGCGCAGGCGCACCTGCGAGGAGGCGTAGCGCACCGCGTTCGACACGGCGTTTTCGACGACGCGGTCCAAGGCCCCTCGTCGAGCAGCGCCCCGGCGGGAAAGTCCCCCGTAAACGACGAGTCGAACGAAAGGCCCGCCCCCTCGACGTAGTCCCGCGCATCGGCGGCGAGGCGCTCGAACCAGCAGCGCAGATCGACCCCGCGCCGATCGACGCGGTAGTCGTCGAGCGCAGACAGATCGCGCATCGACTCCACGTAGCGCTCGAGGCGCGTCACCTGGCGCTGCATGGCCTCGGCGGCGCCCGCCACGGAGCCCGAGTCGAGCGCGCCCGACGAAGCCGCAGCCGAAAGCAGCTCGGACCTCCCCTTCAACACCGTCAGAGGCGTGCGCAGGTCATGCGCGAACGCTGCGTTGACCTTCCGCCGGTTTTCCGCCGCGCGCCACATCGATCGGTTGGCGCGTTCGAGCTCTCCGCGCATGACCTCGAACGACGCGCATAAGGCGTCGAGCTCGTTTTTCGTCCCCGCAGGCGACGGCGGGAGGGAGAAGTCGAGGTCCCCCGCCGCTATCCTGCCCGCGGCATCGCCCATCAGGTGCAGAGGGTCCGAAAGCACGTTGCGGTAAAACGCCCCGCTCGTCAGAAGGAAGCAAACCACGCAGCAAACGGGAACGAGCATGAGGCCGACGACGTTGATCACCGTGTAGAGAAAAGGCGTCTCGCCCTGCACGTAGTAGCCCACCAACGACACCACGGGCTTTCCCCGTCAGCCGCAGCGGGCAGCGCGTCCCTGATCGCCGCGGCGTCGCCGCGCTCCGTGCGCGCGGCGTCGTAGGCGGGGATGTCGGACAGCTTCAGCTCGAGAGCGCGCCGCGACTCGGGGCCGTCGACGGACAGGGCGGCGTCGATGTCCTCGACGTGCACGTCGCGCCCGGAGGACGTCGACGCGTCGAGGGGGATGATCGTCGTGTAGCGCGATCCCTCGTCGTAGTTGGAGATGAACACGGATTTCTCCCCCCCCAAGCCTCCGGCGACGAGACGAGCCAGTCGATCGAATCAGCGGGGACGAGGGCATTTCGGCTCGTCGTAGACGTACATGCCGGAGTTGGTCTCCGATCGTTGAAGTAGACGTTGCTCGCGACGAGCGAGAACACGTACGTCAGGAGGAAGGAGACGACGAGGGAGCTCGCCACGCCGACGACGGCGTACACGATGAACGCGCGCCGAACCGAGCAGGCCCGCGTGCGCGCGCGAAACGTCTCAACCGGATGCCTCAACCCCGCGAGGAAGCTCATGCCCGCCACGCGTACCCCACGCCCCACACGGTCGACACGTATTCACCCGCAGCGCCCGCGTCCGCGAGCGCGCGGCGCAAGCGGCGCACATGCTCGGTGACCACCGAGGTCGCCCGGCTCGCCCCACACGTTCTCGTAGATTTCATGTCCTTGTCGAACACCTGCCCGGATGCTTCGCCAAAGCGCGCAGATCTCGTAATCTTTGCGCGCCAGCGGGACCCTCTCGCCGTTGACGAGCACCGATTTCGCCGCGAAGTCGATGGAGAGCGCGTCATCGACGCGCACCAGGATGGGCGAGCGCGCGTTCCTCGCGCGCGAGCTGGGCGCGCAGACGAGCCCCGAGCACTTCGAGCGAAAACGGCTTGGTCACGTAATCGTCGGCGCCGCCGAGAACCCGTCGATCTCATCGGCCGTCTCAACCTTTCGCCGTCAGGAAGATGATGGGCAGTCCGTGGTCTCTCGCAGCTGCTCGCACACTGAAACCCCTCGACATCAGGCAGGCCCCTATCGAGGATTATCGCATCAGGCCCGCGTTTTGCCTGTTCAAGAGCGCGCTTTCCCGTCGATGCGGTCATGACCAGATACCCCGACATCTCCAGGTAGCTCTTCACCATGTCGACGATGTCGGATTCGTCGTCGACGACGAGCACCGTGCGCTTCCCTTTTCCCGAATCCGATCCCACGAAAACCCTCCGCATTCCAAACCTGCCCGAGCTTCGCCCGCGCGCCCAGGCGCCTCGACGCCCGGAACGACGGAATCCGGAACCCACGATACCGCAGATTGTCAACTTTTCATCACATCGAGGTGACGGTCGAAGCCGGATCCGACGGTTGAAGCGAAGCTTCGGGAGGCGGACCTGTGTCTCGCAGGGCCGCGCACCTCACAAGGCCGCGCACCTCACAGGGCACCTCGTCTCGTGAAGCCGCTCGCCTTGCAGGAGCCCTCGCCTCGCAAGACCGCGCCCTCATGCGCGATAATTCAGGAAGCTTTCGACTTTTTTTCGAAGTCACGCGCACATTTCGCACGCGCCGTTCGTCGTAGAGGGCAGGAGGTGAGAAAAACTTGAGACCGAAAGCCCCGCGATCGACGAAGCCTCGGCGCTGCGCGTCGTCGAAGAGTGCTATGCAGACGTGCTCGCATACTGCCGACGCCACGCGAGAAGCCGCGAGGAAGCCGAGGAGATCGCCCAGGAGACCTTCCTGCGCTTCGTCGCGAACCCCCGCGCGGAGGCGTCCCGCGAAAACCGGCGGCCTACCTGGTCACGATCGCGCGCGCAACCTCTGCATCGACGCGGCACGCCGACGCTCCGCGATGTCGTCCGTCCCGATCGACGAGGCGACCGAGCCGAGGACGAGCGACGATTACCCCTCGGACATGCAATCGATGCTCGAAGCGCTCGACGATCGCGAGCGCGAGGCGGTCGAGCTGAGATACGACCAAGGGCTCGGCGTCGGGGAGATCGCCGAGATCATGGGCGCATCCCGGTTCGCGGTCAACAGGCTTCTCAAAAAAGCGCTCGCGAAGCTGCGAAGCGCCCTCTCCTCCGACGACGATGAAAGGCAGAACCGATGACGCCGAAAACGCATAGGCGCGAAAGCGAAGCAGACGTCGAGCGCATGCTCGAATCGTACTTCCGCGCAACGAGACCCCGTCGACGCGACGAAGAAAGCCCGCGTGGCCCAGGAGGTCGCGCGAGCCTGCCAAGCCGAGCGGGACGCAAGCGCAGATCGCGGGCAGGTCGCGGAAAAGCCCGCGCGCACGCTCGACGCGCTCTCGTTCGTCGCGTCCCAAGCCCGCTTCATGGGGGCGCGCCCTGGGCGCTGCAGCTTTGCCGTCGCGGGTCTCGTCGCCTTGCGTACGCAGCCGGCGAAGCCACGCTGGCCACGGGATCCCTCGTGTGCCTCGCAGGGGCCGCCATCGCCGCCTGCGGCATCCCCGACATGGTGTCGAGCCGGTCAAGCGGCATGATCGAGCTCGAGCGGTCGTGCCTGCACTCCGCAGGCGAGGTCACCGCGGCGCGCTGCGCGGTGCTCGCCTTCTCCAACGCGCTCGCCCTCGCCTGCGTCACGCTGGCAACCGCGAACGCGCTCTCGGAAGACGCCGTCGGCGTCATGCTGCACGCCATCGCACCGTACCTGCTCACCGTCGGGGGTGCCTGCTCGTCGCGCGAAAGACCTCGGGCGCAACCGCCGCGCTCATGGCGGCCGCCTGGGGCGGCCCTGATCACGTTCGGATCGTACGAGGGCGGCCGTGCACCTGCCGAGCGTGTTCGAGCAGACGTCGGCATGGCTTTGGGCGCTCACCGCCCTCGTCGCGCGACTGCTTTGGTGCGCGGACAGCTGCGCGCCTGGCTTCGCGAAGTGACGGCCTCCCGAACGTCCTCACCGGCTTCACCCTCTTTTCAACTAGACGAAGGCGGCCACGCCGCCGGAAACGAAGGCAACCATGATTCTGGAAATCGACCATCTGACGAAACGATTCGGCGAGAAAGCGGCCGTATGGACGACGTGTCGACGACGCTCGCCCCCGGCGTCTACGGACTGCTTGGCGCGAACGGCGCGGGGAAAACCACGCTCATGCGCATGATCTGCGACGTGCTGCGCTCCGACGAGGGGACATCCGCCTCGACGGGCAGAGCACCCGGTCTATGGAGAGCGCTACCGCGACCTGCTCGGCTACCTCCCCCAGGACTTCGGCTACTATCCCGACTTCACCGCCATGGACTTCATGCTCTACATGGCGGCGCTCAGGACTCAGGAAACGGGGGCCCGCGCTGCCTCGAACTGCTCGACCAAGTCGGGCTCTCCGACGTGACGCGCCAAGATCCGCGTTCTCGGGCGGCATGAAGCAGCCTCGGCATCGCCCAGGCGGTCATCAACGCCCCGCGGTTCGTTCTCGACGAGCCCACCGCAGGGCTCGACCCCAAAGGCGCGTCCGCTTCCGAAACCTGATGATCTCGAGCTTCTCCAGGATAAAATCGTCGTCCTCTCGACGCACATCGTCTCCGACGTCGAATACATCGCCGACGACATCCCGTCATGAAGGCAGGCGCCTACTCTGCTGCGCGGTGCGCCCGACGACGTGGTCTCAAGCATCGACGGGGCGGCGTGGAGCGCCGGGTCAGCGCGCGCGGGCCGACGAGATGGCGACGAGGCTTTGCGTGAGCAACGTCCATTACGCCGAATCGGGAGACGCCGTGGTGCGCGTCGTGGCCGCCGACCGCCCCACCCCGGCGCGCGAAAGAACGCAGCCGACGCTCGAGGACCTTTACCTGCACCTGTTCAACGACCAGCCCGCAAGCGGCCGCGACGACGTCGCCGCCGCCCGCACGTCAGGAGATAAACGATGCTGGAACTTCTCAAATACGAGCTCAAGAAAATCATCATGAGGAAGTCGGCTCACTACACCTGCATAGCGGTCCTCGTGGCGCTTTGCGGCATCATGGCCTCAACGTCGTGCAGACGAAGACGACGGACAACACGGGGAGACCCTCAGCGGGCTCGACGCCATCCACTACCGTCAAGGATTCGGCCAAAGGCCCATGAGGGGCGATCACCGACGAGGCGCGTCTCGCAGGAGCTGGAAACCTACCACAACGTCTCGTTCGAGAAGATCGACCCCGACGAGCTCGCCCAAATGAGCAGGATCCGCGGCCACCACGACGCGATCAGCGACTCTACGACGAGCAAACCGTGCAGTTCATCTACGACGACGACTACTTCTCGTGGCTGATCCGCCCCTGGGCGCCCTACTCAGGAATGGAGCCCACGCAGGTGTCCGCCCTCTCGGGGCGCACCCGTCACGACGCTCGCAGACGCGCTTGCGAACACGACGCAGCGGACCCTCGACGCGAACATGCAGGGCGCGTGGATCTACAGCGAAGCCGAGCGGGACTTCTGGACCGCCAAAGCAGGCCGAGGTATCGCATCCGCTGGCGTACGGGTTCGCAGGAGGCTGGGGCAACATCATCGATTTGCGTCGCCTTCATCTCGTTTTCCATCGTCGCCATCTGCGTGGCGCTCGCCCCGGTGTTCGCAGGCGAGTACGCAGACCGCACCGACAGCGTGCTCCTGTCGTCCCGCTACGGGAGGACGCGCCTGGTCGCCGCCAAGATCTCGGCGGCGCTTCTGTTCGCGGCGGTACTTCGCCTTATGCGCGCTGATCATCTGCGGGGTCTCGCTCGCCGCCTACGGCGCGGCGGGGCGAACCTGCCGATTCAGGTGCTGGCGATGTCGTCGCCTTACAACCTCACCGTCGCCCAGGCCGCGGCGATTTTCCGTCGGGCTCGCCTTCCTCATGACCATGGGATTCGCAGGGCTGACGCTTCTGCTCTCGTCGCGCCTGCGCTCGATGCTGGCCGTCTTCGCCATCGACGTCACGCTCGTGCTGGTGACGGGCATGATACCCTCGGGAGGCATCGGCGTCTGCAGCACATCCTGTATCTTTTCCCCACGTCGCTTTCCGCCCGGCCTCTTCTGGATGTACGTGTCCTACCCTGCGGGAGGCCTTCGTCCCGACGTGATCGGAGCCATCACGATCGTCTACCTGCTCCTGATCGCCGTGTGCACCCCCCTTGGCCGCCATCTCCTTCAGGCGGCATCAGGTGGCCTGACCGACAAAGGCGGGCGCTTGAGTTTGAGCTTGAGCTTGAGCTTGCGCCCGCGTAACGAACGACGCCTCAGAAGCCCCCAAGCGGCGCGCCGGCCTCTCCGGCGGCCGGCGCGCCGCCGCACGTCGGGTTCCAGCCGAAGCCCGCCCCTGCGGCTTCGGCCGTCGGCGTCTGCGCCGCCATCTTGCCATCGCAAAGGGACGATTACGGGGACACCGCCGTCTATCTGCTACAATGCGAAATCATTCGCATGTTCATCAATACCACGAGGCGGTGATCGCCGATGGCGCAGCCTGGCAAAGCAAAAGCGAAAATCCTCTATCTGCTCAAAATCCTGCAAGAGGAAACCGACGCCGAACACGGCATGACCATGTCGCAGATCATCGGACGCCTTGCGGAATACGGCGTCAGCGCCGAGCGGAAGAGCATCTTCCGACATCAAGGTGCTGCGCGCGTTCGACATCGACAGTGAAAACATACCAGCGCAACCCGTCGAATACGCCATCGACAAGCACGGCTTCACCTTGAACGAGCTCATGCTTCTCGTCGACGCGGGTGCAATCGTGCCGCGCCATCACCGATAAGCAGGCGCGCAGCCTCGTCACCAACATCAAAACGCTCGCGAGCAACAGCCGAGAGGGAAGCTCGACCGCCTCATCCCGTCGTCGGACGCATCGGGTCGAACAGCGAAAGCGTGCTCGGAGCGGTCGACCTCATCCACGAAGGCCATGCGCAACTCCCGCAAGATCAGCTTCTCCTACAGCAAGCGCAGGCGGGAACCGACTCGTCTCCGACGAGGACGGCAAGCACACGGCCACGCCCATCTCGATCACCTACGACGACGGCTTCTACTACCTCACCGCCTGGAACGAGGACACCGAGGAAGATCCGCGAGAGTGCCGACGACCGCATGGCGTCCCTGAACGTCCTCGACGACAGTACGACCAAAACGAAGACCATAAGCAAGCATCGCGACGAGTGCAGCGACGCCACCGCCTTCGGCCGCTTCATCGAGCAAGGAGAAGGCGGACATCGACCGATTAGGAGCGCCGTTCTCCCCGTCGAAAACGGCGAGGCCCGCGCTCACGTGGTGTGCGTGAGCGACCAGTTCTTCGGCTGGGTGGCGGCATGAACAAGCAGGTGCGCATCGTCGGCTGAACCGAGGTCATCGACCCGGTACGCGCTACCTCGAAAGCCTCCTCGGGGACTAAAACAAAACGGTCTTGCGACAAGGCGTCTTCGATCGTCGGTGAAACGTCCGCGGGCGTTTCACCGACGTCGCCTCGAGGCGAAGCCGAGCCCGATCGAACTTTCGCTCGATCTGGGGACACGATCCGAAAACCAGACGGCATCCACGACATCGGAGCAGATCGTCGATTCAACTCCCACGCATAACACGTCGAGCGTTCTCATCCTCGACTCGTCGCCTTCGCGCACGGCTTTCGCGTAGAACCTCCGCGTAGGCCGCGCGCCATAGCGCCGACGCGCCGTCCCTTCCAGCCGAGCACGTCAGGTCAAAATCTCGAAGCGCAGCAGCTTACCGGCGACAGGTTGCCTCGCAACGACCGCGCTCCGGACCTGAAACACTGTCGACCGGTACTGCGGCCAGATCGTCGAGAAACGCCCTCGTCTCGCGAAACGACTCCTTCCAGAATCATCACGCCGTCGACGTCGAACGCGTTCCCGGGCGCGCGGCGAAGGCTCGCACAGCGCGATCGCGCATATCGGCATCAGGAACGCGAGAGTTCGTTTGTGCTGCCGTACAGATAATGCATGCGCCATCCGTCATGCGGAGCCCTCCCATCTCATCAGTTGCGCCGCACAGCGGAAGTCCCGGTGATCAGACAATTCAACTAAATTCAAAGGGAATCCAAACGCGCGCTAGAGCCCGCGCTCCGAGGCAGGCGGGCGGCGAACGCGCGTCTCGTCGGGCAGGACCCGGCGATCGGGCCTCGGCGGACAGGCGGACCCGGCGAGCAGTCGAGCCTCGGCAGGGCGAAGAACAGTCCGGGCGGACGGCAGAGGAGGACAGCCCGTTCTCTACCGCATCAAATCGGAACGCGCGTGCTCGCGCCACGCTGCAATCGAAACCTCCTCGTTCTGCGGTTGCCGGTTCGAAACAGCATCCTCCATGCGCCGTAGAGGCGCGTAGTCGATCGAGTCGAGGTCTCGGTAGATACCGAACCAGCCCGACAGGCTCCTCGAGGCAAAATCGACGGGGCGCGCATCTACGGCGTGGCGCGCGCAGCTTCTCCTCGTAAGCGCTCAGGACGAGGTCCCCGCACGACCGGAGAAGCCCTCGCCATGTCGCGTCATCCGCTCTGATCCGATACCGCGATCAGGCTGCTCGAGCGTGAGGTGAACAGAGGCTGGCGCAATGGGTGCCAGATAGAACCGTCCCTCCGGCGCCAACCAGGTCGCGATGCTCCATGGGCCGCGCCGGAAGGCTCGTGAGCGCGATTCGCCGCCTCCTTCTTCCGCGGGAAAGGCGTGAGTTCACGTGCAGCACGTCTATCTCGCCGGGCGCGAACAGGTCCAGACACGCGCCTCGTCGGTTTACCGCCGAGTTCTCGGCGCCCGCGCCGACGCGCTCGACGGCAGAAAGGAAACGCGGGTGCGATCGTTGTCGATGCCGACAGGCATCATCCGGCCTTGCGGCGAGGAGACCAAGCCCGCCCAGACAAGCGGACTGGCGTCGGGACGCCAAGCCGCTGTCGCCACGCACCGCTGAAACCGCAGGGTCGGCGACCAGGTAGTCGGCATGGCTCATCAGGCTCGATCGACGAGCGCCGATTTACGTACGTGGGGCTGGCGGATCTCCTCAACCAACTCGGACGCGCGTTCGCAAACCATTGCTTGCAGTCCGCGTCAGAAGCGCCGGCAGAGGCGGACGGCGGCGCGAAGGCGCCGATGACGCCGGGCAGCCCGCGCGACGCCTCAGAGCAAGCTCGCTCGACGACCAGCCGAGCCTCCGCCCGAAAAAACACCGCCGTCGCCGCGATCGCGACAGGATACAGGTAACGAAAAACGCATAGGACCAGATATAAGCACTCACGCCCAAGATGGTGACCGCCAGATCGAGCGTGTTCCACGGAACAGGGCCGGTGTGCGGCGCTCGAGTTGGCGATGGCCCTCCCCGCAGCGCGATGCTTCTCCAGCGCGCGCGCCGCCGTACATTTTGCTCGACATGGCGATGGAGGGATACTGATCGGGCATGAGCACGTTGAACGCCGCGCCGCTTCCCACCGCCGCGACCGCAGGCAGGCTGAAACTTCTCAGCCTCGACGCGATGGGGTCGACCAGCGACTGGATGAGCCCGTGTGCTGCATGATCCCTACGTAGGCCATGACCAAGATGACGATGGAATGGTCAGCAGCATCTCCACGATGCCGCCCGTCGAGAGAAGCTCGTCGAGCATCCTGAAAAGCCGTGGCCGACGCGCATCGAGTTCGCCGCCTCGATGGTGACGCCGAGATGCGCCCCTGCTGCGACCGCCTCGGATCTGCCCGCGAAGCACGCCCATAAAAACGACCGTGGCGGAACCACCATGACGATCACGCGATCCATGACGAGCAGGATGAGGTGGAGGCCCCAATCGCCACGTTGGTCAGCGCGAGCAGAAGCTCTTCCACGCGAGCAGCCACGGCGTCTCCCCGCGCGCCAGCGAGTTGCCGATGAAGAAGTACGCCCGACGCTCAGCAGGCACACGGCGACGACGAACGGCAGAGAGCGCTTGCACAGCGCGAAAACGCTCACGTTCGCAAGCGCTGCGCACAAAACCCGGCCCGTCGGTCAGCGGGGACGCGATTCGCTGACGTACGCGCGCCCGCGATGATGGCGCCCGCCGCCATCCCGAGCGTGATGTCGTGAGCGCGCGGCAGATTCCCGCGAACGCGATGCCGATGGTGCCTGCCATGTCACGACAGCACGATGCCCACCGCCAGAAGCGTGCCCAAAACGCTATCGGCAAAGAACAGCTGGGGGCTTTATGACGCTCAGCAGGCCGTAGTAGATGAGCGCGTGGGCAGCGTCGCCGACGATCCACGCTCCCACCAGCATGCCGATGCACGTGAGGGATGAGCACCGCCTCCATGGCGTCAGGGAGAAATGCCGCGCATCATCAGAAATCGACGACCTCGTCCCAGCGAAATCCCAGGTACATCGCAATGCCCGCGGCTATCAACCTCAGCCGATGACCATGGGAATCTGCGGCTCCGCCAAGCCCACCACGCGAACATGGCCCACGGCAAGCAAGCCGAACGCCAAAGCGCCGTGGCGAAACCTCGTCTCTTTCGCCCGGCTTCTTCTTCTCTTTCCTTCGCCCCTCCGCAAAAGGGGAAGGCCCGCCAAAGACCCTCCCGGATCGCGGCATGCATCTGCGCGTTTCACTCCCGTCAACCGTAGCATAGTCGGAGGGGAACCGCGAACCCTCCCCTCGACGACAATGGCAAATCCACCCGAATTGGAGGAAAATGAGCCGAAACGCGACGCCCGCGCTCCATGCGCAGCAAGCAGAACGACCCTGGAATCCGCCGGAGAAAGTCGCCGTTCGACAATCGCAGGAAGCACTCTGAAACGGAGAGAGCATAAGCCCATCGCATACGCCGAAGAAGACCTCGCCCGCCTCATCCCCGCCCGAACGCAAACGACAACAAGTACTCCGCGGCATCGTGCGTCGTGGGCGGGCGAAACCTTCCCGGCGCCGCGGCGATGGCGGCACGCGCCGCCCAACGCTGCGGAGCGGGCTACACGCAGGTGTGGTGCGCACCGGCTCCGTTCACGACGTGCGCGCGGGGCGCCCTCGCTCGTCGTACGCCCTGGGATCCGCCCGCGCTCGCCGAGGCGCTCCGGCGCGACGCCGCGCGCAACGCCGCCGTGCTCGTGGGGCCGGAACCGATGGCGGCGACGAAATCACCGCGCAAGCTGCTCGAAGTCGTTTTGAGTCCGGCCTCCCCGTCGTCGCGGATGCGGGAGCGCTCGGCGCGCCGCTTGCCCGACGCACGGCGCGGTGCGGCTCAAGCCCGCCTGCCAAGACCTCGTCCTCCGCGCCCCACGCGGGCGGGGGCGCGCACGCTGTGCACAGGCATCAGGGCAGGCGGGATCGGCGATCGACGTCGCCAGCGAGACGCTGTGGCGCCACCGCGCCATCGTCATGCTCAAAAGAGGCCCGACCGCTGATCGTCGGCTGCGAAAGCGCCACTCATGCAGGGGGCACGCCCGCGTTGGCGAAAGCGGGCACGGCGACGTCTTAGCGGGCATCGTCGCGGCGCTGCTCGCCCAGCACGTCGACGCCTTCGACGCGGCGTGCCTCGGCGCGCTGTTGCATGCAGGCGGCAAATGCCGCGGCAAAAGCTCAAACGTCAGCGTCATCGAGGACGTGATCGCCCACATCCCCGACGCCCTCAAGCCCATGGGCTGAAAAAGCATCCGCCGCAATCGACACGACGCGGCGACGCGGAGAAGCGCCGTCGGCAAAACACATCGCGCAGATCGCGCCGCCCGGATCCAACCGCCGAACCCGACGGCCTCGCGGGTCTATAATCAGTCAGCAGGCAAACGTCAAAGAGATCGGATGCCGCATGCGAAACGACCCTTCAACCGACCCGTCGTCATACTCGGGTTCGGCCCCGCCGCCATGAGCGCCGTCGACGCGCTGCGCGGAGTCGGCTACGCAGGCGACATCGTCGTCGTCACCGACGGCGGGTCGCTGCCCGCAAGCCGTGCTCACCTCCTACTACGCCGCGGGCGCCGTCGCGAAAGCGCTTCCTCTGGAGCGCACGCGACGTCGAAGAGCGCGGGCTCACAGTGGTGCCGCACGAGCAGCAATACGTAACCCC
>VOFH01003602.1_pt1 | contig 43792 bp, 79 predicted proteins | sample 5384091 | NCBI WGS metagenome assembly VOFH01 (sample SAMN12384727, study PRJNA508395) | human gut metagenome | isolation source: healthy gut G | host: Homo sapiens
CCTTTTGTACTTCCTTCCAAAATCAGAAACCAGCTGCCGGTTATATGGTATTATCTGATAAACAGCGGAAGCCAAGTCAAAGCAGATGATTGATTTTTTGGGTAAAAAAGGGATTTTGTATGAGAGCGGAAACGTACCATAACCTGGTTTTTGTGGGAAAAGATACGGAAGGTATCCAATGTTTGCCAGCCAGAGGGGAACCTGGATAATATGGAAAAACCCTTTAAAAGGAGATGTTACGGGGAATGACAAAACTTATGGGGTTAATCTGGTAGACCAAAAACAGTGATTAACGCCTATGTAAGGGCGTGAGGCGGCCATTGATGCCATGTCCGATATGGAACTGCGGGGAAAGATTATCAGAACAATATCCTGGTACTTGAATGCTTCTTTCCGATGGTCCTTTGAAAAGTTCTTAAAGATTACCTCGCCATCAGGAAGATACAGTTCTGTTTGATAAATGACCTGCCGGGAAGACAGCGGCAAAAAAATTGGCAAGAAAAATATACCCCTTGCGATATGAGGTTTTGTACGTCTTCCACCTATGGGAAAAGACTATAAATGCTTTTTGCAGTATAAAAAGGAAAACCAAGAGCTTTCCAGCCTGGTAGAAAAGGAAAGGCCGCTTACTGGAAACAAAAGGGACAAACATACAAAAAGATAGAAAAAATGGTAGGACACAGGAACATAGTGCATCATACCAGATAGCACAGGCAAGATAGGGAGGGTATTCTTTGGAAAATAGCTATGATGAGGAATGTTTCAAAAATGGGAGATCGACGAATGCGAAGCGGAGATGGAAAAGTAGTGCAGTGATAGGAAAGAGGGAAAACTGCATGGACGTGTACGGGGTTGCGTTTATCGAAGAGAGCTATGAGCGGCAGGGATACCGCATGGGGATACCCAAGCAGGCGTATGTGTCCAGGGTGCTGGCAAACATCAGGAAAGAAGAGCGGTGAGAAAGAAATAACCAATCCGAAAGTGGAGTGTTAGGGAAAGGAGGTGGCAGACCAACAATTTTTGACAGAAGGATAAACTCTGGATACGGGAAGTGATTCTAAGGATTGTAAGGTAACGCCAGATGGATATTTCGTTTAGAAGTTGCGGGATTTTCATGAAGACTATAAAAAATTTAGGAGACAGGGAGGAAATAAGTGAGTAATCCTAGGTAAAATGTGTAGCTACACCTCATGAAATATGAGGAATGAAATATAGTTTGGTGAATTTTTGGTTGAGTTTGATAAATATGCAGCAAAGAGTTATTGTGCGATTCATGGTACAAGTGAAACATTGAATCTGGGAGATATTACAAAAAGTGGACGAAAGGGAGATTGAAACCGTTTAACATGATCTGTGGCGGAAGCCCCTGTCAGGATTTTTCCCTGGCAGGCAAGCAGGCAGGTGCGGTTTGAAATGCCGAAGCTGGTGGGTATGAGTATAACCTCTGCAGGTACATTATTCCAAAGGGGGACGCCTGCGGCATGTGTGGGTTCTATGATATTGATAAAACACGTTCTTCCTTCTGGGAGGGCTCCGTATGATACGGGGTGTCAAACCAGTATGGGAATTTACGAAAATGTAAAAAATATTGTAGGAAAAAATCCGGGATACCACATTCCGGTTGTTTGAAGAAGAACTGCATGAATACGGATACCACACCTATTGGAGTGTTCTTAATGCAAAGCATTATGGAATACCACAGAACAGGGAACGGGTATATCTGATTTTTGATACAGAAGGAAATGGATAATGGAACAGTCCAGTTTCCGGAACCGCTGGAGTCCTTCCAGTGCCCTTATGGATATTCTGGAGGGATACGGTAGAGGAAAAATACTACTTATCCCAGGAAAAAGTACGCCCTTGATTGAAGATATGGAAGAGAGAAAAGCGCTTTTGTTTGAGCTGGACGAAAAGCCTTGAAGGCTTTTCAGGGAAAACGGCAAAACGGGCCGGAAATATCAAAGGGTGTTTGAACAGACTGGACGGGTTTATCTGCCAGACTTGGTGCTGCCCTACGGTAACTGCCTGTGGTGGCGGACAGCAGCCCAAAATTCTTCAAGTGGGAGATATTCATACCGGCTATGGTTCAAGCGGGGTTATTTATTCCCTTTAGGAAGCAGCGGTGCGGTTTTAGCAGTGGCACATGACCAACCAAAGATTGTGGTGAAAAATGTCCAGGAGCAATCCGGGGCAGGTATGATCGGAAGGCCGGATTGTGCAGACTTTGGAACTGGGAGAAAAAGAAGTCTGCCATACCCTTACTTCTGTGCAAAAGATAATATCATTCTGGTACGTCAAAAAAGACACAGAAAGGTTATGAGGAATGTTTGGAAAATGGTGTTGTAAATCTTAGTTATCCGTCTGTGGAAAAACGGGGAAGGGTACAGGAGCATGGGGGAACTCTGCCCTACGCTTACGACATCAAATGGAATACACCGCTTAGAGTCTTTGTTCCATCCGGAGGCTGACACCTTTAGAATGCTTCCGTTTTATGGGCTTTTCCGATGCGGATTTTTGGAAAGCAAAAGAAGCAGGCATAAGCAACAGCCAGCTTTACAAACAGGCAGGAAATTCCATTGTTGTTGATGTGCTGTACTATATTTTCTGGAACTATACAAAGCCATGCCATATCTGTTTGAGGATATCCGGCTTTCTTCCTTTTTCAGTGGGATTGGAGCTTTTGAAAAGGCATTGGAGCGTTTGGAAGAACAGGTAAACCAATAATTTCATAAGAGAAACCCAAAGCGGCAAATGGTTCATAGAGAGTCTTCCCATACTTGTTGGAAAGAGAGAAATTGCGGAAGAAGAAGCAGCTTGCAAGGAGTCTGTACAAAAGGCGTTGATAGCAGAATGGAAGAACTGCTGTCACATCAGACACAGGAGGCTGGCAGATTTGCTAACAGAACTGGGGTTTTGTTAGCAGAAATAAGTAGGAAGTGGAAAAACCGATAGCAGATGTTTGGAACTGCTATCGGTTTTTCCCTATATGGAACGCAGGTCTGCTATCAGTATCTGCGTTGTGCTATCTATTTTATCCGGGGTATTAGGGGGTGCCCCTAACAAGATGGGATTTTTACGGTAAAATCCGTATCTGCAGAGGACTGGCATAGCCAGTCCGGACGCGCCGGGAAGTTATACAGTGACCGATAGCAGGTCTTAGGAGTTGACAGCAGATAGCGTTGAAGTAGAAATCGGTAGATGAAATCTGTGATAAAGATAAGGAAAGGGGAGCATGAAAAAGAAACAATGGAATGTAGAAAAGAAATCCGGCTGTATCGGTGGGAGCTGGAAGAGTTACAAAACAGGCAGAAAAGATGGGGCTTTTCTGATTCCCAGTATCTTCGTATGCTGATTACCAACCGTCCCAGGGATTACCCGGAAATCCGCAAGGAACTGGAACGCATGAACCAGGAAATCAACCGGATTGGTGTAAACATCAACCAGATTACCCATAACAATAACAGCGCCCTTTATTCAGGGAAGATAAACACCGTCTGTATGTGTGTTTTTGAAGCAGATAAAACACTGGTAAGCCAGGTGCAGGAAAGGCTGTAGGTTATGGCAATTACAAAGTGCCTGCACATGAAACAGGCAAAAACGGGTTATCCGGCAAAACATCTGGCAAACGGTCTTCGCTATGTGTGAACCCGGAGAAAACAGAACATGGCCGCTATGTCTGTGGACATAACTGTATTCCTGAACAGGCATTATCCCAGATGGTAGATACTAAACGTCATTTTGGAAAGCTGGATAAAAGGCAGGGCTACCATTTCATTCTTTCGTTTGAGGAAGATGAGGTTTCGGAAGAAGAAGCCTTCAAGTGGTAGGAGAGTTTTGGCAGAATTTCTTGGGAAGGATTTTGAAGCGGTTTATGCAGTCCATAATGATACGGACCATATTCATGGGCACATTATTTTTAATTCAGTACGCTGTACTACGGGATATAAATACGATTATAAAAAACGGGGATTGGGAAAACAGTATCCAGCCTCTGACCAACCGGATATGCAGGGAGCATGGTTTATCTGTGCTGGAGCTGGAAGAAGTAAAGGAAAAACGCAAAAAAAAGGGACAGGAAGAAAAATCTCTTTCTGAACAGGGACAGGCGGATCAGAAGAGATGTGGACCAGGCATTACAGGACGCAGGTTCTTATGAGGAGTTTCTTGAAAATCTTTTCAGCATGGGATATGAGTTGGGGGGAGAAAGCACCTTTCTGTTCGGGAACCCGGAGCAGGAAGGGCAAGACGGCTTGACCAGCTAGGGGAAGAATATACAGAGGAAAGGCTTCGGCAGCGTTTTTGGACGCCTTCCAATCCCGGAAATGACCGGAGAGGAGATACCGGTAGAATGGACGTATGTGTTTATCCCATACCGGGAGCGGCATTTGACCAGATACCAGAAGGAACGTTTTCTTCGCAGGTACCGGCAGGGGAAACCAATGGCAGACTCTAAAAACCTGGAAATACAGGGCAGCAATCCATGAATTGAAAAAAATTGCAGGAGGAATTTGATTTTCTGGCAGCTTATCGCATACAGGATAAGGCGCAGTTGAAAGCCATTTCTGATGCAACAAAGGAACAGCTTTGGGAAAACAGCAGGGCAAGAAAAGCAGCTACGAAAAGAAATGGTTCCTTATGAGGAAATGCTTCTGCTTCTCAATAAGCTGCAGGAAAAACAGATGGAAGCAGAACTTTATCAGGAAGGGTATCAGGAATTTTTCAAGACCACCAGACATACCAAAACCTTCTTGGGCAGTTAAAAGAAATGGGATATTCCTTGTCTGAGGCAGAACAGACAGACGCTTATTTCTTTGAGAAGAGGAGCGTTTGCGGATCGAACGGAAAAAATCTTAAAAAAAAAAGGATTGCAGAGCGTCTGCGTGAAAAAAAGCAGAAGAAAAAGTTAGAAGCACAGCAGAAGGAAAAAGAATAGGGAAACGTCTGCAAGGGGCAGAGGAAAAGGAGGGTAAATGACAGTAGAAGGACAACGGTATCTGGAAGAATGCCGGAAAGTTTTAAAAGAGGAACAGATAGACACGCAGTTTCTATGGGGCTGGATTTTGGTCTTCCTGTTTCGGATATCAGAAGGTAGTTAAGAGCAACCAGGAAGCCCCGGTGATGAAAGCAATCATCATAGGGCTTATGGAAGGGATTGGGAAATCGACTTTTTATGTGAAGGAAATTATAACCAGTTCAGGTACGGGAAATCGTAGAGGGCTTAAAAACGGGCTGGATCTGGAAGAGGTGAAAACCTATGCCGGAAATGAACTGCCGGCCAGCCGTATGCGGACCATGCGGATACAACTGGAAGAGTCAAAGGCAAAAAGAAGTTCGAAAGATGAAGAAATGCGTTCTTATATGAAAAATCTTATGGGGATCGTGGAACAATCCATTCAGCAGTTTCGGGAAAGCAATGACCGTTTATGCCTTTCCTCTCTGGTAAAGGAGCATGTTGTTGAAAGAGAAAAACCAGGAGATTAAAGACCTGTATGAGAACCTGCAATATAAAGATAAAAACATACAGGAATTAAAGAAAAAGCTGGCAAAGAAAGAGCAGGAAATTCAGGATCTGAAAAAAAGCAGAAAAACACAGGAGAAAAGACAGAAGCTGCTTCCAGGGAAACAAAAGTGGTATTGGAAGAAAAAGCATACAAACAGCAGAAGGGCTGCAAAAAAGTAAGCGCCGGATGCTTGGGATTGCCATGCTTGGGAAAAAAGTACCGAAAAGTGTTGTGGAGAAGATCCTGGAATATAACCTGTCCGCAGAGCAGTTGGAAGAAATCCGCCAGTGCGTGAAAGCGGGCTGGCAGATGCAAGAAATCCTGCAGGTGATGGAGAACAGCCCTTCACCGGAGAGAATGAAAAAAAAATGCGGGAAATTATCAGCTTTGATGCGGAAACGGAAGGCGGTGTAAATGGCAGAACTTGAACATGTGGTAAAACATTTTTCCCTTTTGGAAGCTGCCGAAAAAGAACAGCCCTTTCTTACCAGGGAGCAGAAAACAGGATTTGTACCGTATTGCTTTTCATAAGGAGTCTATGGAAGAGGTAGAAAAAATTATTTTGCAGTTACAGGCGCCTCATGCAGGAAAGGAAGAAAAGAGCGTATCCTTTTCCCATTACCTTGAACCGTTTTTTCAGGTTCGGAAAATATTTTGCAGATTGAGAATTATATTTTTCAGCTTCAATATATGACCTATGAAAGGAAAAAGCAAACCACATGCTGGAGGCTCTTTAAAACAGGAAAATATCCAGTATGACCTGGAAGCCATGCTTACAGAAGGAAAAATAAAGGCGGCTGTTCCAGTAAAAAGGACAGGGCAATGGGATAGGAGGGAGAGCATGAGTGAAATACAAGATGCGGCGCAGATTATTAAAGTTTCCTTTGAAGGCGCAGAAATCATTCTGAAAATGGGAAATACAGGCTGGCAGTTTGTAAAAGATATTTGTGCGGTATTTAAAAAGTTCTGGATCAGGAAAAATTGTCAGGTAAAACTTCTGTACAAAAGCTCCTGAAAATGGGAGGCGATTTGCAGGTTTTCCGTTTTGAAACAAAAAAGACCTGGAGCGGGTAAAAGCCCTGGCAAATAAGTATGGGATTTTATATTCCATTTTGCCGATTTGAATGAGAAGGACGGTATGAGTGAAATTTTGTTCCATTCCCAGGCAGCGCCCCGTATTCAGTCCATGATGGCAAAATTGAACATTCCAATATTGGGACGTTAGATGAATATTATGAAAATGCAGAGCCGGATAAGGTGGAGCAGTTGGTAGAAGAAGTAAAAAGCCTGCCCTGCCGGAGCCGAAGGAGTGTGAACTGGTTGCGCGGGAGCTGGCAAAAAACCAAGTGGAGAAGATCAGTGATGTCCGTTCCGTCTGAATATGACCTGGCTTCAGATCTGGCCGATTATCTGCTACATGGAAGAACAGGGGATTTTGGAGAAAGGGAAGGAAGGTACGGTAACACTGACCAGGACACCGGAACAGATGGAAGAATTGGTAGATTCCCAGCAGTGGAAACAGTTGTTTGGGGAAGAGGAAGCCCAAAGACGCAGCACTGGAAGCAGCCAGGAAACAGAAGAAAAGATGCAGGTCATTCAGCGTATCCAAAAAGAGAAACGGAACAATCCAGGTGTGAATGCCATTACCATAGACCAGGAGCTGGTATATGAAGAAACAGACATCATATCAAAACCAGGATTCCGTACCGTAAGAATGAATTTATCTGGCTGGATAAATCGGAAATTAGCTGGATTAATGACCATAAGACGATTTTGCAGGTTTGGAAAAGAAAAAGGAGTATGCAATTTTAGACTTGGAGGACCGTTTTCTTAGAAAAACTTCGGGGGAAGATTTATATAGGGAAAGCTATGATCCGGTACACAGGGAACGTGCCAGACAGGAGCAGGAAAAGATACGCTGAAGAAGGGAGCAGAATTACAGGAAGACACAACAGAACCTGGAAGCAGGGAGAAGAACCATACAGGGGCAAAGGAGGTAGAGAACCGGGCAATTCAGAAAAAGAAGAAACAGTCCTGGGGTATGTATCTCATTGGCGGTGTAGCTTCCGGCTATGGAGGTTATCTCTTGAACGTGTGTTATCAGCCCGGAAAGGATATCAATTATTTTTTTAAACCGTCTGGATCAGGTGATGGCAGCCCCGTTTGCCAGTTATTGGAACGAAACTTCCTTAAAAGCAATCATTCTGGGGATTTTTGTATATGTGATCGGTATGGTCATGTATGTCACCAGCCGGAAAAACTATATGCCGGGTCAGGAATTTGGTACCGCTGTTTTTGCAGATCAAAGAAAAAGGTAGCAAAGCAGTTTGCGGATAAAGATGAACACAATAATCTGATCTTATCCCAGAATGTCAGGCTGTCCATGAATACCAGAAAGACCAGGAGAAATCTAAATGTCCTGGTAATCGGAGGAAGCGGCGCTGGAAAAACTTTGTTCATGGTGAAACCCAATCTCCTTCAGTTAAGCAGAGCTTCCCAGATCATTACAGACCCCAAAGGGAAATTTTAAGATGCTGTGGAGGTATGCTGAAAGCGCATGGATACCGGATACGGGTGCTGAACCTGGTGGAAATGGAGCAGTCTAACGGATATAATCCATTCCGCTATATCCGCTCTGAAACAGATATTGTAAAACTGGTTACCAACCTGATCGATAATACCACACCGAAAAACGCACAGCCCAGTGATCCATTCTGGGAGAAAGCCGAGTCTTTGTACTTGCAGGCCATTTTTCTTTATGTGTGGCAGGAGTGTGAAATGGAGAAAAGGAATTTCCGTATGGTTCTGCAGCTTTTGAATGAGGCGGAAGTCCATGCAGACGGTTCCCCTTCTGATTTAGACCGGCGTTTCCGCAGACTGGAGAGAAAAAGGGAAGCAATCACCCTGCTTTAATCCAGTATAATAAAGTGGTCGGGGTGCCGGAGATACGGTAAGGAGTATCATCATTTCCGCAAATGCAAGGCTGGGATTGTTACAGAACCCACAAATTTTGCGGATTCTGGATCATGATGAAATGGAGATTGAGGAGATTGGGCTTGGTGTTGACGGGGACAGAAACCGGAAGACTGCACTTTTTGTGTAACGCCGGATTCGGATAAGAGTTATGCCTTTTTAATTGGTATGCTTTATTCCCAGATTTTTTCCAGGAATTGTATTACCAGGCAGACTTCCATTACAATGGAAAACTTCCCATTAACGTCAATTTTATGCTGGACAGATTTGCCAACGTGCCATTGCCAGATGACTACTGCAGCCTCCTTAGTACCATGCGTTCCAGGAATATTTCATGTACCATTTTTTATCCAAAACCTTGCCCAGATCGAGGCTTTGTTTGAGAAAACCTGGGAAACCATACCGGGTAATTGTGATTCTCTGGTATATCTTGGTGGGAATGAACAGTCCACGCATAAGTATATCAGTGAGTCCCTGGGAAAAAGGAACCATTGATAAAAAAGCAGTGGGAAACCAAAGGCCGGCAAGGGAGCAGTTCCCGGAATTATGATGTGCTGGGGCGTGAGCTTTTGACACCGGACGAAACCCGAAAGCTGGATAACTCAGAGTGTATTTTGTTAATCAGGGGTTGTGATCCTATTATTGATAAGAAATACAATACTTTTGCACACCCAGATTTTCGGAAACAGAAGATGGCGGGCTGCGCCTTATATCCATGACAGAATGGCTGCCCAAAAAACAGGCGGTACAGATTTTAAGTGAAGAATCCCTGGATTATTATAAGAAGAAAAAGAAACAGGGAGAAGATGTTCAGATTGTGGAACTGTCTTTTGATGAAATTTTTCTTATGAGCCTATTCCTAAGAAGATTTTTTCGGAGGAAGAGCTGAAAGAGAACCAGAAGAAGAGAACGGTAGAGGAGGTGAGGCCGCCGAAGAAAACGGAAACACCGGTACAGACAGAGGAAGAAAAACTTTCTGAATTATTGGAAAGCCATGTTTATAATGAGGAACAGTTGGGAGAAATCATGCTTGCCATTGGTGCTGGAATTTCGTATGATAAAATCCTTCAAATGGCAGATACAAAAAACAGTGCTGAAAAATGAAGGAAATCCGTAAAAAATTTACAAAAAGAAACAGCCTCGGATTAAAGAAGGCAGATTTTTGGAAACCTGTAGTTTTTGCATTACGCAGGGCAGGTTTCCAAAAATCTGTCTTTTTTGCGTAATGCGGTATTAATCACATGAAAAGGAGTAAAAGATATGAAGATCAAAGAGGTTATCAGAAAGAAACAGAACCGCTTGAAAAATCTCTACTGGGAGTCCTGGCAGTAAGCGCTGCCACTGTTTCCCTGTTCCCCAGACTGTCATGGCTTCCGGGGTAAGTGACGTAACACAGCCGCTTATGAATTTAAAGACACTGGTGATCAGTATTATCGGTGCGGTGGGTGTGATTATCCTGGCAAAAAACGTGATGGAATTTGCACAGGCTTACCAACAGCAGGACAGTTCTTCTATGAACAGTGCCATTAAAGGAATTGTTGCAGGGCTTATTATGGCAGCCATTTCCTCCGTTCTTACTTTCCTGGGAATTAGCTAAAACCATTCTTCTTTTTGAGATAAGCAGATAAGAAGAGAGGTGAAGTGATGTTTAATTTAGGAGAGGCGATCCTTGCACTTTTGGAAATCGTGTTTGGATTTTTTGGAATAACCAGGTCAGCCTCGTATTTGAACTTTAGGACAGTCCCCTACCGGGTTCAAAGGAGGCGGGCCCTGGGGGATCATTGAAGGGATTGAACCCCTTTTTGTTGGGATAGGCTCTGCCCTGGTAGTCCTTTTTTCGTCATTGGGTTTTGTGCAGAGTCGGTAGATATCCGGGAAGAAATCCGGTTTGAAGCAATCCTCCGTATGTTTATCCGGGTTGCCATTGCACAGTGGCTGGTATCTTATAACATTACCATTATGAAAGCCCTGTTTACTTCCTGTGGAAACCTGGTGGGGCATTTGGGGCAAAACCAGAGTGTGGAGTTATCCATTGACCCGGCGCAGGCAGAAGTGATCAAAGATTTGGGATTTGGAACCAGTATCGTGTTCCTGATACTTGCTGTTTTCCTGTCTTTAATCGTTATTATCTGTGGTTTCTTCCTGCTGTACAATGTTTATTTCCGCTTTTTGAAAATTATGGTAATTGTACCTTTTGGGGCGATTGCCAGCAGTACCCTGGCTGGAAACCGGGGGCTTAGCAATACCTTTGTAGCCTATATGAAATATTTTATCAGTGTCGTTTTTGAGGCAGTCACAATGGCGCTGGCAATCCTTTGTGTAACCAGTTTATTTCCTCCGGACTTCCTACATTTACCGGAGATTATGAGGACTGGGCCAAAACCCTGATTTATTTGGGGAAATGACCTTTACGGTTGCGCTGACGGTAGGCACTGTAAAAGGAGCGCAGAACCTGACTTCCAGGGCACTGGGATTGTAGGAGGAAAGGATTGTGCAGGAAAAAGGGATACAGATGACACTATTTGAATATTTTCAGGACGCAGAATGCTTCAGCCTTAAAGAAGCAGTGGCTTGTGTAGAACAGGTAAAAGAGGTAAAAGAACCCAGTATCCGGGCAAGAATTTATGAGGGAATAGAAAAGGGCTTTTTTTCCAGGATAGCCAAAGGAGTCTATACGGTTACCAAAGAACAGGACGGAGAAGAGGTAACTTGTATGCTGGTTCAGGGAAATGGCAGGGATTTGAGCTTTTTAAAAGATAACAGTATAGATGCCATTATTACAGACCATGCTTATGACCTGAAAAAAAAAAGCCTGAAGGGGGGAAACCGGGATTTTGCCGCCTATGAATGTTTTCAATATACGCAGGAAGACTTTGATGAAAAAAATACCGGGTGTTGAAAAAAGGGTGTTTTCTGGTAGAGTTCATGCCGGAAGAAAATGGGGAAAATTATGAATACCTCTATCAGATGAAAAAATGGCGAAAAGAAGCAGGACTTGAATATTATGCAAAAGTCGCCTGGAAAAAAGGAAATTTCGTTGCCAATACGGGAAGAAAATCTAAAAATACGGAAGAGATTGCATTTTTTACGAAAGGAAAAGCCAGGAATTTACGCCCAGATGCGAAAAAGGATAAGGCGGAGCCAGGAATATCCCACTATATGTCAGGCGCCAGGGGAATGCTTCCAACGGTCTTTGACATTGAACCGCCAGGGAAAAACTCCCGTATTCATCAGGGCAGAAAAACCAGTGCAACTTTTGCAGCAGATCCTTGGATTTGTAACAGAAGAAAAGGAGTGGGTACTGGATCAGTTTGCAGGTTCGTTTTCCTGGGGAAGCAGCACTTTTAAATGAACGGAATGCAATCTGCATTGAAATTAATGAAGAATATTTTGAAAAGGGAAAAAGAAAGGCTTCTGTCTGCAAAGAGCAGGAGCCGGTAAGAAGGGAGGATATGTAAATGGAACAGGAAGAAAAACTCAGCCTGGATTTTGGCAATGGGGAGATCTATGAGGTCTGGCTGGAAGTTGCAACTTATCCGGCTGATAAAAACATCAAAGTTTGTGTGTTTACGGAAAAAGAGGAAGAGATATGGAAACTTTTTGAATTGACCACAGATATGGGAATTCCGCTGGAAAAAGAACCAGACCTTTTTGCTCCCAGGCTATGATCTGGAGCAGATCGTAGAATTTATCAAAAAAAAACGGGCTTGGACAGGTAAAAGAAGAAATTTGCTGTTCTGGGTGTATGGAATATCCACTGTTTGAATTTCAGGAAGAAACTTTAAAGAAATTGGACCCGGAGGGATATGCAGCCTATGAGCAGGCATACCAGGAACGGGGAGAAGTAAAAATCCAGAATTTCAAAAGGAAATCAAAACAGCAGATTTTCAATGGGCGTATGGAACCGAAGAACTGGCATTGCGGGTAGATTATTACGCAATGAACCAGAACCTTTATGTGGAACTGTATAGTAAGGAAGATGGGGCGTGGGAACCGTTTTCAGATTTGACCGTAAACCTTCCCGGATATTGCCTGGAACCTGGAACTGCCTGTATCAGCGGTGATTTTAGTAAGGAAAATATCCAATTTATTCAGGAGCATGGACTGGGAACTTTGCTTCCCTGGAAGGCACAATCCGGTATGGGGCAGTACGCGGTGGTGAAATTTCATCTGGAGGAGCTGCGTAAGTTTGACCAGGCTGGGGTTGCCGCCTTTTGCAATCAACATGGATTACAGAAAACCATGCAGGAAGAGCGAAGACAGAGCAGATAAAAAACAGATACAGGAGGTTATGTATGGAGATTGAATTAAGTGAGGACCTACAGCATTATAAAGAATCCTTGGTTCTAGGACTTACAGCAAAACAGTTTTTGTTTTCGGCATTGGCATTGGGCGTAGGAACTGGGATTGTCCTGCTTTTGTATGAAAAAATCGGGATTACTTTGAGCTGTTATGTGGCAACCCCTTTTGTTGTACCTCTGGCACTGACTGGGTTTTATAACTATCATGGGCTGACATTCTGGCAGTTTGCAGGGAAGATGGTTTATTTTTCCTTTTTTAACCGCCCTTTGGTGTATGGCTCTACGGAATCGGTGCAGGAACTGAAACAGATTTATATGGAAACCCGTCAGGAAGAAGAACGGGAAGTACAGCAAAGGAAAAAGGAACAGAAAAAAGAGAAGAAAGGTGGTGATGTCAACGTGGTGAAAAAGAAGGCAATCCGTATGGGGATCGTAACGGTAGTGATGATTGTACTTGGTGCGGCAGCAGCGGTGTGGTATAAGATGTACCGTTGACCAGAATATTCAATCAAGGCGTGAAATAGCGCCTGCTCTCCATTTCAGGAGAGGGATACACAGACATGTAGCGGCAGATGGAAGCTGCTGTGTTTGTGGTCCCATCTGCCTGAAAGGAGGAAATTAGAGATTGTCAATTTTTTCAGATAAGTTTGACCAGTTAAAAAAAGCAGATAAAGCAGTAAAATCCCCGAAATATCTTCAGGAAGTCATGGGGATTGGGAGAATTGCAGAAAATGGCATTTTTGAAGTAGGGAAGGGGGTATATTCCAGGACATACCGTTTTTGGATATTAACTATGTAACCGCAGGTGCAGAAGAACAGATGCGGATTTTAAAGCAGTATTGTAAGACGGTAAATGCCATTGATGTATATTTTCTTATTACCATTTTTAATCGGAATAAAAATATGCAGGATTTCCGGGAGCATGTACTTTTCCAGGAAAAAGGAGATGGTTTTAACTGGCTGCGTGGAAGTTATAACCAGATTATTGAAAAGCGCATTGTAGATGGAAGGCAGGGGATTGAGCAGGAAAACTGCTGACTGTATGTGTAGAACGGAAATCCTACGAACAGGCAAAAAGCATTTTTTGCCACTTTTGAAGCTACCTTAAAACAGAACTTTGAGAACTTGGTTCCTGCATTGAAGAATTAAATGCAGAAGAGCGGCTGCGGGTACTTTTCAATTTTTTTACCGTATAGGGAAGAAGAACAATTCTCCTTTGATTTCAGACAAGCGTTAAAAAGGGCGGTGATCCTAAAATGATATTTCACCAGGGTATATGCAGTTTTACCCAGGTTATTTTGAAACGGAACGGAAAAAATGCAGGGCATTATTCATTAAAAAAATATCCGTCTTCTTTATCGGATACCTTTTAAATGAGATTACCAGTCTTCGGTTCATAGCATCACTACAATCTGCATTGTACCAGTACCAAAAGAACTGGCAAATAAGGTTCTTCAGAAGAAATATCTGGGCATTGAAAATGATATTTTAAAGCAGCAGAGAGTCCGTAATAAAAATAACGACTTTTCCAGTGACATTTCTCATATCAAGAAAGTCCAGAAGGAGAAGATTGTAAATCTTATGGACGACGTGCGGAAAATGACCAGAACCTGTTTTATACAGGGGTTAATTTCCTGATCATGGCAGAGGACAAGAAGGAGTTAGACAGTGTAACCGAAACCATTAAAAATATCGGCAATGGACGCATGTGCCAGATTGAAACCCACTATTATCAGCAGAGGAAGCTATGAATACCATACTTCCAGTGGGAAACCGGCAGATCAGCACAATGCGGACCATGCTCACCAGGGATATTGCAGCCCTTCTTCCCTTTAATGTACAGGAATTAAACGAAAAGTCCGGCGTCTGCTATGGCATTAACCAGGTTTCTCATAACCTTTGCATTGAAACCGGAAAAAACTGGCAAATGGAAATGGAATGGTATTCGGTGTCCCCGGCTCCGGAAAATCCTATTTCAGTAAGTCGGAAATGCTGCAGGTGTTCTTAGGAACAGATGATGATATTATCTGTATCGATCCGACACTGGAATATTTTGATATTGCAGAAGCCCTGGGAAACCAGGCGGCAATCATTAACCCTGTCTACCTATACAAAGAATTACATCAATCCTTTGGAGATGGATGTCTGGGCGCTGGATTTAAACGATTCCCAGGGATATATCCGGGATAAAGGGGAATTTATGCTGGGGCTGTGTGAACAATGTTACGGGGATAATCTAAACAGCCGCCATAAATCCATTATAGACCGTTGTGTACGAAAGCTGTATATCGACATTGCAAAGGCAAGGGAAAAGCATATCCCTACCATGTCAGAATTTTATGAGCTACTGTTGGAGCAGCCGGAGGAAGAGGCAAAGGACATTGCCTTATCGTTAGAGCTGTTTGTAAATGGCTCTTTAAATATTTTCAATAACCATACCAATGTGAATGTACAGGCAAGGTTCATTGTCTATGGTACCAGGGACCTGGGGAAAGAGCTGGGAGCCATTTCCACTCTGGTCATGCTGGAAAATATCAGTGCCCGGATTGCAGAAAACGCAAAGAAAGGAAGGGCAACCTGGCTTTATATAGATGAGTTCCATACCGTTCTTGACAGGGAATATAGTGCGAAATTTTTGTTCAGCCTCTGGAAAAAAAGTGAGGAAACAAGGCGGATTATGCACTGGAATCACCCAAAATTTAGTTGATATGCTGCAGAATTATACAGCAATGACCATGCTGGGAAACAGTGAATTTATTGCCCTGTTAAAGCAGTCCAATGTAGACAGTCAGGAATTATCCTCTGCAGCAGGAATTCCAGAAGCACAGTTAAAATATGTAGATAATTCTCCTTCCGGTACGGGGATCATTAAGTATGGAAATACCTGTATTCCATTTGATAACCGTATGGAAAAGAAGATAATCCGCTGTATGCGCTTTTCAATACCAACCTTCACGAAAAGGCGTTGCAGACAAAGCAGGAGTAATGTAAATTGAAAGGAACTTTTTCTTTTATCTGTAAAGGAAAAGGTATGACAGACGAGAAAAAGAATTGGGCAACAGCAAAATTATAAATCGGTAAAGTAGAAAAAGGATAGTACAAAAGGGTGCAGCGTTTTTATCAGGCACTCTTTTGTATATCATGGGAAAGGTGGCAGAATGGCCGAAACATATCAAATAGAAATGAATTTAGAACAGTTGGAAAGACTTTTAAAAAAATCTGCCGGAGGGAATTATGCTGGAGATTTGTTTTGGAAAGGAAGAACATGGAGAAGACACATAAAATAGATGTGGTAAGTATACGCCTGGTGGAAGAACCTCCTCTATACAGTAGTAAAAATTAAAAAATCCCTGTGATGTGGCAGAACTCTTTCAGGATTTTTTAAAAGATTGTGACCGGGAAATGTTCTGTATTTTAAACCTTCGGACAAAAACCAGGTTATTAATGTCAACGTAGTAGGTATGGGAACGTTAAATAGTGTATTGGTTCACCCAAGAGAAGTATTCAAATCTGCAATTTTATCCAATGCCAGCAGTATCATTTTGGCACATAACCACCCTTCCGGTGATCCAGAACCAAGCAGGCATGATATAGAAGTGACAAAGCGATTGGCAGAAGCCGGCAATCTTATGGGGATTGAGGTGTTGGATCATATCGTGGTGGCTGAGAACCGGTATTTTAGTTTCCGGGAAGAAAACATACTACCAGAATACTTTCAAATGGAAGAAGTAGCAGCAGAGCAATCTCTTCCTTATGTAAAGAGTGAGAAAGAGAAGGTACATTAATTATTGCAACAGTGAAATACATTGACTGGTTTTGACAGAACATGTATAATAAAATAAGAAACAGAAAATAAAAAAGTAGCTAAATAGACAAATATCGTCAAAGTGTAAACATAAAATTCTTGACGAACAGGTTGTATTATGCTATAATCCCAAATCTTGAAGGAGTATACATGGCAAAGCAAAAAAAAAGTTTATGCTGTAAAAAGGTAAGCAAACCGGTTTGTTTATTCATGGAATGAGTGTAAAGAGTCGGTAAGTGGATATCCGGGAGCAGAGTATAAAGTTTTGAAACAAGAAGAGGAAGCGAAAAACTATTTAGAGAATAGGATACAAGAAATTAAAAAGTAGATATAGAGAGACACAACAAACCAGTTAGTTGTATATGTAGATGGTAGTTTTTGATGAGAAAATAGGAAAATATGCTTTTGGGTGTATTATTTTACACCAAGAGAGAAACTATTAGAGAATCAGGAAATGGAAATGAACCGGACTCTTTAGCAATTAGAAATGTTGCTGGTGAAATGCTTGGTGCTATGTATGCAGTACAATGGGCAATTAGAATGGTTATCATAACTTAGAACTTCGTTATGATTATGAAGGAATTGAAAAAGTGGGCTCAAGGAGAATGGAAGGCAAAGAATACACTTTACTCAGAAATATGCAAATTTTATGAAGAGTAAATCAGATATTCTAAAAATTTCTTATCAAAGGTAAAAGCTCATTCTGGAGATCATTATAATGAAGAAGCAGATAAATTAGCCAAAGCTGCTTTAACAGAAGGTAATGGGATTCCTAAAGTGAAAAGAGGCGATTTTTGGTTTACAGTTGAGGAATTTCAGATGAAGATTTGTCAACAGTTATAGCACTTGCTGTTGATGAAATTGGAAAAGACAATCTAATTATAGATGAAAAAAAGATTGCTCATGGAAAAGCAGTTTCTTTAAAATGTAACAAAAAAGTAAAGATAGAGTAGTTGTGACATTATCAAAAGCATAATAAAGTAGTAATGCAAGGAAGACCAGAAGTGTTATTTTCTACTATTATTGGATATATTACTGAATTAATAGAAGTAGAAGAAATTCCTAAAATTTTTAATGACACATATAATCTTAACATAGATAAAGACGAGGTTCGCTCTGAATTTCAGTTTTATATGCCAAATGCTTATGATAAGCTACCGTCTAAGAAAATGGAAAGATCTCTTCATCAGGCTGTGTATAATTTAAAGGTCACAGATGATATGTTTGATGGAACATATTTGGCTCAATGGCAATTCGTGTTGTAGAAGCACAATTAAAAATAGCATTAATAGAATGTGGTATTATACCAAATGCGCAGTACATCAAAGAAAATCATTTTGATATGTTTGATAAAATAGGTGTAAAATATAAGCTGAAACCAGAGAGATATGGAAATGCAAAGCCTGAGCAGGTAAAGTATATTGGAAATATTTATACGTTTTATAACAGCAATCGCCATCCAATAGAACATTGGGATGACCCTACAGCACCAATTGATACTACAAAGATGCTGGATATAAAAGGTGCTCATGATTTGATTAAAAGAGCATTGGCGATTATTGATGAATATTATGAAGTGATTTAGAAATTAGGAGAAAGGAGTAAGTTAGATGAATAACTTTGATATGATTGTGATAAGTGAAGAAAAAGAAAATATTCTTGTGGTTATGAAGACTAGCGAGCCTCCTTTTTGATTACCTTGCAGAGATTGAGGCTTCGCTAAGGGAAAAAACACTATATCGGTGTAGTAATGATGGATGAATTGCTACATAGTGGGAATACGGAAGAACGGTTTATTCAGGGATACTTTGATGGTGCCCGGTTTGACAGTGGGCAATTTGCCTTTGAGCTTGTTCCGAAAAAGAGCAAATTAAAGGGAACCTGTTTGTTTTTACTTGCATCAAGACAGGAAAGCCTTGAATATTCTATTTAACGACCAGACAGCAGAAGCTGATTGAGCATGGCTGTATCATTTAAAAAGAAAATAAGAAGTAACACAAAGAGCATTATCGCTAAAAACGGTAGTGCTTTTTTGTGCATAAAAGGAGGTATTGCTACGTGGAAAAAGGTGAGATGGGCGAGAATGCCACCGGACGTTTGGCAACGTATTATGTGGCAGAATGTATGGAATTTAACCGCTATGGAGAATACAGGAGGATATCCACAGTGCAGAAGAGGCAGTAAAGATCTATCAGAGTATTCCTTCTGAAAGGTTGAATGCAGGAAAAGGGATTGGGCTTCATGTGGAGGAAGAAGATGGTATTCCATTGGAATTTTCCTGGTTTATAACGGAGAGTTGGATGTGGATCTTTTGAGGGATATCTATGATCAAACCAATACCAGAGGTTTTTTATAGCTGCCAGGGGAACTGAGTGCTTATCTTCGGAAACAAAAGTCATTGATACCAAAGGGCTTTTAACAGAGAAAACCTTGGAGGCTACTGTTTTGCAGATGAAATGATAAAACTGGAAAAAATCTTGACCCTGATTTTTACCATACCTTTTATCCGAAAAGAAGCAGAACATAAGGAAGCTATTATATGGAAAGCCTTATGTCAAGATGGAAAGAGGAATATAGCAGGTGGCTGGGAAGCAAGATATTTGAGCAGAAACCAGAGCTGAAAGAACAGGCAGACAAGCTAAAGACAACACTGGAACAGGTAAAACTCATTCCGCCTGTGGACTTGAAACCTTTTGTGTATGTGCGGATTAGTGAACACCCGGACATTCCATTAGAAGAAGCCATGCCATTAAATAAAGCAGTAGAATTGTTCGGAAAGCTGGACCGGCAGGCAGTGGAAGAGAAAGATATGGCAGGTTATTACAAAACACATTTTGAAATCTGTTTTCTCTCAGAGGGGAAGTCATGTCTTATACCGGAAGGCAGGATTTTGGTGACGGGGAAGGAAATCTGCTGGATCATGTAAAAGCATTTGCAGATTATTATCTCCATACAGAAGAAGGGCAGCTTATGAAACAGACCGCCAGGACAACTGCAGAATGGGAGCATGAACAACAGCAAATGAGATGGGTACTGGAGGAGATGCTTCCTACCCTTCAGTATTTCTGCAACCTGGAAAAACTGGAAACAGCGGTTCTGGAAGAACAGGAAATAGAAAAAGAAAGTCCCTTTACTGACGCAGGGGACGCATCACGAAAAAGCATATCAGGAAGCCATGCTTGCCTATATCCGGGAAGCAGGATTGCATTAAATACAGGGAAGGAGCTGCCTTGTATGCCGGATATCGGGATTTTGCAACTGCCTGTCGGATAAATCATACAAAGAACAGGTTATGGAAGAAATACGACAGGAAGCAGAGTCATACGGTATGACCGTAGAAGCGTATGCAGCAAATGGATATATGAGCCGCCAAAGGGGCGGCAGATAAAATTAGGAAAGGAGGCGGAGTTTTGGCCATGTAAAAGATATCTTCCCTCCTGAAAAAATTGGATTTAGAAAAAACAGCAATAGAACGTATCCGCACTGCCAGCCAGATGTCCCTGCAACATTATGGGCTTCCTTTGGTCGTGACGGATAGTGGAGGAAAAACAGCGCGGTATGCAAGGGAACTGGTACGCGTTCCGGCGTGCCATTTGAACTGATGCACAACCTGACTACTGCAGATGCCCCCAGACTATTTATTATGTGAGAACAGTTTCAGAAAGGCAGAACAGGCCGGTATAACCTTGTAGTATCAATAAACCTTACTATAAAGGGCAGCGGATAACTATGTGGAGCCTGATCCCCATGAAAATGATCCCTCCTACCAGGACTATCCAGTATTGTTGTGAGGTTCTAAAGAAAATGGTGGGGCTGGGCGTTTATCACCACAGGTGTCGGTGGGCAGAAAGCCGAAAGCGGAGGAAAAACAGGGGATTTATGAAAACTTTGTCCCAAATGGAAAAAAACGTGCCATTATTTTAAATAATGATGATACTAGGCGGCTCTTTGAATCATGCCTGTCAAGGGGCAAACACGTATGCAATCCCATTGTTGACTGGAGTGACCAGCAGGTCTGGGAGTATATCAGGCGGAGAAAATCCCCCATGAACCCCCTTTATGAAATGGGATTCCACCGGGTTGGCTGTGGGCTGTCCTATGGCAGGAAAACAAAGGATACGGGAGTTCGCATTTTCCCGACCTATGAGAGGGCTTACCGGCGGGCTTTTGCTAAAAATGCTGGAGTTAAAGGAAAGCTGCAGGAAGGCAGTGCAATTCCCGCTTATGGTCAGATGTAGATGCTTTTTCCGTTGGTGGATGGAAGATCCTGGTATCCCCGGACAATATGAATTGTCCTTTCATGAAGATACCAATGAGATTTATTATGACTATTTGTAGTGGGAAGGGAGGAGGAATTATCGCAAAATATCAATTATCTTTTTGGACTGCAGTATGAAGCCTGGATGCTGGAAATCCGTATTCCGGACTGGCTGGAGTTTTCTTCTAGGGAGCAGGCACTAAAATATGGTGAGCAGGCTGAGGTTTCCGTTTTCTTAAAAGCGGAAGCTATTTTTGCTTTTTGATGGCGGTAAGGAGAAGATTTTACCGCAGCAGACGGAACTTTATCAGTTTTCCTACCTGAAAGAAAAGACTTATGACAGACTGGGACCGCCACTTTCCCCGGAAGACATTGACCATTTAGTAGAGGCGGGGGAATTGGAGCAGGTACTGTTCAGCGAAAAGTATATCCTGACGGAAGATGATTACCAGGAATTTCCGGAAACCTTACGGAAGCCTTTCAGAACTGGAAAGGAATATGGACCACCATCAGAGAAAAGGAACAGGGTATCTGTTTCAGGCACTCTGGTATCAGGCAGAAGAATTAAACCCCGGAGAGGGGGACTGCTGGAGATTAAAGGTAAAAAAGAAAAGAGCCGGAACTGAAATTAAAAAAAAAAGAAGCCCAGGTGACGGTGCATAAGAAAAATCCTATTTTATCTGCAAGGGAAAAGAAAGCTGCCTTTACTTCTAAGCCGGTGGCCGATCTTTAGGGCAGACGAAAAAAAAAAGAGGGGCAGAAAAAGGGAAACAGCCGGAGCAGGGCAGAGAAGCGCTGTTTGAAAAACAAAAGGAAAAGAAAAAAGCAAGCCGGGAAAGAGGCAGCAATCCGGGGAGCAGCAGAAGATAGAAAACAAAATGGAACGTCAAAGTACCGTATCCGTACCGGAAACCTTACAGTCGGATCCAGATGAAACAGGGGGCAGTACCAAACAGCCAGCCCTCTGCTGGTTTCCGGGCGAAGGAACAGTATCGGAGGGAACAGGCTGCAAAGCTGGCGGAAACAAAAAATCTGCCCTGGCGAAGCAGACTGCCATAAAGGGTGTACGCCGGGGAGAGGCTGCTATACTGACCCAGTTAGAGGGCGGGGAGGAAGTCAATGATTCCCTTTATGTCATGGGGACAGCAGCAAAACCAGCAGAAAAGCTGTGGAAGGATCGGAGCTATAGAAAGGCAGAGCAGGAATTAAAGGTAAAACAGGCAGATGGGGAAGATCACCAATAAGCAGTTTTACAAAGAAACAAAAGCAGTGAAAAAAAGAAACAGATGGAAAAACAGAAAAAGCAGGCAGTCCGGCAGAGGAAAATCCAGTATATGATCAATAAGCTCACCGGAAATGGGCAGCAGGGGACAGTTTAGCACAGGTGGCAAAAGATATTGTAAAGATGAAAGCCTCTGTGTTTATGCTGAAGGTGATCCAGTTTGCCGGGGCGCTTTTGGCTCCACTGTTCAGTATTCTGCTCGTGGTGGCAATCCCTGTGGTGATTATTTTTTACTCTTATACTGTTCGCCACTTGGTGCGTTCATGCCAAATCCGTCTGAGGAGAACCCTACCGTCCGGGAAGTTTTAAGCGGTTACTACATGGACTTTAATACAAAACTTGGACAAAATGGGGAAGATGGGGCAGTCACCTATCTCCATGAGAAAAACGGGAATTATGTGAGTAATTACTATGATACTTTAATGGTCTATATGGTGAAGTATGGAACCGGGGATATGGGTGTGGATATGGATCAGCGGCATAAGGACAAGCTGAAGGAAATCTTTGATGAAATGAACAGTTTTGAAAACACGACCATAACCACCACCATAAAGGCAGGGGAAAGCCTGGGAAATGTTGTCACCAGCGGTTATTGCCAGTGCAGTATCTGTTGTGGACAGTGGGCAGGAGGACCTACAGCCTCCGGTGTCATGCCAAAACCGGACCATACCATTGCAGTAGATGCACAAAACCCCTTTGTCCCTATGGGAACCAGGATCATTATGAACAGGATTGAATATACCGTAGAAGATACCGGAGCATTTGACCGGTATGGGGGTACAATTTGATGTTTTCTGTGCAGATCGTACAACTGCGTCTGCCTGGGGACATCAGACTTTTGAAGCGTTTCTGGCAGATGGGGACGAAAATGAGATTACGGTAACAAAGAAGGGCTGCTACGTCAAGAACCTGAATTATGAGGACTATAGTGCACTTGGAAAGCTGACCGAAAAAAGAAGAAGAACTTTTAAGGGAAGTCATGAGTGAGGAATTCGAAATGGATCCCTTCCTTTGGCGTAGGAAGTGACGTTGCAAATCTGGCACTGACGAAGGTAGGCTGCAAATACAGTCAGGAACACCGGTATGAGGAAGGATATTATGATTGCAGTTCCTGGTACAGCGGTTGTATCAGGAGGTAGGCATTGCCCTTCCGGCGATTGCCTCTACCCAGGGAGAATTTATGGTAACACATGGGCTGGAAGTTACAGAAGGCGAACTGGAACCGGGAGATCTGATTTTTTATTCTTATGAGCAGAATGGGCAGTTCCGCAATATTTCCCATGTGGCAATTTATGTTGGTAATGGCAGAATGGTACATGCAGCCAACAGCAGACGTGGAGTAGTGAATGACCCGTTTAACCCATCGAACATTGGGCTGTATGGAAGACCCAGCCGCTTGCAGTAAGAAAGGAGAAGCATGGACGAAAAAAAAAGAATATGAAGTGACCATAAGAGAAGTCCTGGAGAAAAAGTAAGATACCGGGGCAGGAATGAACTGGAGGCAACTGCAAAAGCAGAAGCAGATTATTATGCAGAAAAAAATCGTGCTGGGGGCAGATGATTTTTCCTATCGTGATATTTCTGCAAAAGAACTGGTACCTGTAAAAAAGAAAGAAGGAACAGCAGATGAAGCATATCACAAAAGTACGGGAACTGTATGGGAAACCATACACTGGATTTCAGAGTCGGAGGATTCCTGGAAAAATTTCCTTTCCTGCATGGGGCGCTTGTATCAGTTGGACTTCTTAAATACCTGTATGGTATATGCCCAGCGCCCAGATGCTTCCGTTCTTGCAGGATATGATGCCTGGCTGGAAATGGATTTGCCGGTTGCCAGAGGGAGTAAAGGAATTGCAGTATTTCCTTCCAAAATTTTCGGGAAGGAGTTACCCATGTTTATGATATTCAAGATGTAAAGGGACAGGGAATCCGGCCCTGGAACTGGCAGGTGAATGGGACAAACCGCAGACTGCTGGCAAGGGAGTTGTTCCCGGAAATCTATGAACAGGAAAAAAGTTTAAAAATTCTTTAGACGCCTTTACAAGAACAAATGTTTGGTTTATGATAGAAGAGGAAGATGAAATTTTAAAATCCTTGCAGAAGCTGGCTGTCTTTACCGGAGAGGGACAGGAGGTAAAAAAAAACCAGATTACAGAGTTTCTTGTAAATAGTGTCTGTTATGCGGTGGAAAGCCGCTGCGGTATCCGAGATGACACCCTGGATTTTTTTCTTTTATCTGCGGTTTTCAGAGAACGAGGAGGTTCTGTACCGGACAGGGCGGTTGGTATCCCATTTATCTGGGCGGATTGTGTTACAGATTGCAAGGACCATGAAGAACATAGACCTTGAAAGGAGGCAGTATTATGGAAGGGATCGCAGGAATCCAGTACAGGGAAATGAATGGCATGCAGATACCAGTATTAGAGGGCGTGATGAGCGAGGAAGATGCTGGCGTCCCTGAACCGTTACGGCAGGATCGCAGCACAGGAAATGAAGAGAACGGACCAGGCACAATACGAAATGATGCTCCTGTCCGGGAAACTGATGGAAAACTTATGAAAATCCAGACAGAAGCGGAGGAATACCACGAGAAACTGGCGAAAGTCTTCTGAAGACCTGGATCAGAGAGGACAGGATAGACCCTTACAACACGTTGGAAATGACCAACCTTCGGATACAGGCGGATATGGAAGCACAGAAACAGGTTATGGAGGAGATCATTCAGCCCAGGATCGGATAAAACGGGAAAAAACAGAAAAAAGGATACAGAGAAAGGAACTGCTTCGGCGGTTCCTTTTTTCGTCTGGGGAGATAGAACCTGCACAGCCGGAAAACTGGCAGAAAGAGAAAATCCTTCTGGAAATGACAGAGCAGGAGATACCATATAAAATTTATGAGTTTTACCGGAACAATCCAGAGGAAACAGAACGGGAAGCCTATCTTTATGAATTGTATGGAGATGTAAAAAGAAGCCCATATAAAAGACGGTATCCTGATTGCAGAAAGCGGTTCCAGCGGTTTTTATATCCTTTGGAGTGAGGGAACTTCCATGAAGGAGGCGTTCTGGTACTGGGACGAGGTTTCTTTGGAAATTGGAAAACGGATTGAAAAAGGAACCTATCTTCCTTTGTTATCCATATCGGAGGAAGCCTTAGAAAACAGGGGAAGATATAGAGGAAGAAACCTTACAGCCAGAGAAAGTGCAGGAAGTGTTTGAGGAAAAGGAACCAATCCCATTAGAAGAGATTGGCATAGCCTTTTATAAACAGAATATCCAGGCGGATATTTTAAAGAAAATGCTCTGTCTGGTCTATACGACCAATCAGCTACCGGAAGAAAAAGACCATTTTTTGAAGACGCTTTTGCTTCGGGAAGTACCGGAAGGTCAGCCTTATTATCTGGTGCGGACAGAACATGGAAATTATGAGCTTTGTATTCAGGAAAATGGGATTAAGGTCACCTTTGCCGGAAAGTCAGGATTTTCTGCAGGAACTTTCCTGGGATCAGTTTGGCGGGCTTACTGCATATCTGGCAGAGGAGGATCAGATTGTTTACACCGAAGATGCAGAAACCTTAGAGCAGCAGGAGAATATGTATCGTCTGCTTCCCTGGTTTCCGGCATTATGGGAAGAATATAGCGAAATTCTTAAAAAGGAAGAGCTTTGGCAGGAAGGAAGAACCTCTGTTCAGACGGAAGGTAAGGTAGAAGCCGGAGATTATTATTACCCAGAAGGGTGGCTGCAGTTTACCGGTGGAGATAAAAGCCGGTATCAGAAAAATATCCGGGCGATCCGTATCTTAAAAACACTGGAGCAGGAAGAGAGAAATGCCACAAAAGAAGAACAGGAAATTCTTGCGGGGGTATGTAGGGTGGGGCGGGCTGCCAAATGCTTTTAACAGTAAACGCCCGGAGTGGAAAAAAAGAATATCAGGAATTGGAAGGAACTGTTGACCGCAGAAGAATACGCCCAGGCAAGAGCCAGTGTCAACAGTTCTTTTTATACGCCGCCGGAAGTCGTGCGGGGTGTTTATAAAGCTCTGGAGCAGTTTGGATTCAGAAAGGAAAAATTCTGGAACCGGCTATGGGGATTGGAAACTTTTTTCATGGTCTTCAAAAAATATGCAAAAATCCCAGCTTTATGGCGTGGAGATTGATGCCATAAGCGGAAGGATTGCACAAAAAGCTCCACCCTTCAGCAAATATCAGATCAAAGGATTTGAAAAAACGGAATTTGAGGATAACAGCTTTGATGTGGTTGTAGGAAACGTGCCTTTTGGGGATTTCCGTTTGTACGATCCCCGATATAAAAAGATGAAGCTGAAAGTCCATGATTATTTTATCCGGAAAAGCATAGATCTCCTTCGGCCAGGAGGCATTTTGGCAGTGGTAACTTCAAAAGGGACGTTGGATAAAAATGACAGCACTGTGAGAAAAAATCTGGCAGAACAGGCAGACCTTTTAGGGGGGCAGTCCGGCTTCCGGCAGATTCTTTTGGAAAGAGCGCCAATACCGCAGTTACCAGTGACCTTTTTTTTTTCAGAAAAAGCAGAGCCTTTAATGGGGGAACCAATCTGGACTTATACAGGGCTTACGGAAGATATGGTACCGGTGAATGAGTATTATCTGGAACACCCGGAAATGATGCTTGGGGAAAATGGTCTGGTTTGAACAGTTTTTCGGGAAAGATTCCAAATATACAGCCCTGGTCAATGAAGCGGAAGACTTTGACCTGGAAAAAGGAATTTTGGACGCAGTTGGAGAACTTCCTAAAAACTGTTATGAAGAAAGCATAGCAGAAAAAAAGAGCAGGACATCTTAGCCGCTTCTCTAAGATACCCAATTATACATTTACACGGTGATACAGGGACAGAAGTATATATTACCGGGAAGGAGAGTCTTTATACCGGAGCCAGGCAAAGGAAAGTGTGAAGCGCCGGATACGTGCCATGCATAAAATCCGCCTTCTGGTGCGTGAAATTTTACAGATACAGCAGGAAAATTGTTCCGACCAGGAACTGAAAAAGGCACAGGAACAGTTAAACCGTTTATATGATGCCTTTGTGAAAACGCATGGATATTTCTGTGACCGGACAAATAAAATGGCGTTCCGGCAGGACAATGATTATCCTGCTTTCTTCCCTGGAAGTAGTTGATGAGGACAAAAATGTAACCAAAGCCGATATTTTTTACAAAAGGACCATACGCCCCAGAGATGTGATAGACAAAGTGGAGAATGCCCAGGAAGCACTGCATATCAGTCTGTCAGAATATAACCGGGTGGATATTCCCTATATGCTCTCCCTTTATCCAGGAAACAGGAAAAGAAATGCTCCAGGAATTACAAGGGTTAATCTACCAGAACCCGGTACTGGCAAAGGAAGAAGATCCCAATGCAGGGTGGGAAACCGCAGATGAGTATTTAAGCGGAAATGTGCGGCAGAAGCTCCGTACTGCCAGGATTTATGCGCAGAACAATCCCCTTGTTTGTGGACAACGTGGAAGCACTGGAAAAGGTACAGCCAAAAAGAACTGACAGCGCCTGAGATCAGTGTAAAACTGGGAACAACCTGGATTGAAAATGAGGATTACGAACAGTTTATCTATGAGCTTTTGGAAATCCGGAGAACAACCAGAGAAACTATTGCACTCATAGTGGCCATGCCCCTCAAGATTGAGCGCTTAGATGCAGATATGTCTTACCATATTGACAGGGGAAATTTTTTGGAGGAACCATTCGTATCAGGGAAACCTATGGCACAAGATTTATGGATGCAATCAGCATTATAGAGGAACTGTTAAACAGCCGGATTGTGACCATAAGGGATCGGGTGCAGGAAGGGGAAAAATACGTTATGTGATCAATCGGAAGGAAACCATGCTTGCCAGGGATAAGGCGGAACAGATAAAAGCAGCCTTCCGGGACTGGATTTTTAAGGAACCAGAGCGCAGAAAAAATATGTGGATTTTACAATGAAACCTTTAACTGCGACAGACAACGAAGCTATGATGGCTCTTATTTAAAACTGCCGGACTGAACCCTCTGTTAAAACTGCGTCCTTATCAGAAAAATGCTGTAGCAAGGGCATTGCTGTGTGGAGGGAACACCTTGCTTGCCCATACGGTAGGTGCCGGTAAATCTCTGAAATGATCTGTATCTGTATGGAAATGAGGAGACTGGGGCTGGCAACGAAACCCCTTCTTACGGTTCCCAACCACCTGACCTTCCAGATGGGGGCAGAATTTTTGCGGGCCTACCCAGATGCGAAAAATCCTGATTACCAGAAAAGAAGATTTTCAAAAGGAAAACCGCAGGCGCATGATTGCCAGAATGGCAACAGGGGATTATGACTGTATTATTATCGGACATACGCAGTTCCAGAGAATTGCCATTTCCTGACCGGCAAAGAGCCATGATAGAAGAACAGGCAGAGCAACTGGTAGAAGCTATTAGCCGGGCAAGGGAAGAAGATGGAAAGAACTGGTCTATAAAGCAGATGGAAAGCAGGAAGAAAAAAAAAAAAACTGTTGCAGAAAATCGAAGAACTGAACAATGAAGAAATCAAAGATGATGTGATGTACTTTGAAGAAACAGGCGTAGATGCCTTATTTGTAGACGAAGCGCACCTGTTCAAAAATTTGGAAGTTTTTACAAAAATGAACAATGTTGCGGGACTGGGTTCCAGAGGTTCCCAGAGGGCTATGGATATGCGTATGAAAATCCAGTATATTAACGAAAAAATCAGGGAAGGGGGCGTCATTATGGCAACAGGAACCCCTCTGTCAAACTCAATGGTGGAACTTTATGTGATGCAGTTATATCTACAGAAAGGCGGCTTCACGAAAAGGATTTACCATTTTGACGCATGGGCTTCTGTGTTTGGGGAAGTTACTCAGCTTTTTTGGAACTGGCACCGGAAGGTACTGGTTACCGGATGCGGACCAGGTTTAATAAGTTTATCAATCTGCCGGAACTGATACACCTGTTTAAAGAAGTAGCAGACATCATTCTGCCTGATATGCTAGATATTAAGCGGCCAGAATTAAAGGACGGAAAATATAAGGTTGTAGTATCGGAAGCCTCTGATTATGTCAAAGAACGTATGCAGGAAATGGTGGAAAGGGCAGAAGCAATCCATAGAGGTGTGGTAGATCCAAAGGACGACAATATGCTCCGCATTACCGGGAAGCAAGACTTTGGGTACAGATCCCCGGCTTTTGGACAGTTATGCTCGGTAGATTCGGATTCCAAACTGAATAAAAGCAGTAGAAAACATTTACCAGGAATATGTACAGTCCCAGGAACAGAAAGGAACCCAGATTGTTTTTTTTCGGATATTGGGACACCTGGACCTGGAAAAGCGTTTACTGTCTATGATTATTTAAAACAGGAACTGATTACCAGAGGTGTTCCAGAGGAAGAAATCTGTTTTATCCATGATGCAAAAACAGATGAACAGAGGGACCGTATGTTTTCCGATGTCAGAGCCGGAAGGAAACGGATTATTATAGGAAGTACCGAAAAACTGGGGAGTAGGAACCAATATCCAGACCAGAATGGTGGCGGCACATCATATCGACTGCCCCTGGAAACCCTCTGATATTGAACAGCGGGAAGGGCGTATTATCCGCCAGGGGAATGAAAATGAGGAAGTCAATATTTACCGCTATGTAACAAAGGGTTCTTTTGATGCTTATTTATGGGGCATTGTAGAAACAAAACAGCGGTTTATCAGCCAGGTATTTACCAGCCGGGAACTGGCAAGGATCTGTGAGGATATAGATGAAACCGTACTAAACTTTGCAGAGATTAAAGCGGTAGCTTCTGAAAATCCCCTGATTATGGAAAAAATACAAGTAGATAATGAAGTGGCACGTCTGAGAATTTTAAAAGCTGCACATGAAGGGAAACGGTTTGCTTTGCAGGATGCGGTTACGTTCAGTACCCGAAAAGGATACAAAGTCTGGAGAAAGAACTGCAATCGCTTCAAATGGATTTGGACCGTAGGAACCAGGCTATGGAAGTACAGCCGGGGTTTGCAATCACGCTGCAGGGAAAAGTCTATGAGAAGCATAAAGAAGCAGGGGAAGTCCTGCGTGGGATTATAGAAGGTGTGACAGCTTTTACCAGGCACGAAGTCGGTATGTATAAAGGGATTTCAGGTATTTGTCCAAAGGATATGATGGAGCCGGTATTGTTCCTTCAGGGAGAGAAGGAATATAGTGTGGAGTTAAAAAGCAGTGACTCCGGCAATATGGTCCGTATGGAAAACCCGCTTGAATGCCCTTGATAAAGCAGTAGAAGATGTTCAAAAAGAAATTAAGACCTGTGAAAATGAGATAAAAAATGCAAAGCAGGAATATGCAAAGCCTTTCCCGTATGAGGAGCTTTTTAAAAGAAAACATTACCCGGCAGATGGAGATTGATGCAGAACTGGAAATCAAGGACCAGGAGGAGTGTGTGGAAGTGCAGGAGGAAACCAAAAATCTTCCATGCCAGACAGCGGTTCGGTAAAAAGAAAAGTAGAGTAGAAAAGGAGATCACAATATGGAATATAATATCAGAGTATATAAACCGGAATTGAAACAGGAAGAAGGAAAGATCAATAATCTGAAAGGATTTGCTACCATTACCTTTGATGAGGCCTTCTGTGTGAAAAGTCTTGCAATTAAAGAGTCCTCGAAAGGAAATCTGTACCTCGATATGCCCCGTTACAGAGATTACGAAACAGGGGAGTATGTTCCTTTTTTCGGTTTACCGATAAGGAATTTCAAAAGGAAGTGTTGGATACTGTAAGGGAAGCCTATGAGAATATGACAGAAACTAAAACAGACTGTAAGGGCAGTTGGGGAGAGGAAGAACTGTATTACAATCTGAGTGTAAATCCGGTACAGGGAAGCGATACCTTTAAGGCAGATGTTGCCATTCGTCTGCAGGACGTATTGGCAATCCAGCAGCTTCATGTGATCCAGGCATGGAACGGAAAAACCTTTGTAGGTATGCCCCAGAAAAATTCTGCAAAAGGAGAACGGGAGGACATTGCCCATGCAGTTAATGCAGAATTTAAGGCAGATCTGGAAAGTGCAATCATGGACGAATACAATAAAAAGATGGAATATGCCAAAAGCCAGAAACAGCAGCGAAGAAACAGGAGGTAAGAAAAGTCCAGAAAATATATGGTGTTTTCCGATAAAGAGTGATACAATAAAGAAAATATCGTATTAGGAGGAGCAGATATGCCAAGACGCAAAAAAATGGAGAATATATCTCTGGAGGAGCAGCTAGTAACTGTAGAACAGGAGATTAAAACAACAGAGGCAGAATTAAAAGAACTGCGTCTGAAAGCAAAGGACCTCAGGAAGAAAATCGAAGATAAACAGAAAGATGAGATATTTAGCGCATTGATTGCTTCCGGAAAAACTGTGGAAGAGGTAATGAAGTATTTAAAATCTGGTAATGAAGAAAAGGCTGAATAAGATAAGAGAAAATGCCGTTACGGGTGATGATAAAAACCTGTAGCGGCATTTTTTATGTAAAAGCTTTGAAATTTCAAATATTAGTTTACTACGAAAATGTGATTTACTATATTTTGTTTGATAAGTGATATTTGTGGGAGAAAATTATCATGAAGTGCTAAAATGGTAATTGGCTAATGAATATATAAAATTGTTTGTAAGAATTGAAGTTGGCGTAAATATGGAATATAATAGTTATATCAAACAAATTCAATATTATAGAAATATGAAAAGAAGAAAAGTTCATTTCAAGTACAAAAACTGTTATGCGACAAAATGGAGGTGAAATATGTTTACTATTTTAATTGTAGAAGATTCTAAAGAAATTTTAGATTTGATGGTTTTACATTTAGAAGATAAATATAATTTAATTAAAGCAGAAGATGGCATTAATGCAATAAAAATTGCTAAAAAAGAAAAAAATTGATTTGCTTATTTTAGATATTATGTTGCCATTAGTAAATGGTTATGAGTGTATGAAAGCAATAAGAGAAAAAAAAGAATATTCCTATTATTATTGTATCAGCTAAAAGTACAGATGAAGATAAGATTATTGGATTGCAAAAAGGTGCTGATGATTATTTAGCAAAACCATTTAATCCATTAGAGTTGGTAGCAAGGGTCGATGCTCAACTTAGAAGATTTTATGAATTTGGTAGTGCAGAGGAAATTCAAGAAGAAGTTATCTGTTTTCAGAATCTAAAATTGGACTGTAAAGAATGTTGCTTATATAAAGATGAAGAAAAAATATGTTTGACAAATAAGGAATATAAACTTTTGAAATTACTGATGAATAATCCAAAACAGGTTTTTACTAAAAGGCTATTTTTGAAGCTGTATGGGAAGACGAGTATTTATATGATAGTAATACAATAATGGTTTATATTAGTAAATTAAGGGACTATATAGAAGAAGATTCTAAAATCCTCAGTTTATTATTACAGTAAGGGGTTAGGATATAAATTTGGAAAATAGAAAGAAGAAACTAGAAGTAACGCTTATAAAAACTTTTGTTTTTTTTCAATAGTGATTGTTATTATATTTGCAATCGTGGCGAGTGTAATAAGTGTATTTAATAACTCAAAAATTGTTAATACATTAGAGGAAAAGTATATTGTCAGTTGTGAGGGAAAAAGCCGATATGAAGATATAGATATTTCAGAGTTAAAAAAGAAATGGTGCATGGTTTGAAATATTGAATACAGATTACGAAAGACAATATCCGAGAGCAGAATATAAAAAATACACTAGCATAGAAATTATAGATATTGTAAATGGTAATTATGAAATTGATGGAAAAAAATATAGAGGGATTGTTAAAAAGTTTTATGATGAACAGAACAGACAGCGAATACAGGTAACTTTTTTTTCCGATAGATTTCTTGCGAGTAACGCCAACCATAAACATTCCTTTAGAGGCAGAATTAATTCACTTTTAGGGATTTATATAGTAGGTATTATTTTATTTGGAATTGGGTATTGTTTAACCGTTTTTTGTGTGTCTAAGAAAATAAAGGTAGAATTGACCAAGCCAATCAATTTATTAAAAGAAGCAATGAAAGAATTAGGAAGTGGGAATTATAAAAAAGACTATCTTTTTAAAGCAGAGTATGAATTTGTGGAGATGGCAAATTCTTTTTAATTGTATGGCGCAAGAAATGGAAGATGCTGTAAAACAAAAGAAGAAGAAGAACGGTTGAGGAGACAATTGATCTCGGATATTAGTCATGATATAAGAACACCTTTAACAGTTGTTCAAGGATATTTACTAACTGTTATAAATGATTTAGAAAATAGCAAAAGTAAGAACATAGAATATTTGAAGCGTTGTTTTGAAAGCAGTGTTGAAATGGAGCAGTTACTTCAGCAATTAAGCGATTATAATAGGATGTTTCGAGTCGATTACAAATTAAACAAAGAATTAGTGGATTTTACTGAGTTTGTGAAAAATATTTTGGCAGATCAATACCATTATATTGAGGTAAATAAAAACATTTTGAGAGTGGAGGTTGATGAGGAGGAAAGAAATATCTTCATTGATAAAAAGAGAAATGCGTCGAGCAATTATAAATTTACTGAATAATGCAGTACAACATAATGATGAAGATACGACTATTGAAATTAGACTGACAGAATATGATAGAAAAATATATCTTGTTATAGCGGATGATGGGAAAAAAATTCCAAAAGATATTAGTTCGTGTATGTATGAACCATTTGTTAAAGGAGATCAATCGAGAAATGATAGTAGTAATAGTGGATTAGGACTTGCAATTGTAAAAAAAGTTCTGGATGCACATGAAGCAGCTATTTATTTTGAGCAGCCATATAAGAAATATACAAAAAGGCATTTATAATTGTGATGCCAGTAAAATAACATAAAAAGCAGGGCATTGTGCCCTGCTTTTTATGTTATTTTAAGGTTCAGATAAGATGAATTTTAAAAAAGCATGATATAGTAATACCATCAAAACAAAAAGAAAGACGGTGGTCATAATGAATGAGGCACTTTCGATTGATAATTTGACAAAAAATATAAAAACAAAATAGCATTGGATGATTTTTCCATGAAAATAATGCCAGGAGAGATAGTGGCACTTATAGGTGAAAATGGTGCAGGAAAGACAACATTATTAAATTCTATTTGTGGCTTCATTAGACCTACTTCTGGAAGTATATCTTTTAAAGGAATATCTAGTGAAAAGGAAAAACATTAGATAAAATAGGAGTTTTAATCGAGCCTAGTTTTTTGGATTATTTGACAGCCGAAGAGAATTTACAGTATCTATCAATATTATCAGAAGACAAGAAAAATAGTACTTTAATAGAAAGTCTATTGCAGAAGACAGAACTTTCTGATAGCAAAAAAAGAAAGTGAAAACATTCTCTTTGGCATGAAACAGAGATTGGGATTGTGTCAAAAGCCTGTTAACAGATGTGGAATTATTGATATTTGATGAACCATTTGTAGGATTAGATCCGGTTGGAAAGGAATTATTTAAAAGGTAATTTTAGATAAGGCGCATCAAGAAAAAATCCCGTTTTATTTTCGAGTCATGATTTAGATGATGTGGAAGAAGTATGTGACAGAGTTGTGATGGTTCGAAAAGGAAAAAAGGTTTTGGATCAGAAATTAGTGAGAGAAAAGACTTTTATTTTAAAATTGATGGAAATATAAGCACAGAAGAGAAAAAAAAGTTGGAGTTACAAGATCCCACTATACTTTGTGAAAAAGATTGTATTTTTTTTAAAAATGAAAAAATATTGTTGATATTCAAAGAATATTATTACAAGAGGGGCATTATATCGTGGAATGTCAATTCAAAATAATAATTTGAAAAAATTATTTTTGGCGGAGGAAACGATATGATAAATAGAAAGCAGGTAGTTTACAAAACAGAATTATATAAATTGTATAAAAGAAAAGATACATGGATTTTTTAACAGTGATTTTAGTTCCGATTTTATATAGTGTAGGAATTGCAAGTGGTTCAGAAATAGTTTCTTATAGCGGAAATGGAAATATTACAGCAATCAATTTTATATCGGCGATGTTTCAAATGGCTCAATCCATGTTTATTTTTAATATTATTTTAGTTGCCATTACAAGTAGAACATTAGGGACTGAAATTGAAGATAAAAGTTTACGGATTTATTTGAATAAAGTAGGTGATAGAAAAAAATCTATATAGAAAAAAGTAAAGGCATTAAGCGTGTATGCTGGTGTGATTAGTGTATTATTAGTAGTTGTAGGATTGTTTTGTTATTATTTTATAATGAATGATAAAACTCCAATTGTAAATGGAGCGTTGTATGATGAAAGAATTTCAATAGAAATTATACAGATTATTACCATATATCTTTTTTGGGTAATAACAATTTTATCATTATGATGTTATCCATAAAGTATAGATTAGTAGTCTGCTTGGGGATTTATATGATAGGCTACATTGGGATGAATTTACTTTCTTATACGAAAGTGTTTAAATATTTTTCCCCATTGTATTATATCAATACTTTTACAATGATGGAAAAAGTAGTATGGACGCAGGTTTTAATAGGAGCAATTTATTTTTCTATTATAGCAGTTTTACCACTTATTTTGGAATTAGAGAATTTAGAAACAAAGATATTTAATTTGGAGGAAGATATGGACTGGTTGGGTAATAATGTAAAGACATTCAAAGTCAAAGGAATAACTATTATAGCAAATCGAAATAATGGAATGGTAATTGGATTAGACAGGGAAGGAAGAAGTCGTAGATTTATTAAAGAGCAATCTTATAGAGATTTCTTCACTATCTGATAACCAGAAAGAACTTTATAAGGTCTTGGAAGAAAATGATTTTTGAAAAAGCTGTTACAAAAGGAAATAAAGGTATTGACTCAGTATATTTACATGTCAATTCTGCGTGTAATTACATTGTCTTGGATGCTATTCTTATGTAGAAAATCGGAATACAAAAAGAAATGAATTAAGTTTTGATGAATGGAAATGTGTCATTGATGATTTATCATTACTTGGAGTGAAAAATATTGTAATTTCAGGTGGAGAACCATTTCTGAGAAAAGACTTACGAGAAATTTGTAAATATATTAAAGAAACAGTAAATGGAAGCTTAGAAGTTATATCAAATGGAACGATGAACATCTCTGATTATGAAGTGGTTTGCCGTATATTGATGCATAACATATCAATTGATGGATATGATGACAAAACATCATTTATAAGAGATAAAGGTATTATGAAACGTGTGTTAGATACGGTAGAAGACTAAAAAAAAGATACCGATTAAATTGATTGTAACATTACATAAGAAGAATGTTCCATTCATGAAGAATATGAAAATTTAAAAAAAATTGGGGTGTATTTATGAGTTTCAGTATATTTACAGTGGATTTTAGCGAAAAGATTTTTTGAAGATTATAAATTCAGCGAGGATGATTTGTTATTGTCGGTGATAACATTTACAGAGTCAGAAAAATGGAACTACAATTTTTATATACACCTACAGATGTGGTTGGCATTACATATCAGGAAGGTTGTGGCTTTGGAAAGAAAACGATTAGTATAGCATATAACGGGAGACATTTATCCGTGCCATATGCTACATTGCCAGAATGTAAAATGGGAAATATAAAACATGGCAGGTTAAAGGATATTATGATGAGTCTGATTTTGAAGGAAATAATATATTATTAGATGATATAGAAGAGTGTGGAATTTGTGAATACAAAAATTTATGTGGTGGAGCATGTAGGGGACGAGCATATCTATTTACAGGCGATATGAAAAAAGATCCTTATTGCTTAGCAGCAAAACGATTTTATGATAATCTTTTTGCACAATATACAAAAGTTTTATAATTATATAAATTTCTGAAAGGAGCATTCCTGTAATTCATAAAAAGCGCCAATTGAATAAAAAAGAACCTCAAAGGTATGATTGAGTTGCATCTTGGCGGATGTAAACAAAACAATCAAGCACTGGAGGTTCCAAATGAATTATACACAGAATGAAAAGATTGAGCAAGTAACAGATTCAACAATGGTTGTCGGAGTTGATATCGGAAGCCAGATACATTATGCAAGAGCTTTTTTGATAACAGAGGACGCGAACTTACAAAACGTATTTTTTCTTTTCATAACGATCTGGAAGGGTTCAATTCTTTCAGCCTTTTGGGCAGAGACACTTAAGACTGAGAATAAAAAGACTGCAGTTCTGATCGGCTGCGAGCCAACAGGTCATTACTGGTTTTGCGTTTGCGAAGTATGTAAAGGATCCTGCCATCCAAAGAAAAAACGGATTCAAAAGATCCAAAAACAATCGCAAAACTAGTTGTGGATGGCAGATATTCAATTAGCATTTATGCTGAAATAAGACCTGGAAGCGTGACAGGATCATGAAGCAGCACAACATATCTGCAAACAGATTCAGAGATGGCTTGCAATACATTTCCCGGAATATCTGGGATTATACACACGATTTGATGCAATAGAGCGGCCTGGCAAAGTGCTTGAAAAAGCACCATTGCCAAAAGATGTGATTCGCGCTTGAGTAAATGGGATCTGAAAAGATCTGGCATGATAAAAAGATGCGTGGCAGAGGAGTTACTGAAGATAGGGCAAAGACCCTGGTTGAAGCTGCGCACAACAGTGTTGGACTTGATGGAGGGATTGGAACAAAAAGTGAATTATATAGTCGCTTGAAAGCACGCTTATGAATTTGTTAGCCGCCAAATCAAAAAGCACTTGAGGAAACAAAATGGAGAAGTTACTCGCCATTAAAGGAGTAGGGAGCATCACAATAGCAGGATTCAGCAGGTGATATCAGACGCTTTGGAAACAGATCCAGAAGTATGCAGGATTGAAACTGGAAAAACAGTTCAGGGAAAGCATAAAGGAAGGACGAGGATATGCAAACGCGGGAGAAAAAACTCAGAAAGATCATAGGTTGGGTACCGTTGCTTGCAAGAAACAAGGAGTTTGAGAATCTATGATTACTATGTAACCCGTGTAAAGAATTGAAACGAAGACAGCAAATGGTTGCCGTCAGCAAGTGTTTTTGCGGTATTAACAAATGGAGTATAGTTTTAAAATGATGTCGATATCCACCGAAAAAGCGACATATTAGCTGCCTGCAAAAGTACTGTAAACAGGAGCGACGTCAATGGTGCTGGAACAGGAATGCAAAATATATTAGAGCCAGTAGCTGCATTGACATTTTTTATAGGGCAACGACCCTGCTAAAGGAGCATGAGCAGCACCCAACTATGGATAAGCAGAACGAAGGAATTTAGGACTCGTCAGAGGATGGTGATCCTGGTAGACATGAGAGGTTAGTTACTGTAGGTGGATTTGGGAAACAGGAAGGCCTTCATAAGAAGAAACAAAGACGTTTTATTTCTTGTACCTAAAATCATCAGAAATGGACTCCATGAAGTCACTTCATATCCAGAAAACTCTATTTTGTAGATATATGTAACTTATTAACTGTTCAGCAAAGTCAGTAAAATCAAGGATTTTTGTTGAACATGCACAAAAAGAATAGAGAGGACGTAAGTATGATCTTTTAAGAGTGGGGAAAGCAAATGCAGGTTGCTGGTCTTTTGGTCCTGTATTAGATTATGTGCAGGATACGGAAATAAAAAGGGCTGGTAAAATTATGACAGCAAGAGGAGGGGGAGGTTAAACTTCCCTTTTTCTTATTAGGAGATATAAGTTATGGATAAAAAAGAAAAATTACTTATAGAAATAGTTTGTATTATTGTTCTGAGTAACTTTTATGTATGTTTTGCTTTTTATTCTTAAATTTGGCTTTTCAAGGAAATATGGAGGAGCTGGCAAGTATTTTGTCACTCGTTATCAGTTTTGTGATTATGCCATTTTATGTACTAAAAAGCAACATAATATTAAAATCTCAGAAATAGGAATAGCAAAAATTGGTATAACAGATAGTATTTTTTAATTAGCGCTGTGATTCTTAGTGTTTTCTTATTTATAACAAGAGGAAACTTGAAGATTGTTACTGAAGTTGTAAGTCAACAACTATTTGTTAGTATATCTGAAGAAATTTTAATGAGAGGAATTATTTTTACTTATTATCACAGTTGTTTCGTAAAAATATTATGTGGTTATTGTCAGTGCTATAATTTTTGGGTTTGCACTACATACGGGAGGAGATTTCTTAAGTAATTTAGTGTATAGATTTCAGCAGGCATAATACTTGCTGTATTAAGGATATATACAAAAAATTATACCCGCCTATGGTGGTACACTTTATGTATAATTTGTGGTGCATATATTTAGTAAAGAGAGGTAGAAAAAGATGAGGAAAAATATTATTTTATGGATTTTAGAAATTGCATTAGGAGTATTAGGGAGCATAGCAGTATTTTGGGGATATTCATCAATGAACATTTTTACACTATATGGAGTACTGTTTGTACCAGGATTACTAACAGCAGCCGTATATTTATATTTAATTAAAAGTAAGAAAGTAAAGTAAATTACGTGGGAATAGTTTATACATTTCAAGTATGATATTTTCGCTTATTGCAACGCTGGTATTTGGAGTAGTTGATGTCGTTTTACGATCTAAGAATGATATGTATGAAACTATTATAGCAAATACAAGAAATGTATTAGATGGAGAATATTTGATTATAAAAGGAAATAGTAATTTAATGGACTATATCTTTATCTTTGTATTTATTTTTCTGATATTCTGGTTTATAGGAAAAGGGAATAAGATAGATGAAAAACGAATTGAATGTTAAAAGTTTTGGGAATTGTTAAGAAAATACCTGCCACTAAAAAAAACATAGGTATATTGCTATTTTAATATTTAGTCAAGTTTTTTTGTACATTATATATGCCTATAGCAGTAATGAATACTATAGATATTAGTAGTGGAAATTATTATGAGTGGAAAAAATTTGTTGGATTGCTTTTTATTATTTTGCTACAAGTAATATTTTTCGGTAGGAGTGTTGTATTTGATGTCTTGGATGGCTCATAAAATTATTATGCAATTGCGTGATGATTTATGGAGTAAAGTTTTGCATTTACCAATTGAATATTTCGATAGAACAGAAACAGGCGAAATAATGAGCAGGATAACAAACGATACTATGGTAATTAGTGAGTTTATAACGAATGATTTTTTGAGTGCAATTACAGGTGCTATATCTATAATAGGCTCTATAATTTTAATTTTGCAGTTGATTGGAAAATGGCAGCAATTATGGTTGGATTAGTTCCAATAACAGTTTTTTGCAATTAGTCCTTTAAATAAAAAATTATATAGGATTTCAAGAGATTTTCAAAATAAGACAGGAGAATATCAGGCGAGAATGAACAATGTTTTAACTAATATTCGGTTAGTGAAAACATGTATAGCTGAAGAAAAGAAGAAGAAAGAGGAAAATTATTAACGAAAGAGTTATTTAATATAGGTATTAAAGGTGGAAAGATAACTGCTTTAGTTCAACCTTTAACAACAATGTTGATCTTCCTTTTACTAATTCTTATATTTGGATATGGAAGTGTGAGAGTATCAAATGGGAGTTTATCGGCGGGAAGCCTTGTTGCAATTATATTATATTTTTCCAAATTGCAACACCTTTGTATGGGATTGACGGCATTTGTAGGTCAATTGAATAGAAGCTGTGGTGCGATGGAAAGAATTAGTAAAATTTTAAATGAAGAAATCGTGGAGAAAAAGATTAAAAAAGAGATTATAATTTCCGATCAAAAAATGCAATTGTGGATTAGTATTAGATAATATTTCTTTTCGGTATTCAGATAGAAAGAATACTCTTTGCAGTATCAGTTTTTTCATTGAAAAAGGAGAGACTTTAGCAATTGTTGGAGAAAGCGGATCTGGAAAATCTACTATTTTTTCACTGATAGAGAGATTTTATGAACAAGACAAAGGGAATATTTATTATGAAGGAATAGATGTTAGAATATACCTATGAATGATTGGAGAGGAAAAATAGCATACGTTCAACAGGAATCACCAATTATGTCAGGAACTATTTTAGATAATTTAACTTATGGGCTTGATAGCTATAATGAAAAAATGTATTAAGTGCTTTAGAAAAGGCAGAGTTGAATAGATTTATTAGTTCATTGCCAAAGGGGTATAATACAGACGTTGGTGAACAAGGTGTTAAACTGTCGGGAGGACAAAAAACAAAGAATTGCTATAGCACGTGCGATGATTAGAAACCCAGAAAATATTGCTACTAGATGAGGCAACCGCAAATTTAGATAGTTGTACTGAAAATCTGTTCAACGAGCATTAGAACGATTGATGTTGGGGAGAATAACTATAGTTGCAGCTCACAGATTTTCGACAATAAAATGTGCAGATAAAATTGTTGTATTACAAAAGGGAAGAATATGTGGAAGCGGAACACATGAAGAATTATTTAATAATAATGATATATATAGAAGACTGTTGTTAAATCAGATAAATGATGAGATAAAATATAAATTGAATTTGGATGCAGTAATTATTTTAGAAAAAGAAGGTGATTCCGATGTTCTAATTGATTATATAGACTAAAAAGTATGAGGGAGGCGAAAGCTTTGAAAGAATATTTTAAGATTAAGGAATTGTTTATTGTAATAGGGATCGTAATGTGTATTCCATATATTCCATTAACCCAAAAGATAGAGAAAAATTTATTATTGTTAGGTTTTCCATATAAATTTTATTCTATCCATATAAATACTCAACAAATTATATCTATTCATTTTCAATAGGCAACTTTCTTTTTAAATATTATAATTATATATACGTTTTATATATTGTTTTAAAATGCTACCGCAAAATATACAGGAGGTATAAAAATGAAGAATAAGAATATAAAAAAGTAATTGGTATTATTATGATATTATGTACAATGTTTTTAGTGACTATTCAGTATATGCTTCAAATGATGAAAATCAGTTTGAGCCAAACAAATATATTGAGCAAGAACTTAATACTTGGGCAGAAGCAAATGGAGTTGGGGTTGTTTTTGAAAATGTTTATATCTCACCTAGCAGGAGCGATATGAGCGTGGAAGAAATAGAAAAATCAGTAAAATCATATGTTAAAATGATGAAGAATGCTATGCAGAATATGGAGGTGAAACTTATAGAGCGCTCTAATATGGCAAGGGCAACAGGATCTTATACTGCAAGCGTAGAAAGTATGATTCCTGCAATCGGTTGGGGGTATATTAAACAAGATTTTACAGCTAATGTAAGTTCTTCTCGGATTTCAAGCGTTTCACTAGTAGGCAGTTCCTATGATACAGGTTTTACACTCGGCAGTTGGGAACCTAATTATTCTTGGACGGATATATCAAGCAATAAACAATTTGTACAAATTCACATGAAAGGTACTATTAATTATTTATGGGAAGGTTTGAATATATCAAAAGATTGTACATTTTAGATACTTTTAAAGCCAGTGGTAGTAGCTTGGTTGAGTCTTCTTATTTGGATTGGCCAGATTAAAATTTATTTAAAAATAGTTTATAGTGATATGATATCTTTTTTGCCGTCAGCCTTTTTGCAGGCTGACGGTATTTGAATGATTCAGTGCAGGAATTAGCAGAGTGTATCAAGCAACTGCTGGATATTTGTGAGAGGGCAGTAACAAGGACACTGGATATAGAAAATGATTATCGTACTATGCGGGCGGAACTGCAGAGCAATATCCGAAATCCGCTAAGCTGCATAAAAAACAAGTTGCTTTCTAATTCAATTCACTTACAGAAAAGGAAAATATCCAATCTGAAAAGCTCCAGGAGTATCTTCAAATTATAGAAAGCAGCGGAGGATATAGAGTGCATTAAAATAACTGATAATTGAAGAAGTGCTGGACGGGGGATTTTTCGTCCAGTATTTCTTTCTGGAATGAGAAAAGTTGAATTTACAAATCAAGAGGAGGCATACACATGAAGTATGTTTTTCCAGAATATAAAAGAGAATGTAGTGTTGGGCAACGGGAAATTACAGTTAAATCCAATGTCCTATCAGGTTATCTACGAAGGAAAGGAGATAGACCTGACACCCAGGAATTTGAAGTTTTATATCTACTGGCTTTAAAGCCAAACTGGGTAATGCCAAAGACAAATATTTATCATTCTGTATGGGGTATTCATTATCATGATGATCAGATACCATACAGAACAGTAGAATATGTGATATGGAAGATAAGAAAAAAGATGGGGCATGATATTATCGAAACGTTGGTCAATGTGGGGTATCGGTTGAAAAAAGTTATAGTTTTTGGGAGATATAATTGAGATGAAATAGTATGTTATTATTAATGGAGGATTTATTACATGAACGGAAATAAGAAAAGTGCAAAACAGTATCACCAATCTGTAATTACTGCTTTAGAGAAAAAAGTAAATGACATGAAAGATTCCGCTTATTCAGGATTGTATAGTGAAATAGCATTTATCATTGGAATAGCAGTTATCATGATAGATACCTTTTTCCACCAGAGGAAACAGAAAGTTAATTGTGTATGGAAAATAATACTGATAGCTGTATCTATAGTCTGTATGCTTTATTTCGCCAAAAAAGTGAAAACAGTGAATGAAGTGGAAGAAGAAAAAGTTTGGCCGAACTTTTTATTCAATGGGCAA